>Ga0066701_10000090_pt1 | contig 20970 bp, 26 predicted proteins | sample GraSoiAngelo_150_FD_66453 | JGI IMG/M metagenome (GOLD analysis project Ga0066701, IMG submission 66453) | Grasslands soil microbial communities from the Angelo Coastal Reserve, California, USA - 14_1009_09_40cm | ecosystem: Environmental > Terrestrial > Soil > Grasslands | place: USA... | reverse complement strand
ACGCACGTCCGCGCGCCGCGCGTCATCGCCGAGAACATCGTCGGCAAGCTCGACCAGATGCGCGAGGTCGTCGGTCGGCGCGCTGAAGACGTCTACCGACGCGCCGCGCTCGAGATCGTCGGCGAAGGCGTCATCGCCGGCGACACGCGACGGGAGACGTCACGCGTGCTCGAGCGGCGACTGATCCGCGACGGCGTGACCGGCTTCGTCGACCGCGCCGGCCGGAACTGGCAGCTCGACACCTACGCCGAGATGGTCGTCCGCACGACGACGCGCGAAGCGATGACCGCCGGCACGCGTGCCCGGATGACCGAGACCGGCCAGGACCTCGTCACGATCTCCGACCACGCGACGGACACCGAGATCTGTCAGGAGTTCGAAGGCAAGACATACAGCCTCACCGGATCGACCGAGGGCTATGACGTCCTGCCGCAGGCGCCGCCGTTCCACCCGCGCTGTCTGCACGTCATGACGCCGGCCGCGGACAACCTCGAGCGCGTGCTGATGGCGCTCGGCGTCTCGGCGGACACGGGCGCCGGATAGAGACGTCGGGCGAGTACTCGGCGACGCGTCGCCGGCGTCGACGCCGGCGACACGTCCACCGCGGCGGCCGCGGACGCGTCGTCGGCGACGTCGACGACGACGGCTACGATCGCCGGCGTGGCCGACGACGTCCGATCCGCGATCCGCCGGCAACGCGCCGCCGTGATCGCGTTCGGCGACGTCTGGGCCGATCGTCTACTCGGCGAAGCGCAGCGAATCGTCCCGCTCGAGGAGGGAACCCTCGCCGCGAGCGGCGACGTCCGCCGCATCGACCACAGCGACCGCGTCGAGTGGATCGTCAGCTTCTCCACCCCGTACGCCGCGCGCCGACACGAAGAGCTCACCGCGCAGATCAAGGTTGCGGGACGTCAAGCGAAGTACCTCGAGGAGCCGGCCAAGCGACTCGCGCCGGCGTTCAATGCCGGCGTCGCCGCGGCGGCAAGAAAGGCGGCGTCATGACGTGGCTAGACCATCTGCGCGACTACCTCATCGACGAGGGGCTGGTCCGCGCGCCGGACGACGCCGCCGCGCAGCCTCTCCCGCCGGTCTGGCGGCACCCGAACGGCGCGATTGCGCCCGGAGACCGCGCCGACGCCGGCGCGCCCGCAGCGCAGCACGACGACGGCCTCGTCGTCTCGCTGATGCGCGCGCCCGATCTCGCCGTCGCGGCCGAGGACGTCGACCGCGTCATCCGCGGCGTCGACGTCGTGTTCCGCGGGACGCGCGTCCAAGAGATCGACGATCTCGAGCGCGAGATCCGGCGCCGTCTGCTCGGCGAGCCACCAGACCCGGGCGGCCGGACCGACTGGGTCATGGCCGGCCTGTACGTCATCCAGTCGCGGCCGTGGCGACCGTTCCAGCCGCTCGACACCGAGCCACGCGGCGACGCCGGCGACGTCTTCACGTTCTCGACCGGCTGGGTCTTCGAACTGCGCGGCTGAACGCGTCGCCGGCAGCTCGAGGAGACGCGTCGCGGCGCGATCGCCGGCGTCACGTCGCGCCGATCTCCTACGCTTGCCAGGACTAGGCGGCTCGTCGGCCACGGGGCAGACGGGACATAGATCGGCCGATCCAAGGGGAGACGACCGGATGGACCTTCTTGCTTATGCCCTGCGTGCTGACTACGAGGGCGAGACCGAAGTCGAGCTGGCGGACGGGACGAAGGAGACGCGCCCGACGTTCGGCGGCGGCGTCCTCGCTGTCGGCGATGGCGACTTCCACGTCGCCGACTCGCTGGCGCTGAACGACGGCCGCATCGTCGTCTTGGCGCACGACCAGCAGCTCGTCGACCTGCTCGACCAGTATCCGCCGCTCAAGCGGACGAACGTCCCGGCGAAGGCGGTCGTCGTCAGCCCGTACGAGCGTCGGCAGACCGAGGCGCTGCGTCAGCTCGGATCGCTGCGCGACGTCACCGGCGCCGCGAGCCTGTCGCGCAAGCGGCTGATCGCCGCGCTCGAGGCGCAAGACGCCGCGATCCACGACGCAGCGCAGACCGTCGTCGATGCCATCGGCGACAACCCCGACGACGCCGACGCGATCGCCGACGCCGCCGGCGTCGAGACCCCGGACACGACCGGCCAGGAGGCCTAGACCAACATGGCGCTGCAGGAGCTTCAGATCTACGGCCTCTGGGCCGGCAAGCAGACCGCGAAGGGCACGGCCAACGTAGCGCCCGCGAAGCGATTCCGTCAGGTCGCCGGCGCGTTCCAGTCGCCGCGTGACGACGGGTCGGAGAACTACAGCGACGCGACGTCGATCCCGGACGTTCAGGACTGGGTGAACACCCTCGTCGGCAACGGGAACCCCGGCATCCAGGCGACGCCCGAGGAGCTGGCATGGCTCGCGTGGGCGTTCGAAGGCGGCGAGACCACGTCGGCCGTCACCGGCCCGCCGGCGAAGACGAAGCACACGACGACGCCGCTTCCCGGTCTCGGCCACTGGCTGACGTTCGCCACGCGGCAGGGATCGAGCGTCGTCGATCGCCTCCAGCACAACGACTCGATCATCGGCCAGATGGTCTACGAGGGCAGCACGGCGAACAAGGCAGTCCGCGTGACGCCGACCGTGATCTCGCTCGACCCCGGCGAGCAGCGCGCGGCAGACCCCGCGGCGGCGATGCCGGCGAAGGCGTCGTTCCTCTACACGGACGGGACGGGTCGCTTCACGATCGACGGCACGACGTTCCGCGGTCACAGCCAGTTCACGTTCACCGTGAACAAGGACCTGACGCCGGTCTACGGCGACGACGTCAGCGTCTACGACCTCGCGATCGGGAACGTCGTCGTGACCATCGGCGTGACGCTGTTCTTCGACACCGAGGGACGCGCGCAGTGGAACAAGATCGTCTATGGGTCGGCGACGCCGGCGGCCGGCACGAAGCCGGCGAAGTACATCACCGGGATCGGGTCCTACGGGTTCGATCTCCGCGCTCGCGACTCGGCCGGCGCCGTGACCGGCGACAAGTTCGTCCTCTCCGTGCCGAAGGTGAAGTGGGCGATCCCGCCGGCGCCGGAGCCGAACGCGGACGGCGGGTCGCCGGAGCTGGCTCTCGCCGGCGCGATGCGCAAGCCCGCAGTCGGCACGCCGTCTTACCAGATCGACGTCGACTGCGACGCCGCGGCGTTCACCGTCTGATGGCGGGATCCGTGACGATCGCCGGCGAGGACCGGCGGATCGCTGACTTCTCGGCCTTCAAGGCGATCTGGGCGATGACCGAGATCTCTCGCATCCAGTCGACCTTCCGCGACGTCCTCGTCGCCGGCGCCGAGTTCAAACGCGAGTTCGAGGCGACGCACTACGTCGAGATGACCCGCGCGGAGGCGCGGCGGCAGTTCCGGCCGCGCGTCCTCGTCGAGGAGGTCCCGATCGAGCGCGACGGCCAGATGATCGTCGAGGACGGCGTCCCGCTTCTGCGGCAGGCGCCGATGATCCGCGACGGCCAGCCGGTCATGGGCGCCGACCCGCTCGGCCACCTGACGGATGCCGACTGGGAGGCGAACGGCAACGTCCTGAAGATCCCGGACTCACCCGGTCGCAACCTCGAGATCGCGGCGATGGTCGAAGCTGGGTTCCGCCTCGCACGGCCGCAGGCGCTCCGTCTGATCGCGCTCGCCGTCGCGGCGAACGCCGACCTCGAGAAGTGGGACACGGACGGCGGCGACGAGGAGATCGCGGCGCAGCTCGACGCCGAGGCGAAGCGGATCGTCCACGCGGCGACCGCGGCCGAGCTGGTCAGGCTGGCGATCGTCGTCGTGGAGCTGTCGCGGGACCAGCTCGCGGGCCCTTTCGGCGAGATGGCCGCGGCGCTGAAGTCGATCCGTCGCACGACGTCGACGAGCGACACGACCGACCGGCCTCCGGAGCCGATGCGGATCGAGACCGCCGACTCGACGTCGCAGCCGACGTCGTCCACCGGATCGCCGGACGGTACGGCTGGACTCCAGACGTCGTCCTCCATCGAGTCCCCTTCCGACTCGTTGCCCGCCTCCGCGAGCGCATAGACGCCGAGGACGCGCAGATGGCCGACCAGCGTCGAGCGTCGGGACTGCCGGCGCTCGACGCCGGATCGCCCAACAGCGACGGCCCGGGCAACCGGGCGTGCCAGCGGATGCGCTACGAGCTGGCGATGGTGCAGGCGGCCGAGGCCGCGAGGAGGAACTAGACGATGACGCTCCGCGTCGGCGAGATCGAGACCGTCGCATCCGTCCGCTTCGACGACCACGGAGCGGACCAGTACGACCGGCGCACGCGCGCCATGCGCGCCGACGCGAAGCGCCCGATCAAGACCGAGGCAAAGCTCGACGTCGACAAGCGCGGGTTCGACCAGTACCAGCGCGGCCTACACGACGTCGACCGCGAGCACGGCAACTTCGTCCGCGGGTCCGGTCGCGTCAAAGGCGCGATGGGGTCCCTCTTCATCGGCGGCGCCGGCATCGCCGCCGGCGGCGTCGCGTTCGCCGGTCTCGCGAAGGGCGTCCTCAGCGCGAATAGCGCATTCGAGGAGTCCGAGAAGATCGGCGCGCAGACCGGCGCAGTGATCAAGTCGACCGGCGGCGCCGCCGGCGTCACGGCCGAGCAGGTCGGCGCGCTCTCGACGGCGATCTCAAAGAAGACGGCCGTCGACGACGAGGCAGTCCAGTCCGGCGCGAACATGCTCCTGACGTTCACGAACGTCCGCAACGAGGCCGGCAAGGGGAACGACGTCTTCAATCAGGCGACGCAGACCCTTACCGATATGTCCGCCGCGCTCGGCACGGATATGTCGCAGTCGGCGGTCGGTCTCGGCAAGGCGCTGAACGATCCGATCAAGGGGATTACGGCGCTGCAGCGCGTCGGCGTGACGTTCACCGAGCAGCAGAAAGACCAGATCAAAACGATGGTGGAGCACGGCCGCACGGCCGATGCTCAGAAGCTGATCCTTCACGAGCTCAATAAGGAGTTCGGTGGGTCGGCCGAGGCGCAGGCGACGTCAACGGACCGGCTGAAGGTCACGCTCGGGAACCTCCAGGAGACGATCGGCGGCGCGCTCGCGCCGACGCTCGCGAAGGCATCCGACTACGTCTCGGACTTCACGGACGGGATGATGGAGGGGACCGGCACGGGCGGCGCGTTCGTCGACACGATGAAGGGACTCTGGGGCGGCCTGAAGGAGGTCGTCGCGGTCGGCGGCGACGCGGTCGACTTCGTCCGAGATCTGTTCGACGGCGGCAGCGACCGCGCCGGCAAACTCAACGACGCCGTCGCGTCCGCGCGGACATACCTCGTCGAGCTGTGGGCGACGGCTCAGGACACCGGCCGCGGGATCGCCGACGCCTTCGAAGGCGTCCAGCCGGCGCTGACGACGATCGGGACGTTCCTGCGCGACGTGCTCGGCGGCGCGCTCGAGTTCGCGTACAGCGCCGCGAGGCGCGCTCTCCCCGGCATCGGCGCGATGCTCAAGGGACTGGCGACCGTCGTCCGCGGCGTGATCGACGTCGTCGCCGGGATCCTGAACGGCGACTTCGGCCAAGTCTGGGAAGGCGTGAAGCGCATCGTCTCGGGAGGCGTGCGCGCGGTCGGCGGCGTCATCCGTGCGATGACGGCACCCTTCCGCGAGGTCATGAGTCGGATCGGCGGCGTCGTGAGCGACGGCCTGTCCGACGTCGTCGGGTTCTTCCGCCGTCTGCCCGGTCGCGCCGCGAGCGCGATCGCGGGCCTCGCCGGCGATCTCGCCGAGAAGGGCGCGGACGCCGGTCGACGTCTGCTCCGCGGCGTCGTCAATCAGGCCGAGCAGCTGCCCGGCCGTCTGTGGGGCGCAATCAAGGGCGGCGTCACGCGCGCCGGCGCGTTCGCTGGCGATCTCGCCGAGAAGGGCGTCGACGCAGGGACTCGGTTCGTGCGCGGCGTCGTCAACCGCGCCGAACGTCTTCCCGGCGAGATGCTGTCGATCGGCAAGCGCGCCGTCTCGTCGATCGGCCGCGGTCTCGCCGGCATCGGCGGCGCGATCGCCGGCGCGCTCGGCCAGGGCGGCGCGTTCTTCGGGAACGCCGGCCGTGGCATCGCCGATTGGATCAACGCGCATACGCCGTTCGGCGACCAGATCAAGGTCGGCCCTGTGAAGGTCCGGCTTCCCGCGCTCGCCGCCGGCGGACGCGTCGGCCCGACCGCCGGCGGCGCCCGGATCTTCGTCGCCGGCGAGGGCAACGCCGACGAGTGGGTCATCTCGCAGGAAGGCGATCGTCAGCGGAACACCGCATGGGCCGTCGAGGCGCTCGAGACGCTGACCGGCCGCAAGGTCGGCCTCCACCGCAAGGGCAAGAAGGCGAAGAAGAAGAAGCGGCCCGCGGCGCCGGACGCGTCGTCGATCGGCGATCGCTCGATCAAGCGCGAAGACCGCGGCATGAAGAACGTCGAGCGCGATCTGCAGCGACTCACCCGCGTCTACGGCCAGATGGATCGCGGCTTCTCAATGGAGGGCAGCGACGACTACCTCGTCGAGGCCGACGACGGGTCGGTCTCGGTCGACACGGGCGCGGTCGGAAAGCGGGCCGGCGAGATCACCGATCTGATCGGGTTCATCTCCCAGAAGATCAAGAAGAAGATCGAGGAGTACCAGCAGAAGATCCGCGACGCGATCGCTGCCTACGAGCGCGCGATCGCCGCGCTCGAGCGCGCGATGAAGCGGACCGGCCGACACCGTCTGTCGAAGGACGAACGCGCTCAGTACCAGGGACAGATCGACGACCACCGCGACCGCATCCAGGAGCTTCGCGACGTCGCGCTAGATCTCGGCCTCGATCTCGACGACGCCGATCTCGATATCAAGGAGCTGCGCGGCGAGCGCGCAGAGATCCAAGGCCTGAAGGGGTCCGCCGCGCCGCCGGCGCCGCCGCCGGATGCGCCCGACGCGCCGTCCGCGCCTGCCGCCGGCGGATCGGCGCCCGCCGCGCCGGATGCGCCCGCCGCGCCCGACGCGCCGGCACCGGCGCCGCCGTCACCCGAGGAGATCGCGCGCGCCGCGGCCGTCGAGCTGGGCGCGTTCCAGTCGGGCCGCGAAGCCCTCTTCCGCGACTTCGGCGGGAACTTCGTCACCGCGCTTCGTCTCGGCGGCCTGACGAACGACCCGCTCGCGCAGGCGGCCGGCCTCGCGAACTTCGGGGCGGCCAGCGGGTCCGGTCTCGAGGGCGCCGCGGCGGCCGGCGGCGTGAGCATCGAGATCGTCAACAACTTTGGCGGCGGCCCCGGCGACGCGCATACGTGGAGCCAGCAGACCCGCCGCGAACTCGAGCTGGCGATCGGATAGGGGAGGCGCCGTGGAGCTGTCGATCGCGTACGCACTGACCGGGCCCGATGGGACGCGCGTCGTCTTCGGGAACGGCGACGTCGCGCGCCTTGATCCCGACTGGGTCGGATACCTCGATCCGCAGAACGGGATCACCGGCCTTCTGGACGGCGCCGACGTCCGCGAGAACGCCGTGGAGATCCCGCAGGGCGATGGCGGCGTCGACGGCCCGTACTACCTCGGTCGGCGGCCCGGGACGATCCAGGGCGTCGTCGATCCGAACGCGTCGACGACCACGCAGGAGACGAAGATCGCGAAGGTCAAGCGTGCGTCTCGCGCTCTGCGCGCCGACGCCGTCCTGCGATGGACCCCGTCGACGGACGGCATCGAGCGGATGCTGCGGCTGCGCCGGTCCGGCCGGCCGTCGTTCCCCGGCCGGCGGCCGAAGTCGTTCCAGCTCGCGATGACCTCGCGAGACGCATACGTCCTCGCGTCGATCGAGTCGAACCTCGACGTCGTCCCCGGCGCCGCCGCCGGCGAGCTGGGCATCGCCGACGCAATCACAGACCCGATCACGTCGGAGCTGAACGTCACCGCACAGCAGTTCGTCCAGAACGCCGGCGACGCCGAGACGTGGCCGCGATTCCGCGTGCAAGGCCCGATCACGAACCCCGAGATCCTCAACGTCACGACGGGTAAACGGGTCCGTCTCGTCTACACCCTCGCCGCCGGCGAATGGCTCGACGTCTACCCCGAGCGCGGCGTCATCCTGCTTGGCGGATCGGCCGACCGATACAGCGCACTGGACTTCGATCTGTCCGAGTGGTGGCAGCTCGTTCCAGGCCTGAACGACGTCCGGCTTCTGGCCGCCGCGTACTCCGCCGGAGCGCGCGTCACTGTCTACTGGCGGCACGCGTGGGAGTGACGTTGCCCGACCTCAACAAGGAGACCACACGATGACTCTCGTCGGCGACTTCGTCACCGGAAAGCCCGTCCCGTTCCAGCGGATGCGATTCATCCTCGAGCAGCTCGGGATCGTCGAAGGCATCGCCGACGCCGGCGACCTCGCCGTCACGCAGCGCGCCGCCGGCGCGAACATGACCGTAGACGTCGCCGCCGGCGAGGCCTGGGTCAAGATCGACAGCGGTACGCGGAACGGCCTCGCGCATGTCGTCAACGACGCAGTCGCGAACGTCGCGATCGCGCCGTCACACGCGACGCTCCCGCGCGTCGACGCGGTCGTGCTCCAGTACAACGACACCGCCATTCCGGCCGGCGTCGGTGGAGACACGCCGACGCTGCGTCCGCTCCAGGGCGTCGCCACGGCAGGCGCGACACTCGCCAATCTCACCGGAGCGCCGGCGATCCCGAACGACGCGCTCCTTCTCGGATTCGTCCTCGTTCCGGCCGCGGCGACGTCGGTCCTAACGACGAACATCGGCGGCTATTTTAAGCCGTGGCTTCCGGCCGCCGGCGCCGTCGCCGGCGCCCCGCCCGCCTACGCCGCCGGATATCCGATCTCGGCGCCGCGGCCGGCATGGCGTGCGTTCCGATCTCTCGCCGCCTACGGCGTCGCCAACGGCGTGCTGTCGCCGATCCTCGCCGACAGCGTGCGATGGGACGACGGCGGCAACTTCGCCGGCGGCACGAACTACGGCCGGACGCTCGTCAAGTACCCGGGCAAGTGGCAGTTCGGCGGGTGGCTGAACTGGGATCTCAGCGCCGCGGCGAGCGTCCGGAAGATCCACGCCCGGATCAATGGCGGCTTCAACGTCTCGTCCGATGGCGTGCCCGGGATCAATACCGACTTTGCGCAGAGCCACGCGATCGAGTCGAGCTACCAGATGGGCTTCGGCGAGTACATGGAGATCCACGGCTACCAGTCGACGGGCGGCACGATCAATATCCAGGGCGGCGAGGTCTGGGCGACCTTCCTCGGTCGCTGAGAAAACAGGAGGAACCGAGAACATGCCTCAGCTTCGATGCGCACAGACAAGCGAGCTGATCGCCGAAGGGACCGACGTCGAGATCGCCGTCCTCGCGGCAGAGCTCGGCGCCGAAGTGGTCGTCGACGCGCCGCCGCAGACGATGCCCGAAGGCATCCCCGACGTCCCCGGGCGCGAAGTGATCAAGATCGCCCGCGACGAGCACGACCGCTCGGCCGCGAAGATGCGCGAGGCCGCGGCCGACACGAAGTCGCCGGCCAAGATGCGCGCGGATCTCGCGAAGCGCGCCGACGACGCCGAGGCCGAGATCGCCGCCGCGAAGGCGAAGGCGCCGAAGGTGCGGCAGGCGATCGAGGCGGCGCGCGACCGCGTCGAGAAGCGCCGGCGCAAGGAGGGCTGAGACGTCCTGGGGTTCGTTCTCACCGACCGCGCCGGCGCGCCGCTAGGCGAGGTCCGGCAGGCCGTCGAACGTCGCTACAAGCGATCTCTCAACCGCGGCCGGTCATCGAGCTTCACAATCGAGGCGAGGAACACCCGCCACGTCGACGTCATCCAGGCCGACCGCGTTCGCGTGAAGGTCTACGACGACCGAGCGGGGCCGAAGGTGCTGCGGCATCATGGCCCGATCGTCGGCGTCGAGAAGGCCGGCGCCGGACAGACGCGCACGCTGGCCGTCTCGGCCGCGGACCCGTCGTGGATCCTGCAGCGACGACTGATCGGGAAGATGGTCGCCGGCGTCAGTTTCGGGTCGGCGGTCGCGCCGGTCGACCGTGGCGACGTCATGGGCCAAGTCATCGACGCGCTGAACGCCGGCAGCGTCGGCATCGGCACGAGCGCAGGAGACACCGGCATCAGGCGCGGGAACATCGTCGCGTCCGCGTCGAGCTTCTTCGGGCCGTGGCGCTACTACAGGGCGTCCGCCGCGTTCACCGATCTAGCGGCCGGTCTCGACGCGCCCGACTGGGATCTGCGGCCCGTCGAGCCGACCAAGGACGCGACCGGCATCCAGATCGCCGCGCTCGACGTCTCGCCTGCCTTCGGGACCCTGCGCGGCGACGTCGTCTTTGAGATGGGGACCGGCCGGCGCAACGTCGACCCCGCCACGCTTCGCGACGTCCTCGATGCCGGCGGCGAGACGAACGACGCCGTCCATCTGCCGCAGGGATTCCCGGACAACGCGACGCAGGTCGCGCTCGAGGAGATCGACCAGACGTCGATCGACGATCGCGGCCGGCTCGAGGACGTCATCGCGGCCGACGTCCAGACAGACGACTTCCGCCGCCGGCTCCTTCAGGAACACGTCCGCATCCGCAAGCAGCCGCGACGCGTGATCACGTTCTCGCCGATCCGCGACGTCGACCCCGACCTCGTCGATCTCGTCGAGCGGCGCGTCCCTCGCCCGTTCATCGACTACGACGTCGGCGACGTCGTCCGATTCCGCGCCGTCGAGCCGATCGACGTCGCCGACGCCGCAGGCACGATCACCGGGCAGCGATACGTGACGACCGTCGACGCCTACTTCCGAGTGTTCTCGATCGAGGTCGTCGTCGACGACGTCGGCGCCGAGACCGTGATCCTGACGTTCGTCGAGGAGGGATGAAATGGCGGTCGACCCGCGTCTCGACCAGCTCGGCCGCGCCGGCAACGCGAAGGACCGCGTCGCGCAGCAGCTCGCCGATCTCGATCGACGCGTCTCGGCGATGGAGGCCGGCGGCCGACGCACGTACGCCGGCCAGGGTGCGCCGACGATCGCCGCGCCAGACGGCGCGATGTACGTCGACACGACGACAAACCGCTTCTACGCGCGATCCGGCGGCGTCTGGCGCTACGTTGCCCTGACCTAGGCGATGCCGGCTTACCGATACGTCCTCACCTATCCGCGCATCATGGACGCGCCGCGCCCGAACTGGCCGATCGAGATCATCGACCGCGTTCGGCAGATCCCCGGCCTCGTCGATGCGACCTTTCCGGATCTGACCGCCGCGTGGCACGACGAGACCGGCGGCGACGACTGCCGACGCGAGTCGCATCGGCAGATCGTTCGTCTCGACGTCGACTCGCCGAAGCCGGCCGACGTCAAGATCGCGCAGGCCGCCGTCCGCGACTTCGCCGTCGAGCTGAAGACGATCGGCGGCCACGCCCGCGTCATCATCGCTCGCTGGCCGATCGAGATCGAGGTCGCGTGACCGATGACGATCCGCGCCGACGAGCCGTCGACCGCGACCGCCGGCGATGGAACGATCAAGCGATCGACGGTCTCGCCGGCCGCGTCGACAGCCACGGAGAGCAGTTGACCCGCGTCCACGAACGCGTAGATCGCCTGTACGACGTCCTCGTCGTCGAGAAGCCGGACGGCACAGCCTCGCCGGCGCCGACGCCGCTCGGCGGCATCGACTGGAAAACCGTCCTCGCCGTCATGACCGGGATCGTCGTCCCGATCGTCGGCGTCATCATTGCCACAAGCGGGACCGGCTGACCGTGCGCGAGTGGCTCAGACAGCCGCTAGCCGTCCGTCGATGGGCCGTGCTCGCCGCGTCGATCACGATCGGCGGACTCTGCGCGATCGGAATCGTTCTCGGCCAGACCGCGATCGGCGGCGTCAGCAGAGAGCGCGAGCAGCGCGGGCGCGAGATCGCGGCCAGCATCCGGCGAGACATTCTCACCACGGCCGACGTCGAGCGCATCGCCCGCCGGCAGGCGCGCATCGAGAGACCATCGACGGCGGCGATCGCGCGGCGCATCCTTCGCGCGCTGCGCGTCATCCAGCGCGACCCGCAGCTGCGCCGCCAGCTCGATCGGACGCTCTCGGCCGCGAGCGACACGTCGACTCGAGCTGCGGCCGACACGTCGCGCAGGACCTCGCCGACGAGTCGCGCGGATCGCCGAGACGCGTCGCGCGGGCCCAACCGACGCCGAGACGCGTCGGCGGCGCCAGGTCGACGCGACACGTCGCCGGCCGCCGGCGCTCGAGATCCGTCGCCGCCGCCGGCAACGACGACCGATCCGTCGCCGACGTCGCCGAGACCGCCGGTCGACGTCCAGACACCCGACGCGCTGCCACTGCCCGACGTCGGCGTCTGTACGACGGTCATCGGCGTGAACTGCGGCGGCTGATCGTCCCGGCGGGCGCGTACCCTCCGGTCGGTCCACGTTCGACGGAAGGGGACCCATGAAGGATCACGACCACGACGACGGCCAGGAGGCCGGCGTCTTCTACGGCGAGGTGAAGCGATCGCGCGCCGGCATCGTCGCGGCGATCGCGTCCGTTCTCGCCGCGTTGCTGGCTGGTGGAGCTCTGACCGTGACGGTCACGGTCGACCACGGCCCGAAGCTCCCGGATGGAACGAAGATCGTCACGCCGGCCGCGCCGACGCCGGCGCCCGCCGCGCCGCCGGCGACCGCCGTCGACGGTCCCGATGCGGACGGCAAGTTCGACGACGCGCTGCCTCTCGACACGGCCGCGCAGACGCAGCTCGAGCGCATGACCGGCCGATCGCCGGCCGCGGAGATCGCCGACCCGCTGCGCGAGCGCGGCGACTCGCCGGCGACGACGACGGTCCCCGGTCCACTGGCCGCCGACGAGATCCCCGGATGCCGGACTCGGTTCGTCCGCAACTCGTCGACGCGTGGAGGCGTCACGCCGCGGATCATCGTCTGGCACCAGACCGTCTCGCGCGAGAACGGCGAGTCGAGCCAGAACGCGCTTACGGCGTTGGCGAACCGCCCGTCGAGCGGCGTCTCATGGGCGGCGCTGATCGGCCGGTCTCGAGGTCTCTGCACGTACACAGTGCCTCTCGCGCTCAAGGCGTGGACGCAGTCCAACGCGAACCGATTCAGCGTCGGGATTGAGGTCGAAGCGGTCGGCGACGAAGGCGAGTACGTCGTCGGCGACGGCCGGAAGAAGCTCGTCAGCGTGACCCGGTACATCGGCCACCGCTACGGCATTCCGATGCGCCGCGGCCTCGTTCGCGACTGCCGCGTCATCCGGTCCGGCATCGTCGAACACAGCGACCTAGGCCCGTGCGGCGGCGGCCACGTCGACGTCACGCTGCGCGGCGTCGACGACGTCATCCGCGAGGCCGCGGCCGGCTCGACGTCGACGTCGACGATCGCGAAGACCGATCGCCGGCGTTGCTCGCAGATCCGAGACTGGCGCCGCGCCGGCCGGCCGAAGGGCGGCGCGTGGGAACGCCGGAGCGTCTGGCGGCGCCACGCGCTCGAGCGCCGGCACCTGACCTGCTCGGCGAGCGGCGTCCGCCACGCATGACCGATAGCGGAGACGGCAGCGCCGGCGAAGGCCGGCGCTGCCCGATCTGCGGCGGGTCGATGACGGACCGTCGCCGGCAGGCGAAGACGTGCGGGGGATCATGCCGCGCCGAGGCGTCTCGTCTCGCGCGTCTCCTCGCCGGCCACGACGCGGACGGCATGACGTCGATCGCCGACTGGCTCACTAGACGCCGTCTAAGGCGTCCGCTCGGCGCATGACGCGCCGCGCCAAGGGTGCGGCCTAGAAACCGCACAGGGACCGCCCCGGCGCCGCCAGACGCGGCGTCGCGGCGGAACCCCGACCTAAGGCCGAGGCGCTGATCGGTCGATCACTGGTAGTGTCGGCACCAGGCGGACGCGACGGATTGTCCGGAACGCGCCGCCGCAACGTCTCGGGAAGGAGACACCGCATGACCACCACCACCCTGACGCCGGACGCCGCCGTCCGCGACTTCGTCCTCCAGTGCGAGGACGGGATGACCGTCGACGAGCTGCGCAGCCGGATCGAGAACGTCCTCACGGAGCACCCCGGCGTCTCGGCGCTGTCGTTCCGGCCGCGCGGCAAGAAGGGCGCCGGCGTCTTCGACGTCCGCGGCCACGTCAGCACGCGATTCCCGGACGGCGAGAAGGTCGCAGTCGTGACGATCAAGGCGAACGGCGAGGTCGACGCGACGCCGACGACGCCGCACGACGGCGAGATCCACGACGAGACGCCGGCCGGCGTCGACGCCGACGACACGTCCGAGACGTCATCGCCGGCCGCGCCGCCGCGCCGTCGCCGGCGTCGCCGCGTGGAGGTCGACACGTCGGACGCGCCGGATGGCAGCCCGTCGCCGGCCGCCGAGGGGCAGGCGGCCGAGGCCTCCGAAGGCAAGGGCACCGATTGGGAGACCACGGCGACGATCGGCGACGTCCTCGTCGACGCCGGCGTCGGCGCGCAGTCGGTCCGGAACGTCCTGATCTCGGTCGGCGTCGACGGGACGACGACCGCGACGGCCGAGCAGCACGCGCGCGCCGGCGACCGCGACTCGGTCAAGGGTCTGCGCGGCGCCGCGCTCGGGACGTTCATCGTCACCGGCGAGCGGCTGAGCGACCAGCAGAAGGCGGCGTCGACGTCGCGGCGCGCGACCGCGTCAGCGCGCAAGGGCGCCGCCGCGTCGCGTCGCTCCTCGAGCAACGCCGACGCATCCCCCGGCGACCAGCGCGCCGCCGAGCTGGCGACCGAGATCGCGGCGTCGAAGGGCGCCAAGCTCTCGCAGCGCGTCACGCCGAAGGAGACCGCGACGACGCGCCGCGTGCTCCTCGAGATCGCGGCCGAGGCGCGCGGCGCGAAGAAGTTCCCGAACATGCCCGACGATCACGCGCTCGCGTTCGGCGGCACGGCCGCGCTGCTCGGTTTCAAGAGCGACCGCGCCTTCCGGTCGTTCGTGACCGGCGAGACCGCGACGAAGGACCTCAACGACGACGCGAAGACCGGCGTCAAGGACCTGACGAAGCGCATCGCGTCGCATCAGGTCTGGGCGCGGAAGGCCGCCGCCGCGGCGGCCGGCGTCGCCGCGCAGACCCGCGAGAACACGACGGCCGGCGCGTAGGGCGCCGGCCAGAACAAGGAGACAGAGAAGATGACGTTCATCAGGAATAACGCCGTCGCGCTGGCCGCGCTCTTCGTGGCGCTCGGCGGCACGGCAACCGCCGCGACGCAGCTCGCACGCGACAGCGTCGGCGCTCGCGAGATCCAGCGCGGCGCCGTCCGATCGTCGGAGATCCGCAACGGCAGCGTCGGCGTCTCCGACCTCTCGCGCGCCGCACGCGGCGAGCGGCTGACGAAGGCACGCGCCGCGCAGCTCGTCGAGGAGGTCGTCACCGATCCGACGCTCGGTCTGACGATCAAGGTCCAAGGCGAGAAGGGAGAGAAGGGCGACGCCGGCGCGGCCGGCGCTCAGGGTCCGACTGGGCCCGCCGGCGCTCCCGGCATCGCGGGCGTCACCGTCCGCGACGCGCGCAGCGGCGACGTGGCCGGCGGCCAGTCCGGCGGCACGACCGCACGATGCGAGGCCGGCGAGAAGGTCGTCGGCGGCGGCGGCGAGTTCGAAGCGGGCGGCCAGACCGCCGCGTCGATGACGGCGTCTCGGCCGCTGGCCGACACCGAGCAGGGGTGGTCGGTCGCGTACGCGAACGCCGGTCCGGCTGGTGGACGCGTCCGCGCGTTCGCCGTCTGCGCTCAGGTCGGCGCATGACTGCCGCCGAGAAGCGCCGCGATGCGGTCGTCACCGCGGCGATGAAGGCGCTGTCGCACCCGCGACGCCGCGTGATCCTCGCCGCCGTCATGCGCGACGGCGAGATCTCCGCGGCGCGGCACGCGCGCAAGATCGGCGACGACGGGATCGGCGTCACCGCGTACCACGTCCACTACCTCGCCGATCTCGGCGTCCTGCGTCTCGAGCGCGAGACGCCCGTCCGCGGCGCGATCGAGCACCACTATCGGCCGGACGACGAGACGGACGCCGGCGCGGCCGTGATCGCGATGCTCGGCGCGATCGAGAACGCGATCAAGAACGGAGGCGACCGTGCCGACGCTTGACGCCGCGCAGAAGGCCGCTCTCCTGCGGCACGCGGAGAACGCCGCCGACGATCTCGTCGCGGCCACGACCGGCGCCACGCGCGCCCGGATCGGCGGCCCGACCTACTCGGCCGCGGATCTCCGTCGCGGCGGATGGTCGGCGAAGGTGACCGCGCTCGGCGACGACGTCGAGGTCGCCGCCGTCCGCGTCTTCGTCGACGGGTCGCAGGACGTCGTCGACGTCGGCGAGACGCGTCGGCAGGCGCCGGCGATCCCGCCGGCGCTGCAGGACGTCGCCGGCGCGGAGGACAACGCCGGCGTCGTCTCCGACGCAGACGGCGGCCTCTGATGCCGGTCTCGAGGTACAGCGTCGAGATGCTTCTCCTCGTCGATCACGCCGGCGATCCGCCGGCGTCTCGGACCGTGGACACGTTCCTGCGTCGCACGCTCGAGGGGGAGAACGTCGCCACGGTCGCCGTCGTCGACGAGATCCCGATCCTCGTCATCGCCGGACCGGAGCCGCAGTGATGGCCGGCGATCGCTTCGACCAGCGGACGCGATCGGCCGGTCTCGAGCGCGGCGACTACACGGCCGGCCGCGACTCGACGCACGCGGTCATTCCGTTGGCGATCGACGCGGCGTCGGCCGATGAAGGCGAGCGGCGCGCGCTCGTCGTCGCGCAGGCGCTCGGCGACGTCGTCGACGGCCTGTCGGGCGTGCGATGGATTCGGTCTCACGGAGAGGCCGCCTACGCGATGATGGTCAACCTGCGCACGTCGCTGGAGTCGATGACCACGGCTGACCGTGTCGTCTTGCTGTCGGTCATCCCGGACGGCGAGATCGACGAGCTGCGCCGGCTTCTGACGCCGCCGGCCGGCTGATCTGTCGCGCGTCGACGACGCGCGAACCCCAGACGCACGAACGGCCGCCCGAGGGCGGCCGTTCTGCGTTCAACTGGGAAGGAGAACGACGGCCATCATGGCGCCGGCGGCGGACGTTCGCCGGTCCGTCCGCAATGGTCGCCATTGTCTCGCCGGCATCCATTCGTTACCGACTGGGAAGGTAGGCCGGATGCCAGAGACCGAAGATAAGATCGTCGACGCGACCGTCGTCGAGGAGACCACCGCGCCGCACGCGGCCGACGCGCCGCCAGAGGCGCCGCCGCCGGCGCGTAAGGCCGAGGTCGAGGTCCATCGGCCGCAGGGCGTGACGGAACTCATCCAGGCAGAGACGCCGGCCGAGCGCGTCCAGATCGCGACCGACGTCGCGACCGCGCTCGATCACGTCATCCGCGCGCAGGGCATGAGGACGAAGGTCGGCCGGATGAAGAAGGTCCTCGAGGACGGGCGCGAGGAGTGGGTCGATCGGTATCACGTCAACGTCGAGGGATGGCAGACGCTCGCGACCCTCCTCGGGATCGCCGTCGTCCCTGTCTGGACGCGCCGCGTGATCGACGAGACGACCGGCAAGCCGCAGTCGCGACGCTTCACGGTCCGCGAGACGAAGTTCCCGCAGGGCAAGGGGCAGGGAAAGCCGGTCGTCGAACGCGAGTACGACGTCGAGGGGTACGACTGGGAGGCACGCGTCGAGGTCTACAAAAACGGCGCGCTGATCGGCGCCGGCGAGAGCATGTGCAGCCGGACCGAGGCGAAGTGGATCGAGTCCGACGATTACGCCGTCCGCGGCATGGCCGCGACGCGCGCCACGTCTCGCGCGATCGGCGCCGCGGCGCGATGGATCGTCACGCTGGCCGGATACTCGGCGACGCCGCTCGAGGAGGTTCCCGCAGATGCGGCGAACGACGGGCCGCCGGCCGAGACCGCGGCCGAGACGCCGACGTGGCAGCGCGAGGCGACGGCCGACCGGAAGAAGCAACTCCTCGACTCGATGGAGAAGATCGGCGTCACGCGCGAGGACGGCCGCGCGATCGCGAAGACGATCAAGGACTCGATCGGCCTCGTTCCCGACCTGATCGTCGGGTTCGCGAACGGCGTCGTCCAGACGCTCGAGGCGCGCGCGACGTCTCCGGCGGCACGCGCCGCCGGCGATCCGGAGCCGACCGGCCGAAGCGACGTCACGCCGCCACCCGTCGACGGAGCCGACACGGGCGCCGCCACGAACCTGCCGGCCGCCGATCAGGAGACGCTCGACGGGTCCGAGCCGCCGCCGGCGGCGCCGGTCTCCGTCCCGCCGCCGCACGACTACGCCGGCGGCACCGTCCTCGTTCAGGGCGTCCACGCGATCCCCGCCGGCAACGCCGGCCCGACCGTCCTCGTCGACGAGGCGCGTCGGATCTGCGAATGCGTGCCCGGGTTCGACGAGATCGAACGCCTGCGCGCCGCCGGCACGCCGGCCAACCAGCTACCGACCACGGACAACTGCCCGATCGACGGGCACGGATTCCCGTTCTAAAGGGAAGAAGGAGCAACGCGCAATGACCGACGAGACGATGAAGATCGAGGGCGCCGACGACGTCGGCGATCCGCCGACCACGGGCGCCGACGACACGTCGGGCGGCGATCGCCCGGACGCGTCGCCGGACGCGGCCGCGAACGGGTCGGCCGGAGCTGGCGACGACGCGTCGGCGGCCGGCGCCGGCGATGACGGCGGCCAGAAGAAGGTCCCCGACGAGAACGCGCCGGCGCGGCCGGCGGGCCGCCTGAAGATCCCCGACGACACGAAGGGCCACTACGTCGTCATCTGGGCGCGCAGGCCGGCGCGCGGCGACGACACGCGGCCCGCGTACCAGGAGGTCGACTGCCTCAAGGCGTCGGGTCCCGAGGCCGCGAAGCGCGCCGTCATGGCCGACGACGCGCCGTTCTCGGCGTTCCTGAAGCACTCGGCCGCGCAGAAGCCGGGCATCCTCCTGCGGGCCGTGCCCGCGATGCACTGGCCGCGCGACGTCAAGCCGACCACGTACGAGCGGCCCGATCCGGTCCTGACGATCGGATGAAGGCCGCCGGCCAGACGGCCGGTCTCGCACGCGGGCCGGAGGTGCGCAGTCGGCGCGCCTCCGTCCGCAACGCGATAAAGGCCGGCGACGTCGGTCTCTGCCAGATCTTGCGCGGAGACCGACCGAACGAGGAGACGATCGCGCTCGAGATGCGCGTCGTCGACCTCGTCACAGCCGCCGTCGACTCGACGTCGGCGATGGTCCGCGTCCTCGCTGACGCGGAGATCGACGGAGACGCGCGCCTCGGTGCGCTGACGATCAATGCGCGCCGGCAGCTCGCCGACGCGCTCGGGAAGGAGACCAACCGATGACCACCCAGACCGAGACGCCGACGACAGACGTCGTCGCCGTCGACGTGCGGCTGCTCGACGTGCGGACCGGCGAGATCCGCTCGCTGGACGTCGCCACGGCCGAGACCGAGGAGCTGGCCGAGATCGTCGCCGACGTCATCGCCGCCGGCCGCGACGAGCTGGCCGACGTCGAGGAGACGATCGGCGCTGAGCTCCTGCGCCGGCTCGACCGCCGCGGCGAGTGGACACACCGCGTCGGCGACCCGAAGACCGTCCAGTACGAGCTGAAGGCGCCGTCGCCGACCGCCGGCACGACGACATACGACGTCGACGAGTTGCGCGACGGTCTGCGCGGTCTCGTCGCGCACGACGTCGTCGATGCGTCGGCCGCCGCCGCGGCGCTCGAGAGGACGATCACCGTCAAGGCGCGCGTGCCGATCGACGTCGACCTCGCCGCGCTCAAGGCGAAGGTCGCGGACGGTCTGACCGAGATCGCCGGCGTTCCCGTGGAGGACGTCGCCGTCGACGTCGCCGAGACCGCGAAGAGCGGCGGCGTCAACCGCCTGACGAAGATCGGCGGCGCCGCGGCCGAGCTGGCGGCCAGCGTCAAGCGGCGCGGCGCCGGCGGCGCGCGACGTGTGAAGGTCACGGCGAAGCGCGCGTCGACCGGCTGATGGCGCGACGTCCTGCGACTCGGCGCGGATACGTCCGCGCCGAGTCGGAGGCGGCCTTTCAGACGGCCGTCCTCAACCTCGCCGCCTTCTGCGGCTGGCGCACGTACCACCCGCCTGACAACCGGCCGAGCGGGAACACCGGCCGCGTTCAGGCGACGCGCGCCGGATGGCCCGACGTCGCGTTCTGGCGCACGGACGACGCCGGCCGTCTCGTCGTCGCCGACGTCTCGCCGCCGGCGTTCTTCCTCGCCGAGCTGAAGGCCGAGAAGGGCAGGATGCGACCCGAGCAGATCGAGACGATCGCCGAGCTGCGCGCGTGCGGCGTCGAGGTCCACGTCTGGCGTCCGTCCGATTGGGCTGCGATAGAGGAGCGGCTGCGGCGCTGACCGCGGCTCAGAGATGGCAACTGGGAAGGAGGCCGCGGCGGCTTGAGCTACCGCGTCGTTGAGTGGGTGATGGAGAACGCGCCGCGTCACGGAGGCGGCCCGCGCGCGTGCCTGATCGCGATCGCGTGGCACACCGATGACGAGGGGCGCGGCGCGCGGCCAGGGCACCAGTTGATTGCCAAGCGCGCCGGATGCGCGCCGCGGACTGTGCGCGACCATCTGGCCGTCCTCGAGCGCGAAGGCTCGATCGCTCGGGAGGGATACCACCCCGGCGGCGGGACGGTCATCTGGCGCGTCGTCATGGCCGGCACGCCCGAGCAGCGGAAGGCGCTCGCCGACCTACGCGACGGCCGCGCGCTCGATCCGGCGGATCTCGCCGGACCGGGCGAGCGGCAGATCCCGCCGGACCCGGAGCGATCCGGCGGATCTCGCCGAACCGCCGATGGTCCGGCAAAGCCCGCCGGTCGGTCCGGCAAACCCCGCCGTTCCGGTCCGGCGGGATCCGCCGACGACACGTCAGACAGCACGTCCACAGAGACGCCCAACTCGTCAAACGACGCAGTGATCTCGCTCTTCGATCTGGACGCTGCGC
>Ga0066701_10000082_pt1 | contig 21881 bp, 16 predicted proteins | sample GraSoiAngelo_150_FD_66453 | JGI IMG/M metagenome (GOLD analysis project Ga0066701, IMG submission 66453) | Grasslands soil microbial communities from the Angelo Coastal Reserve, California, USA - 14_1009_09_40cm | ecosystem: Environmental > Terrestrial > Soil > Grasslands | place: USA... | reverse complement strand
GCGGTTCCATGAAAGCGCGCGTGTCCGAGTCGAGCGGCTGGCCGGGGGAACGCAGAACTTCGTGGACGATAGGAGGAGCTTTGGAATGTTGTTGGTTGAGAGTTGATGGTTGAGCGACCTTGCGTCGCAGCCGTTTCTTGCGGCATTCTTCACATTCGCCGCTCGGGCCGGGCGTTCCGCCGCAGGCGCACTTGCGTTGCAGCAAGCCCGTCCTGACAGGTGTGCATGACGGCCTCGCTGGAGTCTTCACCTGTGCTTGCAATCCGGCATTCATTGGCCAAATCCTTCGTTCATGGCTCGCACACCACGTCCATCAGCACCTATCGGTTTGGATAGATGAGTCATCTTAATAATCCGATGCACAGCAGCAAAATAGTGAGTCCCCACAGCAAAAGAACCGCAACCGGGAGAATCGCAGCCAGCCTGGTGATGCTGATGAACCCCGAGCGCCACTGAAAGGGATCCTTGCTTATTCCTTCCGCTTCTTCGGCCGTATCGCCGGCGTGGCGATAATCGCAAAATACTTCCTCGTAAACCTCCGGACCGAGGATCGCTTTGAATCTTTCGATCACTCTTCGAGCAGCCAATTTGACCTGGTCACGGTAAAGCAGCACCAGATAGCGATCCTGGGCACCGAAAACGTACCAGGCAGCGGACACCAGCACCCCTGCTAGGGCGAAAACCACGGCGTACCGGGACCATTGGTCCTTGCTGGCGAGGAATGCGACGCCGATCAGACCCGTTTCGATGCTCAGGAAAAAGTTAAAGCGAGTCCACATCCTAGAGAAATGGGCCGTCAAGTAATCGGTCTTGAGTTTGTAGTCGTCCACGAGGAAGCTCGCGACGGCTTGGAAATCGAATTGGGTATCCTTCTCAGCCATTTTCTTGAACTGCTTTTGGGGCGGCGAACTCGTGGGTGAACGAACTTCGCATTCGCCTCCCGGGCCCGGGCGTGCCGCCGCAGGGGCACTTGCGGTGCAATAGCGATGGGAAATGCCCCATCGGGCTGGTGCTGCTCTCGAATTGGAGAAGCTGTTTTTCCACGACGTTCGTAGTCTATCTACAAACGATTACGGCCTAGTTGGTAAGCCTCCCGTTAGAATATTGTGATCCCGAAAGACTTGCGGGCCGCCTCGGTTACGTCCTTCGCGCAATCGCCCGTTTTGTATTCAACACGCTCCGGCACGGCCGGCCGAGATTCTCGAATAACTCGCTGGCGCTGCATGGTGATGGTTGCGCGACGCATCAGCTCAAATGCCTGCTTGCGCTGCTGTGACGCGGGCAATCGGCGAAAGGCCTCAAGCTCGGCTGGAGTCTTCGGAGCGAGTGGATCGGCCGTAATGCCAGGAGTTTCGCCAAGGAACTCTGAAACAGCGCGGCGCTCCATTCCTAGTCCTTCCTGCTCCGGGATCTCTTTCCCAACTTCAGGTGGCAGCTCACTTTCGCCGGCTCGCGTTACGCCTGTGAAGTCGCATCCCTTGCAAGCTTCGTCCTGAAGCCAGTTGTAGGCGGCTTCCGCGCGTTCTTTCGAGAGGTCGATATTGCCTTCAAACTTGGGTTCGTGTTCGTGACCGCGAGGACCTTCCGGGGAAGTAAATCCGTCGATCGACTTGAACCGGTAACCGGCGTTGTATAGATCCTGGATATCGGTCGGAAGATGGAAGTCGCGCCTGATCTTCGCACTCGGGAAGTCGAAGAAAACGTGCCGAACGACTTCCTCCGGTACGCTTAACCCCATTTCTGCGGGGTGTCCAGGTGTGCGTGTGACCTGCTCGCAGGTGAAGACCAGGTAGGGGTCCGAGTCCTTGTAGCAGCTCACCTGCTGTGCCGGCCGTCCTCCCGAGAGGGTAAGAGTGAAGACCCACGCCTTGGTGGGCGCACTGTATATAGCCCCGACTGTCGCGGTGACACTGGGGGTCTGCACTGTCGCGCCGACTCCACCGCCAGTCACTCCCGTCTGCCCCACCGTTAACGTCGGGTCAACAGAGAAGACGAAACTTTTATTCTGCATCACTGTTATGCTCAGGCCGGGTGTGCCGGTGACTCCGCTGAAGATGTTTGAGCCGCCCACGATGTTTGCCAACGCTCGAGAAACAGGTTCCGAAAGATCGCCCGAATGCGGAGAGATTTCGACCGCGGTACTGCCCCGGCAGACGCGAATCGTTACCCGCAATTCGCTGTCATTCAATCCTGCATTTACAGTGACCTGGGTGTCTGGCCTTGCAGGCTGCGGTGTGATCGTCAGCGTAACGCGATACTCCGAGCCGTCACTACAACGCACATTCCGCTTGGTTGGTTGGCCGGGTGCAGGAGGATCCGCTGCGCAGGTTCGTTGCTGGCGCTGCAGTACCGGCCCAGCGGCGGCCGGCAGAGAAATCCTCTCGTTGCGCATGACGGCGTCGGCTGCACGGTCGGCCATCTGCTCGGCCTGAACGTCCGCAGGCCCGATCCTCAGGGAAGGGAAAAGTCCAGTGGGCTCGGGGTTTTGCACTGTGTGCGCGAGTTCGTGCGCAAGCAGGCGCGCGCCTGCTTCGGTGTGCGGCGCGTATTGACCGGAAGCGAAGACAACATCCTGCCCTACGGCATAAGCGAGAGCGTTCACCGCGTGGGTTGACTCGCTGGCACGAGCATCGGTGTGAACCCGCACTTTGCCGAAATCATGGCCGAAATGCGGCTCCATAAAAGCGCGCGTCTCAGCGTCCAGCGGCTGGCCGGACGAGCGCAGAACTTCATGGACGATGGGAGGCGCTTCGGAAGGAGGAGAGTTCAAGGTTGAGGGCTGAGTGGCTGCTTCGGAATCTCGGACCTTACGCTGCAATTTCTTCTTGCGGCATTCCTCGCATTCGCCACTCGGTCCCGGAGTGCCACCGCAGGCGCATTTGCGTTGCAGCAAGCCCGTCAGAGCAGACGCGCGATATAGCAGCGAACCAGCCTTGCGCGGCGATTGCAATTCTGTAGCCATTGTTTCCATTTCTGTCTTAGTGTGCTTACTACGCCTTGATCGTGTCCGGTTGTGTAAAACAAGAGGCACTCTTCGCCAGCGGGTTCGACGAGTCCAGCCCGATGATCGCGCCTTTCATTACTTTCGGGGAACCAGGGAATGAACTCATCGATAGGATCCCCCTTTCAACATTTGATCTGTCGCGTCAATCTCCGCGTCCACCTTGATCGTCTCCACGGGCGGCCCGGTGAGACGCAGCGCTTCCGAACGGTCGCCGCTCTCTTTGATCGCCTGCGGCTGCAACGTGCGGGTGAGCGTGTTCGGGTTGTATTGCAGCGCGATAATTCGCTGCACCGCACCCGTGTCGGGGTCGAGCAGCACGATCCCGCCTTTGAGGAGGTGCGGGGAACCAGGAAAACTACTCATGCTCGCCTCCCCGTCGGTGGGTTCTCTTTCATAATTGTTGACGCTTTCATAACTAGCCCAGCGCAAACCTTGAGAAAACCATTCCTCGCTACCCGGAGAAACGCACTTTATGAAACAGCCGACTCATGGTACCCTCACGTTAAACCACGAATGCAATTGCCATAGTGGGTCGTTGTCCGGCTCCTGCAGAAAAATGCGAACATTACGGAATACGCCCTCAAATGGCTTTCCTTCGCGCATCCCTCTCGCCTGAACCAGCAGTGTTACCACGCCAAGCCCTTTGTAGCGTTGCACGGCGATATCTCTTGACTCTAGCGTCTCATAGGTATTCGCCGGATTCCTGAGGCCCGCTAAGAAGGTCTCTTTATCGACGATGGCTCCGCTCGCGCGACGGAATGTTACATTCGTGGCGAGCAGTGCCTCAAAGAACTTGTCATTACGGTTCCTCTCTGCCTCACCCATGCAGCGAGTAAGATCCTCAAGGGCGGCTATGTCTTCTAGCTCACTCTCCTTATTTGGGGCATCCTCCTTCCCCAACCATCGGTTAAACCTCAATGCTACAAGGAAACCCGCTGCAAAAACCATCGTCGCGAGAATTCCGGCGACAGTGGCACCTGCGTTGTACGAAGCAATAAAGGCCCACGCGCCCAACACCCCGGGATATATGATGCCGGAGGCGAACGGCTCACTAATCAGAGGGGCAATGCCCGCCGGAACTAGGCGGAAGTGCTCTACCCCGCAAGGCCGATGTTTGAATTGACCTTCAATGCCTAGCTCCTTCTCAAGGAACGCTCCCAAGACAATAAGGTGCGTGCATTTTCTGATTCCATAAATTTCAAAAATGAACAGACCAAGCGAAGCAAGAAAGCCGAACAATCCAATCGGCAGTAGAAAGCCGGATTGGATTTTGTCGTCGGGTTTTCCGATTAGTAAGAAGATGCCCGTTCCGCTCGCCAGTGGTAGAGCTGCCAACAGCTTCAGCCGAAGGTCATCGATCGCGCGATAGCCTTCGCAGAGCTGATCGTAGACGCCTCTCAAATTTTCGGCTCGGGAGTCAAGGCTTTTACTCTGCATGAGCTTACCTCACAATTCTAAATGCTGTTTGTATTTGGCTTTCTTTTTGGGTGGGAGCGCCGAGGCCACGGTCTCGGCGAGGAGATGCGCAGAAACGTAGATCATGTTAATCCCAGCGACGGTGCGCCGGTCCTCTCCTGCCCGATAGGCTGAGGCTTGTCCTTCTCGGATACCTTTAAGAATCGCCACTGGAAAACAACGAAGCCGAGCAGCCCGAGCAGCATCGCAAACATCGAAGCCCTCTGAAGCACGAAGACGACGGCTCCGGACAGGCTCGCAAGCGCGGCCTTGCGTTCTAAAAGCGTAAGAGCCGAGTGGACAATCAAGTAAATCCAGCCTTCAATAGCGGTGCCATAGGCGATGGCCAGCGCCCGATCGTGCCACACTTTCACTCCAAACAACTTAAGTGTGCGGCCAGGCCGTTCGCTGAAGATCCCCCTGTTGAACCTGCGCTCAACAGGGGGATAGCGATTCGTTGCTCCAAGCCTTTCCCACGATGAATCGCTGCATCATAGAGCTGGCTGTTCCTTAACTCATAGAGACTGATGGCCCCAGTGAACATTAACCCGAAAAAGCCGACCAGCAGCGCCGCGGACTGGTTAGGTTTTTCCACCACTAACGAAATGATCGCCGCAGAGGCTGCCGGAACCGCTCCCAGAAGCTTGAACCGGATATCCGTCAGCATTCTGATCAACTCGTTAATTTGCTCGTAATCTAGGAAGAGAGGGTCATCTTTCATAGGATTGTTGTTTCATCGTCTCCTCTGGCGACCCAGTCGGACAAATCTCCCTGCGGTCGGCTTCGCCGCTGACCGCGCCTAGAACCGGCCGCGCATCATTGGATCCGGGTTGTATCGAAAAATTAATCACACCTGCAAACGGCGGGTCCCATGCAGCTGATCGCGCCCTTCATTACTTTCGGTGAACCGGGAAAGCCGCTCATGGTTCTTATGGCTTCAAAGGCAGTTGACGTTTCGAATCAGTGCTTGCATCAGGCTTAAATGGTCTCCACCGCCGGCACCGTTAACCGCAACGCCCCCGAGCGGTCGCCGCTTTCCTTGAATGGCTCGCGGTTGCAACATTCGGCTCCCCGCATCGGGATTGTATTGCAGCGTAATGATCCGCCGGACCGCTCCGGTGTCGGGATCGAGTAACACGATGCCGCCTTTGAGCAGCCGCGGAGAGTTAGGAATGGTGCTCATTGGTTAGGCAAAGAGTTATAACAGTCGACCGCGCTTTTGAATTGAGTAGCGTCATGGGTTCCTCGTGTTTAATTGGTTCCTGCCCGTTTTCTGACGCGGGCTACGGGCTACCGGCTGACCATCAACAACCACGAACGAAAAGCTCGTGTGCTGCGTGCTCGGCTTGGCGGCGTTCTCCGGGTGGTCCAGGTCGCTGAACCAGAGCTCGGTCACGTCGATCGACACTTCGTATCGACCCGGTTCCAACGCTCCGAGATCGGCCTCCACCACGGGCACGGTGACGACGTTCGCGTGCAGTTCACCATCGAACCGGCGTAACTCGATCCGCAGATCGATCGCCCGCCCGTTTTTGTTCGAGCGCGTGACGGCGGCGGTGTCCGGCGACGACAACGGCTCGCCGCGCCACAGCAACACCAGCGGCCTGTCCGCCGGTATCCGATCGGCCGGCAACAAGTGGCGAAGGCGGTCCTGCGGACTCTCACCTGACGCCAACGTCGCCACGCCGATCGCCGGGCCGGTGACGTCCGGCGCGAGTCGAATCCTGACAATGCGGTAGATCACGGTGGTTCCCGCTCTTAGGTGTCCGTTATAGTGTCGTGCCCGTTGGCGATATTGCCTCCGTGCATGGAGGGGAATTCGGCGCTGCCGCCGACGATGACACCGCCGTGGTGTACGGTGCCAGGCGCGGTGAGCGTCACTCGGCCCCCGACAGGCTGCGTGGTATCGAAGTTACCGCCGGCGGAGAGATTCCAGTAGACGGTGGCAAGATCGCGGAAGGCCGCGGCCCCGGTTCCGGCGGTCGTGTCGCGCGCGCTCAAGTATGTGACGAACGCATCCGCGTAGTTGAACCACCCATTTGTGCTGACGCGAGCGGCGACAGGATTGGCCCAGGGAAATCGCGGCGTGCCCGGCGAATCGTCGAACGAGGGGCTGCGGACGTCGCCGTTGGCCGCAAACACCGGGGCCACGCTGGGCCCACCGTCGTCGTACCATGTGTTGCCGACCGCCGTGGCGTCACGCCTCGGCAGCGCTGCGTCCGGCCGTATGCTTCGATGTGTATGGTTGGCGCCGCTGCCCCAGTGAACGTTGACATAAAACACACGCTCGACCTGTTGGAACCCGACCTCAAAGTTGCCGAACGGATCACCAGCGACGCCGTGGATGGTGACATCTGTGTTCCAGCGGAGCGACGGAGCCGGGTTCGACGCCAACAGGAACCCGGCCGCGTTCTCGTTGGCGACTACGTTGTTCGTCGTGAAGTGGTCGTTGGCGCGGGTGAAGCTGATCGCACGTTGCAGACCGCTTCTGGTCGAGGGTGTCAGCCGAGGTGGAGGGGTTGCGTGCCGGTCGGTCACGCTATCGGCAAAGTGGGTGGCCTCATTCTCGTCGAGATCACCGCCGCCGGTGGTGCGGGCGTGCGCGGTCGGTACCGACTCCCCCCGGTGCTGCTGGATCGTGTGTGCGGCCTCGTGCGCGAGCAGATGCATACCTGCTGCAGTGGCCGGCTGATACTCGTCTCGACCGAAATAGATCCGACGCCCGACAGTGAAGGCGCGCGCATTCAGAAGATCTGCGGCGCGGTGGGCGCTCGCGTCATTGTGGATTGCGATACCGGCGAAGTCGTGACCGCTCGCGTTCGTCAGCTTCTGGAGCGCATCGCCGGGTAGGGCTCCAGATGCGCTGCTCGCTTGGATTGCGCCGGCCGCTTCCTGACCGATGGCGCCGCCTTTGGGAGAGCGGGCCGCCGGTGAGAAACCCGCGTGCTCCGCGGCGCGGCGTGCGAATTCTTTACCGCGGGTATGCGCCAGGCCGCGCACGGACCGCTCTACGCCCTCCGGACCGAACTGGCGCGAAATCTCGCGCACTTGGGCACCGGTCTCTGAAGCACCGAGCGGCTTGACGTCCCATGCCGCCAGTTGTCCGCCGACGCGGACCGGCGTCTTGCCTTGAGCGTAGATGTCCGCCTCGCGCCGCAGCGTCGCAGGGGAGCCTTCGTGGGGACGCAGCGAGGTCCTGGCCGAGATGACGCCGAAAGCGTGGACGCGTTCTCCGATGTCACTCCCTGGCTCAACCCTCTGCCGCGTCGGAAAACTGATGGGACGGGTAGTGTGTACCGGAATGCGACTCAAGTCATGGCCGAAGCGGGGTTTGAAGAAGGATCGGGTTGCCGAGTCGAGTGGCTGTCCGGGTGAGCGCAGCACGTGGTCGGCGACCTGGTCCGCCTCTTGTTCGTAGATGTCCCCCGGCTCATTTATCTTGAGTTTGGTTTGCAGACCGAATCGCCTCTTCTTGCGGCACTCTTCGCACTCACCTGTCAGGCCGGGTGTGCCGCCGCAGGCGCATTTGCGTTGGAGCAGACTGCTGCGGGCGGGTTGGAGCAATGGTATCTGAGGTGCAGCCGGTTTCTTCCTCGTCTGTAATTTTGAAGTGGCAGCTTTCATGTCCATCCTCCGATTTCCGTTTCGGTAAGCGGGCGTTCAAGTTTCGCATACTCGCTGCTGGCGGCTTCGCACAGGTGGGTCATTCGCACTGGCTCGCCGGCTTCAGCGGCGTGGAATGCTGCATTCAAGGCGATGTTGCGGATGTTGCCTCCGGCAACGTTCAGCCTGGAAAGCTTTAGCGGATCAAGTTGTTCGGTCGGCGTGTCGGCGGGGAAGATCCGTCGCCAGATCTGCGCACGGTGCGCAGCGTCGGGAAACGGGAATTGCACCACAAACCGAATGCGACGCAGAAAGGCCGAATCGAGCGATTCCTTTCGATTAGTCGTGAGAATCGCCAGTCCGCGATAGGCTTCGATGCGTTGCAAGAGATAGCTAACCTCAATGTTGGCATAGCGGTCGTGGCTGTCCTTGACTTCGCTGCGCTTGCCGAAGAGCGCATCCGCCTCGTCAAAAAGAAGGATCGAGCCGCTCTCCTCGGCGGCGTCAAAAACACGGCGCAGATTCTTTTCCGTCTCGCCAATGTACTTGCTGACGACCGACGCCAAATCAATCCGATACAGATCCAGCCGCAGCTCGTTGGCGAGCACTTCGGCGGCCATCGTTTTGCCGGTGCCGCTAGTGCCGGCGAAGAGGGCTGAGATGCCGAGGCCGCGGGAAGACTTGGCAGCGAAGCCCCACGTTTCATAAACTGTGGTCCGGTGCCGGACGTGGATGGCCATCTGGCGCAATGCCCGGATCTGCGGCTCCGGCAGGACGATGTCGGCCCAACCGGCGGCGGGCTCGATGCGCTGGGCCAGTCCGTCCAGGCGCGTGCGGCAGCGGGCGCGGCACGAATGCCATGCAGCCGCGGCGACATCCAGACCCGGCGAGGCTGCGGCATTGGCGAGAGCCTCGGCGGCGGCGGAGTGGATGGATGGGAAGCTCATGCTGAATTGGGACGCGACCGTGGCGACGGCTGTGGGGCTCGCGCCGGCTGCCAGGCCGAGCGCTTCGCGCCATGCGGCGCGCTGCTCGCCCGTCGTCGGACGATGCACGTCGAGGTTGATAGACGGGCGAAAAGCGATCGGGCGCGGTTCGCGCGCGGAGATGATGACCAACCCGCCAACGCGTTCAATGAGCCGGGCGGTACCGGAGGCGCGGCTGCGGGCGTCGTCGTCGCCAGCGGCCGGATCGGGACCGTCGCATTCCACGAGCAAGACGGCTCCGCCGAGCGCGGCCTCGCGCTCCCACAGGCGGAGCAAGGCGTCCAATTCGGCGGCGGCAGCGGGGATCAGGTCGGCGGCGATCGCCAGCGCCCGAAGTCCGACCGCTGCTGCTGCGGCGGCGGCAACGGCGCGGCAGTCGCCGGGGCTGCTGCCGCACAACTGGACGACCGGCACTCCACCGCGTCCGCGGAACGCCGTCCAGACGGCGGCGACGCGCCGGGCCAGTTCCGCGTGCGACGGGGCCAAGTCCGCGGACGCGACGGGCGCGATCGGTTCGACCAAACCGGCCAGCCGGTCGTCGAGTTGAGGCACACCGGCAAGGTAGTGGAGAACCCGTTCGTCGATGCGCAACGGGGCGACAGTGAGCGACGGCCCGGCTCCGACTTCGATGAGCCGCCACCGCCGCAGGGGCGCATCCGGCGTGAGCGCGCTCCAATGGGCGTCGGGCAACGCGGCCAGGGCGAGGCTGAAGGTGGGAAAGTTCCGGCCGGCCTCGCCCTGGGCTGCGGCGCACAGCGGGGCGAAGGCCGAATCCAGTTCTATTCCCGCGCAAAGCAGGAGCACGCTTCGCTCAAACGCGGACATGCGGAACGTGGCGCACAACGTCTCCAGCGCGGCGGGCGGACCGTCGCCGGAAGGCTCGTCATCTGCGAGAAACCGGCGGCCCTCTAGCACGGACACAGACGATGGGTCGCATGGCCGTGCCTGCTCCTGCGGATGCGACGAGCCATTGCCGTCGTTCACGGGTGGGCGGACCAAATCCGCGTGGCGGCGGAGAACCGACTTCAACTCGTCAAGAGCCGCGCTGAGGCGCGACTGGTTGACCGATTGCCAATCCTGAGCTGGCGCGGAAGTCATGGGATGGTTATCTGAGGGCCATCGAATGTGCCGGACGGATTCACCGTCAGTCGGCTCTCAGCCGTGTCCACGCGAACACGAGCCAGATAGGTGCCGTGTGGCACCGAACCGCCGGCAAAAGTCGTGCTGAACGAAAACGTGTCGGTTTCAGTGTCGTGCGGATCAGCTGGCAGGAGAAACGCCTGCGGCCCGGATGGCGGCGAACTGGTGAGTTGGTTGAGCACCAGAGACACCTGCTGCTGCGGTCCGACACGAGGTGAAACAACGGCCACGAAGTGTCCGGGTGGCGACGACGGGCCGACGCTGGTGACTGTGGGAAGGATGACGAAGGCGGCGGCGTTCGACTGCGAGAGGACGTGCGGCGAGCATTCCGGCGGCGATGCCGCGGGAGCGGATTGTGTCAGTTGGACCGTGTTGACGCCGGGCCGCAGCCCGCCCGGGAGCGTGACGGCCAGGCTGTTGCTGGTCGAGCCCGGGTCGATAGTTCCGAAGATGGGATCCGTTTTACCCGGTGTCGTGAACGCGACATCGTTCTCCGCGTTCAATCCCTGGCCATGCAGGGTAATCGTGGTTGGTCCCGTGGTCGCCAGAACGACCGCTTGCGGTTCAATCGTATCAATCACCGCCAAGCTGAACGGCACCGCCATGATGCACGGCTCAAGCACCGGCAGCGCCCCGGCCGGCGGCGGATCGTCGGTTTCGATGAGCACGACGGTGGCCATGTAGGCAAGCGACAGGACGTAATCGGTCTTGAGAAAGACCGACCAGAGCTTGGACATTTCCTCGAGCGAAAAATTGATCGGTGTGAAACGGACGAGGTCGAGCTGATCCGAGAGATGGGAATCGAAAATCCGATTGCCGCTCCCGTCCACCTGGCCTTCGGTCGCCTTTACTGCCGCGCGATTCAGTGTTGGAGCGGCGTGCAGGGCGCGGGCCACGGTGCCGAGGAGGCGTTGCTGCTCGAAGGCGGTGTCCACACCGTAAAAGCTGATAAGGTAATGCAGGTCGAGTGCAACTTGGGGCCGCCGCAGCAGCGAGCCGTCCGAATTGCGAGTCGGCAGATCGGCGTTGCGCCAGGACGTGTTCGGTGTTGCCTGATAAAGGAAAACATTTACGCCTGGTGTCGCAGCAGGTGCCTGTAGCGACGCGTCATCCGGCCGCAAAACCGTGACCTGCGCACCGCTGACGAGAGACGCGGGCAGGGCGTTTGTCAGCGCATGGAAAAGCGTCTCGGTGACGGTCGCAATGGCGAGGGCGTTGCTCATTGGTGGTCTGTAGCTTCGCTTGCCGCACCTATTGGGGTTGAGGGGGCAGAGGCTGGGGTTGAGGGGGCAGAGGCTCGAAGTTCAAAAACTTCCAGTTATTGAGCTGTGCAAGTTCTGGCACAGTGTCAGTCGGGAATGACTGAATGTCGCTCCTCTGGAAATTATCGAGGTTCGACGTGCAGTTTAGCACGTTGCCGGTCGCCGCCATCGCCCCGTTTTCTCCTGGGCCTGGGAGAATGAACAGACTGACGGGATTGACGGGAGGGTTGGCGTTCGGGTCTGGAGGCGTCTCGTTGAGGATGATATTTGCGGTGAGGCTGTTGCTGGTGGCGCCGAAGATCAAGACAGTGAAGTCGACGAAGGCCGGGCCGCGGTTTCGAAACTCGTTGGCGCTTACCAGCACGGAGGAAGCGGCATCCGGTTGGAGATCCCGGTTCCCTCCGAAGCCGGCGAGCAGGAGCAAGGCAAGACCAGAAGAACTGCCGTCTCCGGGCAGGGCGTCGATCTGGTTGTTCGTCACATGAAACTGCGGTGAGAGCGCCACGCCTGCGCTCAATGAGAGGAGTTTGAGACTGTCCACCGTCTGAAGGCTCGGGGATAGGAGGCTAAACACGCGCACCTTCTTCGCATTCACGGGCTGGCGGGCACTCGTTGCTGCCAGAGGAAGAACCCTCGGACGCAGCGCGAGCAGCCGGGCACCGAGTGCCTGGGGCGCAGGGTAAAACATGGCCAACTGCAACGCGGATGCAATGTTTGTATTCCCATTTTCAAGCTGCGTTAAGATCTGCTCGAACTCTTCGGCGCCAGAAACGTCCGTGAGAGCCAGTGAATCGAACCAGACACCTCCAAAGCAGTCCGTCACCGTATTGTCCTGAAACCGAATTGCGCCGGAGTCGGCGGCACTGAGGACGGCAACGGTCAGGCCTTGGAGGCGGTTCAGACGAAAGGCGGCACGATCAAGCACTGCGCGCGCGCGCAACTGCGGCACGCTGCCGCTGACGGTGATCTCCACCGAGGTGGTGGTACCAGTACCGGTGTATCCACCTACTGCTACTGCGGTGTTGCCCACGTCTGTCCCCGCTGGGAACGAGCGGACCTGGTTCAGAGGCGGTCCGCCGGTCCAAGTGTTGGTAGCCGGGTCGTAGATCTGAAGGATATTCGTGGTATCAGGAACTCCCACGCCCTGCTTTCCGGCTAAAGGCATTGCGGCCGAACCCTCGAAGGAATCGCCGCCACCGAATACCCACAGGTTGCCGCCGATCACTGCCGAACCGGGCACGTTGATCCCGGTCGGGAGATTAGCCCGCTGGGTCCAATAATCGGCCACAATATCGTAGTCATACAACGTGTTCAGATTCGTGTTATTGATGTTACGTCCACCGGCTATGTAGATATGCCCATTGATGATGCCAAAACCGGGTCCTCCCAGCGTGATCGGCATGCTCGCCCGCGATGTATTCCAGGTGTTCGCTACAGGGTCATACTCCCATACCTGCCCAAAGGACGGATCCACATTGCCAGTGGTATATCCACCCACCAGGTAGATCTTGCCGTTGTAATAGCCCGAACCCATGAAGGCTCGCACGTCAGGCATCGGAGGTCCGAAAGCCCATGTATTGGCGGCGAAGTCATAGATGCGGGTGGTATTGACCACCGTGGCCGTAGAGACCCGCTCCCCACCGAAGACGAAGAGCTTGTTGACATTCGGCGCATACACAGCCGAGGCCATAGCGTTGTTCAGATCGGGCACAGGGGCGAGCGCCATCCAGATGTTGGCCACCGGGTCAAAACGGCCAAACTCATTAATGTTGTCGCCGACCGAGAAGGAGTAGCCGCCTCCCTCATAGGCGAAGGCGTCATCGCTATCCATGAAGCCGCCGTAGTGATCTATATCAACCGGGGCTGCCTGCGTCCACCCCGCTGAGATGGCGTCAATGGAAGGGACCATCAGAAAACCGGTCAGAGCGGAAAAAAGCGGCGGGATCGGAATCACTTCGGTCCCAACCACGGTCCCGATCACGCCGGTGCCGATGGTGGTTCCGATCGCGCCGGCTACAACAGCACCCGTTCCGGCGATGCCCGTGCCAGCAGCGCCTGGCGCAACAGTGCCAGTCCCGACAACGCCCGTGCCGAGGACACCCGATCCGATCACGGTCGGCGCAACCGCGCCGGCCGCGGCCCGGCTTGGCGCCGGCTCTGAAATCACCTGTTGTTTCCTGACCTTGCGCTTTTTTGATTTTGCCGTTTTTTCTTCGACGACTTCTCTCCGAACTTCCTCGACCGGCGCAATCGGCGCCACTACCGAAGGCGTCGGCGCAACCGGAGCAGCCACCGAAATCGCCGGGGCAACACGCGCGGGACCGATGAATTGCGTGCCTTGCACCGTCAGGCCGGTGCAGTCGCCGCCAGCGAACATGCCAGCCGCGAACACTCCGAAGTCAGGTGGTGGAGTCACGAGCAACCGGCACTCCTCAACGGTTAGATCTGTACAGTCCTGCAGGCGCAGACCGATCATAGCGCGCGGGTCATTCAATGTGCCAATCAGTGCCTGGAGATCCGTTTCACTGGTGCCAATGAGTTCCAGCGCCTCCGCCAGCGGCACTGCGGGCAACTCGAGGCTCAACCCGTGCAGGGTCACATGGTTCGCTCCGGAGACGACTATCAGGCCGTCCAGAAATTGAGTCAGATCAGCGTCAGCGGCAGCTTTCAGGGTGACCGCGCCGTGACATGCCTCAACGGTCAACCCGGAATGACGGGCATCGAGCCGCAGCGGCTGCGTCAGCGCATAGGTGCCGGGTGTGAGGCAAACGGCCGTGCCGTCGGCGGCCCCGGCGACTTTGTCGATGCCTGTCTGCAGGGCGCCTGGGTCGGCCAGAACGTCTTCAGGCCGGATGGTAACCAGGCAGCAACCGCCGAGCTTCCGTTTCGTCAGATCGACGAGGTTGTCGAACTTTTCACGGCAATCTTGAACGGCGAGTTCATCCGCTGGCGGAGAGCTGCCAGCGGCCTTTGTCCAATCAATCACCGCCAGCGGGCACGCCCATTGCCTTGGCCCATCTGGCGGTTGCGGGCTGATGAGAAAGCGTTCCGGGTAAACTGCCTGCGGTGTGCTTGGGCGGACGGCGATCATCCAATAGGCGCCCACCGGCGGAATGCCGTTTGTTGGAATCGTGATCGTAACTTGAACCCCCGTGGTTACGCCGCCTGCATCCGCGAGTTCCACGGTGCCGCCCGCCGGATCGAAGCCCAACTCGGCCTGCCAGATACGCAAGAACACCGGCACGGCATCGTCCAGATACTCCGCCGGCAGCACCTGGTCCAAGACCACCGTGCCGGCCGCCGGATCGTATCCGGCCGCAAGAGTCCGCACCTCGGCACTGGCTTCGGCGATGCAGCGCACGATCGTTTGCTGGTGGAACGGGTCGGACGCATCCGGGTCGCTTTCCAAGATGGCAGCCGTTCGCAGGACTTCCACGAACTGGCCGGATTTCGGGCTGTGAAAGGCGTCCACCGGCGATTGGTTGAGTTGCAAGGTCTTGCTGTCGGGATTGACGGTGACGCGGTAGAGGAAACTGGCATTGTCGTAGCCCCATAACAACTTGCCGGAACCAGCCGTTCCATCACCCGCGTCGCAGATCTGCACGCGAACGAGTTGATTGTCGGCACCGAGATATCCGCCCGTCGCCACCGGATCGCACGGATCGGCCGCCGTCGCCGACTGGGTGAAGCCGACTTGCAACGCCGCCTGCGGAAGCAACTGCATGGTCGGTGGGTCAAACTGAAGTCCGCGTTCGAGCCAGACACCCTGCGCCTGGGCGAGCGCGGACGCGCAGTCGCCGGCTGCCACTGGGAGGCGTTCGACGCGGCGTATCAGCCGCAGGCGCTGCGTCGTGTCCGGGCCACCCAACGCAACATCTTTCAGGTCAGAGTCTTCGACGGCGCTGACTTCCTGCTCGAAGAGGTGCAGGTAAATGAACTCAACCTGTGGACTGGCGACAGGAGAGCCGCCCGATGGGTCATCCGGCTGAATCCAATCTGGTTGGTCAAAGTAGCTGTAGGTAAAGGGCTGCTGGCCCGGATCGGCGGCGGGGAAAACGCCGCGCTGCCCGCCCACGTACATCGTGCCGGGACTGATGAGGAAATCGAAAGGATGCGGTGCGGGCGCAACCAGCGGCGCGGGCGGAACCCACAGGCCAGGGTCAGGCGGACTGGAAATCCCCGGGATACTGATGGCAAAGCCGTCATCGGGCGTGCCGCACGGGCCGACGATGTCCAGCGCATCGGCTTCAATTGCAGCGCTGAGGGTTTCCTGGAGGGCATTGAAATCGCGATCAAGGATGACCCTGCCCTGCTGCATGACGGGGCCTTTGTAACCTAGACGGATGTCGTCGGAAGTTCTGGTTTTATCGCTGGACATAAATCGATCCTTTGCTACTGGGTTTGACTCAGAATTCTAAACTCTTGGCACTCACAACTGAGCACTGCTACGTGACATAAATCACCACCGGGACGAGTCCCGCGGGCATGAATTCCTGAAACTTGATCAGCAGGCCTCGTTCTTTGATGGGATTCTTCTCTCGGGCGAAGGCGCCCATTTCTGACCCGTCTTCCGCACCTGCGGAAATCGTGTTCTGCGGAGCGGCGGTCGGATCGGCGAGCGGCAGGATGGCCGAATCCGCGGTCGGAAGGAGCTGCCCATAGCCTGGTTGGCCGAAGTCGGTGGAGGTGAAAAGGGGGGCTCCCGGTTGAATCCGCACACTCTCGTATTTTCGCGGCAGCACACTTCCATCGGCCCAGGCGGTGAACCGTACGCAACCGTGCTGCGTGTCATCTACTTCAGCGTAATCCCGAAGGATGCACTCGCTCGCGTCCAGACGATGCACGACTATATCGCCCAGCACGGTGCAACGGAAAAGTTGGACCTCGCCATCGTCCAGGGCGAGCGCGGCGTCGGCTGGCAACGGTTTGGGCGCTGATTCCGGTGGTGAGCTATCGGGCGGCGAACTATCTGGCGGCGATGACAGGGTACCCGGCGTGCTGTTCGGAATCGCCTGAACGATGCTGTCGGTAATCACGAGCGTCTCCACTTTTCCACCCGCCCGCGTGTGGATCGGTCCGGTAATGCTGCGTTCGATAGTGAGCGTGCCGACAATCCCCTCGATCCACAGCCGCGTCGGGACCAAATCCCGACCGTCGGCGGCGACTGCAAAGATCGTGGGTGGCGACGAGGCATACGATGTCGCGCTGGCAGCGCCGCCGGGATCGAGGGTACAGCAGGTGATCGTGACGCAATCGAAATCCCCTCGTAGAACGACATCGCCCCCGCTGATGAAAAGCCCGTCGAGCACGAGACAACTCCCCTTTTCGCCAGAAATAATCCATTCGGTTGACGAGCCGGGTGGCGCCTCCGGCAGCCGGATCAGCGGCCGCTGCTTGTTGTCGGCGCGGAGGGTGAGTTGCCCCTGCACCGAAATGTCATCGGCACCGGGATAGGTCAGTGAGTCCCCGAGCGTCAGTGTGCCGGAGGATGGCACTGCATTGGCACCGGTCAGTATCACTCCGCCGGTCACTTTCGGCAGGATCGGGTCGGGAGTCGGCGGCGCTTTCCGGCCCAGCCGCCGATCGTACGGCCCCGCACCGATCTCGGATGAAAAGCCGTAGTGAAATTCCACCCATATACCCGCGGGTGGCGAACCGAGAGGCGGCGAACTGGTGTATTCAAACCGGCCTCGCGCGGGACGCAGCTTCAAGTGATCAGAAGGAATGATGTCGTCATTCACTGCAGGCGTGGGTGTGCTGAGAACGGAGAGCGAATCGGGATACAACCGAACGGTTGTGTCATCCGGCGGGAGCTTTCCGTTGGCGTCGAGCAGCGCTTTCAGGAGGTTTTCGTTGGCATCTAACAATGGCTGGCTGATCGGCGTGGGGAGCTGCGCCTCCACGGGCGACACCCAGTTGCTGCCGTATGCCTCGCCGGTGCGGGACGCCCGCGCGAACAGCGGAATGTCGCGTCCGGTGGGATCGAAGGTAAACCAATCAGGACAACCCGTGACCGCCACCGGCGTCGTCGGGGAGACACCGAAGCTCTTAAGCCGCCACAGGAAGGCGCCCAGACGCGGGATGTTGTGCCAGCCGACCTGCCCACGGCCGCGGCGGAAGTCGCCGGTGTAATAGAATTCGTCGAATGCCGAACGGGCTTTGCTTGCGCCATGGACATTTCGCAGATCGGCAAAACCGCCAATGCCGGTGCGCGTAAGAGGTCCGACCAGACCTTCGGCAAGCTGGAGCGTGGCGATGTCGTCATCCGTCGCCTGGGGCACGCCGATCGCAGGGTCGAGGCCATGCCGGGTCCGGCCCATCCGCCGGAAAAATTCCACGATCTTCGCGTCCCATCCCGTGATGTCGAAAGCAATCTCTTCAAGGATGGCGAGAGTGCCTTTGCGGCGGCGATAGTAGATGGTCTTTGCGACGTCCAAGCGCTGTCCGCGGGCATCGAGATTGGCCACAAGATTCGTCGCGAGCAGATCGCCGATATATGGAATAATCCAGTCGTCACAGGTCTCGATGGATTGGTCTTCCCATAGGCGATCGATGCTGCGCCGCACGATGGCGGCTTGCGCGCCGATGCGGTTGATCATTTCGCGCAACGGACCGCTGCTGTCGAACTGGTCCGTGTCCTCGGCGCGATAAACCGCCGGCAGCAAGCTCCATAGCTTGCCGGCGTAGTATGCCTCGTAATGGTCCAGGTCGCTGGTCATGCTGCCACCGTTGAAGAAAGGGTTAGATGCTGGTCGTCGTCCGGCAGGAAAAAGTAGCTGCCATCCCCCGGATCGTGGCGACCCTCGCACGCACCGGTTTCCACCGGCGGTTCGTCTGAGGAAAAGCTGAAAGCGTGGAGCGCCTGAACGCCGGGAACATCGAGGCACGCAGCGTAAACCTGGCTGTCATAGAACGCCTGACCGATTCCCACAACATTCACGCCCAGCAGGCCGTTGTCCGCATCCAGCAGTGCATCATGCACGGTCTTCAGCACGGTCTGCGCGTCGCGCCTGGGATCCAATACCAGCGTCAGGCTCAGGTTGATGACGATCTGCGTGGCAAGCTCGACGCCGGGCCGGCGGTTGGGGTCGGTCGAAGCGGCAATGGCGCTCCTGGCGGCGTCTACCGCTCCAGCGTTGTCTCCCACCCAAATCTTCACAAGCGGGCGCTGCTCGGTGGCGTCGAATGCGAACGAGGCTCTGGCCCGCGTCACTCCGGGCGCCTGGGCGGCGATGGTTTCATAATCATCCGCCGAGACAGCCCGGTTGAACGTAAGTACCGACCGGGGCGCGAGTTGGCGGACCTTCGCAGGTGAATCGGGATCGGAGCCGCCGCCGACCTGCACGGGATTGCGGATCGCCTTCAAGCCCGGTTGCGGCTGGAGGACAACGGTGAGCGACCCGGCATCCGGCACCTGTGTGCCGCTGCCATAACGGTAGCTGGCGGTAACATTGTTGACTCCGGTCGGAAGCCGTGCGCCGTTCTCGCCATCGCCGAATAGAACGTGGGTCTTGCCCTGTTCATCCTCCTCCGTAACAAAAACCTGCGCATCCGCAGCCTGGCCGTAGAAACTTCGCAATTCCTTCCACTCCAGGCCGTTGACCCAGACCCGGACGGTGCTGCTGTAATCGTCGCCCGAAACGGATTCCGGACTTTGCAAGTAAGTCACCGGCGCGTTCTGAAGGACGAAGTCCTGTCCTGCTAGCGCGGCATTGCCATTGCCCAGCACCTCGTTGGCGACGGACTTCCCGCGCGTGACTGGCAGGAGGTTGAACAGGACGCCCAGCGGCGGCACTAGAGCCGGAACCGGATCGTCCAATCTTAGATTGGAAGCTGTATCCAGGATGCCGGTGTCACCATTACCGATGGCGTCCTCGACGAGGACTCGCGTATCAGTCAGAACAGTGGGAAACGATACTCCGGGAATAGGTAGGAGGGTAACAGGTTTCCCGAGTGTGTCGGATGCCGCTTTTGATCCGCCGGCGTTGCCGCCTGAGTCCTGGCTGCCGCCTACCGAGGTAGCCGGAGCACTGATCAAAGGCCCGACCTCCTTCCAGCCATAACGCACGCTCACAGTGGTTGCATCGCCAAATCCGAATCCGACCTTATCGAAGGTCAGATAGGTGTGGGGGATGGGAACTCCCGGCGGGTTGTTCTGCGACCCTGCCGGTGGGGGAGGTGGCTGAGTCGGATTCGATGGGTTATTGGCGTAATACACACGTTCCTGATACGCCGTTACCATCGCCGGCAAAGGAGAGTTGGTCGTATCCGCGGTAGTGGTCTCCAACACAATCGGATCACCCACCTGAATTTCCCGAACGATGGACGCCAACTCGGCAAAGCCTGGAACCACGCCGTTGGTCTCCGAAACAATCGGACCACCCCCCCGAACTCCCCGAACGATGGAGGCCAGCTCGGCAAACCGTGGAACCACGCCCTTAGCGGGCTCATCTCCGATGGCAGATACACCAGAGCTGGCATCCAAATACTGATAAAGGTGGGCGGTCGAGTTGCTCCGCAAAAGCCGATAACTAGATGGGGTCGGGCTGTCGGGCAGATCCTTGCCCCGCGTCACCATGGAGAGGACCACCAGGGTGTTAGCTGGGCCCGAGGGATCCTTCTGCACTGAAACACTCTGAACAAGTCCGACCGCGTAATTGCCATCTGCTCCCTGCCACCCTCTCGAGACCAAGAGAACTTCGTCGCCCGGGCTAAGCGAAGTAATGGTCCCTTGTATGACGGCTGTGCCCGAACCGAGTTGGGAAGGTTGCGGAGGTGGCACAGCGGGGAGTCGATCCGGGAGCCCAATTGACACATCTTGCTTCAACTCGAACACCTGCGGTTGCTTGCCCGGTCCGGGCTTGCTCTGGATTTGAAAACCCTGCGGCAAAGTGAAAGGCTTCGGTCCGTTCGCCAGCGCCGCCAGCACGCCCACGGCACCGATGCCCGGACGCGGCCGATATCCGAGCAGACGGATGAGCCGGTTGACACTTTCCGGCAGGTCAGCCGTCCGCAGGTAAGCCTGGCCGGCGACGCGCTCATTGTAAAAGGTCAGCACATCGGCCAAGTATGCCCACCACTCCACCATCTGTACGGCCAGGTCGCCACTGGCGCCGGGACGCCAAATTTGGTCGATCCTTGTGCCGCTTGCTCGAGTCAGTTCCCCCTCGCCAGGGCGGGCTAGCAGCAGGGCGTGACGGAATGTCGTGTAATCTCCTACTCGATATGAGATTGCATCCAGGGCAGGCGGATTGAAGATCACGCGTGGATGGATGAACGTGTCGCACGGGCAGATGGCTTCGGTCTGATTGTCGCAGCAACTCATTTGCCCCCCCTGATCGTGATTTTCAATGAGCCATGCTCCGGGAAGCTGGTGTCATTGTCGCACCGAATGATTTCATCCGCGCCGACCGCGACCACGTCGGGCATCTCGGCCAGGCCTGCGGTGCGGTTTCGGATGCGGTATAGGACACATGTGACGCCGGCAACGCCGGCCGCATTCTGGATGGCACCCTCCAGATCGCTGCGTTCCAATGACTGGCCGAAAGTGAAGTGATCGGGGTCGAAAAACCCCGCTGGAGCGCCAGCGGTTGCCTTGGAACTGAGCGCGGTGAGCACCGCCTCTTCCACGTCCCCGCGGAAAACGTCAGGCCGGGCGCAGAGTTCGACAACCAGATCAATCGAGACATACTTGGCCTCGGGCACATAGGACTCGTATCCGGCCATGCGATAGCGGTTCAAAAGGTTGATGAGTTCGGTCCGCTCTTCGACGGTGATTTCTTCGCTCTGAAGCGGATCGGCCGTGGTGAAGACGGTCAGCCAACTCCCTGTCCAGTGGAACACCGTACCGGCACGTTGCACCCACGGAAGAGTTTCGGCGGCGTCCTGATAATCCTTCGGAAGCACGGCGCGAAACTGCTCCCCGCGAAACGCCTGGGGGGCAAGTCGGCGGACGCGATCGAGCGGCTCCCCGTCGTCCCCGCCTGTGGCCGGAAGCGGGTTGGTCACGCTGCGCACCCTTGTCTCGCTGGCATCCACGTGGTTGATCGCGTCGGCCGCTATGTTGCCGATGGCGCCTCCGCCGACGCGATAGGTCACGTCGAAAACCGCGCCATCGTCGGGAATCTCTCCGAAGGTTCCGTCGCCGAAACGGATCGTGTCGCCGCCGTCGCCGTCATAATCATATTGGTCGGAGCCGTCGAAGTTCCGGCCCAGGCGGGAAAATCGCGCGGCATCAAGCGTGAAGGCGTTGTCGAACTCCTCGGCGTCCAGCAACCGCCGCAGGAACCGCCACTGCGCCTCGGCCGAAGGCAGCCCCCGTTGCGACAATAGGATTTCCGGCTGCGGGGCGTCGTCCGCGTCATCGGGCTGGAGCCATGCGACCGGGCCATTGCCAAGCGTGTAGAGCCACTGGATCGAGGGGTCATCGGC
>Ga0066701_10000081_pt1 | contig 22165 bp, 20 predicted proteins | sample GraSoiAngelo_150_FD_66453 | JGI IMG/M metagenome (GOLD analysis project Ga0066701, IMG submission 66453) | Grasslands soil microbial communities from the Angelo Coastal Reserve, California, USA - 14_1009_09_40cm | ecosystem: Environmental > Terrestrial > Soil > Grasslands | place: USA... | reverse complement strand
GCATGACGAGCGTCGGAGACGTCGCCGAGCGCTGCGAACGGATCCTCACCGAGGTGGAGCGCGCGGTCGTCGGAAAGCGGGCGCCGCTCGAGCTCGTCCTGCTCGGCTTCCTGGCGGACGGACACATCTTGATCGAGGACTTCCCGGGACTGGCGAAGACGCTGATCGCGCGCTCGTTCGCGCAGGTCTGTGACATGCGCTTCGCGCGCATTCAGTTCACGCCGGACCTGATGCCGTCAGACGTCACCGGCTCGTCGATCTACAACCAGCGGACGGCGGACTTCGAGTTCCGCCCGGGGCCCGTGTTCGCGAATCTCGTGCTCGGCGACGAGATCAACCGTGCGCCGCCGAAGACGCAGGCGGCGCTGCTCGAGTCGATGCAGGAGCGGCAGGTGACGATCGAGGGTGTCTCGCATCAGCTCGAGCGGCCGTTCCTCGTGATCGCGACGCAGAACCCGATCGAGTACGAGGGGACCTATCCGCTACCCGAGGCGCAGCTCGACCGCTTCCTACTGCGCGTCAGCGTGGGCTATCCGGGTCGCGCCGACGAGTGGGGGATGCTCGAGCGCCGCCTCGAGCGTGCAGAGGACGAGATCCAGCTCGATCCCGTGATCGATCGCGCCGGGCTCATCGAGCTCCAGCGGACGATCGAGGAGGTTCACGTCTCGGAGTCGATCGGCTACTACCTCGTCGACCTCGTGGCGTCGACGCGGACGAGCACGCGGGTGCAGGTCGGCTCCAGTCCGCGCGGCACGCTCGCGCTGCTCAAGCTCTCGCGCGCGCAGGCGGCGCTTCGCGGCCGGGACTTCGTCACACCGGAAGACATCAAGGCGGTCGCCGTTCCCGCGCTCGCGCACCGGTTGATGCTGAGGCCCGAGCTCTGGGTGCAGCGCGTGCGACCCGAGGACGTCGTGGTCGAGTCGCTCGGCACGGTGCCGACGCCGGCGGCAGAGGACGTCGCCGGCCGGCCCGGATGACCCGGACGCTCTCCCCGAAGCTCGTCGCATACGTCGGCCTGGCCGCCGTCGGGCTCGTCGCGGCGCTGGCGCTCCGGCTGCAGGAACTCGTTGTCGTGGCGGCGCCGTTTGCACTCCTGCCGGCGGTCTCGCTGTTGCTCGCGCGCAGCCCGCGGATCGAGACGGATGTCGAGCTCGAGCGCGAGCGGGCGCTCGAGGGGGAGGAGCTGGAGGCGCGCGTCGCCCTCACGGCGGAGACCGGTGCCGCCAGGCTCGAGGTCCTCCTCGAGCTCCCGCGCGGGATCGGCGTCACGGATGGACACGACCCGGCCTCGATCTCGATCGGTCACGACGACCGGCGCGATCTGCGGCTCCGTCTCTGCTGTGAGCGGTGGGGCGGCTACCGCGTCGGCCGCGTCTTTCTCCGCGCCCACGACCGGTTCGGGTTCGTCGCCTGGGAGTGGGAAGTCGACCGGCGCTCGCCGCTCAAGGTCTATCCGCGCGAGGAGTTCATCCGCGACCTCCTGCGTCCGCTCGAGACGCAGGTCTTCAGCGGCCACCACGTCTCGCGGCAGAGGGGAGAGGGGATCGAGTTCGCCGACCTGCGCCTGTTCGTGCCGGGCGACCACGTTCGGCACGTCAACTGGCGCGCGACTGCGCGGCGCGGGGATCTGTGGGTGAACGAGCAGCACGCCGAGCGAAACGCGGACGTGCTCCTGTTCATGGACACGTTCTCGGAGGCGAGCCGCGAGGGACGATCGACGCTCGATCTTGCGCTCCGCGCCGCGGCCTCCCTCATCGGCCGCTACCTGCAGCAGAAGGATCGCGTCGGCTTCGTGACGTTCGGCGGGATGCTGAACTGGATGCTGCCGGCGACCGGGACGATTCAGCTCTATCGACTCGTCGACTCGCTGATCGACACACAGATCGTCCTCAACTACGCGTGGCGCGACATCGACGTGCTGCCGCGGCGGACGCTTCCACCGAAGGCGATGGTGATCGCCTTGACGCCGTTGCTCGACGATCGCGCCGCCGGCGCCTTGCTCGACCTGCGGGCGCGCGGCTTCGACCTCGTCGTCGTTGAGATCTCGCCGCAGCCGTTCATGCCGGCGCCGTCGGGCGAGGTGTCGTCAGTGGCACGACGGGTCTGGGACCTTCGGCGTGAAGCGCTGCGCGTCCGCTTTCAGGAAGCGGGTGTCCCGATCGCGGTGTGGAACGACGAGCGGGCGCTCGCGGAAGGGCTCGAGGAGGTGACGACATTTCGCAGGCGCGGGAGAGTCGTGGTCGCCTAGGGACGGCGCTGGCCTCGCTGGCGCTGCTCGCCGGTCTCGTCGCCTACCCGGCGGCGGCCGGTGACCGGCTCGTGCTGTTCGTCGCGCTCGTCGGGATCGCCGGCTGGCTCCTCGCCGGGCTCGCTCTGCTGATCCGGCGGCCGCTGCTGCTCGCGTGGGGCCTCGCCGGAGTGGGCGCGGAGTACGCGACCTTTCTCCGGCTGCGCGGCGGCTCGGTCGACTCGCGCGCTGCGCTCGTTGCTGCAGTGCTCCTCCTCGCTGCCGAGCTCGCCTTCCTCTCACTGGCAGGTGGGCTCGCCGGCGCCGACAAGGGGTTGATCGTGCGCACCGCCGGCGGGATCGCGGCCGCGGTCGCAAGTGCCGCGCTGCTCGCCGATCTGCTGCTCGTCGTGAGTGGAAGCGCGAGCGCAGGGCTCGCACTCGAGGCGATCGGCGTCGGCGCCGCAGTTTGTGCGGTCGCGATCGTGGTGCGGCTGGCCGCCCGCTAGTTGACGCCTTACTCCTCGCCGATCGCTTCGGCGAGGAGGCTGCAGGCATAGGCGCGCCAGGCGAGGTCGGGATCGCTCCTCAAGCGCTCGCTCCCGTCGACGGAGCCGAGGGCCTCCTGCAGCGAGGCGCGTCGCGCCGGCGTGTCGAGGTCGCCCGCCAGCTCGAGCACGGCCGGATCGTCGAGCCCGGGATCCCGATGGAGATCGCCGCCGCCCGCGAACACGAACAGCGCCCGCCTCACTGCCGCGTTCCGCTCCTCGTCCGTCAGGCCGACGGCCTGGCCTGCGACGTAGGCGAGGACGACGAGATCGACGTCGTCAGCGCTAGTCGTCCGGGCACTCGCCTTCGCAGCACCCGAGCTTGAAGTGGCACTTTGTGCACTGCCAGCTCGAATGACGCCACTCCATCGGCGTGCCACAGCGCAGGCAGAGCTCCGACTCCTTCGGCTCCTTCACGGTCCGGAAACTCTACGAGCCCTGTCGGCGATCGTCGCCGTCGCGCCGGTCCCCGCCGGAACGACGGTCCTCGCCCGAACGGCGGTCCTTTCCCGGCGCGGGGTTCGTCGACTTGCGCCGATCGGAGCCGGTACGGCGGTCGCCGCCCGAACGACGATCTTTTCCCGATCGGCGTTCTTCGTCGGGCATCTTCAGGCCGCGTGCTCGTCGGCGATCGCGAGCGCCTCGTCGAGGATCGCAATCCCTTCCTCGATCTCGTCTTGCGTGATCGTCAGCGGCGGGCACACCATGACCACGTTCCAGTGGGTCATCAGATAGAGCCCGCGCTCGAGTGCGGCCTTCGACATGCGCGCGACCGGTGCGAACGCTTCGCCGGTGGCATTGAACGGAACGAGCGGCTCGCGCGTCTCCCGGTTCTTGACGAGCTCGATCCCCCAGAAACAGCCGAGCCCGCGCACGTCGCCGATCGAGGGGTGCCGCTCCTGGAGCCCTCCCAGCGCCTCGGCAAACACTCCGGCCATCTCGGCTGCGTTCTCGACGATCCGCTCCTCCTTGAACGCCTCGATCGACGCGATCGCGGACGCGCAGGCGAGCGGATGGCCGCTGTACGTCAGCCCGCCTGCGAAGTACTTGTCACGCACCCACTCCGCGATCGGAGCGCGGACGATCATCGCGCCGAGCGGGACGTAGCCAGAATTGATCCCCTTCGCGACGGTGAGGATGTCGGGGACGACGTCCCAGTTGTCGACGCCGAACCACTTGCCCGTGCGGCCGAACCCGGCCATCACCTCGTCGCAGATCAGCAGGATCCCGTACCGGTCGCAGACCTCGCGAATCGCCTGCAGGTAGCCGTCGGGTGGGACGATGATCCCGTTCGTCCCCGTGATGGTCTCGAGGATCACCGCGGCGACGGTGTGCGCTCCCTCGTACTGGAGGATCTCCTCGAGGTGCGGCGCGCCGGTGCAGACGGGACAGGGGTCCGGATGGCCTGCGGGGCAGCGGTACGTGTACGGGTCGAGCATGCGCACCACGCCCGGAATCCCGGGCTCGGCGGGCCAGCGCCGTGGATCGCCGGTGAGCGTGATCGCACCGGCGGTGGCGCCGTGATACGAGCGGTAGCGCGCGATCACCTTGTGACGTCCCGTGTACCAGCGCGCGAGCTTGATCGCGTTCTCGTTCGCCTCTGCGCCGCCGTTCGTGAAGAACGACATCTGGAGGTCGCCGGGCGTGATCTCGGCGAGCATCCGCGCGAGGGTCGAGCGCGGCTCGGTCGCCATCGGCGGGCCGATTGTGCAGAGCTTTTCTGCCTGCTCCTTGATTGCGGCAACGATCTTCGGGTGCTGGTGACCGATCGAGACGTTGACGAGCTGGGACGCGAAGTCGAGGTAGCGGTTCCCGTCGAAGTCCCAGAAATGGCGGCCCTCCGCCCCCGCGACCGGGATCGGGTTGAGCGCGTCCTGGACCGACCACGAGTGGAGGACGTATTGCTTCGCGTCCGCGACGACCTGCCGGCCGAGCTCGGTATTGGACTCGACGATCGCCACGGGCGGAGCTTAGCGCCCTCGTCACGTGGCCTCACTATGGTGAGCGCGTGACGCGCCTCCTCGCCGTCGCCGGTGTGGCGCTCTTCCTGGCCGTGCCAGCGCACGCCGGTCTGACTCGGCTGCTGGCCCCGCCCGATGGGCGGAGCTACTTCGGCTTCACGTTCCGGCTCTGGGACACGACCGATCAGGCGTGGGGTGACACGCGCCCGTTCGACACCCGGATCCACGACTCGATCACGAACGAGCTCGACGGGAAGGCGCCGACCTTCCTCACGGTCTATGCGGCCTGGCAGCATCCCGACCAGGCGGGTAAACCGCTCGTCCCGTTCAGCGACTCGCTCGGCGACGTCGCGAAGGTGCATTCGGTGACCGGCGGCCGGAGCGTCCTCTACCTGGACTGGACGCTGTCGCCGACGACCGCGACGAACGGCGGTCTCACTACGAGGGACATTGCCTCGGGCAGGCTGGACGGCTACGTGCGCGAGTACGCTCGAGCACTCAGGGCGTATGCGCGCCCGGTGCTGATCCGGCTCTTCGGCGGCGAGTTCAACGGCAACTGGTGGTATGCGCAGAGCCCGCTCGCGAACGCGAATCTCACCGCCGCGGACTTCGTCGCCGCCTGGCGGCGCGTGGTCGATCTGTTCCGAGCGGTCGGCGCCCTGAATGTCTCGTTCGCCTGGATCCCGAACGCGTTCCCGCCGATCGACTCGGGCGGCGTCGCGTCCAACATCGACGCGTACTACCCGGGCGACGGCTACGTGGACTGGGCCGGCGCGGACATCTACGACGTCGAGCCGGTCGGCGATCTCGACGCCGTCTACAACTTCGCGGCGACGCATCACAAGCCGTTCTTCCTCGCCGAGTGGGGCGTGCGCCACCGCGGGAGCGTGCTGACGCCGGCCAAGCAGCGTGACTGGATCGACGCCATGTTCGACTACGTCGAGACCCATCCGGACGTGAAGGCGATCAACTACTTCAACTACAACAACCGTCCCGCCGCCGGCCCGCCGCTAGATCTCGCGCGCCTCGTCTACCTCGACGGCGGTCAGGTCAACTTCGAGGCAGACGTGAATGATTACGACCACCGGCTGCTGACAGGTTTCCGGACGACGTTCTCGGCGCGCATCTCGAATCCGCGCTACGTCTCGGCAACGCTGTCCGTCGCCGTCCCGGCGGCGACGCAGCTCACGCCCCGCGTGCGCGGCACCCGTGCAACGTTCCGCTGGCGCGGGAACGCCTCTGCCGCCCGCTTCGACGTCCAACTTCGGAGTGGACGGGCGGCGTGGGGCATCGTCCGGTCGAGCACGGCGGCAAGGACGCTGAACGTGCGCGGCCGACGCGGGGAGCACGTCGCCGTGCGCGTGCGCGCGATCGATTCCACCGGATTCGTGGGTCTCTGGTCGGCCCCGCGCGCCGTCGTCTTTCACTGACGACCTGCGGTACGCTGGACCGGTCACGCGAGGAGGATGAGATGACCGAGCTAGCGAGCCCACCCGTCGAGAAGGCACAGGACGTCAGGCGGATCAGCCACTGGATCGGCGGCCGCGTCGTCGAGGGGGAATCGGGGCGAAGCGGGCCGGTTTACAACCCCGCGCTCGGTCGTCAGACCGGCGCCGTCGACTTCGCCAGCGCCGAGGAGATCGACCTCGCGGTCCAGGCCGCCAAAGCCGCATTCCCCGCCTGGCGTGCGACGTCGCTGTCGAAGAAGTCGGCGATCCTCTTCGAGGTCCGCGAGCTCGTGCACGATCACCGCGAGGACATCGCGCGGATCCTCACCGCAGAGCACGGCAAGGTCCTCTCCGACGCGCTCGGCGAGGTCGCCCGCGGCCTCGAGGTGATCGAGTACTGCTGCGGGATCCCCGAGCTGCTGAAGGGCGGCTACTCGGAGCAGGCTTCCACCGGGGTCGACGTCTACTCGATCCGCCAACCGCTCGGTGTCGTCGGCGGGATCACACCGTTCAACTTCCCCGCGATGGTGCCGATGTGGATGTGGGCGCCGGCGATCGCGTGCGGCAACACGTTCATCCTCAAGCCGTCGGAGAAAGATCCATCGGCGTCGAACTACGTCGCCGAGCTCCTGAAGGAAGCGGGCGTTCCAGACGGTGTCTTCAACGTCGTGCACGGCGACAAGGTCGCGGTCGACGCCGTGCTCGAGCATCCCGACATCGTCGCGGTCTCGTTCGTCGGCTCGACGCCGATCGCGAAGTACGTCTACGAGACGGCGACGCGAAACCACAAGCGGTGCCAGGCGCTCGGCGGCGCCAAGAATCACATGATCGTCCTGCCCGACGCGGACATCGACATGGCGGCGGACGCGGCCGTGAGCGCCGGCTACGGCTCCGCCGGCGAGCGCTGCATGGCCGTTTCCATGGTCGTTGCGGTCGGCCACGCGGCGGATGAGCTCGTCGACGCGATCAAGGAGCGGATTCCGAACGTGAAGGTCGGCGACGGGATGGATCCCGCCTCCGAGATGGGCCCGCTGATCACCGGGGAGCATCGCGACAAGGTGGCCGCGTATGTCGAGAACGCGCCGGCAGAAGGGGCGACTGTCGTCGTCGACGGCCGGAACGGAGGCGCGCCGGACGAGGGCTTCTTCCTCGCGCCGTCGCTCCTCGACGACGTCAAGCCGGGGACGAAGGCGTACGACGACGAGATCTTCGGCCCGGTGCTGGCGATCACGCGCGTCGAGACCTACGACGACGCCGTCCGGCTCGTGAACGAGAACCCGTACGGGAACGGCACGGCGATCTTCACCCGCGACGGGGGTGTCGCACGCCAGTTCCAGTTCGACGTGCAGGTCGGGATGGTCGGCGTCAACGTGCCGATCCCGGTGCCCGTCGCGTACTACTCGTTCGGCGGGTGGAAGAACTCGCTGTTCGGCGATCTGCACGTCTACGGGCCGGAGGGGATCGACTTCTACACCCGCGGCAAGGTGGTGACGTCCCGGTGGCCCGATCCGGCCACGTCCAAGGTCGACCTGGGCTTCCCGCAGACGCGCTAGCGGCCGAATTTCACATCAACCCCTCTAGGTCGCTCAGCCGTCGCCCGGCGGCGCGACTGTGAACTCGAGGCGAGCAGTTGTCGTATTACCGCGGATATCGGCCGCGGTGACATGGATCGCCCTGCGTCCCTCGCCCAGGATCGACGTGTCGAGCCGGCGGACGAGCCAGAATCGATAGTCCCCCTGGCTATTGGGCGCGTTCTGACTCGTGCCCGGTGCGTAGACGTCCTCGACTGGAACCGAAGGAAGTTGTGTGAAGTCGACGGTCTGAGGGTGAAGGGACAGTGGGAGCCACATCCCGTCGAGGAGCCCGCCCCATGAGATGTGCGTCGGCGACATCACCGCAGTGCGCCATGGAGCGAGCGGGGGGATCGGCGGGGCGTCGTAGGCGTCGACGGCGAGATCGACCGTTCCGGTGACGGCATCGGCCGGAATCTCCTCGCCCGTACCGGCTCGATAGACGATCAGGCCCCGGACGACCGGCGGCTTCGTGTCGACGTACGGCGCGAGGCCGCCTCGACGAAGTGGATTGACCAGGCGTCCGAAGCGCTTCTCGGACAGGTGCACGTGTCCGGCGCCCCGATGCACGTAGCCAATCAACTGCTGGGGTGCCACGTACTGGGAGCTCGCGACGACGGGGTCGATGTGCCAGTAGCCGATGATGAGTTGCGCGGACGGCGTTGCGTCCGGGGTCCCGACCGCGATCGCGTAAGGCTCGGTAATCGCAACTTCGCCTCCCTCCACGGCATAGACAGGCGTGCCGTCCGGAGCCTGGATGTCGACACCGCTGTGAAACGAGAGCGGGTTCCATCCGGCTGCGTCGATGCTGCCGCGGAGCGTCCGAGGATCCCCGAAGTTGCCGCGGATCGCATGCTGGCGATCGAACGGCTCGACCGGCCACGGATATGCGGCCGCCGAGACCGGAACGGCGATCGCGAGGGCCACGAGCAGGCAGGACACGGTCAGTGTGCGCATCCCATGAACGGTAGGACGACCAGCCACAGAACTCCAGGGCCCGAATCGTGAAATGCTGTTGTTTCGCGAGCATCTGATCAGCCGAAAGGAGTCCTGATGGACACGTACGTGATCCTGCGCCGCGGCGGCTGGCGCACCGCCGAAGATCTGAAGGAGGCTGCGGAGCGCTCCACGGCCGAGGGCGACCGCATGAGTGACGACATCCGGTGGATCCGCAGCTACGTCCTCGAAGAGGAGAACGGCAGCGTCGGCACGGTCTGCATCTACCAGGCCTCGAGCGAGGGCGCGATCCGCAAGCACGCCTCCGCAGCGGATCTGCCCGTCGACGAGGTCATCAAGGTCGCGGACACGGTACTCGTGCGGCCCGATCCGACTCCTGCGGCGGCGTAACGACGTGAGGCTCAAGGGTCAGACCCTCCGGGTCTGACCCTTCTTTCCCCGTTACGGTAGGCCGGTGCAGGGCCCGCCGTACCGTCCGCTCGACGCGCAGCTGATTCCTCGTTTCGCGGGCATTCGCACCTTCATGCGGGCGCCGCACGTCACGAACCTCGATGGCGTCGACGCCGCTGCCTACGGCATTCCGTTCGACACCGGCACGAGCTATCGCACGGGGTCGCGCTTCGGGCCCGAGGCGATTCGATCCGCCTCGGCGCTGCTTCGCCCCTACCACCCGGTCCACGAGGTCAACGTCGTCGACGCACTCTCGATCGTCGACTACGGCGACCTACCCGTCTCCCCGGGGGACATCGAGCGGACATACGCGCAGGTCGAGGACACGCTCACACCGATCGTCGACGCCGGCGTCTTCCCGCTCGCGATGGGAGGCGACCACTCGGTCACGCTCCCGGAGCTGCGGGTGCTTGCGCGGCGCCACGGGCCGCTCGCACTCGTCCAGCTGGATGCGCACGCGGACACGTGGGACTCGTATTTCGGCCAGAAGTACTTCCACGGCACCACGTTCAAGCGCGCAGTCGAAGAGGGACTGCTCGATCCCGCGGCGTCGGTTCAGGCCGGCATGCGCGGGCCGGTCTACGCGGCGGACGACCTCGAGGTATCGCGCCAACTCGGCTTCACGGTCCTCCAGAGCGAGGATCTGCGCGCGCTCGGTCCGGAGGCGTATGCACGGCTCGTTCGCGGACGGGTGGGGGAGCGGGCGGTGTTCCTGTCTTTCGACATCGACTTCCTCGACCCGGCATTCGCACCGGGAACAGGCACGCCCGAGATTGCCGGGTTCTCGACCGCGGAGGCCGTCGCGTTCTTACGCGCACTCCGGGGAATCAATCTGGCCGGCTGCGACGTCGTCGAGGTCTCGCCGCCGTACGACGGGCCGGGCCAACCAACCGCGCTTGCGGCGGCGAACGTCCTGTGGGAGCTGCTGGCGCTGCGGGCGCTCAGGCCGTAGCGGCCGCTCGCTCGGGCTTGAGCTCCTCGCCGAACTTCGCGCGCTTCACGAACTGGCCGATGCCCGGCTCGGCGACGAGCTCGTCTCCTTCGACCAGCACCTGGCCGCGCAGGAGGACGACGTCCGGCGCGCCCGTGACCTTCGTTCCCTCGTAGAGGTTGTAGTCCGTCTTCGAGTGCTGCGTCTGCGCGCTGATCGTGAACTTCCGCTCGGGATCGAAGACGACGATGTCGGCGTCGGAGCCGACCGCGATCGTGCCTTTGCGCGGATAGAGGCCGAAGAGCTTGGCGGGGTTGGTGCAGAGGAGCTCGACCATCCGGTTGAGCGTGATCCGCCCGGTGCGCACGCCGAACTCGTGGATCATGTGCAGCCTGTTCTCGAGCCCGGGCCCGCCGTTCGGGATCTTCGAGAAGTCGTCGCGCCCGATCGTCTTCTGGCCGTCCCAGAGGAATGCGCAGTGGTCGGTCGAGATCACGCTCAGCGTGTCGGTCCGCACGGCGTTCCAGAGGACGTCCTGGTTCTCCTTCGCCCGCGGCGGCGGCGTGTACACGTATTTCGCGCCCTCGAAGTCCGGCCGCTCGAGAAAGGAGTAGTCGACGAAGAAGTACTGCGTGCACGTCTCACCGTGGACGTTCCAGCCGGCCTCGCGCGCACGCGCGATCGGCTCGACCGCCTCCCGGCACGACACATGCACGACATAGAGGGGTGAGCCGGCGACGCGCGCGAGCTGGATCGCGCGGTTCGTCGCCTCGCCCTCGGTCTCGGGCGGCCGCGTCAAGGCGTGGTACTTCGGCTCCGTCCTGCCCGCGGCGAGCGCCTGCTTGACCAGTACGTCGATCGCGTCGCCGTTCTCCGCGTGCACCATCACGAGCGCGCCGGTCTCGGCCGCTACCTCCATCGTGCGGAAGAGGGTCTCGTCGTCGACCATCAGCGCGCCCTTGTAGGCCATGAAGAGCTTGTACGAGGTGATGCCCTGATCGGGCAGCGACGCGAGCTCCTCGAGGGTCCCGCCCTCGTGCAGGTCCGTGACCGCCATGTGGTAGCCCATGTCGATCACCTGCTTGCCGTTCGCCTTGCCGCGCCAGTCCTCGAACGCGTCGGCGAACGTCGATCCCTTCGGCTGGATGATGAAGTCGACGTGGCACGTCGTGCCGCCGAACGCGGCTGCGGTCTGACCGGATTCGACGTCGTCGATCGTCACCGTCCCCCCGAACGGCATGTCGAGATGCGTGTGCGGATCGACGCAGCCGGGGAGCACGTACTTCCCGGCTGCCTCGATCACTTTGTCGGCTTGCACGTCGAGCGATTCGCCGATGAGGGAGATCCGCTCGCCGTCCACGTACACGTCGCCGACGTAGTCGTCGGCCGCCGTGATGATGCGGCCTCCCTTGATGAGCACGGACATCGAGGATCTCCCTCCTTCGGCTCGGTTCCTACTTTCCTCCAGGTGTGACCTTCACGCTCGCCTTCTTCCAGGAGCGGCCGTAGACGTCGACGCCCTGGCCCTTCAGCTTCGTCACCGCCGCTTGCGCGAGATCGGTGCGGTACGCGCCCGACGGCGCTTTCTTGATCACCTTGAACTGCTGCGAGATCCTCGCCGTGCGGGCGAAGGCCTTCGCGTCGACGATGCCGATCCCGTTGGGGGACGGCCAGATGAGCGCATTGATCTCGTTCATCTGCCACGCCTGGTGGCCTTTGAGCAGGGTCGGACCCTGCTTGAGGACGGTGTTCACGCAGTCGCTCGCGTGATCGCGGCACCAGATCCAGCCCTGGAAGGACGCCGCGAGGAAACGCTTCGCGATGTCCTGATGGGCCTTGTCCTTGAGCCACGACTCGGTCGCGAAGATGTCATCTTCGAGCATCCCCGTCCCGATGTTCTCCATCTTGATCACATTCAGGTCGCTGAGCTTCGTCAGCTTCCCGGTCTTCGGATTCTTCGTCTCGAGCACTTGCGCGAGCTCGTTGTAGGTCATCGCGGAGGCGGCGTCGATCTGCCGCTTCATGAACAGGTTCATGTCGAAGGGCTGCTTGACGATCTTCACGCCCTTGTTCTTGCTCGGGTTCATCCCGGCACGGGTCAGCGCGGCGAACAACTCCCACTGGTTGCCGCCGAGCCAGTTCCCGACCTTCTTGCCGCGCATCTTCGCGATCGTGTTGAGGCCGGTGTCCTTCCACGTGATCTCGGTCATGCCCGAGCGTTGGAAGACCTGGCCGATGTCGACCAGCTTCGTGCCGCTGTCCCGGGTCGCGAGGAGGTTCGGGACCCAGTCGAGGCCGAACTGCGCCGCGCCGCCGGCGACCACCGTCTCCGGCGTGATGTCGGGCCCGCCGACCTTGATGCTCACATCGAGGTTCTGCTGCTTGTAGTACCCCTTCGCTTTCGCCGCGTAGTAGCCGGCGAACTGGGCCTGCGTCACCCATTTCAGCTGGAGAGTGATCTTGTCCGTCTTCGCGTGTCGTGCCGTGCCTGCCCCGGCCGTCCCCACCGCCGCCCAGACCGCGCCGGCGAGTACGAGCAACACGAATCCCCCGACCCAGTACCTACGGTGCTTCATCCGCTCCCCTTTCGTGATTGCGAGTCAGGGTCGATTTTGACCCCTCTTCAGGCCGATGTCGATGGCGACCAGCGGAGGGCGAGCCATTCCGCGATCGACACCGCCACGTACAGCGCGATTCCGAGGAGACAGGCGAGCGCGATGCCCGCCCAGGCATCCGGAAACTGGAAGATCCGGGTGCGATCGAGGATCAGGACGCCGAGCTGCTCCTGCGTGCCGCCGAAGTACTCGCCGACGACCGCTCCGATCATCGCCAGAACGGTCGCGACCTTGAGGCCCGAGAAGATGAACGGCAGCGCAGTCGGAATACGAACTCGCCGGAAGATCGAGACCTGCCCTGCGGCGTACGAATGCATCAGCTCGAGGTCCTGAGGGCGGACCGAAGTCAACCCACGCAGCGTGTTGACGAGCACGGGGAAGAAGCAGAGGACCGCCGCGATGAAGATCTTCGAGCTTTTCGTCAGGCCGCCCGCGAACCACTGATTCGCGATCGGCGCAAACGCGATGATCGGAATCGCGTTCGCCGCGATCGCGTACGGCAGCAGCGCCGCGCTGAGCGGGCGCCAGCGCGCCAGCACGAGCGCCACGAGAATCGCCAGGCTCGATCCGATCGCGAAGCCGCCGAGTGCTTCCTGGAAAGTGAACCAGCCGGCGTGCCAGAGCTCGCTCCGGTTGTTCCAGAACGTCGTCGCGATCGACGACGGCTTCGGCAGCAGGAACTGCTGCACGTGCAGCGCGACCACGAGCCCTTGCCAGGCAGCGATGCCGCCGACGAGCACGACTGCGGCCGGCAGCCAGTCGACGAGCCGGCGGCCGACGAGTCTTCCCAGGCCGCCCCGCGGAACCGGCTGGACCGCAACAGGTGCCGCGCTCGTCACGCGGTCGCCTCCTGAGTCTCAGGTGCAGGCGCGGTCCGATCGAGATCGGAGCCGAGGTGCAGCGCCTCGCGGACCTGCGTGACGAGCTCGAAGAAGCGAGGTTCCTCGCGCGTCGAGGCCGTGCGTGGTTGCGGCAGGTCGATGGGAATCACACTCGTGATCCGCCCCGGGCGGGCGGACATGACGACCACGCGTGTAGAGAGGAACACCGCCTCCGCGATCGAGTGCGTCACGAAGACGATCGTCGAGCCCGACTGCTCCCAGATCCGGAGCACCTCCATGTTCAACCGCTCGCGCGTCATCTCGTCGAGTGCGCCGAACGGCTCGTCCATCAGCAGCAGCGCCGGGTCGAACGAGAGCGCGCGCGCGATCGACACGCGCTGCTGCATCCCGCCGGACAGCTGCCACGGGCGGTGGTCCTCGAAGCCCGTGAGCTCGACGAGCTCCAGCATCTCTCGAACGCGGGCGGCCCGCTTCTGTCGTGACCATCGCGCCATCTCGAGCGGCAGTGCGACGTTCTTCGCGACGGTGCGCCAGTCGTAGAGGACCGGGTCCTGGAAGACGATCCCGTAGTCGCGGTCGATTCGCGCCTTGCGTGCAGGCTTGCCGTTGACGACGATGTTGCCGTCCGTCGGCTGGATCAGGTCGCCGATGATCCTCAGGAGCGTCGACTTGCCGCAGCCTGACGGCCCGATGAGTGAGACGAACTCGCCCTCCGCGATCGAGACGTCGATGTCCTCGAGCGCGGTCACGTTCCCGAACCGCTTGCTGACGCCCTCGATCCGGACGACGCTCATGACTAGACGAGGTTCTCCGGTGCGCGGCGCACGACGATCTTCTCGGCGATCAGCACCGCCAGGAAGAAGGAGATTCCGAGCAGCGCGGCAATCACGTTCGTCGCCCACAGGCCGGTCGGCTGGGTCGTGTAGTACTGGCTGTAGTTCAGGATCTGTCCGCCCAGCCCGTCCTGGATCGACGACGGCAGTTCCCCGATCACGGCCCCGACGATGCTCGCCGTGGCGGAGACCTTGAGCGCCGCGAAGATGAACGGGAGCGCCGCCGGGAACCGGAGCTTCCAGAGAATGCGCCAGCGGCCGGCCGCGTAGGAGCGCATCAACTCGAGCGCGCGTCGATCGGCGGACTGCATGCCGCGAATCGTGTTGATCGTGACGGGGAAGAACGTCAGGTACGCGGCGATCACGGAGACGGAGAACCAGCCGGGAACCCCCTTGCTCCCCAGGTAGATGACCACCATCGGCGCGACGACGAGGATCGGAACGGTCTGGGACGCGACGACGTAGGGGAGGAAGCCGCGCTGAAGGACGCGGAAGTGCGCGAGGACGACGCCGAGGGCGAAGCCGGCTGCGGCGCCCATTGCGAAACCGATCGCAGCTTCCTTGGCCGTGAACGCGGCGGCCTTCAGGAGCACCGAGATGAGCAGCGGCCCCTGGAATCGGGCGGGCCGGAAGAGGGCATGGACGATGTCGTGCAGGTGCGGCATCGTCGTGTTGTCGACCACGAACGGCCACGTCCAGTGTTCGTGGATCCAGAGGGCGCGGTAGCCCTCCCACATCCCCCACAGCGTCGCCAGCACGAGCAGGAACAGCGCGCCTCGCCCGATTCCGCGCCGGACCGACGTCGCCCGTTCACGCGGCCGCTCGATTGCGATCGCCGACACGGCTGATGCTTACCACACTCAGTGGCGGCGGTTTAGAGTCGGCGCGTGCCTCTCGAGCCGAGCCGCGCTGTTGCCGAGCTCCGTGAGCTGCAGGACCTGACCGGTGACGAGAACGGGGCCCAGCGGGTCGCGTGGACGGACACATGGGAGCGGGCGCGGGAGTGGTTGCGGGGGAAGGTCGCCGGAACCGGGGCGGAGGAGACGGTCGACGCGGCCGGCAACCAGTGGTTCACCCTCCGGGGGGAGTCCGACCTCGCCGTGCTGATCGGTGGCCACATCGACTCGGTTCCGAACGGCGGGTGGCTCGACGGGGCGCTCAACGTCATGGCCGGCGCGGAGGTCCTGCGGCGGATCGCGGCAGACGGCTCGCCGCCCGTCACGGTTCGCCTCGTCAACTGGGCGGACGAGGAGGGAGCGCGGTTCGGCAGGTCGCTGTTCGGCTCGTCGGCGGCGGCCGGGTCAATGGCCGATCAGGACGAGCTGCGGGCTCGGCGCGACGCGGACGGCGTCGCGCTTCCCGACGCCTTGCGGGCGCACGGCGTCGACCTCGACCGGGCGCTCGACGCGCGCTCCGAGCTCGAGGGTGCCGCGGCGTACCTCGAGCTGCACATCGAGCAAGGGCCGGTTCTGGAATCGATGGACCTGCCGCTCGGCGTCGTCCTCGGAACGTTCGGCGTCGAGCGCCACGGCATCACGTTCCGCGGCCAGGCGGCACACGCGGGGTCGACGCCGATGGACAAGCGCCGCGACGCGCTCGCCGGCGCGTCGAAGCTCGAGCTCGAGATCCGGGAAATCGCGAAACGCACCGGCGGAGGCGCCGTGTGCACCATGGGCGGCGTCGTCACGAAGCCCGGGATCGTGACCTCGGTGGTCGAGACCGCGGAGTGCCTCCTCGACCAGCGCCACCTCGACGCCGAGAGGCTGGCGGTGATGCTGAATGAGGCGAAGGAAGCGAGCGAACGGTTCGCGCGAGAAGAGGACATCGAGGTCGAGTGGGAACGGATCTGGAACATCGAGCCGATCCTGTTCGACGAGCAGCTGATCGAGCTCGCAGACGAGTCGATCCACGAGGTCGCAGAAACGTCACACCGGCTGCCGAGCGGACCGTTGCACGACGCGGCCGAGGTGGCCCGCGCGGGCGTGCCGACCGTGATGCTGTTCGTGCAGTCGCTCCGCGGCCTGTCGCACACGAAGCTGGAGGACACGAAAGAGGAGCACCTGGAGCTGTCCGTGCGGGCTCTCGACAAGCTGGCCACGAAGACCATCGCCTCCGTCGCCGCCGGCTGACCCCGGCCACAGCGGGCGCTCGCGATTCCCTGAGCCCCGTCCCTCTTCGTCCCTTATGTACACGCGCACGCGCGCGCGACCCCGGGTGGGAGGGGGTTAGGGACGGTACCTCGGCGCCTCGCACGGGTGTGTGTCGATTGTGTGACGAGTCGCGCGCGCCGCGCGGAGACGACGTGCCGTCGTCGTGGGCCTCGCGATTCTTAGGGGACTCTTATCGTGGCCTTACATCTCCGCCACAAACGGCCGCGACCATGGCCGGTCAAGATGAGCGTCCGGTCGTTCGCGAGTCTTCCCGCCGCTCTGGCAGCCGCAGCGCTCGCCGCTGTCCTTGCGCTCGCAGTTGCCGCTCCGGCTGCTGCCGGATCCGGATGCGCAGCCGCCGTCATCAAGGATTGGCGCACTGCCCACCTCCACACCAATTACGCGCCGGAGTGCTACCGGCAGGCGCTCGCTGAGCTCCCCGAGGACATTCGCATCTACTCCACTGCAACCGACGACATCAACCGGGCGCTGATCGCGAGTCTCGCGAAGAAAGCCACGACCGCGTCCACGAGCAAGGTCGGTGCGGTGAAGGGCGTCGTACGGACGCTCGCCACCACGACGTCGTCGAACGCCGTGCGGAAGGAGGCTGCCCGCGCCGCTGCCGATCCGAGCGCGAGGGCCGTCCCGACCACCGTCCTCGTCTTCGGCGCCGCCGCCCTCGTACTCGTCGCAGCCGCCTCGGCGAGCGTCGTCGCGCGACGACTGCGCCGCGGCAAGGCCGCCTAGAACAGCCGCACCAGCATCACTCCCGCGACGACGAGCGCCATCCCCGTGATTCGTCCCGGCGTCGCATGGTGTTCCTTGAAGCCGACCATCCCGAACTGGTCCACGATCAACGACGCAAGCGCCTGTCCTGCGACCACGAGTGCGATCAACGTCGCCGCGCCGAGCCGCGGAGCGGTTACGACGGAGCCCGCGACGTAGAACGCCCCGAGGAAGCCGCCGATCCAGACCCACCACGGCGCGCCGGCGAGCCGCGAGCCCGAGGGCAAAGGGCGCCAGACCACGACGGACAGTACGAACAGCACGATTGTCCCGACGAGAAACGAGACGAACGACGCGCGGATCGGCGAGTGCAGCCAGTGCGCGAGTTGAGCGTTGATTCCCGCCTGGAATGGGAGCACCGCACCGGCGACGAACGCGAACAGAAGATACACCGCGGCCATTTGTCCGCCCGAACTTCGCGGCGGTATGCTCGTTCCCCTGCCACGCGACCGGGGAGGCCACCATGCTCAGCTTCGGCGTCACCGTCCTGCCCGACCCGCCCTACCAGCGGATGATCGAGCTCATGCAGATCGCCGAGGGGCACGGTTTCGAGTACGCCTGGACGTACGACTCGCACATCCTCTGGGAGGAGTCCTACGCAACGCTGCCGCTCGCGGCGGCACAGACGAGCAAGATCAAGCTCGGTCACTTCGTCACGAATCCCGGCATCCGTGACCCGACGATCACGGCGAGCTGGTACGCGACGATGCAGGACATCTCGGACGGCCGCATGGTGATGGGCATCGGTCGCGGGGACTCGTCACGCCGCGTCGTCGGTCTCAAGCCCGTGAAGGTCGCGGACTTCGAGGACCGCTGCAAGATGATCAAGGAGCTGATGAACGGGCGCTCGGTCGACTGGAACGAGAAGGAGCTCGAGCTCAAGTGGGTGCGCGACGAGTTGCCTGAGATCCCGATGTGGATCGCGGGTTACGGGCCGAAGGCGCTCGCTGTCGCGGGGCGTGTCGCCGACGGCGTGATCATCCAGCTTGCCGATCCGGTGATCATCCAGTGGATCATGGACACGGCCCGCCGCGCAGCAGAGGAGGCGGGTAGGGACCCGAGCGAGCTCAAGTGCATCGCCGGCGCGCCGAGCCACATCTCCGACGACATCGCCGACGCGCGCGAGCAGTCGCGCTGGTTCCCGGCGATGGTCTCGAACCACGTGATGGATCTGATCGAGCGCTACGGCGACAGTTCCGAGATTCCAAAGGACCTCACCGAATACGTGAAGGCGCGCAAGTTCTACGACTACAAGGACCACTCGCGCGTCGGCGCGAAGCACGGCGAGTTCGTCCCAGACGAGATCGTCGACCGCTTTTGCGTGCTCGGCACCGCGGAGCAGGCGACGAAGAAGCTGAAGGAGCTCGAGTCCGTCGGCGTCGACCAGTTCAACGTCTACCTGATGACGCACGCACAGGAGGAGACGCTGCAGGCGTACGGGGACGAGATCATTCCTCAGTTCACCGGCGTCGCTGCGTAGTGCCGACACTCCTGACGTTCGGCGCGCGGAACGTCGGGCGAGTACTTGCTCGCGAGCTTGCGCGTGACGGCTGGAATTCTGCCGGGGTCGCGCGTATGCAGATGACCGGCGGCTCGGCGCGGCGAGGGATGCCGACACGCGGGCCGTGGGCCGCGGCGGCGTTCGCGACGCGCGCGCTGACACAGTCGGTCGCGGCGGAGCTGCGCGAGCGGAACGTCCACGTCGCGCTCGTGATCGTGGACGCGATCATCGAGAGCGAGAAGACGGCAGACTGGCTGAAGGGAGATCCGGCCGAGAAATCGGCCTCGATGGAGGAGATCGCCAGGGCAATCGCTTATCTCCACGCTCAGAGCCCGCGCGCCTGGACGCACGAGCTGCAGCTGACGCCCGCTTTGGAGACATGGGTGCCGTAGCCGGCCTCGTCGACCTGCGCGCGCTGCTCGAGCTGCGCACGGCCGTTCCGGCCGACAGCTCAGACGACACGCTGCTGGTCCGCTGCGACCTGCCGGGCACGATGCAGCTGTACACGGTGCCACTCGCCGGCGGCGAGCTCGTGCAGATCACGGATGCTCCCGATCCCGTCGACGGTCAATTGATCGACGGGGCCCGTCTGATCCTGCTCGAGCGCGACCACGAGGGGAACGAGCACACGCAACTCTGGCTCGTCGCGGAAGCAGAGGAGCAGCCGCTTGTCGTCGAGCCTGAGTTCGTCCACCGCGACGCGTGCCTGAGCCGGGATCGCGCCTTGCTCGCATATACGACGAACCGGGAGAACGGCGTCGACTGGGCGGTGGTCGTCCGAACGCTGCGGGGGGACGACGAGCGCGAGCTCTTCGCACCCGGCGGCTGGAACACGCCGGTTGGTTTCTCTCCGGACGGCAGTAAGCTCGTCGTCCAGCACGACAGCGCTCGTGCCGGCGACAACGATCTCTACATCGTCGACGTCGCGACCGGCGACGCCGAGCACGTTACGCCGCACGACGACGACGCGTGGTTCGACGAGCCGGTGTGGCTCGTGAACGGCAGCGGCTTCTACGCCGCAACGAACGAGGGCCGCGACACGAAGGCGATCAAGCGGTACCACTTCGAGTCCCGGCGCTGGAGCGTGGCTGTCGAGAGCGACTGGGATCTCGAGTGTCACGGGGACGACGCCGGCCGGTGGCTGCTCGTCCACGCGAACGAGGACGGCTACAGCCGCCTCGAGCTCCGCGACACGCGGACGCTCGACATCGTGGAGGATGTGCCGCTTCCCGGCCGGGGTGTCGTCGAGGAGCCGGTGTTCGCGCCAAACGCCTCGGCGCTCGCGTTCAAGTTCAGCTCGCCGGTCGATCCGGGAGACGTGTGGACCTACGACGTCGACGAGCGCGAGCTACGGCGCGCGACCGAGCTGCCGCGGGCGGTCGACCTCGCTGTGTTGCGCGAGCCCGAGCTCCACCGCTTCGAGTCGTTCGACGGGGAGTCCATTCCGGTCTTCCTGTGGGAGCCGGAAGGGGACGGTCCGTTCCCGGTCGTCCTGACGGTGCACGGAGGACCGGAGTCGCAATACCGTCCGGCATTCCTGCCGAGCTTCACGCCGCTGACGCAGCATCTCGTGTCCCGCGGCTATGCCGTCGCAGCGCCGAACGTGCGCGGCTCGACCGGCTACGGGAAGCGTTACGAGCATCTGGACGACGTGCGCCTCCGGCTGGACTCCGTGCGTGACCTTTCGTCGCTGCACGACTGGCTCGGCACGCGTCCGAGGATCGATGCGGCGCGCGCCGTCCTCTACGGCCGCTCGTACGGCGGCTACATGGTGCTTGCCGGTCTGGCGTTCCAGCCGGAGCGCTGGGCCGCCGGGATCGAGTGCGTCGGCATCTCGAACTTCGTCACGTTCCTCGAGAACACGGCGCCGTGGCGGCGCGCGGTGCGCGAGCCCGAGTACGGGACGCTCGAGCGCGACCGCGAGTTCCTGATCGAAGCATCGCCGATCACGCACGTCGATCGCATCCGCGCGCCACTGTTCATCCAGCACGGCGCCAACGATCCGCGTGTCCCGCTCGAAGAGACCGAGCAGATCCACCGCGTGCTGACCGAGAAGGGCATCCGGTGCGAGCTGCTCGTGCACCAGGACGAAGGCCATGCGATCGGGAAGCTCGAGAACCGTGTGGAAACGTTCGAGCGTGCAGTCGCGTTCCTCGAGGAGGTCCTTCGGTGAAGTAAGCGTCCGAAGCGTCCGGAAGTCCGCTCGGCTTCGCCGAGCATGACGACTTCCGGACGATGCTTCTCGCGGCGAGCGCTTGCGGCCGCATCGGGCAAAGCCCGACGCGGCGGCATGCCGGAATGCGCGAGGGGCCGGAGCGTCCCCCGGCTACGATGACCCGCGCGGCGCCGTGGCCGAGTGGCTAGGCAGAGGCCTGCAAAGCCTCGTACACCAGTTCGATTCTGGTCGGCGCCTTCACCGCCCGGAAGTCCGGGCGGCGTCAGTCAGGCGCCCGTGGAGGATCCAGGCTCACAGGCGTCCGCTTCGAGCTGCCAATCTGAGCCGGCCCGCACTCTGACCGGGCCCTCGATGTGCCACAGGACCAGACGTTGGAGCGTGCCGACCGCGGCACGGGTGCCCTTGAGCTCGACTCCGCGCGGGGCGACGAGCCACTGCGCCGTCAATGTTTTCCCCGACGATCGAACCAGCCGGCCGTCCGGGGTCACGTGCAGCGGGAACGACGGTATGTCGCCGTACGCAGGGACTCCGACTCTCGCCTCGCTGTCCACGCGGTCGTTGAAGAACTCCGTCAGGACGTACGCGTAGCCGAGGTGAGAATCGCAATGCGGGCCGGATACGTCCAGCATGGAGACCGTCTCGTCGTTCGGGACGACATCGTCGATCCAGCGCTCACCCGTGGTGTTGGGCGAAGTGAACACCTGCTGGTCCCAGTCGTCGATCCCGTGCTGCCAGAGCAACGCAGAGTTCGCCACGAACACGGCCACGATCGGCACCGCGAGTGTCCACGCGAACCGGCGCGGGACGACGTACGCAAGTGCCACAGCCACGAGTGCGACGACGGCGATCGCGCGATGCCCGGTCTGTCCGTGGCCAACGGCCCACGATCCGAGCTGCGCCCACAGTGGCGTGGCGGCGGCGTGCAGTTGCTTGGCGGCGTCGTCGACGACGTACGTGTCGAACGGGAAGACGGCGATCACTCCCAGGAGCAGGATCACTCCCGCTGCGGCTGCGCCTCGGGGTCGCGGCGCTCCCTCTCGGAGCCACACGGCTCCGGCAATCAACCAGAGCGGGATCACGTAGAACACGTAGCGGTCGTAGAGGCGCGACTGGCTGTAGGGAGTGCTGCCGAACGCACCCGCAGCGAGGAGCGCCAGCGTCGTCACCGT
>Ga0066701_10000072_pt1 | contig 23778 bp, 22 predicted proteins | sample GraSoiAngelo_150_FD_66453 | JGI IMG/M metagenome (GOLD analysis project Ga0066701, IMG submission 66453) | Grasslands soil microbial communities from the Angelo Coastal Reserve, California, USA - 14_1009_09_40cm | ecosystem: Environmental > Terrestrial > Soil > Grasslands | place: USA... | reverse complement strand
ACCATGTCGTCGGAGCGCTAGCCCACAGCAGCTCGTTCCGCTCGCCGGATGGCGGGCAGCACCACGTTTTCGACGTAGCTCCTGGCCGCGTCCATGCCGGCGTGGACGATCCGCCACTCGAGCCGAACGAGCAGCACCTGCTCCCGGTTGATGTCGGCGAGGCGGGCGCGCCAGAACGATGAGCTCAGGTTCAACCCGGGTAGCGGACCACGCGCTCCCTGGCCCGTGATGGCGGGGATGTCAGGCAGGGGCGAGTCCTCCGTCCCGACGTTGGGCGCGGCGTCGGGCGCCGCCGCGGCTGGACCACCCACCGCGGGCCTGAAGGACGATGCGAGGACGCTCCACGCCACGACCACCAACAAGCCGACCACGACAAACTCGGCGACCACCATCCACGTCAGCGGAGTACGAATCAGCCTGCGCATGACGCCAGGCTAGGGGTCGGAAATCCGGAAAGAAACTCTGGCTGTTAAGGCTGCTTGAGGCGTCGAAGCGCCGACAGCCCGCGATCGATCGTCTCGATCTTTTTCGGAAAGCTGAACCGGATGTGCCCACGGCCCAACGTGGAGTCGTGATAGAAGCTCGAGGCAGGCACGGTGGCGACGGCGACCTCCTCGATGAGGCGGCGCGCGAATGCGACGTCGTCATCGGCACCGAACGCTCCGATGCCGACCATCACGTAGTAAGCACCATCAGGCGCCTTGGCCTCGAAGCCGCACTCCTGCAAGCCCGCCACCATCGCGTCGCGGCGTTCCTGGTAGTCGCCGAGAAGGTCCAAATAAAAAGACGAGGGAAATTCCAGCGCCTGAGCGACCGCGATCTGCAGTGGATGCGCGGCGCCGACGGTGAGAAAGTCATGGACTTTGCGGATGCCGGCGCTGATCGCAGCCGGTGCGATCAGCCACCCCACACGCCAGCCGGTCACTGAATAGGTCTTGCTGGCGCCGCTGATCGTGATCGTGCGCTCCGCCATGCCTGGCAGCGTGGCCATGCTGACATGCCGCCCGCGATACACGAGGTGTTCGTAGATCTCGTCGGTGATCGCAATCGCGTCGTGCTCGACGCAGAGCTGCGCGATCAGCTCCAGCTCGCTTCGCGAGTACACCTTGCCGGTGGGGTTGTGGGGAGTGTTCACGACGATCGCCCGCGTCCTGTTGTTGAAGGCGGCGCGCAGCTCGCCCTCGTCGAACGACCAGTCGGGCGGACGCAGCGCGACGTAACGCGGAACGGCGCCGCTGATCACGCAGTCCGGGCCGTAGTTCTCGTAGAAAGGCTCGAAGATGACCACCTCGTCGCCGGGATCGACGGCGGCGAGCATCGCCGCGATCATCGCCTCGGTCGCGCCGCATGACACCGTGATCTCGGCGTCAGGGTCGACGGGCCGCCCCCACGCCGCGGACTGCTTGCGGGCGATCGCCTGACGCAGGGCTGGCGCGCCCCAAGTCGTCGCGTACTGGTTGTAACCCTGCCGCAACGCTTGCGCGGCCGCATCGAGGATGCGCGGATCGGGATCGAAGTCGGGGAATCCCTGGGCGAAGTTCACGGCCTCGGCCGGGCCGTGGAGTGCGAGGTTGAGCCGTGTCATCTCGCGGATGACGGACTCGGTGAAGCTTTGAGCCTTCACAGACTGCCGAATTTCTCTCACCCGGGGTCCCCGCGACGTCGCGGCGAGGCCTCCGACTTCATCGGGATCGTCAGTGTCCCGGATCGGCACGCTCCAGGCGCAGGTCGGTGCTCGAACACGAGTAGCATCGCGTCGGCCGCTCGAGGCTTCGCTCCCACCACCCGCAGACCTTGCATGTCCAGCGCGTCTTGGCGAAGAAGTCGAGCACGTCGGAACGGCTGAGCAGGCCGACCATCTTGCCCCCGCGGATCACGGGTACGCGGCGGATCCGCTCCCCGATCAAAAGACGCGCGGCCTCGTCGATTCCCGTCTCTTCGGTGACCGAGATCACGCGCGGGCTCATGATGTCACGCGCCGTCTTGCCCTTCTTGGAGAACACATCTGTCTCGGAGACGATGCCCACGACGTGGCCTTCATTTGCCACCACCGGCGCGCCAGTGATGCGCTTGGAGGTCAGCGTGCTTGCGATTTCCTCGATCGGCGTGTCCTCGCGAAACGTGATCACGTTTCGCGTCATCACTTCTTTGACCGGGATCATTTCTTGAGGAGTGTAGCCACCGTCTGGAGGTTGGCGTTGCCGCCGCTGAGGATCAGACCCATCAGGCCCTTCGGCAGCTTTTCGGCGAGGTAGGCAGCAAGGGGAAGCGCGCCGGTCGGCTCCAGGGCGAGGTGCAGTCGCGACCACGCGACCTGGACCGCATCGGCGATTTCTTGCTCGGTCACCGTCACGACCTCGTCAACCAGGCCATGGGCGAACATGACCTCGAAGTTACGCCGTCCGATCGCGGTGGTGCGGACGCCGTCCGCGAGGGTCGACGGCGATGTCGGGAGGGTCTGGATGCTGCCGGCTTTCCACGTCCGGTACGCGTCGTCCGCGGCGGCCGGCTCAACCCCCACGACCTTCACCGACGACCGGTGACGTTTGGCGGAGATGGCGGTGCCCGCGAGCAGGCCTCCGCCGCCCACGGGCGCCGCGATGACATCGAGGTCGGGGGCGTCCTGGAGCAGCTCGCGGGCCGCGGTGCCCTGGCCGTGGATCACGTCCCAGTCGTCGAATGGGTGGACGAGCGTGAAGCCTCGCTCGGCCATGACCTCGCGCAGCCGCTGCTCGCGGTTGGCGAAATTGATGCCTTCCTGGATGACCTCGGCGCCGAGGGCGCGTGTCGCCGCGACCTTGGCCGGGTTGGCATCTTCTGGGATCAGGATCAGCGCCGGAATGCCGACCGACGAAGCCGCGAGCGCCACCGCCTGCGCATGGTTGCCCGAGCTGACCGCGATCACACCTGGAGGACGGCTGCCTCGGGCGACCAGCGAAAGCACCGCGTTGAACGCGCCTCGCGGCTTGAAGGAGCCGGTGACCTGGAAGCACTCGGGCTTCAGGCGGAGCTCTGGATCGAGGTCGGTGCCAAGCACCGGTGTGCGCCGGACGTGACCGCGTATCCGCTCCGCGGCCTCGTGTACCTGGTCGGCGTGCTCCTCGAGGTAACGACCTGGGCCGCTCACGCGGCGGCTGAGTCGCTTTCGACCGCGGTCATGGGCCGCGACGGCCGGCGCAGATTCGTTAGCACGATTCCCGCGAGGATGACAACCATCCCGGCGACGATCGTGACGCTCAGGATCTCGTGCAGCAGAACGACCCCCCAGAAGACCGCCGTCACCGGGACGAGAAAGGTGACGCCCGCGGCCCGAACAGCGCCCAGACTGTTCATCACGTAGTAGTACAGGAGATACGCCACGCCGGTGCCGATGGCGCCGAGCGCCAGCACTGCTGCCATCGACACCGGGGCCACGTGCACATGGGAGAGTGACGGCGCAGCGATCGGAATCGCAAACAGCGCGCTGGCGGCGAGCTGGCCGAGGCTGACCTCGAAGACGCTGACGTCGCGCATCTTGCGCCGTTGATACAGCGCGTTTACGGCATAGGAGAGGGACGCCACCAACACCGCCACCGCGCCAAGGACGTTGCCCGAGATTCCGTGGGTCGTGATATCCGGATAGACGAGCACGATCACACCGGCAAAGCCGATGAGGACGCCCAAGTAGTTCAACAAGCTCGGACGCTCGTTCGGCATCACCCAGTAGATCAAGACCGCCGTCCACAACGTGGTCGTGGAATTGAGAATGCTCGCGAGGCCGCTCGAGATTCGCTCCTCACCCCATGCGATCGCGATCCAGGGAATGACCGCGTTGGTCACCGCCATGATGGCGAAGGAGATGACCCGGCCGCGCCAGCCCGGGTTGAACAGCGGCCGCCCGATCACGAGCATGATCAGGGCCAGAGCGACGAAACCTGAGGCCGAGCGAAGAAGCAGGAGCGAGGTAGGGCTCATGTCCTGGACCGCGAGCTTGATCATCAGGAACGATGCACCCCAGATCAGGGCCAGCGCAGCGAACGCCGCGTAAGGCAGCAGCGACCGTTTCGAGTCAGACACGAGTCGCCCAATCGTCGCTCGAGAGCACAAGCGTGACGGGACCGTCGTTCTCGATGCTCACGTGCATGACGGCTCCAAAGCTTCCGGTCTGGGTCCCTATTCCACGCTCGCGAAATCGCTGGACGAAGGCTTCGTAGAAGTATTCGGCGCGGGCGGGATCACCGGCCTTGAGAAGGCTCGGCCGCCGGCCGCGGCTCATGTCCGCGAACAAGGTGAACTGGGAGACGATCAGCGCCGCGCCGCGCACGTCGACCAGACTCAGGTTCATCTTCCCAGCCTCGTCCGCGAAGACGCGGAGATCGATGAGCTTGTCCGCCAGGCGCTGCACAGCGCTCTCCTCGTCATCGCCACCTGCACCCACCAACAACACGAAACCGTGGCCGATGGTTGCTCGGTGCTGCTGTCCGCCGTCCTCCCAAGCCACGGCGCCGGAGGCGACGCGCTGCGCGACTACCCGCAACTTGATTTCACGAGCGTGGACCGAAGGCCGGGTTCATCCCGGCCGACACCCTACGCAATCCTTCAAACGCCTCGCCTCGTCGCGCCCAACCCCCAAGAGGGGCCTAATCGATCTTGGGGCCGAAGTGCGGCTCGGCCTGCACCAGCGAGTCGATGTAGCGGAAGCGGTCGTAACGGTGCTGCAGCAGCTCCGACGCAGGCATCTCGAGAAGCGGCTGCATCAGTCGGTGCAGCGCCTGGTCGAGCGCCTTCGCGGCGGCGTCGTAGTCGGCACTGGCGCTTCCGTCCGGCTCCACCACGACCTCCTCGACCACACCCATCGCCAGGATCTCGCGCGAGGTCAGCTGCAGCTGCTCCGCGGCCTCGACCTTACGCGAGTTGTCGCGCCACACGATCGACGCGGCAGCCTCCGGCGACGCGACCGAGTAGATGGAGTTCTCGAGCATGATCACGCGGTCGGCCACGCCCATGCCCAACGCGCCGCCGCTTCCACCCTCGCCGATCACCGCGGCGACGATCGGCACGGGGATGCGGAACCACTCCATGATCGCGTGTGCGATCGCGGCGGCGATGCCGCGCTCCTCCGCTCCCGCGCCTGGATAGGCGCCTGGCGTATCGATCAGGGAGAGGATCGGGAAGCCGAACTTGGCGGCGTGGTGCGCGAGTCGCAGGGCCTTGCGGTAGCCCTCGGGATGCATCATGCCCCAGTTCCGAGCCACTCGTTCCTTTATGCTCCGGCCCTTCTGGTGGCCGAGAAACACGGTGGTTCGGCCGTGCCAGGTGCCGATCCCGCCGACCAGCGCAGGATCGTCGGCAGAGAGACGATCACCGTGCAGCTCGATGAAATCGGGCGCCAGGCGGCGAATGTAGTCGAGCGAGTACGGCCGCTGTGGATGGCGGGCGAGCTCGACGATCTCCCAGACGCTCATGGGTACATCTCCAGGAGGTGAGCCAGCAGCGGGCGGAGCTCTGTGCGCGGCAGCACCATGTCCACCTGTCCGTGCGCGAGCTGGAACTCCGCGCTCTGGAATCCGGGCGGGAGGTCTGCGTAGGTCGCCTGCTTGATCACCCGCGGTCCGGTGAATCCGATCGCGGCACCCGGCTCCGCGATGTTGATGTCGGCCAAGAGGGCGAGCGATGCGGCAGTGCCGCCAAACGTCGGGTCGGTGAGCACCGAGAAGAACGGCACGCCGGCGCTGTGCAGGCGCCCAACCGCGGCGTTCACCTTGGCGAGCTGCATCAGTGCCAGCACTCCCTCCTGCATGCGCGCGCCACCCGACGCCGAGATGAGGAGATACGGCGTGCCTGATGAAGCCGCCTGCTCCATGCCGCGGGCGAGCCGCTCGCCGGCGACGATCGACAGTGTGCCACCCACGAAACCGAAGTCGAAGGCGGCGAGCCAGATCGCCCGGCCGTCGAGCGTGCAGGTGCCCGTGCGCACCGCTTCGTTCAGGCCATCTTCGAGAAGACGCTCGACAGTCTCCTGGTACGGCTTGGGCACCGTCCAGTTCAGAAGGTCGTGCGAGCGAACATCACTCCAGCGCTCCAGCCAGGAGCCCTTGTCGGCCAGGAGCGGGATCCAGACGTCGGCGCCAAGACGGAAGTGATGCCCGCAGTGGGTGCAGACGTAGTTGTGCGCCCGCAGCTCGTCCGCCGCGAGCGCGATCCCGCACCCTGGACAGTTGGTGGGCAGCAGGATCTCGGGCAGCTCGCCACCCTGGATCGCGACCTCGTCACGGTGTCTTTCGAGGATCGCCATCAAGAGCCTCCGATCCCGGAAATCCGACACAGATTCGCGGCATAGACGGCCGGAGCCAAGGAAAGTGTGGCGCCACGAGGAGCGCATCGATAGATACGTGACGAGTCAGCGCCGGGCCCGATGACGCCGGCTTCAGTGCCGCAGGCGCCCGGCCGTACAGGCCGCGAAGATCCGAGGGGCTTCCGGGAGTGGAGGCTCACAGTGAGAGGCCTCCATCGACGGCGATCACCTGGCCGGTGATGAAGCCGGCGCGCTCCGAGCACAGAAACCCTACCGCGGCCGCGACCTCTTCAGCCGTGGCTTCGCGCTTGATCGGAGTCATCTTGATCAGCTCGCCGACCATCTCGTCGGTCAGCGAACCCGTGGTTAGCTCGGTGCGCACGTAGCCCGGTGCGACCGCGTTGCAGGTGATGTTGCGCGATCCGTATTCACGGGCCACGGACTTGGTGAATCCGATCAACCCGGCCTTGGCCGCTGCGTAGTTCGTCTGCCCCGCGTTGCCAGTCAGACCCACGATCGACGAAATGTTCACGATGCGCCCCCAACGCGCGCGCATCATGCCGGACATGATGGCCGCCCTGGTGGTGGCGAACGCCGACAGCAAGTCGGTGCGGATCAGGTCTTCCCAATCGGGCGGCGACATCTGGATCAGGAGCTTGTCGCGCACCGCGCCCGCGTTGTTGACCAGCACGTCGACCCTTCCGATGGCCTTCACCATCGCCTCTACCTGAGCCGGATCGCCAACGTCCGCCTGGTGTGCGATGCCGTCGGGCAGGGACGCGGCGGTCTCCTCAGCAGCGGTCTTGTCCGATCGATAGTTCACGACCACGCGCGCGCCCATGTCCGCGAGGGCCTGGCTGATGGCGCGGCCGATGCCCTTGCCGCCGCCCGTGACGAGCGCGGTCTTGCCGTCCAGGTCACCCACTAAGCGGTTGTCGGTCCCGCGTAATCGACGAAGAGCTCCTCAGCGTTCCAGGTGTCAACGCCCGGAATGTGCTTGGCGGCCAGGCTCGCGAGCACCCGTCCCGGCCCGAGCTCGACCACCGTGCGCACCTTCATCGCGCGCATTGACACCATCGTGCGCGCCCAGTCGACCTGGCGCAGCATCTGCAGGCGAAGCTCCTCCTGCAGCGCCGTCACCGTGCGCAGCGCCTCGCCCGACGCGTTGGCGAGGATCGGGATCGAAGGCGCCTTCAGCGGGAGCAAGTCGACCGCCTTGCGGAACGCGGCCGCGGCCGCCTCCATCAAAGGGGTGTGCGCGGCCAGAGGGATGGTCAGGATCAGGGCCCGGCGCGCGCCGGCCGCGATGGCGAGGCGCTCGGTCTCCTGCACGGCAGGCATCTCGCCGGAGAGGACCAACTGGACGTCCGCGTTCCGATTCGCGATCCACAGCCGTCCGCGCTCTGCAGCCTGCAGTCGAATGCGCTCGACCTCGGTCTCGTCCAGGCCGACGATCGCGATCATGCCCACGTGCTCACCCGCCGCCTCGGCCATGACGCGGCCGCGCTCCTTGACGAGCAGCAGCGCAGTCTCCCACGGGATCGAGCCGGCCGCCGCAAGCGATGCGATCTCGCCCAAGCTGTGGCCGGCGGTGACGCTCACGTTCTCGAGCCCGTAGCTCTCGCGCCACACCTCGTACGCGGCCCAGCAGACGGTCATCACGCACGGCTGGATGACGTCGGTGCGGTTTAGTTCCTCCACCGGGCCCTCGAAGCACAGCTTGCGGATCGGCATCTCGAGCACCTCTTCAGCGCGCTCGAAAACGCGGCGAGCTGCCGGGTAACGCTCATAGAGGTTTTTGCCCATGCCCGGCTTTTGCACCCCCTGGCCGGGGAACAGAAGCGCGATGGGTCCGGCGAGCTTTATGTCCATGTCAGCTCCAGGTCATTGCGTCAGGCCCACTTCAGCAGGGTTGCCCCCCAGGTCAAGCCGGACCCGAACCCTGCGAGCAGGACGTGGTCACCGGGCTTGACGCGACCCTTGCGAATGGCCTCTTCCAGCGCCAGCGGGATGGAAGCGCTGGAGGTGTTGCCGAATTCGTCGATGTTGATGGCGACGCGCTCGATGGGCAGGCCGATGCGGCGGGCGGCGGCGTCGATGATGCGGTAGTTCGCCTGGTGCGGCACCCACAGGTCGATCTCGTCCAGCGCGACGCCGGCCGCGCTGCACACCTCACTCGCCTGGCGGATGAAGATGTCGACCGCAAACTTGAACACGTCGGGGCCGACCATATTGATGAATGGCGTGGCGTCCTTCGCCGCATAGGCGCCCTTCTCGATGTTGCCGCAGGTCACCTGCGCGTAGCCGCGGCCGTCCGAACCGAGACACCAGCTGAGGAAACCGGCGCCCTTCGGCGCCGCCCGGACGACCGCCGCGCCCGCCCCGTCACCGAAGATGACGGCGGTGCCGCGGTCGGAGTAGTCGAGCATCCGCGAGAGGACCTCGGCGCCAATGACGAGCACGGTGTCAGCGCGCTCGGTGGCAATGAACGAGTCCGCGATGGAAAGCGCGTAGACAAAGCTGGTGCACGCGGCCAGTGTGTCCCATGCGACCGCGCCGGGCGCGTCGAGCTCGTTCTGCACCCGGCACGCGACCGAGGGAAACGGGCCGTCGGGTGAAGAGGTACCGACCAGGATCATGTCCAGCTCCTGGGCCGCGATGCCGGCTGCATCGAGGGCGGCTCTCGCGGCTCTGGTGGCCATCTCGAACGTCGTCGTGCCCGGCTCCGCAATGTGGCGGCGGTGGATGCCGGTGCGCTCGGTGATCCACTTGTCAGAGGTGTCCATCATCGTCTCGAGGTCAAAGTTCGAGATGATCTTCTCCGGCGCGTAGACCCCGACGCCCGCGATCGCGCTCTGGCGACCCTTCGCCTTGAACGAGCGGAGCGGCAGAGCGTCCGACCGAGTGCGGTAGTTGGTGGTGATGGCCATCGGCGCTAGGCCTCCAGCCGCTCAGCGGTCTTCTGCTCCAGGAACTTCCACAGGTCGGCGATGACCTTCATCTTCTCGAGCTCCTCTTCGGGCAGCTCCACGTCGTACTTGTCCTCGATCGCGGCGATCAGCTCGACGAGGTCGAGCGAGTCCGCCGCGAGGTCGCGCTGAAAGCTCTTGTCCATCTGGACCTGGTCGGGGTCGATGCCGAGGATCTCCGCCGAGAGATCCTGCAGTTCCTTGAAATCGAGCTGGGTTGCCATTGGCAATCCGTCCTCCTAGTTTTTCGCGCCCAGTGGGCTCTTCTTGATGACGAGGGTCGCGTTGTGGCCGCCGAACCCGAAAGAGTTCGAGATCGCCACGTTGACGTCCGCCTTGCGCGCCTTGTTGGGCACGTAGTCGAGGTCGCAGTCGGGGTCGGGGTCGTCGAGGTTGATGGTCGGCGGCAGTAGCCCCCGCTCCAGAGCCAGCACACAGGCGGCCGCCTCGATCGCGCCCGCGGCGCCGAGGAGGTGGCCGTGCACCGACTTGGTCGAGCTGACCGCCAGCTCAAATGCGTGGTCGCCGAACACGGACTTGATGGCTTTGGTCTCCGCCACGTCGCCGAGCTTGGTCGACGTGCCGTGGGCGTTGACGTAGCCAACGTCGTTGGGGTCGACGCCGCTCGTCTCGAGGGCATGACGCATCGCTCGCGTCGCGCCCTTGCCCTCCGGCTGCGGGGCCGTGAAGTGGTACATGTCGGCGCTCGCGCCGTAGCCGGCGATCTCGGCCATGATCCGGGCGCCGCGGGCCTTCGCGTGCTCGAGGTCTTCGAGGACGAACATCACCGACCCCTCGCCCATGACAAATCCGTCGCGGCCGAGGTCGAAGGGACGGCAAGCCTTCTCCGGCTCGTCGTTGCGCTCGCTCGTCGCCTTGATCTGGCAGAAAGCACCCATCGTCAGCGGCGTGATGGTTGCTTCCGAGCCACCGGCAAGCATGGCTACGGCGTCGCCACGCTTTATGATCTCCGACGCCTCGCCGATGCCGTGAGCGCTGGATGCGCAGGCGCTGACGATGGCGTAATTGGGCCCGCCGGCTTGAGTGTGAATGGCGACGACGCCGGCCGCCATGTCGGCGATCATCATCGGCACCGTGAACGGGCTTATCCGCTTGGGCCCGCGCTCCAACAGCGCGGTGTGACTTTTCTCGATCTCCTCCATGCCGCCGATGCCCGAGCTCACAATCACGCCGACGTCGTCCGGGTTCATCTGGGCGGGGTCGAGGCCCGACTGCGCCAGCGCCTGCTTGGAAGCCGCGAGCGCGAACTGGCAGTAGCGGCCGATGTGGCGGGCGGTCTTGCGATCCATGTAGTCCTCGGCGTTGAAGCCCTTGACCTCGGCCGCGATCTTGGTGTCGAAGTTGGCGGTGTCAAAGCGGGTGATGCGGCCGACTCCGGAGACGCCCTCGACCATGTTCGACCACACAGTCTCCATGTCGTTTCCGATCGGCGTGATAAAACCGATGCCGGTGACGGCCACGCGGCGACCGTTGGATTTTGGCTCTTGCGTCATAAACCCAGCATACGGACGCCGCGTCGAATCGGCACCGGCGCGAAGTGGCAAAAATTGCATGATTCTTTGGACCCACTGTCCAAAGGCGATCTCAGAGGAGCTTGCGGAGATCGAGCGCGAGCTGCAGCCGAAGCCGGGTCGCGGGCACGTCGAGGTCGCCCCCCAGTAGCTCCTTCAACTTCTCCAGCCGGTAAAGCACCGTGTGTCGGTGCAGGCCCAGGGCGCCGGCGGCGTCCTTGACGGAGCCCTTCGCTAGGTACGCCTCCAGGGTCTCCAGCAGCTGTTCGCGGTTCCGGACCTTGGGGTCCGTCAGGCGCCCGAGGCTGTGAGTGACGAAGCGCTCGGCGAGCAACGGGTTCTGCGCGAGCACCAGGTGCGGGATCACATCGTCATGCCTGTGCGCCACTGAGTCGGGTCTCAGCTTGCGCCCGGCTTCGAATGCCTGCTGCGCCTCCAGGTAGGAGCGCGACACTCCGTGCAGACCTGGGTGATAGCCGCCGATGCCGGCGCGGACGCGGGCGCCGAGCTGCCCCGCCCGCTGCTCCACCTGATCCTGCAGCTGGGCCACGAACTGACGCGCCGACTCGGCGTCGGCGAGCGTCTCGGCCGGCCACAGGACGACGAGCGTGCTCGGATCGGTGGCCAGCGTCAGGGTTCCTCGCCTCAGCTCGAGCGACTCGGTCACCTCGGAGAGCGCCTGGCCGCCGCGCTCGCCGTCCCGGTTGCCCATGACGAGCTTGCAGACGACCGCGACGTAGCCGGTGGCGATCAGGGGAGTGTTGATCGCCAGCGCCTGGCGCTGGAGCTCGAGCTCGGTATCGAAGTTGTCGCTGATCAGGGCGTGGAAGAGCCGCGCGTGAGCGCGGGTGCCACGCTGCATGTGCTGCTCGCGAGCGTGCAGATACGTTTTGGTGACCTCGGCCGCCACCTGGTCAAGCGCGGCGAAAACGTAGTTGGCAACGAGCATGATCGCCTCGGGAGTCGCCTCCGAGTGGCCACGCCAGGCGCGCAGGATCTCATCCCATGCGACGCGCGCGGCCATGCGGTAGGCGGCGAGGATGGGCTCGACCGATTGGCTGCTCCGGGCCTGGAGGATGCCCAGCTGCGCGACGCGCCGCAGCTCTTCCTGCGTCGCGGGCCGGGCTTCACGCGCGGTGGCGAGGAAGAGATCAAGGCCGGCCTCGCACGCCCGGACGATGGCGTCGCGCTGCGGCGGGACGCCGGTTGAGCTGTCCCAGCGGACGAGCGTCACGACAGCCCGAGCCATATGCCTGGCCATACCCGCGTGACGGCGTTCCAGTTCGTCGATCAAGCCCTGTGGCAGCCGCGGGGCGGCTCTCGGCGTCTTGGACCTGGAGGCCAACTTCACCACGCCTCGACTATACGTGGACTCCGACGGCCTTCGACACCGCGTCGAAGGGTCTGTTAAGGGCCTATTGGCGATTCGGCCGCCAGGCCGTATTCTCGGCGCCACCCGCGCCAGCCCCCCTGGGCGGGTGGTTTTGGGGGGTGGGTCAAGGGAAAAGGCTAGCGGTGCTTTGTCACGAAGGCCAGCATCCGCCGCCAGGCGTCGTCGCAGGCATCCTTCCACTGCTCGTAGCTGCGGTCGAAAAAGCTGTGCGGCGCGCCTTCATACACATGCTCCTCATGAGTCACGCCCGCTGCCGTGAGCGCACGCTCGAACTCCTTCGACTGTTCAGGCGTCGTCGCGGCGTCGGCGCCAGCGACCATGACCAGCAATGGGGCTTTCATTTTTGGGATTAGGGGCTCGCTGCGCATCGGCCTCCCATAAAACCCGATGCATCCGCTCAGGTCTGGATGCATAGCCGATTGGTTCCATGAATTGGACCCGCCAAAGCAAAACCCGACCGTGAAGACGGACTTGACCGCGCCTCCATCCATCGACTTGAGATGTGCAATCGCCGCACCGACGTCCGCGGCGATGTTTTCGGTCGTCGTCCTCTGCACATGCGGCATGTAGTCGAAGGCATCGCTGCGATCGCTGGTCGCAGCGGTCCGGGCGAAGTAGTCGATCGCCACCGCGTCGATGCCCGCTTCCGCGAATCGCTGGGCTAGCTCCTTGAAGAACTGATGCAGGCCGCGCACATCAGGCAGCACGACCATGCCCGCGCCGGTGGGTTTTGCCGCCCGCGCGAAGTAGGCGGCGAACTTTGTGCCGTCAGACGAGGTCAGGTCGATATCACCCTGGTCGGCGGCGCCGCCGCTCACGGGCGGCAGAGGCGGACGCGCGTCATCTCGGTAGCACATGTTTCGATTCTCGCTTAGTCTGAAAGCCGGTGAAGATCGAGAGCCCGGCGTTCACGCTCGACGACGTCAAGGCGTTCATGGACACGTATCTGGACCGCGAGAGGACCATCCTCGCGGACCGGCTGCAGGCGGCCTCCGACCGGCTGGCGGCGCTTGCGCCGCGCATCCGGTTTGAATCCGGCTCCACAAGCGGATGGAGCGCGCACGAGCTGCTAGCCCACCTGGCCGTGCTTTCGAAGTTCTACGGCGTGCTCGTGCACCGCATCTCGACCGGACAGCCGCCGAACATCGACCTGCTCGAGGCGGTGCATCTTCGCGACACGGTGGGACACCAGATGTCGCAGCTGGAACCCGCTGATCTGCTCCGGATGGCGATGGCGGACCACCAGCGCACGATCGAGACGCTTCGCACCGGCGACCCGAAAGCCCTGCGGCGGTCGGCGGAGCTCGGCGAAGGGATCACCATGACCGCCGAGGAGATCGCCCGCCTGCCGCTGGTCAGCCACCTCGAGATACATCTCGACCAGCTGGAGAGGCTGCTGGAGAGCTAGTCACTTACCTGCGTGTAGCTGAGCCTGCGCAGCTCGCGACGGATCGTCTCCGCCGCGTCGTCCATCATGGCGGGGTCGGGGTCAGGATCCTGGTTGCCGAAGTCCAGATCGTGCAGCCCCCTGATCGGCACCACGTGGAAGTGGCAGTGCGGGACTTCCAGACCCGCCAGCATCACGCCGATCCGCTCAGGCTTGAATCCCGCCATCTGCGCGCGTCCGACCGCCTGCGCGGTCTCGGCGAGATGGTCGAGCAGCGAGGCTTCGAGATCGAGCCAGTGGTCGACTTCCTCTCGCGGCACCACGAGCGAATGCCCGGGACGTAGGGGCCGGTTGGAGAGGAAAACGACGCAGCGATCATCCTTCCAGACAAAGCGCGCCGGCAGCCTTCCTTCGATGATCTGGGTAAAGATGGTCGTCACCGCAAAGACTCTAGCCTGTAACCGATGACGGATCCGGCCGTCCAGCTGACCAACACCTCGAAGCGCTACGGAGACGTGGAAGCCCTGCGTGACGTCAGCCTGAGCATCGAGCCGGGCGAGGTCGTGGCGATGCTGGGTCCCAACGGGGCGGGAAAGACAACCTCGATAAGCCTCATGCTCGGCGTCCGCAATCCGAGCTCGGGTGGGGCGCGTCTCTTTGGAATGGATCCCAAGAACTTGAAGGCTCGGAGCCGGGTGGGCGTCATGCTCCAGGAATCCGGGGTGCCGGGCATGCTTCGCGTCAGCGAAATCGTCGATCTTTTCCGCTCGTACTATCCAGCCCCGCTGCCCACCTCCGAAGCGATCGCGATGGCCGGCCTGGAGGAAAAGGCCCACAGCCTCGTCAAAGACCTGTCCGGCGGTCAGCATCAGCGCCTCTACCTCGCGCTTGCGGTGTGCGGCAACCCGGACGCCCTTTTTCTCGACGAACCGACAGTCGGCATGGACGTGGAGGGCCGCCGGCGCTTTCTAGAGGAAGTCGGTGAGCTCGCCGCCAAAGGTCGAACCGTAGTCCTCACGACCCACTACCTCGAGGAAGCAGACCAGCTTGCCCAGCGCGTGATTGTCATCGACCACGGAACCGTGATCGCGGACGCGAGCCCCGCCGCCATCAAGGCGCGCGTGGCCGGCAAGCGGATCACCTTTACGACCGCGGCGCCGCCAGAAGACAGCCAGCTCGCCGGCCTGCCCCTGCAGTCGCGTGTGGTCGAAGACCATCGGGTCCGGTTGTTGACCAACGAGCCCGAAGGCGTGCTGCGCGAGCTATTTCGTCGCGGGGTGCCGATGCAGGACCTCGAGGTTTCAGGTGCGGACCTGGAGGAGGCGTTCATCGCGATGACTCATCGCGAGGTTCACCCGTGAGCGCGGTCGCGACTCGCCCGACGACCGCTCCGGTACTGCCGATGCTGGCGAGGCAGTCGTACGCCGAGTTCATCAAGCTGTTTCGCGTCCCCGCGTTCAGCGCGACCAGCATCGTGCTGCCGTCGATGTTCTACGCGTTCATCGGACTCGGCCAGGCAAGCGAACCTCTCTTCCCCGGCTCACACGTGACGTTCGGTCAGTACTTCCTGGCCTCGATGGCGCTTTATGGAGTCGCCAACGTGATGGTCCTCGGATTCGGCATCTCGCTTGCCAACGAGCGGGGACAGAAGCAAGACCTGCTCATGAAATCGACTCCGCTACCGGCGCCGATCTACTTCGCGGCCAAGGCCCTATCCGCGCTCGCCATCGCCCTGATCGCGATCGTCGTCCTGGGACTGTTTGCCGCGGTTGCCGCGCACGTTCAACTCACCACCGGGCAGTGGGGAACACTCGGCCTGCGCGCCATGCTGTGCTCGATCCCTTTCATCGGCCTGGGCTTCGCGCTCGGCTACGTCGCGGGACCAAACTCCGCCCCCGCAGTGACCAACCTGATCTATCTGCCGACCGCGTTTGCGTCGGGACTGTTCTTTCCGCTCAGGCTGCTGCCGCACTTCCTGCAGAATGTCGCGCCTTACCTGCCGCTCTATCGAGCCGCGCAGCTGGTCTGGGATTCGGTGGGAGCGCGGACCGAAGGTGGCAGCATCTCGACCGATTGGCTCTACATGGCAGCCTATGCAGTGGGGTTCTTCCTGCTCGCGTTCTGGGCGTACAGGCGCGACCAGGGGAAGAAGTTCAACTAGTCCAGAGCTTCTCCGAGACCTCGAAGCCGAAGGCTTCGCGATGCCGCACGCAAAATTCGGCGCGCGTGTAGGCGTGCTCGATCGTACCGACGTGCTCGACCGCGTACGTCGCCGCCAGCGACGCGATCCGACCCGCCTCGCCCAAGTCGAGTCCCCTCATCAATCCCGCGACGAGACCCGCGCGGTAGGCGTCGCCCGCGCCGGTCGGGTCGGCTTCGCGTAGGGCGGGCGCCGAAGGGACGTCGACCGAGTGGTCGCGCGTGGTGATCCTCGATCCATGCCGGCCGAGAGTGGTGACCACGATGTCCGCCAGGTCGAGCAATCCCTTCGTATCACGCCTTGTCCGCTCCTGGATGAGCTCGAGTTCGTAGTCGTTGCCGATGACGATCCACGCTCCCGTGGTGCTGTCGGTCACATCCGAGCTGTCCATCATCGGAAGCTGGTGCGCGGGGTCGAAGACGAAAGGCACACGGCGCTCACGGCACTCGACCACGAGGCGCTTCATTGCCCCCGGATCGTTCGGGCCGATGATCACCGCATCGACATGCGGCGGTCCGTCGTCGAGACCCAGCATCGCGGCGCGCCACATCGCACCTCCGTAGTAGCCGGTCAGCTGGTTGTCGTCCATGTCGGTGGTGGTGAAGCCCGTGGCGCTCATCTCGCCCTCCAGCAGGCGCAGCCCACTGCAGTCGACGCCCTTGGCCATCAGCCAGTCGCGATACTCCGCCGCGTCGCTCCCCGCGGTCGCGAGCACGGCCGCCGGACACCCCAGCAGCGCGAGGTTGTAGGCGTAGTTGCCGGCCACGCCACCCCTCCGCTTCTGCAGGTCGTCGACCAGGAAGCTGAGGTTTAGGATGTGGGTCTTGTCGAGAAGGATGTGGTCTTTGAAACGGCCTTTGAAGGTGAGGATGTAGTCGTACGCGATGGAACCGGTGCAGAGGACCATTGACCCCGACCAAGGCTAGCTGAAATCAAAAAGGGCGCCCTCCGATCTCGGCGGGGCGCCCTCGATTGTCGTCTGGGGGTTACGCGGCGCGGCGACGCGCCGAGCGGCGGCGTGGCCGGCGTGCCGGAGTCGACGCCGCGGCCTGGCGCTGCGGCGTCAGGTCGCTCGCCTGCTCGAGGCGGGTGGCCGTCCGGGCAATGGTCTTGAACGATCCGTTGAAGACCTTGAGCGTCCGCTTGGCGACGCCACCGACCACGTCCTGGCGACGCGCCTGCACCTTGACGAGCTGCAGCCCCCTGATGGCCAGCTTCTCAGGCAATCGATCGTTGACCTCGAGGCCGAAGAGCACGACCCTGTCGGGGATCAGCGCGTTGAGCCGGCGGTTGATCCGGCGCACCGCGGGTGTGCCCTTCCGTTCCAGGCTCCGCGCCTGCTTGCGGGCGGCGCGCACAGGATCGGCCGCGACTTCGGCCGCGGTCTGGACCGCGCCGACAGCAACCTCTTCAACGGCCGTGGCGGTATCGGAAAATTCAGTGCTCATGTTCAGTCCTCCTCTGATTCTTGACGCAGTATAACGCGTTGCGTCATTAGCCGTCAAGGGTGAGACCTGAGCCGCTCGATCAGGGCTTGAGCCGCCGGCCCAAAGAGGTCGTAGTGGGCGACGGCGCGCCGCTTTTCAGGCTGAATCCACTCCGGCCGAAGCCCGTGAAGCCTGCCCCACTCTTCGAGGGTGGGGCGCAGCCCGATCACGTGGAGAAACGGCTTCTCCCTTCTGAACCCGCGGATCGTTGAGCCGTGATAGGAATCGAAGTTGCGGTGAATGGCGATCCCGCCTTCCTCGGCGAAAGCGATCGCCTCTTTGATCTGGCGGCGCTCAAAGTACTTTTCGCGCATCGCGACAGATAGGACGATAAGCGCAGAGCTTGCAAGGCCTCTGCGCGTGCTCAGGCCGCAAGCCAAAGTCCTCCTCGCTGATCCGCGCCGCGGCGGCGAGCACGTGGGCTTCGACGGCGGAGTCGTCGGCGGCGATCTCATGCTGCTCCCCGCGCCTCATGTCGAACAAGATCAGCCTTGGATCACTGCCTCCGGGCAGCAGGCCACGGCGCGCCGCCAGACCATAGATCCGCAGCTGCAGCGAGTAGGCCGCCAGCAGCGCGGGGTCGAGCGTGGCGTTGGTTTTGAAGTCGATCAAGGCCACCCCGCCATCGATCTCGCAGACGCGGTCGACGACTCCGCGCACACGCGTGCCGCCGATCGCCATGTTGAACCCGGCCTCGACCGCGAGCGTCCGCGCGGCGGCCAGTGGGTGCGCCAGGTAACGGGCCAGCATCTCCCGACCGGCCTCGGGTCCGCGATACAGCCCGAGCGCGGTGGCCACGCCATCGGTCTCGTCGCCAGTGTTGTGCCACGCGGCAAGCGCCTCATGCACGGCGGCGCCGAGCTCGGTGGAGCCGGCGGCGCGGACGTGCGCCGGTTGCAGCTCGTCCGGCGGCACCGGCACGCGCCAGACGTGGGCGAACCTGTAGCGCACCGGGCAGACCTCGAAGTCGTGCAGCTGGGAGAAGCTCAGCTCGATCAGCTGCGCCGAGCCCCGCGCCGCGGTGTCGCGCCCCGGTTGGATCTGCTCGAAGCGGTCCAGCACGGCGGCCACGATCGAAGGGTCGTCGCGGACCTCGCCGATGGCCGTCCTCGGCACTGGAAGCTCAAGCTGCTCGGCCTCGACGACGGCCGCGGACTCGGGATGTGCGAGAGCCCAGCTCACGATCTCGGCGAAATGATCATGATCGTCGTGCGGAGATGCGCCCTGCGCGCGCCCGGCGCCATTAGCCCCGACCTCATTCGCGCTCGGCTCCTCGCGGGTCGCTGTGACATAGAGGGCGTCCTTGGCTCGGGTGAGGCCGACGTAGACGATCCGCCGCCGCTCGCCGATGGCTAGCGCCACCGCCGGGGCTCCGGGTGACGTGTCGACGTATCGCGGGTGCTTTTCGCCCCGCCAGTTCTTCATTACGAAGCCCAGGCCGTCCGGGTCGAAGAACAGCCTCTCCATGTCGCGCGGCCGGGGCGGCCGCAGGTTGACAAGGAACACGACCGGAAACTCGAGGCCTTTCGCGGCGTGGATGGTCAGGAGGGAGACGGCCTCCGCGCCCGTGGCCCCTTCCGCCGCCTCGCCGACGGGGAGCTCCGCATCGATGACCTGGTCGAGATGGCGCACGAAGTCGCCGATTCCCGCTAGCGCCAGGTCGCGCTCGAAGCGGCCGGCCAGCTGGAAGACCTTGCGCAGGTTCAGCAGCGCACGCGGGCTGCCGTCGCGTTGCGCTCGCAGCTCCGCCCAACGAAGGTAGCCGCTTTCCTCGAGGAGCCTGTTGAGGATGTCGGCGACCGTCAGCGCATCGCGCAGGCGCCCGATCCGGTCCGTGAGCTCGACCAGCCGCACCGCCTCCGCTGCGACCTTCGGATCCATCTCGGGAAAACCCTCGCGCGATGATTCGTCGAAGCAATCTCGCAGCCTCATGCCTGATCGTTCGAAGCGGAGCGATGCGAGCCGGTACATGCCCTGGTCGGGAAGACGCACGATCGGGCCCTGGAGGAGGCGCACGAACGCGCCGTCGTCCATCGGGTTTTCGGTCAGCCGGAGCAGCGCCAGCACGTCCTTGATCTCCTGGCGGTCGAAGAATCCCGAGCCACCGCTGGTCAGGTATGGGATGCCCTGCATGCGCATCTCGTCTTCGAACTCGCGGGGGAGCATCCGGACCGAATGCGAGAGGACCGCGATGTGTTGAAACGGCATCCCTCCGATGTGGAGGCGACGAATCGTCTCGCCAACGGAGCGCGCCTCGGTCCGGGGGTCGGGTGCCATGAGAACGCTGACCGGCGGGCCTGCGCCGGGGCCGCGGGTCGCGACCAGCTCCGGTTCGTCCGCGAAATCGGCGTCGCGGCGGATGAAGTCCGTTGCGCAGTCGAGGATGCCCTGGTACGAGCGCCGGTTGTGGGTGAGGGGAAGGCGCCGGCCGGGAAATCGGGTGCGGATGTTCTCGATCTCGGCGTCGCGCCAGCCGTAGATCGACTGCTTGGCGTCACCGACCACCGTGACGTTGCCGAAATTCTCGGCGGCGGCAAGACGGATGAAGTCGAGCTGGATCCGATTCGTGTCCTGGAATTCGTCCACGATGAGATATCGGAATCGCTCGCGGCAGCGCCGACGAAACTCAGGCACGCGCTCGAGCGCGTCGATCACCTCGAGCAGCAGGTCGTCGAAGTCGCGGAGCGCCTGAGCGTGCAGGCCGTCTTCGTAGGCGCGATAGATCGTGAACAGCACGTCGATCGCCTCGACCTCGGCGCGCGCCGGGTCCGGGCCGCCCGAACCGTTGAGCGAAGGGCGAGCGCTCCAGTGCCGCTCATGCATCTCGAGCGCGCCTTGGCGAAAGCGTTCGGGGCTGATGCCTCGGCCCTTGAGCTTGAGCAGGAACCGCAGGCCCGACCGCAGCAGGTCGTCGAGGTCGTCGACGGACAGGGCGCTGAACGAGTCGGGATCGAAGGGCGCCGCGGCGCCGCTGCGCAGCCTTGCCATGAGCTCCTGCTCGAACAGCCGCTGCCCCGTCTCGTCGAGGACGCGCAACTCGCGCGGCGCCCCGACCAGATACGCGAACTCGTCCAGAAGCCTTGCGCAAACGCTGTGAAAGGTTCCGATCCATGACCCATCGAGAGCCCTGGCCCCGATGTCCGGCCGCCGTGCCGACAGCTCGGCGGTGATCCGCTGCCGGAGCTCCTCGGCGGCGCGCTCGCTGAACGTCACCGTTAGGATCTGGTCGGGCGCGACGCCTTGCTCGACGAGCCAGCAGAAACGTTCGGTGGCGGTGAAGGTCTTTCCCGTCCCGGGTCCGGCCGAGATCAAAAACGCGCCTTGCGGTCCCGCATGGGCTGCAGTCGCCTGCTCGGGACTCAACACCGGGCCTCGAACCCTGGTCGCGCTCATTCCGGCGGAGCGCCTCCGTAGGAGCAGATCGCCGCGTGCGGACACGTGCCGAACCGGGTCACGCATGTGCCCGCGATCTCGCGCGGCGCGGGCTCGAAATGCCCGGCCTTGATGCGCTCGATGGCCGTGATCACCACGGCGCGGCTGCGGTCGAGGTCATCTGCGCTCAGCGGTCTCTCCCGGTATTCCTTGAGCCCGGCAGGCCGGCCGACGCTGAAGATGTCCTGCCGCATGCCGCCCCAGACCCAGTCCTTCGGGTACCACAGGGAAAGGAATCGAGGCTGAAACCCCAGCGGCTTGCCGTCGTCGTCGAACCCATACTTGCAGGCCAGGTAGTAGAGCGCGAGCTGGACGTCGTGCAGCGCGGGCCCGAAGTACATCTCGTATGCGATGCGCATCGGCTTGCCCGACCCGGTCTTGTAGTCGACCACCTCCACCTCGCCGTCACCCACGTCGTTGACGCGGTCGATCTTGCCCACGACCTCGACCCCGTCGAGCTGGAGATGGAAGCGCTTCTCGACGGCCAGGGTGCCCAGCCGGCGGATGAACTGGAGGCTGGTGAGGGAGCGGATGTAGTTCCCGAGCAGCGAGCGAACCTGCTTTTCCTCGCGCCTGCGATCGAGCACACCTTCCATACGCGAGAGATAGCCGTCGAGATGGCGCTGCAGCGAATCTTCCAGCCACTGCCGCTGCTGCTCCGCATCGAGCGGCCGCCATTCTTGCTCGTGCTCATGAAAGTCCTGCAGCACCTCATGAAGGAAGCCGCCTCGCTCCATGGCCACCGAACGCGGCTCTTCGACCAGACGGGGATGGTGGTTGTACCAGTAGAGCCGGGGACACTTGAGATAGTCGTTGAGCGTGGTCGGGCTGAAGTGATCGATCTCCACCGTGGCCGGGTTGCGCCCCTCGCCGTACGGCTCGAACGGCTCGCCTGACGCCGGGTCCGTCAAGAATGCGACGTCAAGACCGAGCGCACCCGCCCTGGCAATGACCGCCTCACCCAGGGCCGACGGATGCGAAGCGAGCAAGACCTCGGCCTCGCGCGCAAGAAGGACGTCGCCGGGCTGCAGTCGTGAGGACGCCCGCGTGAACTCCCTTGAGTCGGCCTGCGGTTCGGCCATATCGAGAAACACCGAGCGACCGGCCTGGCGCAGGTAAGCGTCTGCGTAGGTGACGTAGAGACATCGGCGAGCCCGGGTCATCGCCACAAAGGCGAGGCGCGCCTCTTCAGCGAGATGGCCGTCCGGATCCGAGGGCCATGACGGCATGAAGCCGACCTTGAAGCGCTCGAGCCAGGCGCGGTCCTCCGCGTCGAGCAGGGGATGGGGTCGCGCCTCGAGGGGAAACAGACCATGCGCGAAGCCCGAGCAAAAGACCACCTCGAACTCGAGACCCTTCGCCTGATGCACCGTCATGACCTGCACCGCGTCGCGGCGACCGGCCGCGGCCTCGGTGTCGTCCGCGGCCGCCGAGAGGAGGCTTTCCAGCGAGCCCGTAAGGTCGGACAGCAGCGGCTTGGATCCGTGCAGCCGCTCGTGCACGTCCTCGATCGACTCGAGACCTTCGATCGCCGAGCGCAGGTCGGCGATCGCCTCGGCCCGCTCGTCCGCGGGCAGCTCGAGGTCGAGCAACCTCGCCATCGCGCCGTCCTCGATGAGGACCGAATAGGCGAGGCTCGCGATCGGAAGCTGGCGTGCGAGGCCAAGCAGCCGCTGCCGGGCCACCATGGCGCGATAGAGACCATCGAGCTCCTCGTCGCTGAGGAAGGGCATGAAGTCTGGGTCCGGTCGCGTCTCATCTGAAGGTGCGCCCTGCACGCCCCCGGCCGGCACTTCCTCGCCCCACGGCAGCGGATGCAGCTGGGGGTCGCGGGTGGCGAGCACGTACATCACACGGTCGACGACCTTCTTGAGCGGACGCCCTCGGTGCGTGGCATGCGCGCGAAGCCGGCTCACCGTGCGTGGGCCGACTCCGCCCAGGCTCGATGCGAGTGCGCTCTCGAAAGCGTCCGGGTCGTCGGGCCTGCGCAGCGCCTCGAGGTAGCCGATGAGAAACCGGACCACCTCATTGCGCGGCGTCGCACCCCAGCCGCGCACCTCATAAGGAAGGCCGAGTGCGCGAAGCGCCTCCTCAAATGGCGCTCCGAGCGCGGTGGTGCTGCGCAGCACGATGGCGAAATCCGAGTAGCGCAGCCCGGGCCTTTCCGAATGCAGGCGCCTGATCTCGCGCGCGCAGAAGAATGCCTCGCCGACCGGATCGCCCTCGCGCGCCAGAACCACCGCCGGCGCCTCGTGCGCAACGTCCGCACGCAGGACACGTGGGACGCGGTCGGGCTGCGTCGCGGCGAGGAGGCGCTCGCCCGCGTCAAGAGCCTCCTGCGAACAGCGGCGGCAAGACTCAAGGCGGAGCGTTTTCGCCCCATACAGAACGCTGAAGTCTTGACTGAGCAGGTGCGGAACAGTGCCTCGAAAGCCGTAGATCGACTGGTCGGGATCGCCGACGACCACAAGGCGCGGGCGCGACTCTGGCGGCGCGATGAGACGCAGCAGCTCGAACTGTGCGGGGTCGACGTCCTGGAACTCGTCGACTAGGACCAGCTCGAACTTCGAGCGCAGGCGTGCGCGCAGCGCCCCATTCGACTGGAGAAGCTCGATGGTTCCCGAGATAAGGTCGCGGAAATCGACAAGCCGTGCGCCTTGCATCCTTTCCTGGTAGGCCTGATACACGGCCGCAAGGACGCGCAGCCGCTCACCAGCGCTCGCCTCGGCGGCGAGGAGCAGGGAGGCCGGGTGGACGAGGTTCTGCTTCATGAGCGCCACGAATCCGAGCAGGTCCTTCGCGAACGCGTCCGAGCGGCGGACCTCGTCGAGCGAGCCGAGCAGCTCCGGGTCGATCTCGGTCAGCAGCTTGCGCATCACGATCCACTCCTGGAATCCATTCGTCAGCAAGCGCTCGCGGTTGGGCGCGTGATCACGGAGGAGGCGGGCGCAGAAGCTGTGAAAGGTCGAGATCCACGCTTCGCCGTAGTCATCCTTCAGCTGCTCGTCGATCCGGCGCGCGATCTCGCCGGCCGCGCTTGTCGAGAACGTGAGCACGAGGATCTGGGCACGGCTGGCGGCCCGCTGGCGCACCGCCTGCGCGTA
>Ga0066701_10000070_pt1 | contig 23971 bp, 16 predicted proteins | sample GraSoiAngelo_150_FD_66453 | JGI IMG/M metagenome (GOLD analysis project Ga0066701, IMG submission 66453) | Grasslands soil microbial communities from the Angelo Coastal Reserve, California, USA - 14_1009_09_40cm | ecosystem: Environmental > Terrestrial > Soil > Grasslands | place: USA... | reverse complement strand
TGGACCTCACCGATCTGCATCGATGCCACAGGTGCGCTACCGGTGTTCAAGCCCGTCCCGGAGAGATCTCCGAGGTAGGTATTGTCGAACCAGACCTCGACGACGCCCGCGTTGGGATCCACCTTCACGTGAAGCTCCAGCGCGTGCCAGCCTGGGCTTGGTGAGAGACCGCTCAGTGTGTTCAGCCCCGTCGCGTCGTTGTGGAACCCGAGAAGACCGGTCGTGTCGACGTAGACATATCCAATGGACGCACCCGCGCCGTCTCGGAACCTGAGGAGATTGATCTGGCTCAGCTGAGAGGGGATGTCGAACCACAGCCGGGCGTAGGCGTCGGCGTAGGTTGACGGCAGGGTCTTTTTGGCGAAGGTGTTGCCGTTGGTCGTGTTGCCGTCGGCCGCGCTCGTCCCGCTGTTGACGTTGCTGCCCTCGATGACCAGTCCGCCGTTCGCGCTCCATGCGCTGAAGTTGCCGGACTCGAAGCCGTCCGCAAAAACCGGTGAGGGCGGTGATGGGGTCGTCACCGACACCGCCGCGCCAAGCGCGGACGTGTTGCCCCCTATGTCACGTGCCCTGACCGCGTACTGGTGCGTGGACGATCCCAGGACGGCATCGGAATAACTCGTCACCGCACCGAGCGACTGATAAAGCACTCCATCGCGGAACAGGTCGTATCCGGTAACCCCGAGGTTGTCCGTCGCGGCAGTCCATGTCAGCGCCACGGTGAATGGACTGGTCGCGGTGGCCGCGACGTTCGCGGGTGTCGTCGGTGGCGTCGTGTCGACCGTCCAAGAGGTCGTCGCGGGTGTCGGATCGACCAACTTGTTGACGGTCGCCGTCACCTTGAATGTGTGGTTGCCCTGCGCCAGGCCCGAGTAAGTGATCGGGCTGCCGCAGACCGTCTGGGTGTTGGCGTCGAGCTGACACTTGAACGTTGCCGGTGTGCCGCTGGCGTGGAAGGTGAAGGTGGCCGACGTGCTCGTGGTCCCAACCGGCGGCCCAGAGTCGATATAGGTGTCGGTGGGGATCTTGAACGTGTACGTCTGGACGTCAAAGGTGCGACCGGACGAGTCGGTCGGCGTCACCGTGATCGAGGTGCCGTTGACCGTCACCTTCAAGAAGTGGAAGACCTGGCTGTCGGAAGTCGGGGCTGTCGCCGAACCGCACGCGCTGCCGGCAAGCCTGGTCGGCGACCAACCGACGGCGTACGCGTCGAAGGTGCTACAGGTGCCCATTGGCTCGAGCGTCCCTCCACCGCCGCCGGTGACATAGGTGATCGGCATCCCGCCCGCGCTCGCCCGGTTGCGCTCGTAGATGTGGGCATGACCGTTGAAGACGAGCTGTACGCCATGCTGACCGAGCAGTCCTTCGAGGTTTGCCGCTCCGTCGAGGTAGCTGTCCGACGGCTGCGTCGGGTTGTCGGAATAAAAGGGAAAGTGAGAGAAAGCGAACTTCAGCTGCGTGGGGTGCGTGGTGAGGTCGTTGAGGAGCCACGTGTATTCGGGAGTGCCTGGGGCAAAGTGGGCCAAAGCGTCATTTGCGTACGGCGTCGCGGTGCCCGCGTTCGTATCGCCCCAGGCCGAGTCCAGGACGTACAAGCGCACGTTGCCCGCCGAGAACGCGTACCACTCGCTGCCGTAGTTCGAAGCCAAGGAGCCGTTCACGCAGCAGTACACGTCGTTCTGGTAGCGACCGCCTGACGTCGAGACAGCGGTGCTCTCGGTCCACGTCGTGATGTCCGTGTGCTTGACGCCGCTGACGCCATGGTTGCCCACTGCTGAGAACAGTGGGATGGAGGCCCCTGGCACAGTCCAGAACAGCGATCCGAAGATTGCACTGGTATCCGCGCCGGACTGCTGGAGATCGCCGTAGTTGATCTGACTGCCGTTCGGGTAGCCGTTGTCACCCAGTGAGACCGCGAAGCGGGCTCCGCTGCCCGCGATCTGCGCCATCAGGTTTGCCTGCCCGGCGTTCTGCCCGCTCCCGTCAACCTGGCCCCAGTCGCCGAAGACGACGAAGGAGAACGACTCGGTCGAGCCGAACTGCACCTGGGTCGTGAACGCGGGTGACGCGTTGCCTCCGAGGAGATCTGTGCCGCCGAGGAAGACGCGATAGCAGTAGGTCCCGGCGGCGGGCAGCGTGATGTCGCCCTTCCACTGATACTCGAACACCGTGCCGACTGAGATGGTGATCCTGCTTGCCTGGACAACCGTCGACGGGGAGCAGCCTCCATCATTGCCGACCGCGCCATACGCGACGCTTGCGGTCGTGCTGGATTGGTCGGTGGCGAAGTTGATCGCGACGTGGAGTCCGACGAGGTCGGTCAGGTACGGAGCCCGAGTCAGGTGCGAATCGAAGGACGCCTGCGGGCGGGCCGTCACCGACGACGATTGCGCCGAAGCGTTGCCTGCGCCGTCGCGCGCGCTGACAGAGTAGGTGTAGGTGACGCCGCTTGTCACCGTGCTGTCCGCGTAGACGGTAACCGCACCGACGGAGGTGAGTAGTGAGCCGCCGCGGTAGATGTCGTATGCGGTCACACCGACGTTGTCAGTGCTCGCCGTCCAGCTCAGCGTTACCGACGTGGCCGACGCCGAGGCGGTGAGTCCGGTGGGTGTGCTTGGGGGTGTGAGGTCGATGGTCCAGTTCGCCACCGCCGGCGTCGGATCGGTCAGGCTGTTCGCGGTCGAGAAAACCGAGAACGAGTGCGCTCCACCGGCCAACCCGGTGTAGGTCTTGGGACTGGTGCAAGAGCCCGCCTTGCCTGCGTCAAGATTGCAGGTGAACGTCGCGCCCGTGGCGGTCGAGTGGAAGGTGAACGACGCCGTGGTGCTGTTGGTGAGTGCGGCAGGCATGCTGTCGATGACCGTGTCTGGGGCGGGAGGAGGCGGCGCGGTCGTCACGCTCACGGTATTGCTGGGCGGCGACAGGTTGCCCGCGCCGTCCTGCGCCTCCACGGCGTAGGAATGCGTGCTACCGGCGGTCACGGTCGAATCCGTGTACGTGGTCACCGCACCGATCGTCGCCAGGGGGGCGCCATCGCGCAGGACAAGGTTGTTCGTGATGCCCACGTTGTCGGTGCCGGCCGTCCAGCTAAGCGCGACTGAGGTCGAGGTCGGACTCGACCCCGTCAGATTCGTGGGTGCGGCGGGCGGAGTCAGGTCGATGGTCCAGGCGGCCGTCGCCGGGGACGGATCCGAAACGCCGCCCGCCGTTGCGTCGACTGCGAAGTTGTGTCCTCCGGCTGCGAGCCCCGAGTAAGGCGCCGGGCTGGTGCATGGCACGAAAGAGCCGCCATCGAGCTGGCAGGTGAAGGTCGCAGTCCTGTCCGTGGAGTGAAACGTGAAGGAGGCCGACGTGCTCTTCGTCAGTGTCGCTGGGCCACTGTCGATCACAGTGTCAGGAGGCGGTTTCGCCGCCGCCACGCCTGGCGTTGCGAGCAGCAAGGCAACTGCGAGTGGGATCACCTGGAGTGGTCTCAATGCGATCCGAAGGCGCGTTCGAGGGAGCCGGAACAAGACAAGTGGAATGGTGGTGTCGCCTCCCCGATGGTTCAATGGTTCTTCGAGGCAGCGGCTGGGCGTTTGTCCTTGCCCGGGGGAGCGTTGTGCCCGACATGGCGTTTTTGGCACGCACGGCCATCAGCGGTAATCCCATTGCCGGGGCGATTGGGGAGGCCTACAACTCGATGTGCTCCCATGTCCGCGTCCTCGGCGACGCACCCCGCCCTCGCCGGCGGACGGCTCGAAATCGCGCCGGCGTCTGATCCCCTGGGCTTCCTCGCCGGCAGGCGCTACACCTGTTACTGCGGGCGGTCGGTCGAGGGAACAATCCTGTGTCCGGCCTGCGCCGAGGAGATGACGGCTCGCCTGAGCGGCCATTCTCGGAGAGCGCCGCCACAGAATTTGCGAAAATTGGCTAAAACTGACCATTGACTTGGAGAATCAAAGTCAGTTGTATTACTTCCACTCGTATCCAGTTAAGGTTTGGGAGGACCCGCCACAGGTCTACGAGGGAATTTCCAAGCGTGGGCACGGCGGCATGGCCGCCTGAGGGAGCACAGGGAAGTGATCGCGACCGCAGAGCAGGGTGGAACAGTTAACGACATTGGTCAACGGCGCCGTCCGGTGCGCTCCAGGGGGCGCGAAGACGTCGACCTTTCGCGGGAGCTTCACGACCATGTGAGCCAGACGCTCAACCTTCTCCTGCTGGAGATGGAGAACTTCAAGGCCGAACAGGTGGGCCGCGAGGGTGTCCTGCGCGAGCTGGACCGGATGCAGGGAAGCATCCGGAGCGTGCTGTCGAACGTGCGCGGGATCCTCCATGGGATTCGGAAGGATGTGACCACGGCTGAGGACCTCCGGCCGTCCCTGAAAGCTCTCGCGGAGCGCCTCGCGAGCTCGTGCGGAGCCATGGTCAGCGTCTCTGTGGCGCAGGACTGGCCGGACGATCTCGAGCCCGGCGCGGCGGTGGACTTGATCCGGATCCTCGAGGAGGCCGCGCACAACTCGGCCATTCATGGCGCGCCGTCCACGATCTGGATCGAGCTGACTGCCACCGACCGCCTGCTCACGGCGAGCGTTCGCGATGATGGCCGCGGAATGATCGGCGGTTTGAGCAGCCCAGGCCTGGGCATACGCGGCATGCGCGAGCGCGCAAGCCTGCTGGGTGGAAGCCTCAGGATCAGCAGCGAGATCGGGAAGGGCACTCAAACCGTGGTCGAGATACCTCGCCCGGAGCCCGCGCCTGTCGCCGCGATGCTCACCCTGGCGCAGGCGGAGACGGCCTGACGGTTTTGACCTAGTCGCTGCGCACCAGGCCCATTGCGTGGGCCAACGCGTCGGGGTTACAAACTCACCATGGGTACCGGTGCGCCATGTTCCGCCGCCGGCCGCACATGCGATTCGTGGTAGAGGATCGTGTGACTCGGTCGCTGGGTCGATCGGCCGGATACCGCGTACTGCCCGGGCTGCACCTGGCGGCCAACTCGCTCAAGGCGAGCCTGAACGAGCTCAGCGGCGGCGCGCCGTTCAGGTCCATCGACGCCCGCCGCCTCTGCGCGGCCTCCTTCTCCGCGGGGCGGCTGATCGGATACCTAGAGGCGCTCGAAGCCACGGATAAGCGGCTCGCTCGGGTCATCGCCGACGACCTGACAGAGGTCATGGATTCGTGTGATCATGTGCGGCGCCTGTTCGAAGATGCGCGTCCCGCGATCAGCCGCTGAGCTCCGACCCGACCCTCTCGGTTTAAACCGATAGTCCGACGCTTTACGGGACGAACGCCCACGCGCGTTCCAAGAACTCTCATGGACTGCCGCCGACGCAGACTGGACGATGTCCGCCCATGGCGGTTCACGCGACCATACTCGCCGGCGGAGCCGGCACGCGGCTGTGGCCGCGCTCCCGTCGCGGCCAGCCCAAGCATCTGCTCGCGCTGCAGGATGGGACGGCGCCGCTCCTCCGGCAAACCTTTGAGCGCATCCTGCCGCTGGTCGATGAGGTCTACGTCGTCACCGAGCAACATCAGGTCGAAAGCATCCGCGCTGTCCTTCCTGAGCTGACGCCGGACCACATCATCGTTGAGCCTGTGGCACGCGGCACGACCAGCGCGCTTGGGCTTGCCGCGATGACGATTGCCGAGCGGGACCCTGACGCGGTGATGCTCTCCATCCCCGCCGACCACATCGTCGGTGACGGCCGGCGATTCCGGCAGACGATCCGGCGCGTCGTCAAGCTGGCGGCGCAGTCGTCTCAGCTGGTGACAGTCGGCCTTACTCCGTACTATCCCGCGACCGGCTTCGGGTACATAAGGACAGACGGGCAGGTCCGCTTCGGGCGGACGACCGGACTCAAGGTCATGGAGTTCATCGAAAAGCCGGCCTTCGAGAGGGCTTTACGGTTCGTCGACAGCGGAGCCTACTACTGGAACCTAGCGATCTTCTGCTGGCGCGTGGAGACACTCATGTCGCAGCTTCGCCAGCACTCGCCTGTCCACCACGACACCCTGCGCGAGGTGCTCAGCAGCCGCATGGCCGGGGACGAGGCAGGCGCAGCCACGCTTTACGCCGATCTTCCGAAGGACGCCATCGACTACTCGGTCATGGAGAAAACCGATCGCTTGCTCCTCATCCCCGCTCGCTTCCACTGGATCGACGTCGGCTCTTGGTCGGAGATGCACTCCATCTTGCCCAAGGACGTCGCCGGAAACGCCGTGTTTGGCGACCATCTCCTCATCGACTCGGAATCGAGCCTTTTCGACGTGCCCGGAAAATTCGTCGCCGCGATAGGCGTCAAGGACCTGGTGGTCGTCGAATCCGGCAACGCACTGCTCATCTGTCAGCGGTCCCGCACTCAAGAGGTAAAGGTGTTGGTCGAGCACCTTCGGGACGGCCAGTTCGCCGAATACGCGTGATTTTCCCCGAGGAGAGGATCGATTGATCACGACCGAAGACACGCGCGTGGTGAAACCGTGGGGGTACGAGCTGCGCTGGGCGATCACCGACAAATACCTCGGCAAGGTCTTGCACATCAACGCCGGCGAGGCGCTCTCGCTGCAGTATCACAACCGCAAAGACGAGTCGATCCTGGTCCTGAAGGGGACGATGGATCTGGACCTCGAGGATGATGACGGCGCTCTGAGCTGCCACCACCTGGGCCCAGGTGACTCGCGCCGGATCCTCCCCGGCCGCCGTCACAGGATGACGGCGATAGAAGACTGCGACGTGCTCGAGGTGTCGACGCCCGACCTTGACGACGTGGTGCGGCTCGAAGACCGCTACGGCAGGTGCTAGCCACGAATTAAGACCGGATTAAGGCGAGGGGTCAATTTGATCCAACGCCTTCGGGACAGCCGCCCATTGACCGGGCGGCCACGCGACCTGTGCAATCACATCACGCGCCGAACGTCGCTCGGCTTCGTCGCGGTCCACAGCAACTTGGTGCCAAACAACAAGGAGCATCGCTTGATGGCAACGACGGTCGACGCGGTGCGAGCCACGGCTGGGATGGCCGTTTCGTCTCGCCCAGTGCCTACACACCGCGCGCAGCCCGCGCGGATTCGGATCTCCGTCGTGGTCCCGACCCGCAACGAAGCCGGCAACGTGGACGCGCTGGAGGCCCAGCTCGGGGTGGCGCTCGCAGGCGTGGAATACGAGGTGGTCGTCGTCGACGACAGCAACGACAGCGTCACCCGACCGACCCTGCGCGCGGCGGCCGCTCGCAACCCACACTGGCGGGTCATCGAGCGCGGCCAGGCGGAGCAGACGGGTCTCGCGAGCGCTGTCGTCGCCGGCATCGAGGCGGCGCGCGGTAGGGCCGTGTGCGTGATGGACGGGGATCTGCAGCACCCGCCGGAAATCGTGCCGCAGCTGCTGGCGCGGATCGAGGCCGGCGCCGACCTTGCGGTGGCTTCGCGCTACATGCCCGGGGGAAGTCGCGCCGGGCTCGACGGGACGATTCGGAATCTCGTAAGCCGGTCGTGCACCTGGCTGGCACAGGGCATCTTCCCCGAGGCACGCCGCACCAGCGACCCTCTCAGCGGCTTTTTCTGCTGCCGCCGGGCGGCGATCAGCGGCCTGGAGTTGAAGCCGCGCGGGTTCAAGATCCTGCTCGAGCTGCTCGTGTGCGCGCCCCGGCTTCGGGTGCGTGACGTGCCGTTCGTGTTTGCGGCTCGCCTCGCGGGCGAGAGCAAAGCGAGCACCCGACAGGGCATCCTCTTCCTGGGCCACCTGGCTTCGCTGTTCGCGTACGTCCCTCGCAGCGCCCGGCCACTCAAGTTCGCCATCGTCACCCTGGGCGACCTCGCTGTCTTTGCCGGGCTGCTCTCCGGGCTCATCCATGGCGGGGTCGATCCGGTGCCGGCCTGGCTCACCGCCACGGCAGCCAGCGCCGCCGGCCACCTGGCTCTGCTTCAGCTGGCCCCATTCCGCGATGTCGCGCGCTATGGCGAGCCCGACGGCGACCGCCTCCACTACACGGCCGCCGGCGTGTCCGCGGTGACCTCGTTTGCGGTCTTCGCAATCCTGCTCATCCCCGGGAAGCACCACCTCTTTCTGATCGCAGCGGTCGGACAGGCGTGCGGCCTGATCGTCATGCTGGCCGTCCACCAGCCTGCCGTCTGGAAGCGGCTCGCGCGGATGCTGCGCCTACTTCCCGTGGTCGACATCGATGTCCTCGCTCGACGGCTGGGCGCCCAGGAAGGTTTCTGGATCACCGGCGATGGCGAAGGCCCGGATCCGCGCCTCGAGGGGATCGGTGGCCTTGTCACCCGCGAGATGGTCGCCACCGCGTCGCGCCATCAGCAGCCCGCGCTGTTTGTGGAACGGAAGTCGGCGCGACCTCAGGCGCGTCTAAACATCGACACCTCGAGCGCGCTCGTGGTCCCGAGCGTCGACGAGCTGGGCGAGGTGTCGGCGGTTGCGGTGTTCGTCCGCCGCAGCCGCAGCCCATTCGAGTCCCGCCACCTGGACGAGGCGATCAGCTGGATGGCGTCGCACAGCCGGTGGTCGGATCAGCCGGCGGAGTCACAGGGCGTCGCATGAAGGCGCTCCTCCTGTCGAAGAGGTTTGGATCGCTGACCAGGAAGATCGTCTCCGGGTCGCAGTTCGCCACCATCGGCGCCCTCGGGCTGATCGTCAATCAGGTGCTGCTGTGGCTGCTCCTGGACGTCGTCCACTTCGGACATCTGCTCCTGGGCGCCGCGATCGCAACCCAGGGTTCGACCGCCTTCAACTTCATCGGCACGGAGTCGTGGGTCTTCGGCGCCCGCAGGTCGGGCGGGGCGATCGGCGTCATCAGGCGGTTTGTCGTCTACGACGCGGTCAACTCGAGCGCCCTGCTGATCCGTCTGCCACTTCTTCAAGTGCTGACCGCCGGCTTTCGCATGAACTACCTGATCGCCAACCTGATCACGCTCATCTTGCTGACGGTGGTCCGGTTCCTGATCGCGGACTCGGTGATCTGGTCCAAACCGACGCTGCCGAGGAGGGCATCCTGATGTTCCGCTCATCGTCTTCAAGCACACGTTCCGCCCGTCACAGCTATGACATCGACGGCGCCGTCCGAATCAGGAGCGGCGTTCGGCTTCCGGAGCTCGAGTTCTTCCGGTCCTCGAGCGTCGCCGATCCCGACATCGTGATCCGGACTCGGCCTGTCGGCGGCTGGGGGCCACGCCTGAATGTCGCGATCAAGAACGGGTCGACCAAGCTCGAATACCGCGAGCATCTCGGGCCTTTGTTCGCGAACTTCTCCGTTGACATGGTGGATCCCGTGGTCGTGACCGCCGCTCCGCTCCTGGCGCTTTCACCCCACGTTCTCTACACCAACGTCGTCGAACCGCTGCTGCGCTTCATTCTCGCGAGCAAAGGCAAGATGCTCCTGCACGCGGCGTGCATATCGATTGGCGGGCAAACCATCATGCTGTCGGCCAAGACCGACACGGGCAAGACCAGCACCATCCTCACGATGCTTCGCGCCGACGGAGGCGTCTTCTACTCCGACGACATGGTGATCATCGATGAGGACGGTGTGGCGAGCCGCTATCCGAAACCACTGACCATCAGCGCGCACACCTTGCGGGCGGTGCCGCAAAACAGGCTCAAGCGGACTCAGCGGCTCAGCCTCACGTGGCAGAGCCGGCTGCATTCTCGCGAGGGGCGATCCGTCGGCAAGAGGCTGGGCGCCGTGAATCTGCCGATCATGAGCATGAACGCTGTCGTGCAGGCGATCATCCCGCCGCCGAAGTACAAGGTGACCGACCTGGTCACCTGCAGCATCGGTACCCAGGTGCGGATGGAGAGCCTCTATGTGATCGAGCGCGGCACGCCTGCGCTGACCGAGCCCATCTCCCACGCTGACGCGGTCGACGAGCTGTTGGAGAACACCGAGGACGCGTACGGCTTTCCTCCGTACAGCTCGCTGGCGCCACATCTCAAGATCGGTGGAAAAGGTCGTGACCACCTTCGGACGAGGGAGCGCGAGATCCTTGCGTCGGCTCTGTCGAGTGTTGACGTGCAGCGAATCCGAGTGCCGGATTACAGCTGGCCGGACCTGATCAAAAGGTCGGCGCGGCCGGCCGCGGTCGAGCCTGAGGATGAACGCGGGCTCGAGCCGGTCGTATCGGGCGATTGGCTCGAAGCCGCGGGTAGAGCGTCCTAGCCGCCCGGCGTAGCGGCTAAATTGACGGGTCGTGATCGACCCGGCATACGGCGCCGCCGACCTCCACATCCACACCACGTACAGCGACGGAGCGCCCTCGCCGGCGATGGTCGTGGCCCGCGCGGTCCGGCTTGGGCTGAGCGTTATCGCCATCACCGACCATGACCGCATCGACGGGGCCATCGAGGGCTCCCTCTGCGATCCCGCCCGCTGCGAGGTGGTGATCGGCGAGGAGGTCACGACCCATCAAGGCCACGTCCTCGGCCTTTTCCTCACGCGCGCCGTGCCGCCGGGCCTTGACGTCGAGCAGACGATCGATGAGATACACGCCCAGGGCGGACTTGCGATCCCGGCTCATCCCTACCTCCGCCTGGGGGGTGCACGAGGCGTCGGCGCGGGTGCCGCCGGCCTGCCATGGGACGCGATCGAGGTCGAAAACGGATCGCCCGGCGCGTGGTTGGCCAACCGCCAGGCACGGCGTGCGCAAGGCGCCTGGGCCCGGGCTCAAACCGGGGGTTCCGATTCCCACATCCTTGCCGCGGTGGGGAGCGTCGTCACGGCTTTTCCGGGGCGGACGGCCGTCGACCTGCGCGCCGCGCTCGAGTCAGGCACGACGCGCGCCGAGCGCCGAAACCGATCGCCGCTGGTCGGCGCGCAAACGCTGACGCGCAGCGTGCTGCGCCGTCTCAGCGGCGAGGCAGATCGCGAGCGCGCCCGGCGCGCATATCGCTAGATCAGCGGCGCGTCAGACCTCAGATCAGCGGCGCGTCAGACCTCGACGAGCCCCTTGCGTACGGCGTACAGCACCGCCTGGGAACGGTCGAAGATGTTCAGCTTCTCGTAGATGTGGCTGATGTGGTTTCGCACCGTCTTGTCGGAGATCTTCAGCCTGAACGCGACCTGCTTGTTGGCGACGCCGGTAGCCAGCAGCCGCAGGATCTCGACCTCGCGCTGTGTCAGTCCGTCGTACATGGTCTTGGTGGGCGGGCCGCCTGAGATCATGCTAAGGACCCGGTCGGCGATCGACTCCGACAGCACCCTGCCCCCGGCGACGACGGCCAGGATGCTCGTCACGATCGCCTCCAGCGGTGAGTCCTTAACCACATAACCGCTCGCGCCGGCGTTCAGCGCATGAATCACCTGACTCTCAGCGCCGAAGCCCGACAGCATAAGGACGCGGACGTCTGGATTTGTCGAGGTGATGCGTTGGGCGGCCTCCAGGCCGTCCATGTTCGGCATTCGGACGTCCATGAGAACGACGTCGGGTCGCAAGGTCGCGACCAGCTTGACCGCTTCAGCCCCGTCGTCGGTGTCCCCCACGATCTGGATCCGCGGGTCGTTCTCCAGGAGCTTCACCAGGCCTGATCGGAACAGATGCTGGTCGTCGACGACCAGGACTTTCGGGACCGACGATGTGGTCGACCGAACGGCGGCGAGCGCGTCGGCTGTCGGTGTTTGTCTGCGCGCAGGCATCGTGCCTGCAGGTGCTCCCCTGCTCAATGCTCCATCCTTTCCACGGACCGTTGTCCCGGCGGTCGTGACACCGGTCACAGACAAACGATCGGCTGGTAGCAGTGAACCCGCTGACCGAGGTCGTTGTCAATGGACAGGACTGACCATCTTCAACGTGGACCGAGCCGGGTCTGACCCGCGGCGATCGTGACCTGCCACGACGTCGGGACAAACGCCTAGACCTTCTGCCGACCTGTCCGATTGTTAATCAAGTCGCAAAGCCTTGGAATCTGGGGGTCCCCATGAACCCAAGCGAGGAATATCCATTGCCGGGGCCGTCCAGGCGCCGGCCGACGGCGACGCGCGCATCGTCGTTGAGGCAGAGCAGCAACCTCCCGGCCCAGACCACCGAGCGAACGCCCAGCCCGAGATGGTCATCGCCGCGCCCCCAGGCGCCGGATTCCGTCGCGCCCGCTCCCGGGACGGTCGGACGCCGGATCCAGCTCGAGGCGCCGGGTAGTGGACTTCCGGCCGCGCCCACAGAACCATCGAAGCACGAAGTTCAGCGAAGGTCCGGCCGGAGGATGCGGACCTTCGTGTCCTCGCGCTGGCTCCTCACCGCGGGCGCCCTGCTCCTGATCGCGGGAACCGCGGTTTACGTCCGCTTCGTGGGTTTGTCGCAGGTCGGCTTCAACTCGGACGAGGCGGTGTACTCGGGTCAGGCCGCGGCCATCGCGGGCTTTCAGCCGTACGGACAGCTATTCGGTGTGTTCAGAGCCCATCCCCTTCTGGTCCAGTTCACCGTCGCCCTCGGCTATGCGCTGACCGGACACGTGAGCGACTGGCTGCCCCGAGCTGTCACGGCCAGCTTTGGCGTCGCCCTGGCCCTGACCTGCTGGGGCATCGGAACGGTGGTCCGGGGCCGGTTCCTGGGCTTCGCGATGGGCATGATCGCCGCCCTGTGTCCGTACGCCGTCGTGGTTTCCCGGCAGATGCTGCTCGACGGCCCGATGACCACCTTTGTCGCGGCGACGATGCTCATGCTGGCCCTCTGGCTGCGGACGCAGCGCGTCGGCTGGTTCTACGCCGCCGCCGCCATGGCGGGCCTGGCCGTGCTCTCGAAAGAGATGGGGATGCTGACAGTTCCGGCGGTCATCCTTTTCGTGCTGTACTCGCGCGACCTGCCCCTTCGCTGGTCACGCCACCTTCCGATCGCGAGTCTGGTCTTCGCGGTGTCGATCTCGCCGTACCCGCTCTCGCTGGTGCTCGGTGGTGGGGCGCACACCACAAACCAGTTTGTGGTCTGGCAGTTCTTCCGCCAGCCGAATCACGATGCCCTCTTCTACCTGACGGTGCTGCCGAGCCTGGGCTACGTCACGGTCGCCCTCGCCCTGGTGGGGCTGGTGTCGCTCAGGTGGCGCTGGCAGAAGTTCGACGCTCTCGCGATCGCGCTCGTGCTGTGCAACGTCGGCTTCTTCGAGATCTGGCCCACCAAAGGTTTCGAGTACCTGCTTCCGATCGTTCCGCCGGTGGTTTACCTGGCAGGGCGCGGAGCGATCGCACTTGGTGAGCTGGGATCGTCGATGGGCAGACCGCTTCGTGTCGAGAGGCTGGAGCTGCGATGGGCCGCCGCACTGGCCCTTGCGCTCGCGCTCATCTCGATGGCCCCGTCCGCGGCACGCGCGGCTGTGAGCCCGCTAGAGGCTGGGACATCGGCCGGGATCGCCACCGACTCTGACGACTCGATGCCCGCGAGCGCGAAGCGCACTTTTCTTGCGGGCACCGGTGGTCTGGAAGCGAGCCGTCCATCGGGCGATTGGGTGCGCGCCAACACGCTTCCGAGCGCTCGCTTCCTGACGATCGGTCCGTCCTTTGCGAACGTGATCCAGTTCTACGGAATGCGCAAAGCGCTCGCCCTCAGCGTGAGCCCCAACCCTCTTCACCGCAATCCTCAATACGAGCCGGTGCTCAACCCGGACGCCGCGATCCGAAGCGGGTCGATCCAGTACCTCGTCTACGACTCCTATTCGGCCGGGCGCAGCTCCCACTTCGCCGCTCAATTGAACTTCTACGTCACGAAGTTCGGAGGCGTACCTGTCTTCTCATTCCGTGAGAAGGGCGCCCATCAGGCGGACGTCGTGATCTATGAGGTCCACCCGTGATACGCCCGCTCAAGCTCGCGCTCGGGATCTTCTGCGCGGCTCTGGTCTGGGGTGCGTCCACCCCCGCGCTCGCTGCTCCCACCGCCCCCAATCCCGCCTCGACGAAGATCAAGCACGTTTTCGTGATCGTCGAGGAAGGTCACAGCTTCGACAACTATTTCGGGACGTTCAAGGGTGCAGACGGGATCAATCCCCTCAAGGTTCAGATTCCAGCCAACCCGAAGTCCGTGGCCACCCAGACCCTCGGCCTCCATGAGATCGGAGCCGGCGGCGCCACCGCGGTGAACGCGGATTACACCGCCGCCCGCGTCGCGTTCGACGGCGGCCGCATGGACGGGTTCGCCGCTGCGCAGAGCCTTGACGGCAAGAGTCCGGCCGCCGGACTTGGCTACTACAGCCCGCAGCAGCTCGACTCCTACTGGCAGCTGGCGAAGAGCTACACGTTGATGGACCAGTTCTATTCGTCGGCGCTTGGCGGAAGCATCGACAACCACCTCTACCTCGTCGCGGGGCAGGCCGTGCCGGCGGACCAGCTCAAGAGTCCTGGCGGCTACACCATCCCGACGATCTTCGATCGGCTCGACAGGGCCGGCCTGGCCTGGCGCGCTTACGTCCGCCACTACGACCCGACCCTGACCTACCACCGAATCGGCGGCGTCGCGAGCTTCATCCCGCAGGTGGTGCGGGTGCCGATGATGAACATGCCCGCGATCGTCGACAACCCAAGCCGCTTCGCGAACCTCACCGACCAGTCGAACCTGTTCCGCGACCTGCGCTCGGATACGACCACGCCAGCCGTCTCCTACATCTATCCAAGCGGCGATTCGGAGCGGGCGCCCGACCCCGTCACCCTCGGCGAGCAGCGCGTGACCTCCATCATCTCAGCGATCCAGCGCAGCCCGGCCTGGTCGAGCTCCGCGATCTTTCTCACCTGGTCCGACTGGGGCGGTTACTACGACCACGTGCGCCCGCCGCAGGTCGACTCGCATGGCTACGGTTTCCGGGTACCTACCGTGGTGATCTCACCCTTCGCCCAACAGGGGTTTGTCGATCACACGCCCTCGGACTTCTCCTCGATCCTGAAGTTCATCGAAACCACCTACGGCCTTGCCCCGCTTACCAGCCGGGACACGAAGGCATCGGGCCTCATGGAAGCCTTCGACTTCACCCGCCAGCCCTACGCACCGGCGATCGTCGACACCAAGGTGGGCACCGTCTGGCGCGGAATCCCGGTGCTCGTCGTGGTCCTCTTCTACGGATCCTCGGTGGCGCTCGCGATAGGGCTTGTCCTCGTCGCGGCGTTCGTTCGGCGCCGCAGACCCATGCTGAGCGGGTCCAACGGCCATGGGCCGGGGTCACCCCCTGCGGGCGGACCTGGCGGACCGGGCGGCAGCCGCGTGCAGGTGAAGGTCATCTCGGCGGCGCAGCGCCTGGGCAGCAGCTTTCCACCGCTCCCGCTGATGGCCTGGTTCGGCCGGCTGCGGATGTGGGTAGGGAAACGCGTCTCGCCGAAGTGGGCGTTGGCGATCCTCGTCGCCACAGTGATGGTGCTGCTACCCGCGACGGGGCTGGCGAAAACGCCTCAGATTAAAGTCACGATCTCGCCTGGACCGGCCATTTACGCCGGCAATGCGACCGACGTCTCGGCGACGGCGACCAGCGACGGCAACCCGATCCACGGGGCTACCGTCTCCTTCTCCGCGTCCAACCCGGCGGGGACCGTCGTCTCCAGCCACGGAAGCCACACCGACAAGAACGGCCTGGCCATCTTCCACTTTCCGGCCGTCAACCTTGCGGGCGCGTACAACGTCCATGCTTCGGTGCTCAACACGCCCGCGGCCGCGAATGCGGTCGTCACGGTCGTGCCGCTGCGCCCGACCACGACCGGGTTGAGCGTGCGGACGTCGATCACGATCGGGCTGCCGCTGGCGCTGTCTCTGACCCTGCAGGGTCCCGCGGGCCCGCTGGCCGGCGAGACGATCCAGATCCTGGTCGATGGCGCGCACGTCCATGACGTCAAAACGGCGCTGGGCGGAGGCGCGGACTACACCGTCAGTGGGCTGGCGCTCGGCCAGCACGCGGTCAAGGCGGTGTTCGCGGGCGATGTCAAGGTCGGATACGCCGGCTCGGAGGCTCATCAGACGGTGACGGTCGTGCCCTTGGCCCGGACTCTGATAGCTCTGGGCCTGCCGAGCCCGACCCCAACCGGCGTCCTCACCCACGTGACCGCAACCTTGACCGCCAACGGAGTCCGGCTCGTCCACGCTCAGGTGACGGCGGTCGTCGATGGGAGCGCCAAGCTGGCCGGGGTGACCAACGACGTCGGCGTGGCGACCTTTGACATGAGCCGCAACCTGGTCGTGGGCGCGCACAGCATTCAGGTGTCGTTTGCCGCCAACGTCCAGCTCGGAGCCGACTCCGCCACCGCGCAGGGCGTGTTCCAGGTCATCAAACCCTGGGTCACCTACATCGCGCTCAGCCTGCCCAACGACCAGCGCATCGGCGCCGCGCTGACGGTCGTCGCGCGGGTGTACACGGGGTCGCGGCCCGTGCCCGGCATCCTCGTCCACCTCGACGTGGCCGGTCACCGCGTCGCGCTGGTGACCGACAGCAGTGGAAGGGTTGTGTACCGGCTTTCCCGCCGCACCGGGGTCGGCAGTTACTCGATAACCGCGACCTTCAGGGGCGCGCGCGAGCTGGGTTATCTCGGCTCGTCGGCCAGGGGCGCCTTCACCATCCTGCCTCCACTCCCGACCAGCTTGAGTGTGCACGCTCCGACAACGATCACGGCCGGCGACGCAGCGCAGCTGACGGGCCAGCTCACGAGCCCGGCTGGTCCGATCTCGGGCACGGTCCCGGTCTCTATCAACCTGGACGGACGCAAGCTGATCAAGCTTGAGGTCCACGCAGACGGCACGTTCGCTTACAGCCTGTCGCGCGGCCTGGCCGCCGGCAACCATTCGATCCTGGTCGAGTACCACGGCGACAGGTCGCGCGGGATCATCGGAACGTCCGCCCGTATCCCCCTGGTCATACGTCCGCTGTTCGTCACCGTCCAGGCGGGGCCCGCCATGGCAGGCGTCACCTTCTCGATCGACGGCCGCACCGCCACCACCGGCACGGACGGCAAAGCAACCGTCCAGGTCGACACGATCGGCAATCACACCATGGCGATCAAGGCGCCGGCGGACACGCCGACCACGCGGATCAGATTCGACCACTGGTTCGACAGCGACGAGCGCCTGACGCGGCCGCTGAAGATCTTCTCGAGCACAACGCTCTACGCGATGTTCGCGGGCACTTACCTGACCACGATCGCGCTCCATGACTACAGCGGCGGGCCCATCGAAACCGGCCGGCTCGGTCCCGTGACCGTCTCCGGGCCGGCTGGAAAGGAAATCGTGCTGTCGCAGACCCAGAGGGCTGCGTGGCTCGACGTCCCGGCCCCCACGCGGGCCCTGCTCCTGGGCCTCGCGCCAAGGCCGAGGTACGCCCTCCAGTCCGCGACCTATGACGGTGTGAGCGTCGCCAATCGCGGTGACAGCCCGTTCACACCAGGCCCGAGCAGCGTCTGGTCCATCAACCTTCGCATCTACTCGATGCAGCTTCGCGTGAGGCAGCCGGTGCTCGGCGGCGCGATCCACAACGTGGTTGTGACCTCAGCGGGAGGGTTCCGGGAGACGCTACGGCCCGACAGCGGTGGCCGGGTGACGCTGCCTGAACTTCCTCGAGGGCTGTATACCGTGACGACCATCGGCGAGGGTGTGTCTCCGACCCTGGTGGTCCAGGTCACGCGCAACCAGGTGGTGCAGGTGTCGGCGTTCACCCCCTATGAGATTGCCGCCATGGCTGTGCTGGGCCTGATCCTGATCGGCGGGGTCATCGCCGCGGCGATCGTGGTCCAGACCTGGCCGCGAGGTACTGCGACCCCGAGCGAGCCGGGGGCCCCAGGTGCCCCACCGAGCTCGCTCCTGGCCTGACGCCCGCGAGTCGGACTGGTTCCGGCGGGGTCAGGGGCGTGTACGGTGAGCCGGCGTGATGTGGCGAGGGCGCTGGCTGGCGGCTGTGCTGGTGTCGCTGGTCGCGGCCGGCTGTGGAACGTCGCCGACTGCAGCTCCAACACCCTCCGCATCGCGCGCGACCGCCGGTCCCACCGCGAGCCCCGGCGGGCCGCGTGGGCCCGCGAGCGTCTACGTCCACTATTACTTGTGGTGGACCTCGCAGCACTGGACTGACAAGCTCGGGCCCGCCTACCCATACACCACCGCCCCCATCCCGGGCTCGATCGACGGTCAGGGCTGCAATCCAACCGTCTCCTACTCGGGTGCCCAGATCGTGGACGTCCCCACGGAGGGCCTGTACGACCAGACGCAGCCCGCCACCTTCGGGCGGCACATCGACCTCGCCAACCAGGCAGGCCTCAAGGGATTCCTCGCCGACTGGCAGGGCACCGGCGACCCGGCGCAAGGAGTGACCTCGAGCGGGTACAACTCCAGGTTCGACCTGCTGGTCAAGACCGTCGACGCTTACGACTCAGCGCACGGCGCCACCTTCGGGCTCGGCCTCGCCTACGCTGCGTTTGGGGATTACGCGCGACCGGCGTCCAAGCTGATCGCGGATCTCCGATACTTCGTCAGCCGGTACGGGTCGGATCCCGCCTTCCGCAACGGCTACAGCTCGAAGCCGATCGTGATGTGGCTCGACTCGCGCAAGTTCTCACCCCAGACAATTCAAGCCGTCTCGCGAGCGGTCGAGCCGTACGTATATCTGCTTGGCGACGAGACCGCGATGTCCTGGCCGAACGACGGACAGTACCTCGACGGGACCAGCTACTACTGGTCGACGCAAGACCCCTGGAACAACTCTCGCGCGGGGTCTGCGGTGAGTGACCTCGCTAGCCAGGTGCACGCCGACGGGAAGAGCTGGTTTGCCCCCTTCATCGCCGGCTACAACAAGCAGCTGATGGGAGGAGGCTGCGTACAGAGAAAAGGAACGCAAACCCTGACCAAGCTCTGGCAGCTCAACGGCGCAACCCGACCAGATGGGTGGTTCGGCATCAGCTGGAACGAGTTCGTCGAAAATACCTACCTGGAGCCGAGCAAGCGTTACGGGTCTACCTACCTGGATGCGCTCGCAGCGCTGATCAAGAGCTCTTAGCGGTACAGGTCAGGCCGAGATCTTCCTCAAGAGCTGCAGCCCCGCCTTCGAGTAGGCCGTCGCCAGAGACAGGTCCGTGGGCGATGGGGAAGGGTTGGCGATGTTGAACGGGTAATACACACCGGCGATCACCACTGACCCGCTCAGGACGTATGTGGTCGTCGCGACCCAGCTTTCGCCCTTCGTCTTCTTGCCATACACGACGTAGCTCGTCGCCTTCTTTCCGACGCCTTGAACATCAGTCGGATCGCCCACGGACGAACACCGGCCGCATCCATATGGTGTCGGCGGCTTCTCGACGAAGGCTTCTGCCCAGAGAGGATCGGAAAAGACATAGAACGTGACCGTGGCACCCAGGTCCGAGGTGGTGGTGCTGGCCTGGCCGATGAGGCCGGGAGCTGAGTCGAGCACAAAAACGTCTCGCAGAGGAGCGGAGTCGGCGAGCTCTGGGGGGACCACGTCCCTGGTGAACTGACGGCCCTTGAGCGCCTTCGCGATCTGAACCGGAGTGAGCGGGCCGGTCCGCGGCGCACCCGACTGCGAGGCGCCTTGATCGCCAATGAGCCTCCCCAGCGTGCCCGTGACCGCGACGCTGAAGATGCCTGCCATCACCATGACCAGGGCGACGGCGATCAGCAACGTCGTGCGCTTGGAGGTCCGACGTGCTGGCGGCGTCGGGGTCGGGGCGGCCCGTGGCGCGGGCCGCACAGCAGCGGCCGGCTCCGCTGGGTGTGGCTGGGAAACGATCCGGGGCTCGCGGTAGCCGACTCTGCGGCCGCTGGCCCGCGGCGCCGGTGGCGCGGGCAGTGCCGGTGCGGGCGGGGTCGCCCGGTCCCTGGCGGGCACAACTGCTTCATGGCTGATCCGGTTCGCGCGCGGCGCACGGCGAGTAGCGCCGGCATTAGGCGGCACGATGGGCATCGGAAGGACCACGTCCCTCTCTGCCGGCTGCTCCTCCTCCTCGGCGGGCTCTTCTTCGGCCCGAACCCATGTTTTGCCGTCCCACTCGAGGCCGCGCGGAGGCTTCCACATCTGTGTCCACTTGGTGCCGTCCCACCACCACTGGCCATCGCCAGACCACTGCGGCTCCGGGCCGGGCTCCTCGGCCTGTTTTTTCATAGGTATCCCGTTCGGTTGGCTAATGTCCATAGTCTTTGTGAGTCCATAGCGGACCACAAGGGGACATTTGACCCAGGTCTGGGCCAGGCGCGGAGATGCCCGGAACGACCAGCGCTGGCGCCACGTCTATCTCCAGGATGAGATGCCGAGCGGGCCTGCATGCGTCTCCAAGCTTCGTGTAGTCAGCCCTCGCCGCGTTAACGCAATCAGGTCCTGGATCACGTCCGCGCGGAGCTCGAAAGGTAGCTCGCCGGCGCTGACCTGAAGCGCACGCCGCGATGATCGCAGGGTTCCTCTGAACTCTCCGTTACCGCAATCGGAGAAGTGCGTCCAGCCGTCGAACTGCGCCCGATCGTTGAGCTCACCGGGGTAACTCGCGCCTATGGGTCCCGGCTTGCGCTCGATCGCGTCGACCTGGCCCTGCATGCGGGAGAGCTGACCTTTCTCGTCGGCCCCAGCGGGTCCGGCAAGACGACGCTCCTGCGGCTGATCAACCGGGAGATCCGGCCCACCAGCGGTCAGGTCTCGGTGGCCGGGATCGCAGCCCACGAGCTGAAGACGTCGCGGATCGCCGAGCTCCGACGTCGCGTCGGCGTCGTCTTCCAGGATTACAAGCTCCTGCCCCGCCTGACAGCGCTCGAGAACGTGGCCTTCGGACTTCAGGTGGGCGACCTCCGCGTTTCGGACGAAGAGGCTCGTGACCGCGCGCTCGACGCCCTGGAGGCGGTGGGGCTGGGTGACCGGGGCAGGGCCTTTCCTCACCAGCTCTCGGGCGGTCAGCAGCAGCGCGTGGCGATCGCGCGAGCGGTCGTCGCCCAGCCCCCGGTGCTGATCGCCGACGAACCGACCGGCAACCTCGACCAGGACACAGCCTGGGAGATCATGGACCTGTTCGAGGACATCGCGGCCTGGGGCACGGCGGTCCTGGTCGCCACCCACAACGTCGAGATCGTCACCCGCCTCAAGCGCCGTGTGGTGACCCTGGTTTGTGGGCGCCTGGTGCGTGATCAGCCGGCGGGACAGACGGGGAGGATGGCGTGGCTGGCGTTGTCGTGAAAGGCCGCTTTCCACGACGACGGTTGATCCAAGTCGTGGCCGCGAACCTCGTGCGCTATCTCTTTCAGGGCGCGGCCAGGAACTGGGCGCGGAACATCGGCAGCACGGCGCCTGCCCTCATCTCGATGACGCTGCTGCTCTTGATGTCAGGACTGATCGGCCTGACCGGGTTCACCCTTCACAACCTGGAGCAGATCGAGGCCAGCCAGGCGTCCCTCCTCCACATCTATCTGCGCGATGACGCCGCTCAGGAAGACGTAGCCGCGCTGTGGAAGCGCCTCGCCGCAGACCCTCGCGTGGCCGGGGTCGTCTACGTCTCGAAGGACGACGCCCTTTCGCGGGCGAAGAGCATTCCCGGCCTGCCCGAGCTCGCGGGCTCGACCGAAAGCAACCCCTTTCCCGCGAGCCTCGACGTTCAGGCCAAGAGCATCGATGACGTCGCGGGGATCGACGCCCTGGTCCGCGACGAGAGTGTCGTCGATCCGGTCCAACCGACTTCCTACGACCGGGGCGCCTATCAGCGTCTGCAGGCGGTTCTGTTCGGCATCGCGGTAGCGGGGCTCGCGTTCCTGGGGCTGCTCGGATTCGTCGCCATCACCGTGACGATGAACAGCATCAAGGCGGCCATCCACGCCCGGCGCGACGAGATCACGATCATGCAGCTGGTAGGCGCGCCTCGCTGGATGGTGCGTGGCCCATTCGTGATCGAGGGCGCGATCACAGGCGCGCTGGCGGGCACGGTTGCGGGCCTGATCACATTTGCGCTGGCCAGCGCGGCCATCGCCCTGGGGTCCGGCAGCTTCACGCAGTTTGCTCCGGGTGTCACCGCCGCGGTCGTCGCGGTCGCGGCGGGGATCGTACTTCTGACCGGCCTGAGTCTCGGCTCCGGATCATCCCTGATGACCCTGCGGAGGCACATGGAGTCGTGAGGCGCACGCTGATCGCGGTTGCGCTCGCCTTGCTCATCCTGAGCGCCGACCGAACCGGCGCCGTGGCGGACAGCGCGGCGCCCAACCCGCAAGAGCAGCTGGCGATCATCAACCAGATCCGAGCCCAGCTCGGGAGCAACCTGGCCGATGCGATGGCGGCGCAGCAGCAGCTCCAGAAGTCTCTCCAGGACAACGCCGCCCAGCAGACGAAGGTCCAGGCAAAGATCGCCGATGTCGAGGCGAAGATCGCGGACCTGGACAGACAGATCGCGGAGGCGCAGATGCGGGAGGCCCTGCTCTCGTCACGTATCGAAACCGAGCGCGCGCAGCTACGGCAGCTGGCTCGCGCCGTCTACGAGTCGCCCGGCTCTGTCCTGGTGGTGCTCGCGCAGTCACGCAGCTTGAGCGACCTGTTCACCCGGATCGCGGATCTCAACGTCGCCGGCTCACGCGCTACCGAGATCAAATCGTCGCTCGAAAAAGACCTCGCCGAGCTTCAGAGACAACGTGAGCTGGAGCAGGCCGCTCGCGACGAGGAGATAACTCAGCGCGACCAGCTCGACACGCAGCTTGCGCAGCTGCGTGCCCTGGAGGCGCAGCAGGAGAAGTCGATGGCGCAGCTCGAGCTGAAGATCGCACAAACGCGCTACGAGCTGGCGCGGCTGAAAATGCAGTCCACGCAGCTGGCGCAGGCCGTGACCGACATGCTCCAGCAGCAGCAGGACGCGATCATCGCCGCCGCCATGCAAGCGGTGTGGGCCCAGCTGCAGCTCTGGCTCCAGTCGAACAACGTCGGCCAGATTCCGCCCAGCGCCGGCCACTCGACCAAGTACCGCTTCATCTGGCCCGAGCCGAGCGCGCAGATCTCCCAGTCTTTCGGTCCCTCCACGTACTGGTTCGAGCCTCCGTACGGCAGCTATCCGCACTTCCACACCGGGATCGATATGGTGGAGCCCTTTGGATCGCCGGTGTTCGCTGCCGATGACGGCGTGGTCGCGCTTGTCGGCAGCTCCAGCAGCGGCTACGGCAACTACGTCGTCGTGGCGCACGCGGGAGGATTCGACACGCTGTACGGCCACCTCTCGACGGCCCTGGTGAAGGTCGGCCAGTCGATCACCCAAGGCACTGCTGTCGGCCTCGAAGGATCGACGGGCAACTCGACGGGGCCGCATCTCCACTTCGAGCTCCGCATCGGCCAGAAGCCGGTGGATCCGACGCCTTACCTCCCGCCTGGCTCACCGTCAGCGTTTCGCGGTTAACCGAGCCCCGCGGCGCAGCGGCAGGGCAATCCTGGGGAGCACGACCAGCAGGCCGACCCACACCATCACCCAAAAGATCGCCGACGCCAGGAGCTCGAGACTGGTGACGTCGCCACCTTGCGGCCGGACGAAAATGAGGCGCGAGCGATCGAGCCATGGGAGAACGCCCGGTATCTGTCTCCCATCGAGCCAGTAGTAGAGGATGTCCTCGGCGCCTCCAAACGCGAGCGTGTAGAGCGCGCCCTGAAACCACAGCGCCCACAGACCAGAATCGAGCAGGAGCACGGCGCCCAGAGCCATCATCCCAACCAGGATCGCGACGTGTCCGGTCTGGTACTCAGGGTCGAACATCGACAGGTCGTGCGCCTCGAAGATTCGCTGCCAAAGCAGAATGTCACTGAGCGCGTAGAAGCCGAGCGCGACCACCAGCGCGACACCGACCCGGGACCTAGCGGTATTGCGCGGCATGGTGGTGGTGGCGGCTTCGCTGCATTGTTCGTGGCGTCGGCGCGGGAGCGGCTGGGATGATCTCCGCGACCTGGGGCGGCTGCGCCGCGGCGGGGCTGCCCGCCGTCTCGGTCTCCGAGGGCGAGGCGCCCACGCCCGGCGGCCGGTAGAGAAACTCCTGCAGCCCCTCCTTCACGAGCTGGCTGGTGCCAATCGCGACCGCGACCACCACGCACACGGTC
>Ga0066701_10000062_pt1 | contig 24999 bp, 24 predicted proteins | sample GraSoiAngelo_150_FD_66453 | JGI IMG/M metagenome (GOLD analysis project Ga0066701, IMG submission 66453) | Grasslands soil microbial communities from the Angelo Coastal Reserve, California, USA - 14_1009_09_40cm | ecosystem: Environmental > Terrestrial > Soil > Grasslands | place: USA... | reverse complement strand
CCGTACAAGCTGTAGGAGCCGCCAAACAAGATCCGATATCACTCCATGAGGCCGAAAGCTGGTTACCGATGTTGGTGTTCTTGATGGTGACCCAGAAAACGAATACCACCAGAAGCACGATCAAAGCATACTCAACAAGCCCTTGGCCGTCCTCCTCGATCATAAGCCTTTTTAAGAGTTGCATTTTATTTTCACCTCCTTTCCTTGAGCCGTGGGGTGCTCGCCTATCACACGCTAACCGTTTCACCTTAGCCTTCGTGGGCTACGGAAACGGTGGCAATGGGATTTTAGTCGGTGGCCGTCACCGAGTTGATGTTGGTTGCTAGAACTGTAAGTCGTATTCCTTCCCCTTGCTGCTCTTGTACTTGCCGATGCCGTTGTTGGTGCGCGTGGAGCCCATGTAAAAGCACTGCATGACGGTGTGTGGTCCTCGAATAAATCCCATGCCCTGAAACCGCCCGCTATCCGAAACGCGCCAACCGTAGCCGGAAGCGTTGGCGGTTGCGCTGCTGGTTGCAGTTCCACCCGGAGCATAGGCGGTTCCAAACGCTCTTCCAAAGGCTTGGCTGTAGCCATAGGAAAAGCTCCGTTCGTCCACGCCGGTAAACTCCTCGGTCAACACTTCGCTGCTGTCGGGCCTAGCGACTTTGACGCTGCCCTTCATGCGGCTGGTGAAACTGTACTCACCTTTGAGCACTTCTCCGTCTAGGGCGTAAATGGTTATGGGATGGGGTGTCATGTAGGCACAGGAAGATAACAAACCGAGCAACAGGATTGTGGCGCAGACTTTCGCGGTTTCACCTTATGGCAAATGTAACCCATTTCGCGTAAACACCCAAGGCAAATCTTTTCACCTCCTCCCGCGTGCGAACCTGGGCAAACCCCCGATCCTCACCCCTCCCCATAGGGCGTCTCAGTGAGCGCAGCTTGTGCCCATCGCCTGTGCCCACAATGGCACCATGTCACATGGAAGGGCAGAGAAGAGCGGTGGCTCTTCGCTGCTTGTTTTCCATTTTGTTTCTTGCGATTGTGCGTCAGAGCTAACTACGGATCTGGGGGTTGGGGGTTCAAATCCCTCCGGGCGCGCCATGTTTTTCAACACCTTACGCGCCGCTGGTCTTCCTCACGGTTCAGCGGGTTGATTAGGGGCTTGCCGTGTTCCTTCCTCGCCGCCGGGTTCCGGTGTACGTCCTCATCATCGATGGCTTGGTTATACATGCCGCGCAGGGGTGCGAGAATATTCCTGATGGACGACTGCGAAAGGCCCGCCGTCTTTTTTTTCCGCTACAAGCTCGCGAACCATCTTCCGCGTGATCTTGGAAAAAAGTTGCCAGCGCTCGCAAGGCGTGAAAGGTCTAACCGCGTCTGCAAACAAGAGGCTGGGGCTGGACCCTAATACTGCCCTAAACATTTTTGACGGATGCTCTCGCCCGGTGTCGCAACGAGGATATGCGCACTGTGGAAGTCTTTGCGGCGTTGGATGCCCTAGCTGCAAATGCCAACTATTCAATGGCCCTTTGAGCAGTTTCGCAAGGCGTTGGAAACAGTGACAACGAAGAGGGGCGAGTGGCAAAATCTCAACGCTTCTCTGAACGCCGTGAGGTTGGCTGTCGGGCGACTCGGTTGAGCTGCCACCTGCCCCAAAACACAAATTATCAAGACGTACAAGTTGCGGGAGCCGCCAAACAAGATCCGATATTACTCCATGAGGCCGAGAGTTGGTTACCGATGTTAGTGTTCTTGATGGTGACCCAAAAAACGAATACCACCAAAAGCACGATCAAGGCATATTCGACAAGTCCTTGGCCGTCTTCCTCAACCATGAGCTTTTTTAAGAGTTGCATTTATTCACCTCCTTTGCTCTGGGGCGGTAACGCAAGAGAGGTACCAGGCAAGCGCGGCACGCTATTGTTCAGACTTCTTACCAGAAAGCATCAAAACAACTTCGCTGCGGCGGGCAAAAACACCTTGATCATTTGGCGACAAATCCAAAAGGGCATCGTGGGTTCGATTGGCTTGTGCTCGTGTCGAACTATACGCGTAAGATTGCCATCAATGCATTTGTACAGACCTTCGGTCCGTGTATTGAAGTGGTGGATAAGGACCACCAGTTCGTCGTGAGAAAGAAGAAAGACCTTGAGAAGATAGATTTAGACACGTACAAGCCTATTCGTTCCTTGATAATCGGGATACAGCGACCACTCGGGTGAAAAAAGCGCTCACGTGCCACCTTGTCAAACTTCCGTCCACCTCCTGGCGCGTGCCGCTCGCAGATGCGAACCGGATGGCAACCCGTCCCCCCTGGGCCTCGCGGTGAGCGCGGCTTGTGCCCATCGCGTGTGCCCACAATGGCACCCATGTCAGATGGAATGGCAGGGAAGAGCCACCGCTCATCCCTGCTTGTTTTCCATTTCGGTTCTTGCGATTGTGCGTCAAAGCTTACTACGGATCTGGGGGTTGGGGGTTCAAATCCCTCCGGGCGCGCCAATGAGTCTTCATTAGCAAGCCGGTCCATTCAAAATCCCGACGTAGAGCATACAAGAGCTATCCCAATGAATCACGATATGCGTAGCAAAAGACAAGAACGGTCCTGGGACCGTGCCGTGCGACTTTTCTACGTTTCCATTGGCCTGTTATATCTAGACGGCTGTACGAGCACCACCACAACCGTTTCTCGAGGCCAAACGAAGCAGCCGCGGGGCTTTATGGAAAAGATGGTGGATCAAATCACGGAGCGGGAATGCAACGTCGGCAGATTCATCTGTCCGTATGGTCTAGGACCGGCGGGTGAGCCCTGTGACTGCACAGACCCCTCGGGATATGTCTTGAAAGGTCTCACGGTCAAATAGTTCTATGTGAGTCTCGCACTTTTTTGTACTCTTTCAGCAGTGGATTGTACGCCAGGATTGATTTTCCAGGGCAGATTTTGATCCATTTGCTTTTACTCCCGACGTGAGGCACGGTTGTTGCTCGAAAGAGTTGCCCGTAAGAGGTCGGCGAAATGGCTAATGAAGGTCGGAAAACTGTCCTCATCGTTGAGAACCAGCCGAACTATACCCAATTGTTGGTAAAGCAACTCTTGTTCGCAGGCATGAACCCGGTTGTTGCCATTACCGGTGAGGGCGGCCTCAGGAAAGTCGTTGAGTGCCGTCCCGCCGTGATCTTGCTTGAGGTGGAACTGTCGGACATGGACGGAATGACGTTTGTTTCTGAGCTAAGACGAAGGCCAGAGGCAGACCGGATCCCTATTGTTGCCATGAGTGCATTGTCTCACTGGAAAGCCAGATGCCTTGAGGGCGGCTGCAACGATTTCTTGCAAAAGCCTATAAAAATGATCGAGCTTATGGCTCATCTAAAAAAGTTTTTGAAGTAAGACAATAGAGCGACGCATTGACGGGCAACTGCTCTCAGTTCTGTAACCCGGCTAAACAACACTTTCCCGCGCGCGGAATGACTGTGAGTAAATCTTCAAATCGGTATTGCCCGTCGAAACCGACCCGGCATCATGAAGAGACTGTAGAAACCGCTTCGCCCGACCGGCTTAGCGCGTGCGGGGAAATTAGCTGTTTTGCGATTCCTCAAAGATGCTGCGCTTGAAGCGCCACTGAGCCCCGATTTTTATTGCCGGAAGTTTAATATGTCCTTGTAAGGCATGGAATTACAGCGCCAAGGTATCGAACCGATAAAACCTAAGGGCGGATCTTTCAGCCTTGACGGGGACTTGCGAACAGTGGGAGAATGCGCGGTCAAAGATGGGTAGTGGTCGCGGCGCGGCGCACGCTCATCATGAGGAAGGTACGTTGTAGACTCGGGTCGGGTTGGGAGAAAGGAGGCTACATCTTATGTCGATTGTAACCGTTTCTCATGCGGCATTCACCGGTGGCAGCGAGATCGCCCAAAAGACTGCGCTCAATCTAAATTACCGTTCCATCAATCGTGAAGTGCTGATCGAAGCTAGCCAGCGTTATGGTATCCCCGAGGCGAAATTTACCGAAGTCTTGGAGACCGAGGGTCACTGGTGGGAACGTTGGCTAGAGAGTTTGCGGTTGTATCGCATCACGCTGCAAGCAGCCATGTGCGAAGTGGCTCAAGGCGGTAGAATCGTCTATCATGGTCGAGCGGGCCAGGAGCTCTTCCCGGGAATTCGCCACGTTTTGAAGGTGTTGATTATCGCATCCATGGACTATCGAATCGAACAAGTAAAAACGCGCAGGGGACTGGATAATACTAATGCGCGCCAATTCCTAAAGGAGCTGGATCGCGTTCGTGGCCGCCGACTCCGGGCGCTTTTCAATATCGATTGGCAGGACCCCATTGGCTACGACTTGGTTATTAACACGTCGCGTATTACACCGGAGACGGCGGCTGATCTTATCACCCAGACAGCAAGCCGAGCGGAATTCCAGCCGACGGCAGATTCTGAAAAGGCATTTGGCGATCTCACAATCACGGCGAGAGTTCAGGCGGCCCTGATTACCTCGGCCAGGACGCGCAATGTTATTCTCAACGTTCGGAGCGACGGAGGACGAGTCTATATTTCCGGAATCCTTGCAGATCCAGATTTGGAAAAAGAGATCGTGCGCATCGCCAAGGGTGTCTCAGGCGTGACGGATACAGTTACGGACATCGAGCCACCGCCCATCGAATACATGCATCCTTGATTCGGGTCTGGCGCGTTTGCTGGCCCGGGGATGCGCCGGGGAATTTTCTCGAACAAACCGTCTGCTTTTCTGATTTAATTTCGAGTACCCTTTCGCTCAATTCACCTTCGAGCTTTTCTCATCGGTTCGGAATCTCAAATTGCCGGCATCAATTTGTTTGGACCAATATTTATGTTATGGTTGACGACGATTTTATGAATAATTCTCATGCGCATCCGTCGGCGCCTGACGAGTTTTACATGGAGTTAGCCTTGGCGGAGGCGAAAGGAGCGGCGGCCAAGGGAGAAGTGCCGGTCGGGGCAGTGGTCGTTTGGCAACAGGAAGTTATCGGCAGGGGCTGCAACCGAAGAGAGGAGCGGCAAAATGCTCTCTGTCATGCGGAAGTCTTAGCCATTGAAGCAGCTTCCAGTCGCCTTCAAAGCTGGAGACTAACCGACTGCGATATTTATGTGACTCTCGAACCGTGTATCATGTGTGTCGGAGCAATATTACAGGCGCGAATGCGCCGGTTAGTGTTCGGCTGCTTGGACCCAAAGGCTGGCGCTGTGGAATCTTTGTATCGGCTTTGTGATGATGAGCGACTCAATCATCGGCTCCCGGCCACCGGCGGGGTCATGGCTACTGACTGCGCATTTCTTCTAGCAGATTTTTTCCGCCGGCTGCGGCACCAAAAAAACCATGTTCAAACAGCGGAGAGGTGGCCGAGCCCGGTTGAAGGCGCGTGACTCGAAATCACGTTCACGGGGAACCGTGACGGGGGTTCAAATCCCTCCCTCTCCGCCAATTACCTGTTTCGATTGAGACGGTCCTTGCCCATCGCTGACTCCCCAGTCGATTCGTAGTTGCACCCGCCGTCGAACGTCCAGCCATCAGCGGCACCAAGGAGCTGGGTTGTGGTTTGTAAATAGAGCCGCTTCACCGGTCGCCATTTATAGCTTGGTAATATTGCCGCAGGCCGTGTGCGTGAATGTCAAAAATTCGAAATTTTCCTAAGTGCCACTTCTGAAGCTTAAAGCGAATCGAAGTCCAAAGGACAGCGAATCCATATTTTACACTGCGCCGAAAGTTGATCGTGGAAGCCTCGGGAAAATAATGGGTGGGGCAAGAGATCTCGCCAACGCTGTAGCCGAAATAAATCGCCTGGACCAAAATTTCATTGTCGAAGGCAAAATCGTCCGAGTTCACCAATAAAGGCAGAGAGAGTAAAACGTTGCGCGAGAATGCTCGATATCCAGAATGATATTCCGACAATTTAGCCCCCAGGAGAAAGTTTTGAATCAACGTCAGCGCGCGATTGGCGATGTATTTGTAAAGCGGCATACCGCCGCTGCGTGCCTTGCCACCTAGAATCCGCGACGCAATGACCACATCGTACAGCCCCGTGGCGATTAACCCCGCCATCGGCAGAACCAGGCGTGGCTGATACTGGTAGTCCGGGTGTAACATGACGATGACGTCGGCACCCGTACGCAGCGCTTCCGTGTAGCAGGTTTTTTGGTTGCGCCCGTAGCCGAAGTTTTTTTCATGAAGAAATACTCGTAAGCCGAGCCGCTGCGCAAACTTAACGGTTTCGTCCTTGCTGTTGTCGTCGATGAGCAGGATTTCATCGACAATGTCCGTCGGGATCTCTTGCACAGTTTTTTCGAGAGTGCGCGCTGCATTATAGGCTGGCAAGACGACGACAACTCGTTTACCGTACAACATAAAACTCTCCGAAAGTAGCCGTCTAAGTAACATGGGCAGAGCGAGCTTTCAAACAAGCGTCTGTCCAGCACCACGGCTCCCTCGCTTACTTGGGCTGCTGCATCCACAACCGAACAGCGGGTAAGACTGATGAAGCGGATCTTGTGAGTTGGGTGAAGTATAAGGGGGAGACTTAAACGGAGCGTTGCTGATTTTTTTAATTTTACCTGTGCGGCGGCAACGGAGCGCTTCTTAATTTCGTTTCCGGAGATCTAAAGACCAGGCGCCGTGATCGTCAAAAATGGCTTCCTTAAATAACGTGTCGTAAAATACTTCGATCATCTCGCCGTTGCCACGGATCGTAGCGACGGTGAGAGAGGCCCAAATATCCTTCCACTCTATTAATTTCATTCCATTATATTCAATCGGTGGCCATGTCATGTCGGAAGGTCCAACGGTGCTGGGTTGATTGGTTGTGCGGCGAAGCGCGCGTACTTTGCTCGAGCTAGATCCCTTGTTGGAGAATTGGTCCATGAAGTTTCCTCATAGTAGTGTGAGGAGTTGGAGAGCAATTGAGATGCCACTGTTAAGTGTTATGGGATTTCAATGACTTACGAAAAATTAATGATTGTAGAGATCTCGCAAGAACGTAAGCTGTTTTTACATTACATCGACAGTGATCATGCGGGTTCTGCCCGTCGATAAACAAGTTAAGACTAAACAACTACTTGCAGCAGGTGAGAAACGTTGGATGTGAGGTTTTGAAAGTGTAAGGCAATTTAACACGAAATATCCAGGTCGGTTGGAGAACCGATCTTATCTTGGTAGAAATGCTGATCACACTTATGGTAGTTTCGAAGCGCCTGGCTTATCACTCATACTTAGGGAGAGGTGACCGAGCGGTTGAAGGTGCACGACTGGAAATCGTGTGTACCCCTAATAAGGGTATCGGGGGTTCGAATCCCCCCCTCTCCGCCATTCATTTACGACTCGGCTATGCACTTAATGCCTTCATTCTCAAGACACTTCACGAACAGCTCGGCAGCTTTCCTTGCTGTTCCTTCGGGTTGAGATCGCCCCCCCTATAAAATCACGTCTATAAGGGTGAGATACCTTTCATAGGGAGTCGCCGCTTTAGGGCAGCTCATTGCTGCTACCGCCCGACCATCGCCGAAAGCTTCATGAGATAGGGTGATGATAGACATAGGTTTGCCGTTATGCCGCCGGCCTCGGATCGAGGTGTCCCAGCCGCTTGAGAGCTTCACGCGCCGGCGCAAACGTAGGTCTTGCCTCCAGAGCCATATAGTAATAGTGCAACGCTTCGCGTAAGTTACCGCCGCTCTCAGAAAGCTCGGCCAGCTGATAGTAAGGCTCCGGCCGGGTGAGGTCGCGCATCATTGCCATCTTTAAGTGCCCGCGGGCTTCCACATACGCCTTTCGCTCGCGGGCCAGCTCGGCCAGGTGGAGAAGCTCATCGACGGTTCCGCTCATGCCGATCTTTTGTCTCTGAAGGATTTCTTCGCAAAGCACCAGGATGTTCTTTGGATCGAACGGCTTCTCAAGGAAGTCTACGGCTCCCAGTTTCATTGCCTCGACGCCTCGGCTAACAGTTCCATAGGCGGTCAGCATGACCACCGGCATCTTGGGTCTAAGACCTCTTAGATAGCCGAGTAGCTCCAGGCCATCCATTTTGGGCATCTGAATATCGACGAAGACGATATCGTAGCGACCTTCTCTAACACGAAGGAGAGCGTCATCGCCGTTGCCGGCCTTATCCACCTTGTACCCTTCAGCCTCCAACACCATGCCGAGATTATTGCGAATGTTGCGCTCGTCATCGACGACCAGAATATGAACTTGCGATTGGGTCATTGGATTTCTCCCTTTGTGTTGTTACCGGACGAAAGTACCAGCCGTCATCAAGTGCATGTGTTCTTCTGCCTTCTTCGCGGCCTTGACGCGTCTCGATAAATTAGAGGCGCATAAAATATGCCAGCTTAAATCGAAGCAAACCGTCAACCGTTTGATCGAAATAAAACAGCCGTTATTGCGAGTATCGTCGCCGGCTATCAGGATTTAGAGTGATGCTAAAAAAAGTTCTCATTGGCCACTGCACGGCACGCGTCCTTTGCACGTGCTTGCATCTTGCAACTCTTCACTAAACGCTTCTTGCAAATTGCATCCTACCGGCCACTCAAAAACATTTAGAAACCAATCTTTTTACGGGGAAGAGGCTGGCATTCCGCTTGCGTTAGCAATTTGGCAGATTACTCGATTCTTAGGAGCGATCAAATGGCTGACGTTATATTCATCATCATCACGGTCGTGTTTTTTGTCATCTCATGGCTCTATGTCCGCGGCTGCGATCGTCTGTAAGGAGGAACTATGGGACTGGAATATATTCTTGGCTTTATCGTGTCGGTGGCGGTCTTGTTGTACCTACTCTACGCGCTGCTATGGCCCGAGAAGTTCTAACTGAGGAGCAAGAAATTCGCGGCGATGCGAAACAAACTAAAAGATATTTCATTAGGGCGAAGACGGGAGATGTCATGACGGTAAATGGATGGATACAAATCTTACTCTATATGGCGATGATTTTCGCCATAACCAAGCCGCTCGGCAGCTACATGTATCGTGTCTTCGAGGGGGACCGGCAACCTTTACCGCGCCTGTTCGGAGCGATCGAGCGGTTGCTCTACAAGCTTTGCGGCGTTGATCCGAAGCAGCAGCAAGACTGGAAGCAGTATACGCTAGCGATGCTCGTGTTCAGCGCGATCACTTTGCTGGTGACCTACGGTATCGAACGCCTGCAAGATGTTCTGCCGCTCAACCCGCAAAATTTTCCTCCGGTCGCCCCAGACTTGGCGTTTAACACAGCGGCGAGTTTTACCACAAATACAAACTGGCAGGCTTATAGCGGCGAATCGACGATGAGCTATCTAACGCAGATGGCGGGGCTCGCCTGGCATAATTTCATGTCGGCTGCTATCGGCATCGGCATAGCACTCGCGTTAGCACGCGGCATCACCTATCGCTTACAGGGCGGCGCGGCGAAGACGCTGGGCAATTTCTGGGTCGATCTCGTGCGCGCCACGGTGTACGTGTTGATTCCTATCTCTATCCCGATCGCATTGCTGCTGGTCTCGCAGGGAGTCATTCAAAACTTTTCGGCATATGTCGAAATAGCGACACTGGAGGGTGTCAAGCAAACCCTGGCGATGGGGCCGGTAGCATCACAGGAAATCATCAAGGAATTGGGCACCAACGGCGGCGGATTTTTCAACGCCAACAGTGCCCATCCATTCGAGAGCGCCAATCCGCTGACTAACTTCATCGAGATGCTGCTGATTTTTTCCATCCCAGCGGCGTTAACCTACACCTACGGTCGCATGGCGCGGGATCAAAAGCAGGGTTGGGTGCTGTTTGGCGCGATGGCGTTGATTTTTATCGTAGGTGTATGGGTCGCCTACCGCAGCGAAGCGCAAGGCAATCCGCTCATGCGCGGTATGGCGGTGGATCAAGGCGCAGGCAACTGGGAAGGGAAAGAAGCGCGTTTCGGTATCGCCAACTCTGCGCTGTTTGCGACTGTCACCACGGCAACGTCCTGTGGCGCGGTCAATTCGATGCACGATAGTTTTACCGCGCTCGGCGGACTTGTGCCGCTCGCCAACATTCAACTCGGCGAATTGGTCTTCGGCGGCGTCGGTGCGGGACTCTACGCCATGCTGATTTATGTCATCCTGTCGGTTTTCATTGCAGGGTTGATGGTCGGCCGCACGCCGGAATATCTCGGTAAAAAGATCGAATCCCGGGAGATCAAGCTCTCGATGCTCTATGTGCTGATCTTCCCGCTGCTGATTCTTTACTACTCGGGCTGGTCGCTGGTCGCGCCGTACGGCGTTTCCTCGCTGAACAACGCCGGACCGCACGGACTCAGCGAAATTCTCTACGCCTATAGCAGCGCCGCGGGAAACAACGGATCTGCCTTTGCCGGCCTGAACGCAAACACGCCCTGGTTTAACGTGAGTCTCGGTTTGACGATGCTCGCTGGGCGTTTCTTGATGATCGTGCCCGCTATGGCGGTGGCCGGCTCGCTCGTCGGTAAGAAAGCGGTGCCGGAAAGCTTGGGCACCTTCCCGACCAACGGATCACTTTTCGTCGTGCTGCTCGTCGGCGTCATCATCATCGTCGGGGCGTTGACTTTCTTCCCGGCGCTGGCACTCGGTCCGATCGTTGAACACTTTTTGGCTCAAGCAGGAAAGGTTTACTAACATGGCAGACACACGCTTAAAAGAACGTTCTTTGTTCGATCCTGAAATCATGCGGCCGGCGATTTGGGACAGTTTCCGCAAACTCACGCCGCGCCACGTGATCAAGAACCCGGTCATGTTCGTTGTCGAGATCGGCAGCGTGCTGACAAGCTTGATCTTGCTGCGCGATCTTTTTGCTCCCACACCCGGATCTCAACCGCTATGGTTTACCTTCAACGTCAGTTTCTGGTTGTGGTTCACCGTTGTCTTCGCCAACTTCGCCGAAGCGGTCGCGGAAGGACGCGGTAAGGCCCAGGCGGCGACGCTACGCAAGATGCGCAAGGAGACTAACGCGCGACGCTTGGTCAACGGGAGCCGTGAAGAAACGGTGCCCGCGTCGGCGCTCCGCAAAGGCGATACCGTCGTGGTCGAAGCCGGCGAAATTATCCCCGGCGACGGCGACGTGATCCAAGGCATCGCATCGGTCGATGAATCGGCGATTACCGGCGAGTCCGCCCCGGTCATTCGTGAAAGCGGCGGCGACCGCTCGGCGGTTACCGGCGGCACAAAAGTGTTGTCCGATCGGATCGTCGTGCGCATCACGGCAAGCCCGGGCGAATCTTTTCTCGATCGCATGATCGCTTTGGTCGAAGGCGCGGAGCGACAAAAGACGCCCAACGAGATCGCGCTTAATATTCTGCTCGCCGGTCTTACGCTCGTGTTTCTCTTCGCCTGCGTGACGCTCGTGCCGATGGCGCTCTACTCCGGCATGCCCAACGTTTCTGTGACCGTGATCGTCGCTCTGCTCGTCTGCCTGATTCCCACGACCATCGGCGGTCTTCTTTCGGCGATCGGCATCGCCGGCATCGATCGTTTACTTAGAAAAAACGTTCTCGCCATGAGCGGGCGCGCGGTCGAAGCCGCCGGCGATGTCGACACTTTGCTTCTCGACAAGACTGGCACGATCACGCTCGGCAACCGTATGGCCACAGAGTTTATCGCTGTCGATGGCGTGAGTCCGGAAGCTCTCGCGGACGCAGCCCAACTCGCGAGTCTTGCCGATGAAACTCCTGAAGGCCGCTCGATCGTCGTGCTGGCGAAGGAGAAATACGGACTGCGCGGTCGCGACGTGCAAAGCATTGGCGCAAAATTTATTCCGTTCAGCGCCCAAACACGCATGAGCGGTTGCGATTTAGACGGTCGCATCATCCGCAAAGGTGCCGTCGATGCGATTGTCAGCTTCGTCGGCGAGATGGGCGGCGCAGTGAGCTCGCAAATCAACGGCGTCACTCACGGCATTGCCGATGCGGGAGGCACACCGCTGGTGGTTTCCGAGGGCAACGAGGTTCTCGGCGTGATCCATTTAAAGGACGTGGTGAAGGGTGGTATCAAAGAACGCTTTGCGCGCTTCCGTGCCATGGGCATTCGCACGGTGATGATTACCGGCGACAACCCGCGCACCGCCGCGGCGATCGCTCGGGAAGCCGGCGTAGATGACTTTCTAGCGGAGGCCACTCCGGAAGCCAAGATGCGTCTTATCAAGGAAGAGCAAGCGCAGGGAAAACTTGTAGCCATGACAGGCGACGGCACAAATGACGCGCCGGCGCTGGCCCAAGCTGACGTTGGTGTTGCCATGAACACAGGAACACAGGCGGCTAAGGAAGCCGGCAACATGGTCGATCTCGATTCCAACCCAACTAAACTTTTGGAGGTCGTGGAGATCGGCAAGCAGATGCTGATGACCCGCGGCGTGCTCACGACCTTTTCCATCGCCAACGACGTGGCCAAGTATTTCGCGATCATTCCGGCGATGTTCATGGGCGTCTATCCGGAGATCGCACCGTTGAATATTATGCATCTGGCGTCGCCGCAGAGCGCGATTCTTTCGGCGGTAATATTCAACGCGATCATTATTATTTTGCTCATCCCGTTGGCTTTGCGCGGCGTTCAGTATCGCCCCATCGGCGCCGGCCCGTTGCTGGCACGTTCTCTGTTGATCTATGGCGTCGGCGGGGTCATCGCGCCGTTTATCGGTATCAAGCTCGTCGACTTGGTTTTGGAAGCCGTCGGACTTGTCTAGGAGTCATATATGAAAACTATGATCATCGCTTTGCGGACTACGATCGTCACTCTTGTCTTGACCGGACTACTCTATCCGTTCGTGATGACCGGTCTCGCTCAAGTGCTGTTTCCCTGGCGCGCAAACGGCAGCCTGGTTACGGACGAAAAGGGACAAGTGATCGGCTCGGAGCTGATCGCCCAAGGATTTGCTAATCCGGCGTATCTTCAGCCACGGCCTTCGGCGGCAGGGGAGAAGGGCTATGACGCGACTTCCTCTTCCGGTTCTAATCTAGGCCCGACATCGAAGAAGTTGCAGGACCGTATAAAGGAAGACCTTAAGCGGCTCAAGGAAGAAAATCCTGACGCGTCGAGTCCTGTTCCTGCCGACCTCGTGACCGCTTCAGGGAGCGGGCTCGATCCGCATCTTTCACCGCAAGGAGCGCTCTGGCAGGTGCCGCGAGTTGCCAAGGCACGCGGAATTTCACCGGAGAGAGTGCAAGCCGTTGTAGAGGCCAATGTCGAGGAAAGAACCTTCGGCATTCTAGGCGAACCCGGAGTCAATGTGCTCTTGGTCAACCTTGCGCTCGATCGTCAGTTTGGCCGCCCCGCTCCCCTGCCGGTTTCAGAGAAAAAGGATACAGCAAAAGACAGCGCTGCGAGCGCAGGAGTATTTCTCGCGCCGTAGGCTCAAGCGTCAACTTACTGCCAAGAAAGGTGTTATACCGGTTGATACTGAGAAGTTGCTTTGAAGCTTACTGGCAAACTTGAAAACCGCATCCTATATTGATCGCCAATGGCCGCATTAAGCCACTGGCTATGAGCGATACCTCCTGATGGCACTGGACCGCAAACGTCCCGAAGATTTCCTCGAGCTGGTCGAGCGCGCCAAGCGCGGCCGGCTCAAAGTCTATATCGGCCCCGCTGCGGGCGTGGGTAAAACCTACCAAATGTTGGAGGAGGCTCATGCGCTAAAGAAGCGGGGTGTGGACGTGGTCCTGGCATTCATCGAGACTCACGGCCGCGCCGAGACGGAGGCTCTTGTGGAGGGGCTAGAGGTTATTCCACGACGACGAATGGACTATCGGGGTGTGACGGTGGAGGAGATGGATCTCGACGCCGTGCTGAAGCGTCATCCGCAGTTGGCGGTGGTCGATGAGCTGGCGCACACAAACATTCCCGGCAGTCGGAATCGAAAACGTTATCAAGATGTTCTCGAACTTTTAGAGGCAGGAATAAATGTCATCTGCGCATTCAACGTGCAGCACTTGGAAAGCTTGAACGATCTGGTCAAGCAGGCGACCGACGTGGTTGTCCGCGAAACCATCCCCGACTCTTTTCTGAAGCAGGCCGACCAAGTGGTAAATCTTGATTTGGCAGTGGAGGATCTGATCGAGCGGCTGCGGGCCGGCAAGATCTACAGCCAGGAAAAGGTTAATTGGGCGTTGGAGCACTTCTTCAAGCCTGAAAAACTTTCGATGCTACGAGAGATTGCGCTGCGCGAAGTCGCCGAAAGCATCGATCGAACGGTGTCCGCCCAAGCTCGTTCGGACGAAAATTCACATCGGGCAGTGGCGAGCGAGCGGGTCATGGTTTGCATTGCCTCGCGAACGCCTCATTCCGCCATGCTGCTCCGGCGCGCGTCGCGACTGGCTGGACGACTCAACACCGATTGGTACGTCGTCTACGTCGAGACTCCCAAAGAAAACCCTCTCAGAATCGATGCCGAAGCACAGCGTCACCTGATCGATACCGAGCAAAAGGCGCGGGAGCTCGGCGCCGAAGTGGTTCGCCTCAGCGCCAAGGATCCGGTTCCCGCGCTGCTCGAATTCGCGCGTACACACGGCGTCGGCCACATCGTCATCGACCGGACCAGAAAGTCCTGGTGGCGCCAACTCTTGGGACAGTCGGTGATGGCTAGGTTGGTAAGAGAAGCGGCGGGTTTCGACCTGCATATCGTCTCCTTCGAGGGAGAGGAGGAGTCCGCATGAGCTTGCGAACCAAACTCCTCTTAGCTCAGGCTCCGATGGCTTTGATCCTGGTGATCATTTCAGCCTTCTCCGTATGGATGGTTTCTTTCTTGGGTTCGCACTCTCAAACGATTTTGAAAGACAACTATCGCAGCGTTCTGGCAGCCCAGCGGATGAAGGAAGCCATAGAGCGCATGGATAGTGCGGCGCTCTTCCTGATCGCCGGCAGGCGCGACAAGGGGCTGTCGCAAGCTGCTCAGTACCGACCTTTGTTCGAATCCGAGCTCCAGGTTCAGGAGAACAACATCACTGAACCTGGGGAGCGCGAGGTCACTCAACGGTTGCGCGAATTCTGGAATGACTATCAACAAAAGTTTGACCGTTGTCAAAAGATGAGCGATGCCGAGGCGGCAAGGCAGTTTTATTTCGGCGAGCTGGAGCCGGCATTCGAAAAGGTAAAGAACGCTGCGGATGAGATTCTAGCGATGAACCAGGACGCGATGGTGCGCAAGAGCAATGACGTGCGCCGCACCGCGGAGCGAATGAATAACATCACGATTGGGGCCGTCATGGTGGCTCTGGTCCTTGGTCTTGTTCTTTCGGCGATGCTCACGCAGCGGTTGTTGCGTCCTCTCTCCCAGCTGAGTCATGCCACCAAGAGCCTCGGTGAAGGAAATTTTAATGCCCGGGCGAATTTACAGGGTAACGACGAACTGGCGCAGTTAGCGCGGGATTTCAACTCCATGGCCGATCGCCTCTTGCAGTACCGTAACAGTTCCCTCGGCGAGTTGCTCCAGGCTCAACTAGCTATGCAGGCGGCGATCGACAGCTTGCCTGATCCCGTCGTCATCTTCGGTGTCGGAGGCGATGTCAGCAACGTGAACCGCCCGGCGGAAAGCCTACTCGGCTTCGGCTCGGAACTTGGTGCCAAGGACTCGCAAAGCAACGTGGATCCTTCGGTTCGGGAAGTGTTGGATCGCATGCGCGCTCACGTGCTGAGCGGCAAAGGAGCTTACACCCCGAAAGGATTCGCCGAAGCCTTTCGGGCACGCACCACCGAAGGCGAGCGATATTTTCTGCCGCGTGCCATTCCGGTGTACGAGTCGAGAGCGGGGATCGTCGGCGCCACCGTCATCCTTCAAGACGTAACTCGGCTCAGGCGATTTAGCGAGCTGAAAGACGATTTGGTCGCCACCGTCGCTCATGAATTTCGCACGCCGCTCACGTCCCTACGCATGGCCATTCATCTGTGCCTAGAGCAAATGGTTGGGCCGTTGACTGAAAAGCAATCGGATTTGCTCCATGCCGCGCGGGAAGACTGCGAGCGGTTGCAGTCGATGGTGGACGACATTTTGGACCTTTCCCGCATCAAGGAGGGTCAGATCGAAATGCATCGCCGTCCGATCTCAGTCGCCTCTCTAGTTCACGGAGCCATCGAAGCGCACCGAGCCGCAGCGGAGCTAAAAAATGTCCGGCTAGGCGCTTCCAATCAAACGTCCGACGGCGAGGTCATGGTCGATCCGGAGCGCGTTACCTTGGTGTTCTCAAACCTCATCAACAATGCGATTTGCCACACCCCGAGCGGTGGAAGCATCGACGTGCGGGCGCTGCCGACCGACGGGGTCGTACGTTTTGAAGTTTCGGATACGGGAGAAGGAATCCTCCCGGAACACCAACGATACCTCTTTGAACGATATTTTCGCGTGCCCGGCTCGAACTCGAAGGGCGCAGGGTTGGGCCTCTCCATCGCCAAGGAAATGGTGGAAGCGCATGGGGGACAGATCGGGGTCAAAAGTGAACGGGGAAAGGGCAGCACGTTTTGGTTTACCATACCTAGCGCTCATAGAGAGGAATCGAGAGGAGGATCACGAGCATGACTGAAACCCAGTCGCGTATCCTGGTCGCAGATGACGAGCGTAACATCCGTAAAACTCTATCACTTGTATTGGAGGCCGCAGGTCACATTGTCGATGTGGCCGCTGATGGCGACGAGGCTCTTAGTCTGTGTCGAGAAAGGCACCCGGATATCGCCTTTGTGGATCTGCGTATGCCCAAAATGCAAGGGGTGGAGGTTCTCAGTCATATCCGAGCCATCAGCCCCAAGACAGCGGTAGTGATTATCACTGCCTACGGGACGGCCTCCAATGCCGTCGAGGCGATGAAGCTCGGGGCCGTCGATTTCATCCAAAAGCCTTTTGATCCAAAAATCATCGAAGTGCTCGCTCAGGAAATTCTCTTCCGCCAACATTTGACCTCCATCGGATCGTTTGATGATTATCTCCACCTGGCCGAGCTTGCCCGCGAACGCAACGCTCGAGTCGAGGCCCGGGCTTATCTGAAGGCGGCGATGTCGCGTGACGTCACCCGCCCGGAGTCCTATTACTGGTTAGGTTTTATGGCGGAAGGCGATGGCGATAAACGAACCGCTCTCCAGTACTATTACATGGCAGTGGACGCAAGCCATGAATCCGAACCGGCACGGGAAGCGCTCACGCGTCTCGGCCACCAGTTGCCGGAACAAAAGTCATGAGCCTTATGGCTCGAATTTCTTCCGCTTCCGCCACAAGGTTGAGGCATCGATGCCGAGAATTGACGCTGCCTCTTCAAGATTTTGCGCTCGGGCCAGCACTCGCTTGACATGCGCGCGCTCGATCTCTTCCAGCGTGAAATTGCCGCCGAGCGCCGGACCGGCATCACCACGGGCGGCGATTCTCTCGGGAAGCCCCGCGGGCTCGATGACCTGCGCTGGCCAGAGAATAATCGCTCGCTCGATGGCATTGGCGAGTTCGCGAACGTTGCCCGGCCAGGCGTACTTCAAAAGCGCCTGTTCGGCCGCTTGCGAGAGCTCCGGGGGCGAGCGACGAGTGGCCCGGGCGAAGAAAGCGAGGAAACGCCGCACGAGTGGCAAGATATCTTCGGGGCGCTCGCGCAGCGGCGGCACGCAAATCTCCAGAACATTGAGACGGTAGAGCAGATCCTCGCGAAATCGGCCGGCCTTGACATCCTCTTCAAGGTTTCTGTTGGTGGCGGCGATCACTCGAACATCGGCATACCGGGTGCGCGTCTCGCCGAGACGCTCGAACTGTTTGTCTTGAAGGAAGCGGAGAAGTTTTGCCTGCAGCGCCGGTGAAACCTCGCCAATCTCATCGAGAAAGAGCGTGCCGCCTTGGGCGGCTTCCACGCGTCCGGCCTGGTCCCGCACCGCGCCGGTAAAAGAGCCCTTGGCGTGGCCAAACAGCTCGCTGGCCAACAGCTCTTCGGACAACGTCGGACAATTGACGACGACAAACGGCTGGGAAGCGCGGGGGCTGTGGAAATGAATCGCCCGCGCCAAAACTCCTTTGCCAGTACCGCTCTCTCCCCGCAGCAAAATCGTCGCGCCGGACGCCGCGCCTCGCAGCGCCGTTTCTAAGGCGAGTCGCATTTTAGCGGAATGGGTCTCTAGCTCTATTTCGGGCGATGCGCCGCGTAGCTGTTCTTCCAGGTTGGCGATCCGATACGCGAGTTGGCGGTGACTGGTGGTTTGCTTGACGACATGTTGGATCTGGGCAGGAGTGAACGGCTTGGGAATATAGTCCTTCGCGCCCCGCCTGACGGCCTCGACCGCGGTGTCTATGGTGGCGTGGGCGGTGATCACGATGATTGACAGATTAGGATCTTCAGCCAACAGCTGTGGGATGAGATCGAGACCGCTTATCTCCCCTAGACGCAGATCCAGAAATGCCAGGTCGTAGGGCTGCTGTGCGAGTGCAGCCAAAGCGCTCTCCGCCGATGCTGCTCCGGTGACCTGACAACCGATTTGTTCGAGACAAACCGAGAGCGTCGCGCGGATATTCTTCTCGTCGTCAATGACCAAGATCCGAAGCTTGTTTTGTGCCGGCTGAGTGAGATCGGGTTCCATGGGCGGCGGTTCTATGTTTTGATCAGGGCAAATCTCTAGTTAGTTAATAATTTCGGCTTCAGCATCTTCGCTTTTAATGACTACGCGTCGGGATCACTAGCCGGTAGCCAATGCCACTTTCCGTCCGGAGAAGTTTTTCTCGGGCCTCTGAGATTTCGATCTTTTTACGCAGATGGGTCATATAAACCCGCAAGTATTGAGACTGCTCTTCGGCATTGGGTCCCCAAACCTCACGCAGCAACTGTTTGTGGGTCACCACTTTGCCGGCGTGCTGCGCCAGCACCTTTAGGAGCGCGTACTCGGTGGCGGTGAGTTTGACTTCGTCGCCGCTCACGCTGACCGTGCGGCTGTTGAAATCGATCGCTAGATGGCCTGCCTGAAAATAAGGTTCGTCTGGACCGACAGCGCCGCGTCGTTGAATGGCGCGCAGTCGCGCGAGCAATTCAACCGATTCGAAGGGCTTCGTGACGTAGTCATCGGCGCCACCGTCCAAGGCGGCAACTTTATCATCGGGCCCCTCGCGTACGGATAGAATCAGTACGGGCACCCGACTCCATTCTCGAAGACGCTTTAGCACCACCATTCCGTCCATGTCCGGAAGGCCCAGATCGAGTAAAACCACATCCGGTCTACGGGCGGCAATATCTGAGAGTCCCTGACGGCCGCTTTCCGATTCGAAAACCCGGTACTCTTCTTCCAAAAGGATCCGCAGCAGTTTGCGGATCTGCTGCTCATCGTCGATGACGAGAGCAAGGGGCCGCTCGTTCAAGCAAACTCCTCCGCCAGGTCAGCGCTCAGGGTTTCCACCGGAATCGTGATGACAAACTCAGCGCCCCGAGGTTGCCGGTTCGCCGCGTGCACGTTGCCGTTATGCGCCCGCACGAAACCGTCAACGATGGCTAACCCGAGTCCCGTTCCGCCCGGTCGCGCGTCCGCTCCTCGATAGAAGACGTCAAAAATACGACCGAATTCCGACTCACGGATGCCTTTGCCCTCGTCTTCGACTGACAATACCAGGAGGCTATCTTGCAGGCGTGCCGTCACGGTAATTTGGCTGCCCGGCGGGCTCCACGAAGCGGAGTTTAAAAGCAGGTTGCAAAGACACTGCTCCAAAAGGGCTTGGTCGATCTTCACCATGGGGAGATTGCTCCCGTTCGTCATGACCAGACGATGTTCGCTCAAACTGTCCCCTGCCAGATCGACAGCCGCTTCAATCAGTTCTCCGACCTCACACCAATCGAGCTTCGGCTGCACTGCGCCGGATTCGATGCGGCTCATGTTTAAAAGATTGTCGATGACCCGTTGCAAGCGCCGTGACGCCGATTGGATTTCTTGAATGGTAACGCGCTTTTTGTTCTCGATCATCGCGCCGCTGGCCAAAGCGTCAATGCCGGTTCGGACTGCCGCCAAGGGGGTTTTGAGTTCGTGCGAGACGCTCTGCAGGAGCGCGCGATGCAGCCGCTCCGAGGCTTCGAGAATTTCCGCATGTTTGAAAGCGTCTAGCAAGTGATCTCGCTCTAATATCGTACCGATTAATACCGCGAACGTCTCGAGCAATTCTATTTCAGCAGCATCGAAACTCTTTTTGCGCGCCGGGACGACGGCGAGAACACCCATGACTGTCGTGTGCGCCTTTAGCGGCAGGTACCTTCCCTCGGATTGATGCGGAGCGCCGGTGAGCTGCCGGACGGAAGTCTGCCGGTCAAAAGCCGTTTGCGCCCCGTCTAAGGCTGCCGGGTCCATTTTTAAGGAACTGGCGGAGTGCGGCGTTCGGGAGAGGGTGTGGTCTTTGAGACGGAGCAAAAGCGCGGCTCTCACGCCGAAGATCGTCTCGATTAAACTTATGGCCGCGCATAAGCCGGTGTCGGGATCCGGCGCAAGGCCGGCTTGACGCACGAGTTCATATAACGCGCTCGTGCGCCGTTCCCGCTGTTGTTGCGCGACCTGGCTTTCTCGCAACCGGTTTGTGATGTGTCCCATGGCGATCGCCACGACGAAAAACATCGCGAACAGCATTAGGTCTTCGATCTTTTCGATGTAGATGGTATAGCGCGGCGGTATAAATAGAAAATTCCATAATACGGCGCTGGCGCCGGCGGTCAAAAGAACGGTCCAGCGGCTAAACTTGAGACCTGCCAGGACAACCAGCAACAAATAGAGAAGGGCGATGGCTACATAGCCGGTAAGTGGAACCAGCATCAGCGAGAGTATCGTGACCACCGCTGTGGCAGTTGCCGCCAAGAGCAGCTCGTGTCTTGAGTATGCGGCCCGAATAGATTTTGAGATAGAACCGTTCATTGGTAATCGACGCGTGAGACGGGCAAACCCGCTCCCGAGCTGTCTGAATGTTATCCAGTTAACGGACGGGAACGCAACTCCCGGAGGAAAAGGCTAACTGGCATGTTGCTGGCTTTCCTGCGAAGCGAAAACCCGGATCGGCAGGATCATCATTTCCAGACCCTCAAACTGTAGCCGGCGCTCCAGCGTAAATGGGGTTTGGTTGTGAAGCAATCGGCTGAGAAAATTTTCCTGCTCAAAAACCAGTTTGCCGGCGAAAAAGACCGGCCTGGGAAAATCTTTAGAAACGGACTTACACAGGGCTTCCAACTCCTCGATAAGATCAATCCCTAGGGCGTAACGATACTCCGCGTACCAGCCCAGGCAGTTGGCAAACTCCACCAAACTCTTGAGATCCTCCGCTTTTGATTGGCGTAAATTTTCGATTTCACCGAGTCCCTTAAACCGACCAGAGTCGATTAACCCGATTGAGACAAAGACAACGTTTTTGAAGTGGTTGGGAAAGAGCCGGCTAATGCTGAGCAGGGAATGAATCGCCAGCCCGTCAAAGTCCCTGACAATGAGGGCGGCCGTCGGACCCTGCGGGTTTTTGTCCGGCACCGGAGTCTTAAAATCCGGCTGGAAGGGAATGTTGATTAGGGTTTCATCGAGGCTTTTCAATGCGCTCCGGACCTGATCGTAATGTGTTCGAACGGCATAACAGAGAAGAATAAAGCCCGACGTCACTAGAAGCGTAACCCATCCACCCTCGGCGAACTTTATGACTACAGTGACTACGAGGATGATGGTCGTGAAGGATAGACCGAGACCATTCACAAAGAGCTTGCGTAACCAGAGCCTTTCGTTTTTTCTTACTTGCCACCAATGGCGGCACATCCCCACCTGAGAGAGGCTGAAAGTCAAAAACACATTGATGCTATACATGACGACCAGTAGCCTTACGTCACCGCCGGTATAAAACAAAAAGGCGAGGGAGGCCAAGCCCATGAACCAGACACCGTATTGAGTGACTAAGTTGTCGCTTAAATGGGAAAAACGGTGGGGAACCCAGGAATCGATCGCCATGTTGGAAAGGACTCTCGGACCATCGATAAATCCCGCTTGGGCCGCGACCAAAAGGATGGCCGCCTCGGTAATGAGCGTTACAATCACCAACGCATAGGCCAAATCAGGCGACAAGAAACTTACGTAAATTTTTTCAAACAAACTGGCGTTCAGAGTCTTGCCCGGTTCGTGGGAGACGTGGTTGAGCAAGTAGGAGAGCAGCAGGCCACTTGCGGTGAAGGCAAGCGAACTGGCCATATAGAGCATGGTTTTCTTTCCGGTCTCGACTCGCGGCTCGCGCAGAGCCTGAAGGCCGTTGCTCACCGCCTCAATCCCAGTATAGGTACCGCCGCCAAGGCTGTACGCGTGCAGAACTAAAAAAATCGTCGTCCATACACCCAGTCCCTGAATATCGCCGATGGTCTTTTGATAAGTCATTGACGCAACAAGGGGGATCTCGGCTGCTTTGGGTAAGACTCCGAGGCTAATGGCGAAGATGTGCGCGACGACAAACAGGAGAAAAATCGGCAGGAGAAAGAGCACCGACTCTTTGGTGCCGCGAAGGTTCAAGTAAATCAGAAAAAAGATCAAGACAAACTCGATCACCAGCTTGGCGCCGTGTAGTGAGATGGGTAGAAAACTGAAGATCTGATCCCCCGCGCTCGCGACCGAAATGGTAACCGTTAGCATGTAATCCACAATCAGAGCGCAGCCGGAAGTGAGCCCGACTTTCGGACCCAAAAGTTTGGTGGCGACGAGGTACCCACCGCCGCCTGTCGGAAATAGCTCGATGATATGACTGTAGCTTGCCGATATGACGAAAACGGTCACGGCCATGAGGATGGCGAGAGGCAGAGCAAGAAAGAAATGGTCTCCCAAGGCCAAATAGGCCTCCTCGGGACCGTAGGCCGACGAGCTCAAACCGTCCGCCCCCAGGCCTACCCATGCCAGAAACGCGACCAGGGAAATCTGATGGAAAACCCTTGGATCCAAAGGATCCTTTGGTTTACCGAAAACAAAATCTTTTAGGGAGAAGCTCTCTGGTTTTTTGGCAATCATCTTAGGTGTTGGGACCGAGTTGGTGGGGAAGAGCTTGCCGTCACCGTGCTCGCTGGAACCACCAGCACTGGGCAATGGGCGCGGGCGATGACCCTCGAAGCGACGCTCCCAACCAATAGCCGCGAAATACCTTTCCGACCCTCTGTTCCCATGACAATGAGGTCGATTTTTTCCAGCCGAGTTGCTTGTAGGATTTGGTGGTCAATGGACTTCGTCCCGCAGAGTACGAAGCCTCGTGCGTTGACTCCATTCAACTTCAGTCTTGTCAGCAGCACTGAGAGTTCAAACTCGGCTTGGGTTTTCAGCGGTGATTCGGTTTCAAAAATGGGGGTTGGCGGCGGCACCACGTGAAGGAGCAGCAATTCAGCCGTGTTCACCTTTGCCAAAGTGGCGGCCCAGGCAAGGGCGTTCTCCGAGATGGTCGTGAGATCGGTAGCATGAGCGATGCGCTGCACGGCGCTCTGGATTAGAGGGCCGGCCGTGTAGCTGGCTAGCTTCATCAATAGGAGCTTAACGACTCGTTAAATCGTCGGCGAATTAAAAAACGGCCTAAGCGTATAAAAAAATCGTTAAGAGATTCAGGCGGAAATCTTGAATATTCGCCGGGATCGTCGTACTGTTCTCCATACGTCAATCGTCTGGCCTCAAAACCAAAACGCGGATGTCGATTGCTGATAGTTAGGTCCTGTGCAAGGCGGAACCGCGAACCCCGTCAGGTCCGGAAGGAAGCAGCGGTAACGGATGATCCCCTGTGCCACAGGGAAACCTGGCTGTCAGCAATGGGCATCCGCAGTGCAGTGAGCAGTCGACAGTGAGCAGTTTGATTGCCATCTGCCTACTGCATTCTGCCTACTGAATTTATGTCCTATCTCGTACTAGCTCGTAAATGGCGCCCCCAGAGCTTTGATGATATCGCGGGGCAGGGACATATCTCCCGGACTTTGCAGAACGCGATACGGACGAACCGCATCGCCCATGCTTATCTCTTTACAGGCGTTCGTGGGGTGGGCAAAACTACCGGCGCTCGAATTCTTGCCAAAGCTTTAAACTGCGAGCGGGGTCCGACTCCGGAGCCCTGCAATCAATGCAGCCATTGCGAAGAGATTACGAATGGCAATTCGATCGATGTTTTGGAAATTGACGGCGCATCGAATCGCGGCATCGACGAAATCCGACAGATCATCGAAAATGTTCGCTATCAGCCCGCGAAGTGCCGATTCAAGATTTACATCATCGATGAAGTGCATCAGGTGACGAAGGATGCCTTCAACGCCCTTTTAAAGACGCTGGAGGAGCCGCCGCCCTCTGTAAAGTTTATCCTCGCCACCACCGAGCCCCATCGTCTTCCGGAAACCATCCTGTCGCGTTGTCAACGTTTCGATTTCCGTCGCATTTCGTTAAGAGAGATCGTCGAGCGATTGGCGGATATAGCCAACAAGGAAGGACTGAAGATCACGAATGGAGCTTTGGTTCTTCTGGCTCGAGAGGCGGACGGCAGCATGCGTGATGCCCAGTCTTTGCTCGAGCAGGTGCTCGCGTTTGCCGAACCAGCGGGTGACAAAGTCGGCCAATCCACGGTTGATGAAAAGGTGCTGCAGGATATTCTTGGATTGGCCGAAAGACAGATTCTGTACGAGATTTCGAGCGCAGTGGTACAAGGAGATGCGCGGCGATGCGTTGAGCTCGTTGCCGCTGTCGTCGTCGAGGGGCGGGATCTTTGCCGCTTGTCGCGGGATTTGCTGGAACACTTCCGCAATCTCTTAGTTGTCCGATTATTGGAGTCGGGCACAAAGAAATCTGAGGGCTTGGCAAGCGGTCAATTGCTGGACCTTCCCGACCAGGAAGTCGAAGATTTACGAAGCCAAGCGGCGGATCTATCGCTTGAGACGTTGTTGGACTACTTTGACTTCATGGCAGCCGGGGATGAAGATGTCGCGCGCTCGGCCCACCCGCGGTTTGCCTTGGAAACCGTGTTGGTGCGTCTGGCAACTTTGCCGAAAACGCTGCCCGTTGTGCAACTGCTGGAGCGGTTGGAGAAGCTCGAGAAGAAGCTGTCCGGTGAAATGAGGACGGTT
>Ga0066701_10000051_pt1 | contig 28773 bp, 27 predicted proteins | sample GraSoiAngelo_150_FD_66453 | JGI IMG/M metagenome (GOLD analysis project Ga0066701, IMG submission 66453) | Grasslands soil microbial communities from the Angelo Coastal Reserve, California, USA - 14_1009_09_40cm | ecosystem: Environmental > Terrestrial > Soil > Grasslands | place: USA... | reverse complement strand
AAGGTCGGGCCCCTCAATTACGGCGACAACGATGGCAGCTCTTTCCAGCAGCGGCCGTACGGCGAGGGTACGGCGAACCTGATCGACGACGAGGTGCGCCGGATCTCGGAAGAGTGCCTGGTCGCCGCTGAGAAAGGCCTTGGCGAACACCGGTCCCAGCTCGACGCGCTGGCCCGGGCCCTCTTGAAGAACGATTCCCTCGACGAGAATCAGATCCTCAGCGTGACGGGGATTACGCGGCAGGAAAGCGCCGCCGCAAGACCGGCCGGGGCCGAGCTGGCCGGTACTCGGCCCATCAGCTGAACAGCCAGGACTTCGCGTCTATTTCCGCACCCGAGGCGAGGATGGCGAAACCAGACGAAGGTTCGCTGATCGGACTCGATGTCGGAACCACGGGAGCACGCGCCGTCGCAATCGATCTCGCCGGTGACATCCTGGCCGCTGCGACCGAAGAGTATCCGATGGCGATGCCGCGCCCCGGCTGGACCGAGCAGGAGCCCGAAGATTGGTGGGCGGCAAGCCGCGCCGTCCTGAGCAGCGTCATCTCGGAGACCTCGCAGACGCCGCTTGCCCTCGGCCTGACGGGCCAGATGCATGGCGCCGTCTTCCTCGACGAGAGCGATAGTGTCATTCGGCCGGCTCTGCTCTGGAACGACCAACGCACCCAGAGGCAATGCCGGGACATCACGGAAAAGGTCGGCCCGCAGCGCCTGGTTCAGGTCACCGGGAATCCCGCGCTGACAGGTTTTCAAGCCCCCAAGATCCTTTGGCTCCGAGACGAGGAGCCTGCGGCGTATGCCCGTCTTCGACGGGTCTTGCTCCCAAAGGACTACGTCCGGCTGAGGCTGACCGGCGAGTACGCCACCGACGTCTCCGACGCGTCCGGGACGCTGCTGCTCGATCTGCGCAAACGCCGTTGGTCGGACGAGATCCTGGACGCGCTCGCGATTCCTGGCGAGTGGCTACCCGCTGTGCACGAAGGGCCCGACATCACCGGCGCGGTCACGGCTTCCGCCGCGGGCGTGACCGGACTGCGGGCCGGCCTGATCGTGGCCGCGGGCGGCGGTGACAACGCCGCCGGCGCGGTCGGCAATGGCATCGTCCGCCCCGGCGCCGTCAGCTCGTCGGTCGGCACGAGCGGAGTCGTCTTCGCCCACAGCGACGAGCCTGTGATCGACTCGCTGGGTCGCCTGCATTCCTTCTGCCATGCGCTTCCTGGCGCTTACCACGTAATGGGGGTGACGCTCTCGGCTGGAGGCTCCTTGCGGTGGTGGCGCGACATCGCTGTGGGCAACAGCTATGACGCGTTGGCCGCGCTTGCGAACCAGGCGCCACCGGGCGCAGGCGGCCTCGTCTTCCTTCCTTACCTATCCGGGGAGCGGACACCAGTCCTCGACCCTGCCGCCCGAGGCGCATTCGTGGGTCTGAACATGACCCATACACTCGCCCACCTCACCCGTGCGGTGATGGAAGGTGTGGTGCACAGCCTGAAGCAATGCCTCGATCTGATCGCGGCTCTGCCTTTGCCGATCACCGACGTCAGGGCCACCGGAGGAGGAGCGCGCAACCCGGTGTGGCGGCAGTTGCAGGCGGACATCTTCGGCATGCCGGTCTACCGGAACGCCGTCGACGAGGGCCCTGCCTTCGGCGCCGCCCTGCTTGCCGGTCTTGCCTGCGGTGCATATGCGTCCGTCCTAGATGTAACGTCGCGCATCCGACTCGGACCAGACGTCACCGAGCCTGATCCCGACGCGTCGCGCCTGTATCGCGAGTATCACGAGGTCTACGCGAGTCTTTATGCCTCGACATCGGGGGCGATGCACCGGCTGTCCGCGCTTGGCGGCGCGAGCCTCACGTTCTAACCGAGGCTGCGCGCTAGCTTAGAGAGAGCCCATGAAGCTCGGCGACATCGATGTGGCTCGCATCGGGCTCGGCACCAACCGGCTGACGAAAACGCGCGATCGCATCGCGCTCGTCAAGGCCGCGGTCGCCGCCGGCGTGCAGATGATCGACACGGCACACTCGTACACCGGCGGCGACAGCGAAGAGACGATCGCCGCCGCTCTCTCCCCCATCCCCGAAACGATCGTCGTGGCCACCAAGGGCGGCATCGGTGGCGCCGGACACGGCCGCCCTGAGGTGCTGCACGCCGAGATCGAGCAGAGCCTTCGCCGACTCAGGGCCGAAACCATCCCTCTCTACTACCTGCATCGAGTCGATCCCGCGACTCCGCTCGAGGAGAGTCTTGGCGCCATCAAGCAGTACCAGGATCGCGGCAAGATCCGGCACGTCGGCATCTCCGAGGTCGGGATCGACCAGATCGAGCGCGCCCGGCAGGTCGTGCCCATCACCGCCGTGCAGAACCACTACAACCTGTCCGAGCGCAAGTACGAATCCGTCGTCGACTACTGCGCCGGCGAAGGCATCGTCTTCGTTCCTTTCTTTCCGCTGCGCGCGCACAGGAGCGCTGCGCTCGTCGAGATCGCCAAGCGACACGAAGCGACGCAGACGCAGATCATGCTCGCGTGGCTCCTACGGCGCTCGCCGGTGATGCTCCCGATCCCCGGCACGCTGTCCCTCGAGCATGTGAAGGAGAACATGGCCGCGTTGAACATCGAGCTGACCGATGCGGAGTTCGAGTCACTCCGCTAGAGAGACGCGAAGCGCGCGAGGCCTTGAAGGCCCCGCGCGCCGCATCCGACCAGTGATCAGTTGTGCTCATCCAACTTCATCACGACGTTGGTGCCCAGGAAGTCGGCCTGCGCCAGTCCGGTTGAGCGATCGATACGGATGGTGAAGAGTGGGCTCTCGCCCTTCAACAGCGATGAACGTTCGGTGAGCTCACCGGTGATGAGCACCTCGTTTCCAGACTGCTTGACATCGGTCACGCGAATCGACCGAGCTGTTCCCGGGAACACCACCCCGCTCATCGCGTTCGGGGCGCCGGCATGGACGCTTTTTGCGAGCTGACCGGTTCGGGCGCGGAGGTTCACCTGGCCCTCGATCACGTACGAGGCGTACGTGGGCAGGGGCGCTTTGGGCATGCCGCTCACGGCGCGAAACCGGAGCACGTCCTTGCCGGTCCATCCGAAAAAGCCGGCCACAGGCATTGCGACGCCGGCGGCGACGACCACGCTGCCCGCTCCGGCGATCTTGAGGAAGTCGCGTCGATCCATCGTCTTCATATGCCCTCCTAGTGCGGCGTCCCGACGTACGGGAAACCAGAGAGATAGTCCGTGTGAGGTCCAACGTGATCGGTGGTGAGACCACCGCCGGTGATCAGGCTCAGCGAGATGTCGATCACATCGTCGTGTAGTCGCCGGCCATTGAGCGCGGCGTAGCTTGTGGGTTTGGAGAAGTCGTAGTTCAGCACGTCCGGCAGCAGGACGGTCGCCAGCGCGGTATCGCCGCCGAGAGCAGCGAGCGTGTTGCGGAAGCTCTGCACAAATGTGATGCCCTCCGTCGTGGTCGCCGTCAGATCCTTGTCCGGATCGATCGAGTTGAAGACGTTCTTGTCCTGGCCATGGTTGAACACCGTGTTGATCGCGGCGCGGGCCATCCGATCGTCACGAACCAGGGTTCCGTTTCGAGCGAGCAGGGTGCGCCCCCAGAGGCTTGTTGTGTGCGGCGTCGTGCCAAGGGCGCTGTTCGGAACTTCCAAGACGATGGCGAACACGTTCTTGTCTGCAAAGAAGTCGCCATGGCTGAAATTGAAATCGTCGATGAACCCGAGGAGGTCAAAGAAGAAGGGATCACTGCGGATCCCCGCGAAGAACCTGTAATCGCCGCGGGTGGTGACCCGAGCAGCGGCGCCGAAAGACACTGGCGCCCCGGCGATGACCGCCGGTCCGCCGTCGTTGAGCCTGGCCGCGAGAGCGCCGGTCGCCAGGTGGACCGTCGCCTTCTGCTCGCCGTCCTGGAGGTCGGAGAACCGAATCCTGAAGGACCTGTCGGCGACTGCGTCCCCGTTCGTGTCCACGTTGATCTGGTAAATCGCGGCGCTGTCGAACGACGAGGCCAGCGCCGGGGCCAGCGGATTGACGTTCAGGATCAGGATCGACTTGCTCGAATCCCCTGGCTTGAGGAACGCGTAAACGTCCGTGATGTCGGTCTTGGGGTCCCCCATCGGCGGGCCGATGTTCGCCGTGTCGTCGTCGACCGTGATCGCAATTGGACCCGGCACATCGAGATGGTCGGCCACAGTCCGTACCTCCTCTGCACTGTCGTGCAATCCGATCCAGAAAGTTGGCGGATCCGGTGGTCCGCCGACTCGGCATTTGTCCAATGTCGAGTCTCTTACCAGTACGGAGATGGGCGGCACCCGGATCAGTCCGAGCCGAAGAAAGTCCTGAAGCGGGTGATCTGGCCCGCCTCACGGCGCGCTGATCTTGTTGCCCTGGGCGTCGATCACGTACCAACCGCCGCCGAACTCGATGGCAGCCTGGCATTTGATCTCGCCTGCCGAATGGTCGCCTGCGTAGTAATAGAGCGGGTGGCCGTTGTAGGTCAGCTGCGAAGTCCCGTCCGTTCGCACAGCCATCGCAATCGGGGCTGGGTTGAGCCCAGGGCCCGGTGTCGCTCCCTCCTGGGCAGGCATGGGGGGCCAGGCCACAGCGCATGCTCCGTAGCACCTGGGCACGTGGTTTCGCTCGAGGTCGAAGAGGTACAGCGTCCGGCCGGAACGATCGACGATGATCATCCCGTAGGGAGAGCTGGACAGGGAGAGGCCTGCTTCGGCTGGAACTGTGGGCGCGGAGGGCGGCGTCGGCGACGGTGAACCAGGGGCTGATACCGACGGAGTGGGCGCGCCACAGGCAGTAAGCAGAAGGGCCAACCCGGCGAGCAGATTCACGACGCGGATCCAGCTCATGTGGTCGGACGTTGCTGGTTGAGCCGGATCACCAGGTCGCCTACGAGCCCCGTCCATCCGGTTTGATGCGAGGCGCCGATGCCCGCGCCTGAGTCTCCGTTGAAGTACTCGTGGAACGGGATGAGCTCGTGCCAAGCCGGATCGAGCTGAAAGCGCTGGTATGGGCCGAACACCGGACGCCGGCCGTCGGTGTCGACAAAGATCCCTATCAACCTTCGCGTGATCTCATCCGCCACCTCATCGAGATTCAGCTCGTGGCGCGACCCGGTCGGGCATTCGACCCTGAACCCTGGACCGAGGTAGCGGTGGTAAACCCTGAGCGCCTCGACGAGAAGGTAGTTGACCGGCATCCAGATCGGGCCGCGCCAGTTGGAGTTGCCGCCGAAAAGGCCCGTGCTCGACTCCGCAGGCTCATACACGAGGTGTGCGGTGTAGCCGCCAACCTCAAGCTCCAGCGGATGATCGCGGTGCCACCTGGAGAGCGCGCGAACTCCATGTTGAGATAGGAACCTGTCCGGATCCAGGACCCGCATCAGAATTCGCCGCAGACGCTCAGGCGAGACGATGGAAAGCATTCGCCACCCGGCGTGGCTCTCTTCGCGCATGTGCTCGATCACGCCCATTGCTTCCGGCCGGTGCGTGGTGAACCAGTCCGCTCGTCGGGCAAACTCGGGCAGCCGAGCCATCGTTTCCGGACCCAGCGTGGTGACCGCGAAAAGGGGTACGAGACCGACCATCGAGAGCACGCGCAGCGGCCGGGTTGATCCGTCCGCCAGGTGCAGGACGTCGTAGTAGAAGCCATCCTCCTCGTTCCACAGGCCCTGGCCGTTGAGCGCCGAGGCGATGAGCGCAAAGTGCTCGAAGAACTTGATCGCCAGGTCTTCGTATGCGCGGTCGTGCTGGGCGAGCAAAAGCGACAGCTCGAGCATGTTCTGGCAGTACATGGCCATCCATGCCGTGCCGTCGGACTGCTCGAGGTGACCGGAGACAGGCAGTGATGAGCGATCGAAGAGACCGATGTTGTCGAGCCCGAGGAATCCGCCCTGGAAGACGTTGTTGCCTTCGCTGTCTTTGCGATTGACCCACCAGGTGAAGTTCAGGAGCAGCTTGTGAAAGATGCGCTCCAGATAGTCGTAGTCGCGAAACCCGTCGATCTCAAAGACCCTCAGCGCGGCCCACGCATGGACCGGTGGGTTGACGTCGCCGAATGCCCACTCGTAAGCCGGCAGCTGCCCGTTGGGATGCATGTACCACTCACGGCACAGAAGAAGGAGCTGGGACTTGGCAAACTCCGGGTCGACACGCGCCAGCGCGACGCAGTGAAACGCGAGGTCCCACGCGGCATACCAGGGGTACTCCCACTTGTCGGGCATCGAGATCACGTCGCGGTTGTCGAGGTGCTGCCAGGCCGAGTTGCGGCCGGACAGTCGTTCTGGAGGAGGCTTCGGGCCGGCGGGATCGCCCTGGAGCCAGCGCTGAACGCTGTAGTTGTAGAACTGTTTCGACCAGAGCATCCCCGCCATCGCCTGTCTCAGCACAAGCGCTTGATCCGGAGGCGTGGCGGGTGACATCAGCTCCGCATAGAACTCGTCTGCTTCGGCGCGCCGCCGGTCGAGAATGGCGTCAAAGTCGCTGTCGACGCGCGCTCCCGATGCGCTGAGCCTGAGCCGGATCGTCGCGTTTGCACCAGGGCCGACTCTCAGGTGGTGGCGGAATGCGGCCTTGGTGCCAGTTCGTTGCAGATTGACTGTGGAGGCACCTGCGACAACGTGGTCATTGATGCCATCCTTCGGGAAGCGGCTGCGTCCGGAGACCCCCCACAGGCGCTCCGCGTTGGTCTCGTTGTCGCAGAACAGCAGTTCCGGCGCCGCTTCTGACGCGAGGCTCATCCGTCCCAGGTCCCAATGCTCGGCGACCAACTCAGAGTCCGCCGCTCGAATGATTGGGACGCGGTCATCGCCGCCCCATGCCCACGTGTTGCGGAACCAGAGCGTCGGCAGGACGTCGATCTCCTCCCGGTCGGGTCCGGCGTTGTGCACCATGATCCGGATCAGGATGTCGTCTTCAGCCGCCTTCGCGTAGTCGGCTGTGATCTCCCAGTACCTGTCGCCGTCAAAGACGCCCGTATCGAGGAGCTCGTACTCGGGCTCCGAGCGGCTGCGGCGCCGATTCTCCTCGACCAGCTCGGCATACGGGAACGCGTCTTGTGGGTACAGGTAGCGCCAGCGCATCCAGGAGTGGGAGGGAGTGGAGTCGAGGTAAAACCAGTACTCCTTGGCGTCCTCGCCGTGGTTGCCCTCGTTCCCGGTCAGGCCGAAGATCCTTTCCTTGACGATCGGATCGCGGCCGTTCCACAAGGCGAGGGCGAAGCAAAGAACCTGATGGTCATCGCACCAACCTGCGAGGCCGTCCTCGTTCCAGCGATACACGCGTGAGCGCGCGTGATCGTGTGGAAAGAATTCCCAGGCCTGGCCCGAGGGGCTGTAGTCCTCACGCACGGTGCCCCAGGCGCGTTCGCTCAGATACGGACCCCACCGGCGCCAAGGCGCCGAACCGTACGCTGTTCGCTGTCCGCGCGCTCTCTCTTCTGAAGCCATCCGAGTGAAATCGTCCGATGCACGGTGCGTCTTGCTGCAAACATAGAGAGTGATGGCCAGGACCGTCGACCTCAGGCGACACACCGATGCCGATGGCGATGTGCTCACCCCGGATGGGGTGCGCATGGCGCTGGAAATAGGCAGGCGATCGGAAACTGGTTACGACGTGCTCGTCTCTTCCGGTGCGCAGCGCGCCACCCAGACACTCGCCTGCATCCTGGCGGGGATGGGACGCGTCGTGGTCGGAGGTGTGGTCGTCAATAGCGGATTCCGATCCAGCGTCGAGGAGCGTTGGTTCGCCGCCGCGCGGCAGGCCAAAGGCAAAGACCTGGAAGCGTTTCGCAAGGTCGATCCGGAGCTGGTCGAGAAGGAATGCGCGATGCTGGGCGCGGCGCTGAAGGCGACCTTTGAATCGCTTTCCGAAGGCGGTCGCGCCCTGGTCGTGGGTCACTCGCCGACCACCGAGGCCGCCGTGCTCGGGCTGACCGGTCAGATCGTCCAGCCAATCGCCAAAGGCGGCGGGGTCACGGTGGTCGAGGAAGCCGGTCGCTACCGAATCGAACCGATGGTTTGATGGTCCAACAGGCCGAAACCGGGCTTTTGCTTCCGTCCCGTGAGGTTCTGCTGTGGGCGGACAGTGACTTGAGCTACGTCGTCGGGGCGGCGCGGCGGGCAGAACAGGCCGGGTACGACTCGGTGTGGGTCGGCGATTCTCTGCTCGCGCGTCCTCGCGGCGAGCCGCTGACCCTGCTCGCCGCCGTTGCCGGCGCAACGACGCGTGTCACACTCGGTACCGCGGTCCTGCTGCCACTGCTCCGGCACCCTCTCTCGCTGGCGCACGCCATCGCCACTCTCGACCGCCTTGCCAAAGGTCGGGTCGTCGTAGGCATCGGGCCAGGGGCCGAGCTCCCGGGTACGCATGCAGAGCTGAAGGCGCTTGGAGTTGCCAGCGACCGGCGTGTTAGCTCCATGCTTAGCACCGTCGAACGAATCCGGGGGTTGTGGAGGAATGCAGAGACAGGCATCGACCTCCAGCCACGACCATTGCGTCCAGCCGGCCCGCCGCTTTGGTTGGGCGGCAGCGGGCCTCGGATGCTCCGACTGGCCGGAGAAATTTTCGACGGCTGGCTCCCCTTCAGCCCAACCCCGGCCGACTATGCGTCGGGTCTGCGCGCCGTCCGCCAGGCGGCTGAACGCGTAAGCCGCGATCCGGAGAGCGTCGCGACGGGGGCTTATCTAACCGTGGCCGTCGCTGACACACCGCTTGCTGCCGCAGGCGAGCTGGACGCATACATGCGCGCGTACTACGGCGTGCCGGCAGAGGTGATGTCCAGGGCCCAGGCGTGCCATGCCGGGACCCTGGAATCGGCTTCCGAATGGTTCGCGGCCTACCGCGACGCCGGCGCTAGTCATCTTGTGGTGCGCCTCGCTCGTCCAGGCCTCAGCGAATATGCCGAGACGGTGAGTGAGCTACTCGCCGCGGCTGGCCGGCGCTAGATCTCGCGACCCGCTCGCCTGACACATATAGACCCGCTCGCCTGACACATATATAAGAAGAAGGCGCGCGCGCGAGGTGGCGCGATCGGACGCCACGGAATCAGACGCTGCTAGCCTTCGACTCGAATGCTCGCCCGCGTCGCCTGCCTGAGCCCCTTCGATGAGCGAACGGTGCGAGCCATGTTCAAGGGCCGGCACGAGGTGGAGATCGAAGCCGTCCCGGACCCGCCCGCGCAGCCGGCCGTTGTGGCCGCCTGCGCTGAGGCCCACCTTGTGATCGCCGACAAGCGGCACAAACATCAGATCGACCGGACCGTGCTCGAGGAGATGCATCGCTGCATGCTGATCCAGCAGGCCGCAGTGGGATTCGACTCCATCGACCATCGCTTTGCCGCCGAGCGCGGCATTCCAGTCGCCAACGCAGCCGGCTACAACAAAGATTCGGTGGCGGACTGGACGGTGATGGCGATGATCGCCCTGATACGGCGCTCGTTCTGGCTCGACCGGCAGCTTCGGGCCGGCCGATGGAGTGTCGACGACCTCCTGCGCGGCGAGGATACGATGGGCCGCGAGCTCGGCGCGATGACAGTCGGCATCATCGGCCTGGGCAACGTCGGCTCGTCGGTGGCGCGTCGCGTGGCCGCATTCGGCTCCAGAATCCTGTTTACCGATTCGGTGCCGCGGACCTTCGCCGGCGCGACGATGGTCGACCTCGAGACCCTGCTGCATGAGAGCGATGTCGTCTGCGTTCACACGCCGCTGGATGTCGATACCAACTCTCTCCTCGGCTCCGAGAGAGTCGCCCAGATGAAACAGGGCTCGTACCTGATCAACGCCGCGCGGGGAGCAATCATCGACGAATCGGCGCTGGTCGATGCGCTGCGCTCGGGGCATCTGGCCGGCGCGGGACTCGATGTGTTCCAGGTCGAACCGCTCCCGAAAGCCTCTCCGCTGCGCAGCATGGAGAACGTGGTTCTCGCGCCTCATCGGGGAGGCGCGACGCTGGAGGCAGAGGCCAGGCTGCTTGGCGTGGTGGGGGAAAACCTCCTTCGCGTTCTGGATGGCCTCCCTCCGATCAACGTCGTCAACGGCGTGACGCCGGCGAAGGTGCCTTGACGTCCCTGCGGGACCGGTGGAAGGCAGGCGAGCCCACGCTTGGCGCATGGTGCACGATCCCCAGCCCATGGACGGCTGAAGTAGCGGCTCGTTCGGGGCACGACTGGGTGTGCATCGACACGCAGCACGGGCTCATCGGCTACGACGTCATGCTGCCGATGCTCCAGGCCATTTCGGCGGGCGGAGTGCCATCACTCGTACGGGTACCGTGGAATGAGCCGGGCGCGATCATGAAAGCCCTCGATGCCGGAGCTGGCGGCGTGATCGTGCCCATGGTCAACTCAGTCGAGGAAGCCGGCGCCGCGGTTGACGCCTCCCGCTATCCGCCCGACGGCATTCGAAGCATGGGTCCAATCCGGGCGCGTGAGGTCGACACCGAATGGCGCAATCCGATCTGCGTGGTGATGATCGAAACCGTACAGGCAGTCGCTCGCGCTGATGAAATCCTGGCTGTACCCGGAATCGATGCGGTGTTCGTCGGCCCGAACGATCTCGCTGTTTCGGCCGGGGTCGAGTCCAGCTATGAAGGCAGTAATCCGGAGCATCGGCGCTTGATCGAGGCGATAAGGAGAGCCGCCGGCGCACACGGGGTGGCGGCAGGAATCATGTGCGGATCGCCCGAGGTCGCGGCGCAGTGGCACGAGGCCGGCTTCGTGATGCTGGGCCTGCAATCCGACACCAGGCTTCTCGCGGCTGCTTCCGAACAGATCGCTAAAGGCGCAAAGGAGATGATCCGGAGGAGCGTCTGATTACCGGAACCCGGCGCTATTACGTGCTCGGTGCGGTAGTTGCAATCGCGGTGATCGCAAGCCACGTGATCGGCCTCGGCACTGCCCCGCCCGGACTTTTCAGCGATGAGGCGGGTTTCGCCTACAACGGCTGGACGATCTCACACTTTGGGACCGACCAGTTCGGCGCGCACTGGCCACTGTTCTTCCGCTCGTCGGGGGACTACAAAGGCCCCGTCGGCGTGTACCTCGAAGCGCTGGTCACTTTGTTCCTCCCGTTGACGCCGTGGGTGATTCGATTGCCCAACGCACTCGGCGGCATCGCGCTCGCTCTTTCCGCGGGCTGGCTCGCCTGGCGGCTGACGCGGTCGTACGCGGTCACGTTGATCCTCGTGCTGGAGGCTGCATTCGAGCCGTGGTTTTTCCATCTCAGCCGCACCATGCTCGAGGCGGACACCTTCACGCCGCTCTGCTACGTGCTCGCGCTCGCGGCGCTCGCCGGCGGCGGCGACCGGCGCCTCCGCTCCTGGCTCGTCGCGGGCATCGCGCTTGGTGCCGCGTGCTTCACCGCCCAGCCCGCCCGTTTCTTTACTCCCGCGCTGCTGCTGATCGTGGTCTTTGCGTTTCGCCGCACTCTAAGGCGGCCGGCGCTGGCCGCATTGGCGCTGCCAGTTGTGCTCGCTTTGATCGTCCTCGTCACGGCCGGGAGCGCGGCGACCGCCAGGCTCGAGGCGGTCAGCGTCTTCAAGGGCAGCGGGCTCATCGGGGGCGCGTGGCACGTCTTGACGGATTACCTCCAGTACCAGGGGCCTGGCTTGTTGTTCATTCACGGCGATAGCAACCGGCGGCACTCCACCGGATTCGAAGGATTGCTTTTCGTGACTGCGGCAATCCCTCTGGCTCTCGGAGTGGTCGCAGCCTTCCGCAGGCGAGGTGAGCCTCTGGCCACCATCGCTTTGCTGGGCACGCTCATCGCGCCCGCCGCTCCAGCCTTTGCCGTGGGCGTCAGCGCGCGGCGGGACGTCGTCGTGCTGCCTTTCCTCCTGGTCCTCCTCGCATTTGGCTGGCAAGCGCTTGTCCCCTGGCTGCGCCTTCATCGAGCCCGCGTAGCAGCTGCCGTGGCTTGTGTCCTGCTGGTCTCAGTCCCTTACTACCTGGACTACGCGCAGGCCTATCCCAACCGTGCCGGCCCGGCGTTCGAGGCGGGCGGGCTGGACGCTGTCGCGCGTGCGCATGAACTTGCGCAAGGCCACCCCATTCTTGTCTCCCGCTACCTTGGCCCCGAAGACGCGCTGGTGGTCCTGAAGCCGGATCCGACCTCCGGCGACCCACTCGGCAGCGTCGGCGTGCAAGTCATCGCTTCTCCCAGCGAAATCGCGGCGGCGCAGCCGGGTGACCTGCTGGTGCTCACGCCGCAGGACACCCCCCCTTCCGATTCGACGCTCCTCTTTCAGGAGGTCACGAAAGGACCCACTTCGCTGACCGGAGCGGTGGAGCAGACGGTCGTAGTGAGTGTGTATCGACGCTAGCTCTGCCAATCACGCGGGAACTAGAATCAAATAGATCGCGCGTTTGGGCTGGGGGTTTCGTGCCATGAGGGGAATCATTCGTGGCTCGGCCACGATGTATGACGAGGCGATCACGATCCACGAGGCCCGGTGCATGCTCCGAGGCGACGAGGAATGCCGTATCACGGTCCGGACCCTCGCAGTCGTCGACGGGGCCTTCATTCCAAGGCGGTAGGAGGCCGGTTTCGAGCTGAAGTCCCTGGCGGTTGAGTTGGTCGCGGACCGGCACAACGAGATCGGCGAAGGGCCCGTGTGGCTCGAGGGGGAGCAGCGGCTGGTCTGGGTCGACATCACGCGCCACCTCATCCAGTGGTTCGATCCGGCAACCAGCGGTGTCGGGCAAATCGACGTCGGTGCCGACGTCGGCGCGGTCGCCCCGACGACATCGCGGAAGCTGATCGCGGCAGTTGGGAATGGCTTTCAGCTTATCGATCCCAAGTCCGGGAGGACGGATGCCGTGGCCGTCGCGGAGCCTGGCCAGCCGGACAACCGCATGAACGACGGGAAGTGCGACAGGCGCGGGAGGTTCTGGGCCGGGAGCATGGCGCATGCCGAAACGCCCGGTGCCGGCGCCCTGTACCGGTTGAACCTCGACTGCACCGTCGACCGTGTCATTGCCGGCGTCACAGTCTCGAACGGGCTCGACTGGGCCGAAGACGATCGCCTCATGTACTACATCGACAGCAGGGCCTATCGCATCGACGTGCTCGACTTCGAACCGTCGGCGGGATCTGTCGGAAACCGACGACCCCTGATCCGGATCGACAAGAATGACGGCGCGCCCGACGGCATGACCCTGGATTCAGATGGCGGTCTTTGGGTCGCCCTATGGGGAGGCTGGTCGGTCCGCCGCTACCGGCCGGACGGAGCGTTTGATCTCGAGGTCAAAGTTCCGGTGAGCAAGGTGAGCAGCTGCGCTTTCGGTGGACCGGACATGTCGGACCTCTACATCACGACCGCCGCGAGGGGCTTGTCCCCAGAGCAGCTCGAAAACGAGCCGCACGCCGGGGGGCTGTTCCGCTGCCGACCTGGTCACGTCGGGCGACAGCCATATATGTTTCGCGGCTGACCCGCGATCTCATATCGGGCTCAAGCCAAGCTCCGCGGCGAGGTCGTTGATGGCGCGACGTGTCCCGGCGGGGACGGGGATCCCTTCCGCGGTGCGCCGCAAACGCGATCGCCACTCCGGTTCCCCGGGAGCGACTATCTCGTCGAATCCTGGGGCCCTCGGAGCCGCGTGGAGGCGGCCCACCAGCGCATCCACGTGTTGGCCGAAGGCGAACCCCCGCGAGAACCTGCTCACGTCGATGGCTAGCAACATCGTGCCGTTGCCGTTGTTGAAACCGGGGTCGGAGGATGAGCCGGTGCCTGACAGGATCCCACCCATGACCTCGGCCATCACGCTCAGTCCGAAGCCTTTGTGTCCGCCGAAGGTGGTGAGCGCACCGCCGTCGTAGAAGGCAGCGGTCTCTGCGCTGGGACGGCCATGCTTGTCGACCACGGCCCCGAGCGGCGCCATCGATCCGCCCGCGTGCGCAATCCTGAGCTTGCCCTCGGCGATGGTGGCGGTCGCGAAGTCCACCACTATGGGAGGCTTGCCTGGCTCCCGTGGGGCGCCCCACGCTATCGGATTGGTGCCGAGCAAGCGCGTGTAGCCGCCGTGGGGCGCGACGGCCGGCGGCGAGTTGCACGTCATGAGCCCGATCTGACCCGTTAGGGTCAACTTCTCGATGTATTCGCCCAGCCGACCGATGTGGTTGCAGCTGCCGATGGTGACGAGACCGACCCCGTTGGCGCGCGCGAGATCGGCGACTGTGTCGGTGGCGAGATGCGCCGCCGGCTGTCCCCACCCCCATGCGCCATCGACCCGCATGCACGCGTCGCCCAGCGACTCCACCTGGGCACGGGCAGCGGGCTTGACTCGCCCGGTTCGAGCGCTGGCCACGTATGAGGGCAGCCTTATCACCCCGTGCGAGTCGTGTCCGGCAAGGTTGGCATCGACCAATGACGCAGCCACGATCGAGGCGAGGTCCACCGGCGTGCCCACGGCCTCGAGGATCGCCTGGCCGAGCCGCTTCAGCTCGGCCGCCTGGAGCCGGATGTCCTGCTCCGCGGCCTGACTCACAGCGTCAGCCACGGCCGATGAATGGCATCTTGGTCGCCATGACGGTCATGAACTGGACATTTGCGTCCAGGGGCAGGCCCGCCATATAGAGGACCGCCCGCGCCACATGCTCGACGTCGATCCTCGGTTCGGGCAGGATCGCGCCGTCTGGCTGTTCCGCGCCCGCCGCAAGCTTCTCCGTCAGCTCGGTCGCTGCGTTGCCGATGTCGATCTGGCCGCACGCGATGTCGAACTTCCGGCCGTCGAGTGAAGTCGACTTGGTGAGGCCGGTGAGGGCGTGCTTGGTGGCCGTGTAAGGCGCCGAGTTGGGACGTGGAGCGTGTGCCGAGATCGAGCCGTTGTTGATGATCCGCCCTCCCCGCGGATCCTGGTTCTTCATCTGCCTGATCGCCTCCTGAGTGCAGAGGAAAGCACCAGTCAGATTGGTCTCGACGACGCGCCGCCACTGGTCGTAGCCGAGCTCCTCGAGAGGGACTGCCGGCGCACTGACCCCGGCGTTGTTGAAAAGGAGGTCGACACGGCCGAACGCCTCGCGTGCTGCGGTGAACAGCGCTTTCACCGAGGTCGGGTCGGAGACGTCGGTCGGGACTGCGATGCCGCGTGCGCCGGCAGATTCGGCCTCGTGCACCGCCGTCAGGAGGGGCTCCTTGCGCCGCCCCGCGAGGACGACGTTGTAGCCATCTCTCGCGAGGACGAGCCCCACCGCTCGGCCGATCCCGGTGCCACCCCCTGTCACAACCGCGACCCGCTCAGCGAGGTTCAATTTGGCGTGCGGCGAGGTAGAGCTCGGCTCGACGGTTCGACTCGTTTTGGGGATGGCGGTCCTCTAACCGCACCATCTCACGCCTTACCTCGGCGCTCAGGATGGCGGCGTCCGGCCAGTTGACCTCGACGAGGTTTCCGCCGGGGTCGCGAATGTAGAGCTGAACCTGGCCGCTGGGCAGCTCGTTGAGATGGGCGCCCATCGTCTCGGCATCGTGGAGGCCTCGGTCCCGGGTGGCGCGGAAAACAGCTTCGAAGTCGTCGACCGCAAGCGCTACGTGGTGGTATGCCGGCGCCGCGTGAGGGCGTTCGAAGAGATGGATCTGCAGGTCGCCCACGCGCAGCCACTGCACCGGGAACCCGAAGTTAGGAGTGTCGATGATCTCGGCGCCGAAGATGTCCGTGTAGAACTGCACCGACTCGCTCAGGTTCTTCGCCCCGATGCTGACGTGATTGATCCGCGCCCTGGTCATCGGCTCACGACAATGGTTGCAGATCTCATACCTTGCGGATGTACTCTGGGATGTGAACGGGCATGCAAGTCAAGGGTTCAGTCGAGGTGATCCCGACGACGTTCAGCTACGTCTTCAGCCCGTACCGCGACCCAATCGCGCGTGTGAGTCCGGGTCAGCGCGTTGTCATCCACTGCGAGGATGCGTTCGAAAGCAGGATTCAGTCCGCTCGAGATATTCCGAGTCGGGCACTCGCGGGCGCCAAATTTCTCAACCCGCAAACGGGTCCGATCTATATCGAAGACGCCGCACCCGGTGACACGCTTGCCGTGCGAATCGAGGACATCTCACCGACCAGAGACTTCGCCATCAGCTGCTTGATACCGTATTTCGGAGGGCTGACCTCGACCCCGATCACGCGCACACTCCAGGCCCCGCTCGAGGAGAGGGTTTGGCTGTGGCGGCTCGAAAACGGTCATCTGCGCAATGACGAGCTGCAACTTTCGCTGCCCTGGCAACCTTTCATGGGCACCCTCGCGGTGGCGCCGGATCTCGAGGCGATTTCGACCCTCGCGCCGGGACCATTCGGCGGCAACATGGACGTCCCCGACGTGTGCCCCGGTAATACGGTCTACCTGCCGGTTTGGAACGACGGCGCCCTCTTCTACACCGGCGACACGCACGCCAGGCAAGGACAGGGCGAGCTGTGTGGAGTCGCGCTGGAAATCACATCCAAGGTCACCGTCGTCTTCGATGTGATCAAAGCCAAGGAAGTCTCCTGGCCGAGAATCGAATCAGCCGACCGCCTGATGGCCGTCGGCAGCGCCCGCCCGATGGAGGACGCGGCTCGGATCGCGTACGCCGAGCTCGTCACCTGGCTCGAAGCCGACTATGGATGGCGACGACTCGATGCTTACCAACTTCTGACACAGGCCGGCGGGCTGTACGTCGGCAACATGGTCGACACCACCTACTCGCTGGTCGCATCGATCGACAAGCATCTCGCCGCCCGCCGATCTTCTTAGTTAGGAGCTGAGCGCAGTCGTTGGCACGGGCACGTGCTCTGCAAGGAACTCGCTGATGATCGGGGCGGTGACGTCTGTGCGCCAGAATGCCTGCATGTGGCCGAATCCCGGCATGACGACCGCTGTCCCATTCGGCAGCGCGCGTGCGGCCAGCTCGGCGGCGCCGTCGGTGTTCTCCAGCTCTCCGCAGACGATGAGGGTGGGAGCCTCGATGCGCGGAAAGTCATCGCACTCGCTGGGAGCGTCCGCCCAGCCCTCGATCTCGAGCTCGAACATATCGCCCGGCGTCGACGCAAGGTTTTCCATGAGCCATGCTGGCGCGGGCTCCGTTTCGCTAGCCGACATCTGCTCCAGCCATGCACGGAACCCCATCTGACGCACCTCCGCAAGCAGCTCCGGACGCCAGGCGTCGGTGTCACTCGGATGTGCGACGCCGCCAATGCCGACAATCGCAGCAACACGCTGTGGATGGCGAGACGCGAGTGCGTAAATGAGGCGGGCGCCGTCGGAGTAGCCGACCATCGCCGCCCGCTTCACTCCAGCGAAGTCCAGCACGGAGATGACGTCCGCGATGTACTCGTCGAGCCGGTGTGCCTGCAGGTCCTTCGGCTGATCGCTCAGTCCGTGGCCGCGGTGGTCGAACAATAGATGGCGTCGGCCCGGCAGAGCGTCCAGATAGCCCGCGGTCTGCCACATCGTCCCGTCTCCCCCACCGCCGGTGTGGAAGAACAACGCTGGGCCGCTTCCGATGTCGGAGTAGTGCAGGCGGATCCCGTCACGTAGCACCGTCGGCATGAACGACATTATCGGTCGCGAGTGGCGCGTGATTCGGGCCTTCCCTATGGTTGCGGTGTGCGGGCGGCCCAAGAAGCGATCGTCATCCTCGGATCGGGGATGTCGGGAGGAGTCGCAGCCAGGACCTTGCGCGAGGAAGGGTATGACGGCCGCCTTGTACTGATCGGCCACGAGCCCACCCCGCCTTTTGGCCGCCCGCCTCTGTCCAAGACGTATCTCCGCGGCGAAGAAACGCTGTCCGGCTGGCTTGTCAACCAGGACGGGTGGTACGACTCCAACCACGTCGATCGCGTCACCGCCACGGCCACTCGCATCGAAATCCAGGGGCATCGCGTCGAGCTGAGTTCCGGGAGACCTGTTCCCTACGGCAAGCTCTTGATTGCCACAGGGGGCGAGAACAGGCATCTGGACATCCCTGGCGCGGACCTGCGTGGCGTCTTTCAGCTCAGGACAGTGGCCGACTGCGATGCGATCAAGAAGGCCGCCCATCGCGGCGCGCGGGCATTGGTGGTTGGCATGGGTTTCATCGGCTCGGAGGTCGCCGCCTCGCTGACTCAGATGGGCCTCGCGGTGACTGGCGTTTTGCCCGGGGCGTCACCCCTCGAGTCCGTCCTTGGCCCGGAGATGGGGGAGCTCATGGCCGGCATCCACCACGACGCGGGCGTCGAGCTGATGACGGGCGATGAGGTCGTCCGCTTCGAGGGCGCGAAACGGGTCGAACGCGCGACCACCAGGAAGGGCCGCCGGCTCACGTGCGATCTCGCCGTCGTTGCCGTCGGCATTCGACCGACGATCAACGTCCTTCAGGACACGGGAGTGGAGGTCGACAACGGCGTCCTGGTCGACGCCATGTGCCGAACCAACGTGCCGGGAGTATTCGCTGCCGGCGACGTGGCCAACCACCTGCATCCGCTCTTCGGCCGTATCCGCGTCGAGCACTACAACAACGCTGAGAAGCAAGGGGCCGCGGCCGCCAGGTCGATGCTCGGATCAGACGCCGCCTATGGATATGTCCATACGTTCTGGTCGGACCAGTACGAACACAAGCTCGAGTACGTCGGCCACGTCCGCAAGTGGGACCGCTTCATCGTGCGAGGTTCGCCCAAAGACCGGAAGATCGTCGGTTTCTACCTGACAGACGGCGGGCTGCGGGCGGCGGTCGGCCTCGATCGGGGCGGGGATCCAGAGTTGGATGAGCAGGATGAGCTCGCGGCGGCGAGCCGGTTGATCGCCAAGCGGGCGCGGCCGGATCCGGCCGCGCTAGCCGACGAAACGGTCGATCTACAAGGTTTGTAGACTCACCGCCGGCCGCGGTCGGCGAGCATCACTAGACCGAGTCGGCTAGACGCTGCTGTCCGGACACGGCCCGACGCTTCAGCAGCCAATCGATGCAGTCCTCACAGACGAACTCATCCACCAGGCGGTCCGAGTCAAGGGCAGGCCGAGGGATGCCGCAAAGCGAAGCCTCGGCGTCCTCGCGAACCAAGTGAAGGACCGAGCTTCCTTTGGCTCTCGCGGTACGCAGAGCAAGGACACGATAGTCACGACTTCCCACAGACTTTTGGAAGGTTAGCCTGACATCGGATCAGTAACAGTGACGAAGCTCACAAATATCGAGGGCGGCATACCCGTCCAATCCCGATCCGATACTCGAAAACGAGCCGCCGGACGTCATTCCGCGTGCAGCACCTCGACCACGTTGGTGCCCGCCGCCCAGCGGCCCGGGACCAGTGCTGCCGCCATCGCGACCACCACACCGAGCAGCGGCATCAGCACCAGCTCCAGCGGGTTGAATACCCCATACGCGGCCGGCGGGGTGTCGTTGCCGGCCGAGCTGCTGATCACGTCGTTCAGGACGTGATGCAGCGACAGGCCCAGGGGCATGGCCACCAACCCGCCGACCATGGCGAGTAGCGCCGCCGAAGCGCCCACCATCACGATCACCTGACGCGGGCTCATGCCCAGTGCCTTCAGAGTCGCAGTGTCCCGGATCCGCTCCCGAGTGTTGAGCAAGAGGGTGTTGAACACACCGCCGACACCGATGAGCGCAAGTACCCCCGCGATGATCAGCAGCACCAGGTCAATGATCTTTACGGGCGCGATGAGCGACGTGTCGCTCTGGCGAACATCCAGAAGGTCGGGCTGCGTGGTGGCGATCCGCCGCACATAAGCAGACGCGTCAGCTCCGGGAGCGAGCGTGACGTCGTAATAGAACGGTTCAACTGCCGGTTTGACCGAGGCCATGGTCGCCAGGTCCATGAACAGCGAATGGCCCAGGTTGTTGATGTCATAGACCTCTCCGACCACCCGGAGCTGCAATGGCTGGCCATTGGCGGTGCCGGTGAAGCTGTCGCCGATCTTGAGGTGCGCGTCGTGAAGCAAACCTGCCGGTGCGAGGACCTCGCCCGGCGCTGAGAACCAGCGTCCTGCGATGACCATGTAGCCCAGTCGCGACGAGTCCCCGCGGAACAAGTGCGTATTCACCGGATCTCCTAGGCGCGGGACAGCCACGTTCTCGCCGCCGACCGCAACGACGCGCGCGGTCTCGGGCTGCGCGTTCAGCAACCTCATCACGTCCGAATCTGCGTAAGCGCTGGTGCGGGTGACCACCACCTGGTAGTTGCCGGCGCCGGTCTCGCTGTTGTTGATCAGCTCGAAGCTTCGCGGCAGCCCGACCGCGACGACCACGGTCGCCACCCCCAACAAGACCGTGACCAGGGTGAGAATCGCTCGAAGGGGCCGGGCGAATGCGTCGCCGATGCCAAGGACCACGGGCCGTGGAAGCCTTGCTCGTGCGGCGGCCTGTCGCAGCAGGCGCCCGCCCGCGCCGCGAGGCGCGGAGGCCTTGGCGATCGCAGCGACCGGCTTGAGGAGCCCGGCCCGGAGAGCGGGTACCGTGGCCGCAACCGCCACCACCAAGAGCCCACCCACAAGGAAGAGTAGGTCCAGCCCGATCGAGAAGGTGGGCGCATATGCCAGCCCGAGAGCGTGTGAGCTGTTGGCCAGCAGCGGCTGGCTCGCGAGCGTCCCCACTGGTATGCCCACCAGGCATGCGGCCAGCGCCGGAAGGACTATCTGGAGGGCGAAGACCCCCACGACCTGGTATGGGGTGAACCCGATGGCTTTCATGATCCCGATCTCGCGGTAGGCCGAGATCACGATTCCGGTCACGAGTGTGGCCACGATCGCGATCGTCGCCGCGAGCGCAAAGATGCTGAACGCAGCCAGCACGCCGGTGAGGATCTGGTTGGTGATGTTGAAGATGCTTCGGATCAGGAGGTAGTTCAGGGACCCGGTGATGCTTCCCGGCGGGAGGCTCGCACGCAAGCGGTCGACAGAGGACTGCAGCTGGCCGCTCGTCGGGTCGGTGCCGAAGCGGTAGTCCATCAAGTAGTAGGACGAATCAGGGGTGGCAAGAGCTGGCAGCGCGGCCGGCAGCACCCACGCACGTTGGCTGCTCAGGTCGGCGCTGCCCTCATCGATATCGACTACCTCGCCGACGACGGTCAGTGTCGGGGTCTGCGCGACGCTGGTGACTTTCACTCGGTTGCCCACTGAAATCTTGTTCAGCTCAGAGAACGACCTGGTCAGGACGATCTCGTCATTGGCGAGCGGCCAGCGCCCTGATGTGACCTTGAGGATCTCAACGGATCCGCCGGGGTTGGCCCGACCAACCGCGTCCACGTAGAACTTTCGATCGCCAAACCGGAACTGAATGTTGCTCGCGGGGTATGGACCGCCGGATGCCGAGGCGCCGATGATCGTGGGCGTTTTGCGAAGCAACTGAAGATCAGTGCTCACGTTGTAGGCCACCTGCAGATGCGCGCCCTCCTGTTTCTCGAATGCGGCCTGATAAGGGTCACGCGTTTGCGACATCAAAGTCATGGCCATCGTCCCCGCGGCCATGGAGAAGAGAACGGTCAGGAAGATCACGGCGGCCTGCAGACGTCGCCGGCGCAAGTCGGCCAGCGCTTTGACCAAGATTGCTGTCATCGCGACGTTTCCTCGCCGCGGACGCGAATCACCTCTGAAGGAGCTCGCTCCGGACTCTCGAGCCTGGCGTCGTCGACGATCTTTCCGTCCATCACGCTGATCACGCGCGCGGCGTGCCGCGTCGCGAGCTTGGCGTCGTGGGTGACGAGAAGGATCGTCTGGCCGTCGCGGTGAAGCTGGCCCAGGAGCTCCATCACCTGTTCGCCGCTGTGCGTGTCGAGCGCGCCGGTGGGCTCGTCGGCGAGCAATAGCGTTGGGCTGTTGATGAGAGCCCGCGCGATCGCGACGCGCTGCTGCTGGCCACCGCTGAGTCGCGCCGGATACCTGTCCGCGATCTCGGTGATGCCGAGCTGATCGATGAGCGACCGGGCTCGCTCGGGCGCGGGATTCCCTTTGAGCTGGGCCGGGATGAGGACGTTCTCGAGCGCGGTCAAGTTTGGAAGCAGGTGGAAGAACTGGAAGACGAAGCCGATGTGGTCGCGCCGAAACCTGGCCAGCCCCGCCTCACTGAACTTGGCGAGATCGGTGCCGCCGACTGCGATGGTCCCGGAGGTCGGCCGGTCAAGCCCTGCGACAAGATTCAGCATCGTGGACTTACCGCTGCCCGAGGGTCCCATGATCGCCGTGAACTCGCCGCGCTCAACCGTGACCGACATGCCGTTGAGCGCCCCGGTGATGCCGCCCTGATAGACCTTGGTGACGCCGGTGAGCCGGACGAGCTCGCTCATTCCGTTGCCGCCCCCTCCGTCCCGAAACGCTCTGAAGAGAGTTCGTCCATCCATTTGAGGTCTGCCTCCGTGTGCAGTAGTGCGCCGCGCACGAGCCGCGTCAGGTCGACGCGGCCGTCACGGCGTGCCCGTTCTTCCAGCCGGTTGAGGTCCCGCAGCCGCTGCAGGTAGGCGCGCTTCTGGCGAGAGAGCAGGGTGTGCAGGTCGCCGTTCGCGATGCGGGTCGCGAGAAGGAGTTTCACGTAGATGTCCTCGTGCAACTGTTGTGGCCCGGAGTCAGGCTGGGCGAGCCACTGGTCGAGCGCTTTCTGCCCTTCGGGGGCAAGCTCGTAGACCAGCTTGCCGCGGTCGCCACGAGGACCGACGGGCCGGACGAGCCCGTCGCGCTCGAGGCGCTGAAGGGTCGTGTAGATCTGGCCGATGTTGACTTCCCAGGTCCCACCCAGCATCGCCTCAAAGCGGTTCTTGACCTCATATCCATGGAGCGGCTCTCCTTTCAGGAGGCCCAGCACCCCGTACTTAAGCGACAATCTCTCCACTAAGCATACTTAGTATGTATGTCGAGTATGTATCGGCCAGGGGCGGATGTCAAGGGGTCAGGCTGAGGAAGGTCCGGCGCCAGGCTCACCAGCAGTGTCTACGCTGCTGTAAATCACAACCACGCCATGGTCATGTCTGCGCCGGGGCTGAGGCTCGCGTACGTCGACGCTGCTGAAATGCAGGTCGCGTATCGCATGGCGGGCAACGGCCCTGCACTCGTGCTGCTGCACGGATTTCTCTGCGACTCGCGGTGCTGGATGCCTCAGCTCACGGACCTGTCGGATCGGTTCAGGGTGGTGGCTTGGGACGCTCCAGGCGCCGGGTCCTCAGCTGACCCGACTGCCCCGTTCACGGTCACCGATTGGGCCATTGCTTTGGGGGAGTTCCTCGATGCCATCGCCATCGATCGGGCACACTTTCTCGGCCTCTCGTGGGGCGGGATGCTCGCGCAGGAGCTCTATCGGCTCTACCCCACACGTGTCGATCATCTGGTCCTGGCGGACACCTACGCGGGCTGGAAAGGCTCTCTCCCGCCGGAGATCGTCGAGGTGCGGCTCGCGAGATGCTACAGGGACGCTCTCCGTCCCCCACGCGAGGTGGTGGCCGAGTGGGTGCCCGCAGATTTCTTCCTCGATGCTTCGCGCGAGCTCACGGCCGAGATGGCTTCCGTGGTGGCGGACTTCCACCCAGTTGGCTTCCGGCTCATGGCCACGTCGCTGGCCCACACCGACACCACCGCTGTACTCCCGACGATCAAGGCGCCCACGTTGCTCGTTTGGGGTGACGGCGATCAACGCAGTCCTTTGACAGTCGCGGAGCAGTTTCATGCGGCGATTTCCGGATCGGAGCTCCGGGTGATCCATGGCGCGGGCCATGTCAGCAACATGGAGAAACCCGACGCCTTCAACGCGACCGTGCGCCAATTTCTAACTGATGCCTGAACAGGCCGTCAGGAGTGATCCGCTAGTTTGGCGCCGGGGCGGAGGCGATGTCGAGAACGGACGGCCTGCTCCGTTCTCATGACGGTGCCAGGATCGGCACACATCCAAAAGACGGGGAGTCAGATCATGAGATACGCGTTGATCGTCAATTTCGAGGGAGGCGTTGTCGACACGCCGATGGAGGAGTGGAAGCCCGAGGAGATCACGGCCCATCTGGACTACTACAAGGCCCTGCACAAGGAGTTGGTCAGCAGCGGTGAGCTGGTCGATTCCCAGGTGCTGGCGGGACCCAACCTCGCCAAGATCGTGACGTCTGACGGCCTGAACGCGCCGGTGGTCACCGATGGTCCTTTCCAGGAGTTCAAGGAGTGGCTGGCCGGCTATCAAATCGTCGAAGTGGACTCGGAGGCGCGCGCCATCGAGATCGCGGCGAAGATCTCCGCCGTGCCGGGACCTGGCGGTGCCGCGACGCAGCAGCCGATCCAGGTGCGGCAGGTAATGGACAAAGCGCCGTCCGATGTCGCCGAGATGGAGGCATTCCTGCAACAGGTGGGCGACGAGCGCTGAACGTGCCTCGAGTGTCGAGGACCTGCTGCGCGACCTTGCGCCGCAGGTCCTGGGCACGCTCGTTCGCAGGTCTGGTGACTTCGACGCTGCTGAGGACGCCGTTCAGGAGGCATTGCTCGCGGCCGCCTTGCACTGGCCGCGCGATGGTGTTCCGGCGAAGCCGCGCGGGTGGCTCGTTCAGACCGCTGTACGGCGGCTGATCGACCAGAGGCGGAGCGAACAATCCCGGAGATACCGGGAGAGCCTGGCACTCCTGCAGGAGGCACCGATGGGAGAGGTCCCCGAGCACGACGACACGTTGATCTTGTTGTTCATGTGCTGCCATCCGGCGCTGACCCCAGCCTCGGCCATTGCCCTGACCCTGCGGGCCGTCGGTGGACTCACCACAGCCCAGATCGCGAACGCATTTCTGGTCGGTGAGGCGACGATGGCCCAACGCATCTCGAGGGCGAAGCAGCGCATCAAAGCGTCAGGTGTGCCGTTCCGGATGCCGACACGGAAACAGCTGCCGGCCAGATTGCGCTCAGTGCTGCATGTCCTGTACCTGATCTTCAACGAGGGCTACGCCAGCAGCACCGGCCGCGAGCTGCACCGCACGGATTTATCGGACGAGGCCATTCGATTGTCCAGGATGATCCAGCGGATGCTTCCTGACGACGCCGAGGTTGCCGGCCTGCTTGCCCTCATGCTCTTGATCGATGCCAGACGCCCGGCACGAACCGACGCCTCAGGCGAGCTGGTTACGCTCGTGGGACAAGATCGAACCAAGTGGGATCGGGCGCTCATCGCCGAAGGGGTTGCCCTGATCAACCGCGCAATCGGCCGAGGGGTCGTTGGTGAGTATCAGCTCCAGGCCGCGATCGCGGCCGTTCACGACCGGGCTCCGCGAGCTGACGACACCGATTGGAACCAGATCCTCGCTCTATATGGGTTGCTCGAACATATGACCGGCAATCCGATCGTCACGCTCAACCGCGCCGTCGCGGCTGCCATGGTCGACGGCCCGGCCGCGGGCCTGGCCATGCTCGACACGGTCGACGAACGGCTGGCCGGGCACTTCCGCCTCGACTCGGTCCGCGCACACCTGCTGGAGATGGCGGGCGATACGACGGCCGCACTCGCGCACTATCGAGCGGCGGCTGATCGAACGACAAGCCTTCCAGAACGGCGCCACCTCACCGCCCAGGCCGCGCGTCTCAACATGCTGGCCGTACAGGACGATGTCGCGACGAGCTAGCGCCCGATCGGCTCCACATCGGTGGTTCGCTTCACCGATTGGCTCCCGTCGCGCAGCCCATTCGGCCCTGTCGGATGCCCGCGAAGTGGCGGCGTTATGGAACGAATGTCTTCGAGCTGGTGCCGGATCCAGCGAGCGACATCATTGGCGGCGACGGTCTGGCTGATCGCCTTCGATCGCCCGTCCCGTTCGGCAACGCTCATCTGCAGCGCCCGATGGATGGCTCGCGCGGTTATCTCGACGTCAAACGGATTGATGCTCAGCGCCTGGGCCCCGAGCTCCTCATGGGCGCCGGCTGACTCCGAAAGCACCAATACACCCGAACGTTGATTGACGACTGGTCCCTCCTTCGCGACCAGGTTCATTCCATCAAGAATGGGATTTACCAGCAAGACGTCATAGGAACGATAGGCGGCAAGGGCGCGGTGAATGTCCTCTCCCAGATCGAGGCGGGTAGGTTCCCAGACTCCCATTCGGAATCGCTTGTTGATGCGCTCGACCGTGGACCGAACGAGATCCAGATACTGCTGGTACGCCTCGACGTCCTGTCGCGAGGGCTGCAGAAAAGCCCAGAGCGTTACCCGACCGTGGTGTTCGGGGTGGTCTTCCAGCAGCCGCTCATAGGCTAGAAAACCTCGGATCAGGTTCTTTGACGGGTCGGTCCTGTCCACCCGGACGATCAGTTTTTCCGAACGCCAGGCCGCCACCTCTGCTTCCAGCTCGCGCACTGGCGGCGATTCACTGAGGTGCCTCATTGCGTCCACATCGATGGAGACGGGGTACGCCCGAACCCACACCAATCGACCGCCATAGAAAATGGCGCCCTCAGTCTCGGCGACGCGGAGTCCCATCAACTCGACGCAACATCGCAAGAAGTTGTGCACGTCCAGGCTGGTCTGCAGACCAATGATGTCGTTCGCCAGGAGGCCTTTGAATATGCCCTCCCGCATCGCCGCGGGAAGCACCTTCATGTACCGCGGCTCGGGCCAAGGGACATGGATGAAGTGCTGCATCGCCGCGTCCGGCAGAGCGGCTCTGATGACCTCCGGGGCGAGGTACAGCTGATAGTCCTGGGTCAGGAACAGCGGTCGTCGAGGCAGGCGGCGGCTGATGGATAGCGCACGCTCCGCGATCGCGGCGTTGACGACGCGATAGCCCTCGAACCAGGCCCTATAGATGCTCCGGTCGACGACCGGCTCGATCGCGATGTTCCACAAGTAGTGGTGTGCGAACCACAGCAGTGGATTGCTGATGACCGCGTAATGGAGTTGATATACATCCGGTTCGGTGGGAGCGAAGAAGATCGGGAACGCTCGGTCGCTGTCGGCATCGGAGTTGAACGGTGTGTCGGACCCCGCGAGCTCCCGCTCGGCATCGGTTCGGGCAGCCGACACCCAGGAGGCTTTCGTCGCGCTCGCGAGCGAGGTCAGCGCCTTGACCAGACCACCGGCCCCCGCCACCAGCTGCCCGGTGGATGTGGGTTCCACAGGGGCGCGGTTGCTCAGAATGATCGGCGAGAACTGACCCAGCAGCCTTGCCGCATCGCGGCCGATCGACTGCAGCGCCGGCGTTTGCTCCGGCGAGCTCACCGCCGACCGTTCCCATTCATCGCACTCGCATGTGCGGAGTCCGCCGGGGTGAGGTGCTTCGGCCTGACCATCACGACCGGGCAATCCAGCTGTCGCACCATGCGCAGGAGCTCGCGCCCTACCAAGACGTTAGGGCTGGATGCACTGAGTCGCGATCCGATGATGACGAGGTCATGACCCACAGCCTCCTCCAGGATCCCTGCCGCCGGACTGTCGTGATGATGCAGCCGGACCATGGTCGAAGGACGGTGCATCTCCTCGACGATCTGCTCGAAAGACTCCCACTCCCTTCTTGATCGGTCTGGGTGCTGCGAATCGGTTTGTATGTGCAACAGGGTCAGCGCGCTGCCATAAGCATCTGCAAGCGCCGTTGCTGTGGACGCGACGACTCGAGCGCTAGGACCTCCGCGGATGGACGCCATGATCGACCGCGGCGTGATCGCATGGTTCGGGGAGTTGGAGCGGACGAACACAATATCCGTCCCACGGTCAGGCAACAGTTGGCGAGTGAGGTCGGTCAGTCCGTGGCGGCGCGGGCTCGCGATAGTGGGCCATTCGAGCACCAGGCTCGTAGCTTCAGTTTCGGCAACCGCATCGCGAATGCTGCTCGCCGCATTGGCGGTCATGCGCAGAGTGACGCTCATGCGACGGCGAACGTCGCCTGCGTACTCCAGACCTGCCACCCAGTGGAGCATGTCACGCCGTCGCTGTTCTTGAGCGAAGACCTCGTTGTCACGGCCGGCACGAATCTCCACCAGCGCGAGCAAATTGCCAGATGCACCCGGTGATGCCGCCAGCGCGTCGCCAACGCTGATCGTCGGTCGTGCCATCTGGCCGAGCAGGACCGGAGCGAGAACCCGCGGACGCGTGCCGACATGGGAGACGAAGACGCGACTTCTGGGAATCACCCTTGCCGTCCCTCCTACCCCGCGCCGTCGACCCGTGTCGCCACGGCGACCTTGGATCGCACCCGTAACTCTATATGTGGGGCCCACGGTCTGCCAAACGCGGGCGTCGGAAGCCGGCCTTAAAAAAATTCGGCGTTTCGGCCCGCACTCGCGACAACGGGGCAACCGCGCCCTGGCGGCGTTTTCTCTTCGTGCTGCCCCACGCCGCGCTTTGGTTTGGCGCCCTCAGCGCGATCACCACCGTCTCGGCGTTCGTTCCGGGCATGATCCGCGCCCGACTCTGGGCCGGGCTTCCCTTCGGGGTCGTGGTCCTGAGCTTGACGACAGCGGTTGCCGTGCTGGTCGGCGGCAACCGGACCCTGGACTACTACCTGGCCCTGACAGCGCTCGTCGCCACGATTGCGTTTCGGCTCGCGATGCGGCGCTGGAGCTGGCTCGGTGCGCAGCTGTTTGCCGCCGCGACCCTCGGCTCGCTGAGCTATCTCGTCTACGCGGCGGACATCACTTATGTGGTGGCGCGCGACCCTGTTTACCTCGTCGCCTCGTCGCTGCTGCTGATCCTCGAGGTAGCCGCTCTCTCACTGTCCATGTCGTACCTCTTCGAGATCGTCGACACACTCAGCCGGGTATCGGATCCGGTCCACCACGTGGAACCACACTCCCTGCCGAAGGTTGCCGTCCAGGTCCCGGCCTATAACGAACCGCTCGAGGTCATGCGAGAGACGCTGTCGGCGC
>Ga0066701_10000047_pt1 | contig 29909 bp, 43 predicted proteins | sample GraSoiAngelo_150_FD_66453 | JGI IMG/M metagenome (GOLD analysis project Ga0066701, IMG submission 66453) | Grasslands soil microbial communities from the Angelo Coastal Reserve, California, USA - 14_1009_09_40cm | ecosystem: Environmental > Terrestrial > Soil > Grasslands | place: USA... | reverse complement strand
CGAATTGCGGATCACTGAGGACAAGAAAGCGTACCTGACGGACCCCTGCTGTCGGCACGCTTCACCAGCCGGCGAATGCCTCTTGGAATTGATTGCCAACCTTGGAGAAATCCTCTGGCACGGCGCTGCCGGTGAATTGGTGGAGCCTAAATACACTGCCAAGTTTGCCGCGCAAGCGATTGTGGATCATCCAGACGACGAGCAGCATTGGCGCGTGGCAGATTGGCCAAAGAACACGGTCTTTAAGCCGCTTGGTTGTGTTGGCTTACTTGATGGCCAAGTGGGTTTCCCGCCGTTCCCGTGGAGTTCCGACGCAATCGGCAGCGTTGTTGGCCTTGGCGATACCATTGAGGAGGCCATTGGCGAACTGAAACAACATGCCGCTTTGTTAGAAAACGCTGGATTGGTGGTGCATGTGCCGGATTTAGCGAAGACTTTGGAAGAGATTAAGGCCGAAGAGGACGCCGGTTTGAAATTCTCCTCGCAACCGATACCAGAACCTGTTACGGCTGTTGAACATGAGTGAAATGACGACCCATGTCGCCCGTCTTGAAGCCAAGGATACGGCTGAAGGCTCGCAGTGTCACCTGCATATATACTATGACGTTTCGGAGCTGGACGAGTCAGGCAGGCTGTTGATGCTCCAGTTTGTCACTAAGGCGATTGGTGAACTGCTTGTTGGCGTTCGGGCGATGCCGGAGAGCGAAAGACGCCTGCAACTGGCTCGCGCCAAAGGCCAGTTTGTGCATTTGAAACCGCCAGAGCCAAAACCTGAGAATGCCGGATAACCCTCCATCATTGCCGTTTTACGCTCGGCCACCCGGTTCTGGCCCCAGTCCAAAGGGCATTTTCTACGATCCAGCCACTTCGGTTAAGCTGGCCAAAACACTGTCCAAAGCCATTCAACCGCACCGTGGAAAGCGCAAGGCGTACAAGATCGTTCATCGGGCTTTGAAAGAACCGAAGAAATGAGCGCGAACCAAACCAGTGAAGCTAAAGTTGCTCCGTGCTGGTGCGGGGAAACAAACCCGTATTACGCCCCTTTGCCAAGACGTTGCGGAGGATATGGTATAATTGATTGTCTTTGCGGCGGGGATTTCTGTGTGTGTCATTGGCATGGGGAAGTGGAATGTTTTGGATGCCCAGATTGCGAACCTGACGATGACTCTGAATCCTAAAACTCGGTTCCAGCAACAGGAAGACCTCGCCAAGCGGCATTTGGACGTCACCGCCTCTGAATCGTTCCTGCGGGCTGCTGAATCTGCGTTGCTCCAACTGATTATGGACATGGGAACACCAAAGAACAATGATGAGGCGGCAGCGAACTGGTACGCTGTGGCCGGGGCAAAGAAGTATATGGAACTGCTGCTGAATCTGGCTGAGAAACCTGTGCCGCCATCAAGAATATCAACACACAACCTCGACCATGCCCGCTGAAGCACCGCCATCCCCAGTACCGGCTGCTGCTGCACCAGCACCGGCTCCCACTGCTGCCGCACCACCAGCAAAACCGGTTTCCCCAATGGAGCGTGCGCGGCAATCCATGCGGGCAACGGCTGTGCAGGCCGACTTGGAAGCGCCGGACCCACTCAAGACGATTAAGCCGCCTGAACCAAAGCCGACCGAGACCAAGCCAGAACCGCCAAAGTCTGCCGAAGCGAAGGCACCGGAGAAACCTGCCGAAACGACGCCACCAGAAGCCAAACCGACTGACGATAAAAAGGCGTCACCGTGGAAGCTCCTCGACCAGTTCAAGACCCGCGTTGCGACCCTCGAACGCGAACTTTTGGAGACCAAATCCAAGGTGCCGGATGAGACAACCGCAAAACGGTTCGAGGCGGCTCAGAAGCGGGCGACTGAATTGGAGGAGGAAATCCGATATGTCAATTACGCCAAGAGCCAGGAATTTGCCGAGAAATACCAGAAACCGTACGAGGAAGCCTGGGCAAAAGCCATTGGTGATCTGACCGAATTGCAGGTCACATTGGAGGATGGGACTTCGCGCAAGGCCGATGCCAAAGACCTGCTCATGTTGGCCAACATGCCGTTGGGTCAGGCTCGCACTGTGGCCAATCAAATGTTCGGTGACGCTGCGGACGATGTCATGGCGCATCGCCGGCGCGTGATCGACCTCAGCGACGCGCAGAATAAGGCACTCGTTGAAGCTCGCAAGGCCGGCGATGAAAGGCAACAGAAAGCTGCGGCTGCTCATGCGGAAGTCGCAAAACTTTGGGGAAAGTTCATTGCCGAAGATGCTGACAAATTTGACTGGCTCAAACCCAAGGAAGGCGACGATGAACATAACGCAAAGCTTGAAAAGGCCATGAATCTTGTGGACGGCTCATTTGCCCAGAGCGCCACTGACCCGAAACTGACACCGGAACAACGAGCCGAAGTGGTCCGCAAACATGCGGCTGTGCGGAACCGCGCGATTGCGTATTCCACGTTGCGCTTGGAGTTGACCCGGCTGAAGAAGCAACTGGACGAGAAAGACAAGGAACTGAAGCAGTATCAGGCGAGCGCGCCGACTAATGGCACAGCGGGAGGACGAACGCCAGAACAGCAAACGCCGAGCAACCCGATGGAACGGGCCAAGGCGAGCCTGCGCAAGAGCGCGGTGCCGATGCCGGCGGGGACGTATTTCTAATCTGTTGACAAGGTTTTTGGGTGTGGAGTAATTTCCCTGCCAGTTGCGCGATTAACTGGTGCGCGCCTGAAAAAAATTCATCGGTTCCAGCGGTGTGCAAAGCACCATTCGGAAGGTAGCTGGCTTCCAAACTCCCAAAAGCAGTGTCGTGTAATCATGGCCTCCTGCATTTTGGAAACTGCAAATGTTTGTGAGCTGTCTGCCATAGAGCAGATATAACTACCGTGAGTATAGAGAGTTGCTGCAATTTTCCCCAGTGGCTTGTAGATCAACAACCTGTGTATGATGAACTTATCATATACGACATCCGTCCGACCGACAGTTGGATTAACAATGTAGCCACGGGCACTTTCCCAAGCGGGTCGGGTGTTGAACGGCGACTGGACAAATTCCGGCATGTGTTCCCGAACACAACCAAGCAATGGAACCGGACGCAATACGCCGGGTGTCTTGGAACGCCCTGCGACAAGTCTGAGAATGTGATTGGTTGGGGTTCGGATCGGATCACGTATTACCTGGAGGAACAAAGCTGGGCGACACCGCTTCTGTGTTTCGATCAGCTCATGCACGTCACGCACGCCGAGGAACAATTCGAGCAGATCATCACGGACATTCTCAGGCCGGCCACGAGCGCGATTCAAAGCACGTTCCTGCGCAAACGGACGCTTTTGCACGCTGGCAAGAAACTGACGGCCAACAGCACGCTTGACCCGTTCACGTTTGTTTTCACGGCAGTTGGAGACGAGGAAATCTTCTTCGATTGTTCGGTGCCACCGGCCAACGTGTTCATGCTGACACCGCAGATGTTGCAGCGTCAGTTCACGCCGCTCATGTTGGAAGGTTACGCCGGCAAAAACCCGTTCAAAGAGACGGCCCCGTACATTGAACTCGTAACGGACATCGACACTTGTTGGTTCCTTGACAAACTTGGCGCTGGTCAGGGTGTTGGTGGCACGCCGAGTATTTCTGGCAACTGGCGTTTCACGCAATGGGACGCAGCCAACGCATTTTGGCGGTACGGTTATTCCGGGCAGATTGGCAATTTCATGGTGCGCGTCGACGAGATGGGGTTGCGGTTCAACTTCGTTCTCGACCGTGGCGCTGGCGCTGCTCCGAACCGTTACCGTTACCAAGTGATTCTGCCGTACGTGAACGTCGTCACAGGCGGTGCCGGCGGCGATCCTGGGTTGGGCAGCGAAGTGAATGATGCCTTTATCAGCTCGAACTTCGCAATCAGTTTCATCACGCACAAGCGCGGGCTTACCGCGCTCATGGCGGATTCGAGGCCAATCAACCCCGAGATGCCGTTCAGCTCACGGAATTGGGCAGGAAGATGGCAGTTCGTGCTTGATAATCTTGGCGCAGACAGCAACGGAAACGTAATCGAAAATAAACGACGGAACAAAGGCCAATTTATTGCAGACTTCAAACAGGCCATCCGACCCGAGTACACGAAGTTTATGGTCGCGTACTTCCACCGTCGAGAACCCAATTGCATAATCAATGTGCCGCCATGCCAAGTGCAGTCTGGCTACCCGACGCAGTCATACAATTCGGAGCCTGATCCTTGCCCGCCAGAGGCATGAGCGAGCCACTGCCAAATCCTGTCGTTCCCGACGCCCCAGAAGAAGCCCCGGTGTCTGCTCCTCCACGCGCGGAGGAGCAGGCACCAATCCGTGTTCTTCCTCGTGACCCGTATGCGCCACGACCAAGGCCACCGAAGACAGCGCCCGTGAGCCGGGATCATCCGTATGTCATCAAAGCCGATCCGAACGGGCCGTTCCCGGAATGTTTCGCTGTTTTGGGAAGGCACCAGTGGGTGAAGTATCGACTGCCGCGAACGCCTTGGTTGGGATCGAGGACAGGGCATCTTTACAGGTTCGTGTACAACAAAATCACGAAGGACAGGAAAAAGATTTTGTGGTTGCACCGGCTGGTTGCGCACTGTCCGAAGAACAGGTTTGTCAGTTTCAAAAATCGGGATGAGCGAGATTTGAGGCCAAACAATCTGCGGATTGTGACGGTGAAACCGAAGCCAAGACTGCCCAAATGAACGGCAAAGAACAGGCGGATTTGTACGACGAGCCGATGACAGATCAGGACCCACGCGAGGGTGGGCCGGCCAAGCCAGAGGAAGGCGAAGGTCCTACAGCAACGATCCCGAAGAGTCTGGTGCCCGGTGCAATTGAGATTGGAGAAGAGATCGTGTTGAAAGTGGAGAAGGTCCTTGAGAATGAGATTTTGGTCTCGTACGCGCCGAGCAAACCATCTGAGCCGGCTGGTGAGGCGGAGAGTGCAAGCCCAAGTGCCGGAAGCGATGAAGCCGAACCGACCGGCTCACTTTATGACTGATGGCTTCTGACGCGCAAACTTTGATGAATGAAGTTGCGTGTTTTGCTTGTCTTCCACCGGGGCAAGTGGAATTGGCCAAGCTGGGATTGCTGAAACAAATTCTGTTGGCATCAACTCCTATGGCGGATACATCGGCGCAAGCGTTATTGGAAACGGCCAAATGTTATGCGTGTCTGCCGCCTGGGTACTGGCAACTATTGGAACTGGCCTTGTTGCAACAGATCGTCACTGGTGGAGGAACTGGCGGCGGGAGTGGCGGTGTTCTTCAAACTACTGGCAATCCAGAAGGGGTTCTCACCTCACCAACAGCAAATGCCATTGCGTATGATTGCGCAACGAACAAGGTCTGGGTTTTCTGCGGGACAGCGGGCGCGAACACCGGCTGGCAGGCTTTGATCGGATGAGAAAGTTCCTCTTCTTCGGGATTCTACTGGCGATTGTTATGTTGGCGGTGGTGTTGTTTTCTGCGGCCCCGCCGGTAATCAAACAGAATTCATTCACCACGAATGCAGCCGCGCTTTTTGTTTTGGATGATGCAAATACGCGGCTGACACTTGGTGTTGGGACAGGGATTGGAGCCGGTGCCCGCCTTGGCGTTTATGGCAGTGGCACAGTCGGCGCTTTGGCTTTGGGCACCGGTGCGCCAGATTCGGCCACGGCCACATCTAGGCTATGGAGCACCAACGGCGATATGTTCGTCGCATTTGGCGGTTCAGGTGCCACGCTGTATTTCGCACACAACGACGATAATGGGTTAACCAAGGAGGCATCTTTAACTGATGCCGGAGTTCTTGGACTCAAGTCTCTCCGAGTGACCAACGCTTTCGCTTATGTGCCCGGTGCGGGCGCGAGCAAGGTTCTGACCAGCGACGCCAGCGGCAACGCCTCTTGGGCGGCGGCATCTGGTGGGTCTGTCGTGTCGGTTAACGCAACGAATTTGAATCCAATAAATCTAACGAATAGCGCGACCGTCACTTGGGCAATCAGCGGATCGAACGTCACAGCTACAGCCTCGCCAGCGGCTTTAACGTGGATCACGCTTACTCAGAGCGGCACCAACATTTCAGGATTTGACCCGGCGTTGGGGAATTATTTCCGCCTCACGATTACGAACAACGCGTTTATCCCGGCTCCCAGCACCTTGCCGAGCACGACAACGCCACAGAATATCGAGTTGTGGATTTTAGAGGATTCAGTTGGGACATGGTCTGTGACGTGGGCAACGAACTACGCATTCATGAATCGCTCGGCCCCGCAACAGACGACGAACGCCAACGCTATCGACATTTACACTCTCTCGGCTCACGCATTTACCAACAACATCTTTAGCGTTGTGCAGACTCCGTACTTCTGATGAAACTGTTTCTCGCTGTTCTATTCCTGACTATCAACTGCCAGGCTGCATTGCGTCCCGGATTTTCGACCGAAGTCAATCGTTGGAGTTACGCAGCTCAAACCAACGCCGGCAGCATCTCGGCCAGGACGTTGGCCAGCGCGACTGTCTGGGTCCGGGACGTTTACTCCGCCGGGATACGCAGCAAAATCTATCGAGCAAACCTGTTTGCCGGCGATGCGTTCGCGGCCAGCTCCAGCACAGTAATGGGTGCTGTGCAGGTGCCCATCATTCGCGATTACGGGACCGCAGTCGATGTCACCGGAGCGGCCAATAGCACCTGGAACTACGTCGAACGCGGATCGAGTGGCGGTCTGCAAACTTCCGCATCGTCTTACCTCGACACCGGTGTTGTCCCGTCCACTGACTTTGCCGCCGCTACGAGCGGGCACATCCTGATTCACGTCCGCACGTCTTCCAATGAAAGCAGTCTGAGTGGGTGTGAACGAACAGGAAGCAACGATAATTTCTTAATGAGCAACGGGCCGTACATTACGGCCAGCGTGCTCGGCGGAGCCTTTGTCGGAGCGAGCTACGTCACATACGCTGACTCTGGCGGGACTGGGTATTACCTTTGCAGCCGCACGACATCGACGCTCATCACACTTTACAAAAATGGCAGCTCGGTTGCCACGAACACAACGAATGATGGTCCGCTACGTCCCGATGTCACGTTTCTCATGTTTGCATGTCATCTGGGCGCTGGCACTGTGGCGTTACAGAGTGCAAAAACTCTTGGCGGCTATTCACTCGGGCTTGGATTGGACGGGACTGAATCTCCAAAATACGATGCTGCTTGGGAGAAATTCGAGACCACGGCTCTTGGACGATGAGACGCATTATCGGCAGAATTCTTTGTTTCGTCGGTCTGCACAAATGGCGGCGGATAGATGAGAAAGTTTACGGCTCGTCCTATGCGCACAAACGGTTGGTCTGTGTTCGTGGGCATTGTTTGAAGTACCTTTATGTTACTCGCTGACATGGGCATGTTAATAGTCACTGTGGTTGCTTTTGCCATCGGGGTTTTGGTTGGCAGAATCCTTTTTGCGAAAGGCCCTAAAAAACCCGATGTCTGACATTCATATCAAAATGTTAGTCATTGGAGTTATGGCCTTCATCATCGGATTTTTTGTCGGGAGAATCATGAAATAATTCCGACAGCGGTTTGCGGATCAAGCCCATGTCGTACGCCCATTGCACGGCTTTGCGGTAATCTTCCACCAGCGTATTGCCCGGTGAAAAAATCGGGCGCTTGATTTTTGGGTCTTGTTTCATGACGATTCTCTGTTGCCGTCCGGAAAGGATACTGCCGGTCACACTTGTTGGGCGGGAGTTTTCATCGCTACGTTTCTCCCGCCCGATTTGGTTCTGCCTCAAAGAAAAGAACCGGCGCTCCTGCACGCCGACTGATTCGGCACGGACGGCAATTCGTTAACTTGCCAGTTTGTCACCTTCTTGAAGCGGGTATTTGCTTTGCGCAGGTGTCACATCCAACCAGTACTCGTGTCCAGGTTCAAACAGTTGCTTACGCATTCGGCCAAGTGACAAATTCCCGACAGCAGGCACCACAAAAGTACCATGCGGATCGAGAATGGAGATGGCGCTTAAATCGGCTTCAAACAACACTGACGGTTCGTCCAGATCAATGGAACCATGAATTTTTTCGGAAACTTTGCGGCAGAGGAGCTTCAGGTGCAACATCAGGCGTTCACAGTAACCCAGAATCAGTAATGACACAACGTTGGATGCATCATGGATTTACGAATACGCAAACCGCTCAATTCTCCAATCTGCGATCTGTGTTCTTTGAGGAGCATCAGCAAAGATTCTCGAATGGCAACATCAAATGCATCCACCTGCGAAGGCAAGTACATGCCGAACGGTTCGCCGCATTCGCACCTGAAATAGACGATTGAACCTTTCTGCTCTTTAATGAGAACATGCACGCGTTTATGTCGCCTCAACGTAAAAACTTGGTTGAAGGGATTATCGTAATCATCCTGTTGTTTATGTTCCTCGCCATCGTGCTGTACCGCTCCAAATATGGGTGACACCGATTTTGCCGTGGTCAACGGGAAAGTGCAGGTGCGTTTGATGTGGGCTTTCCGCGTTATTGTTACCACGCTCGTTACGCTTATCGTTTGGCTGGTAAGCGGAAGTTTGGCCGAAATCAAATCAATGCGGGAAAGCCTGAATGAATTGAAGCAGGATGTCAGAGTGATGCAGGCCGAACAGAGGATGCGGGATTTGCGCGGCAGCAAGTGAAGCGATGATGGGAAAGACGTTCCGGCTCGGTCCCCTGCGGCGTCCCGCTCTCCGGGCCGGAATCCGGTGCGCTGAACGCCACGCACTGGAAAGATTTCAAGACAAACGGGGGACCGGCTACGTGACAACCGGCCCCCCGCTCGTCCATCAACAGATTATGCAATCACCAATTCCAAACCGTCCTTAACTTCGCATGAAAGCAGATTGAACGCCACTTCAAACTTTTTTCTGTTTACCGCACAAAGCGGTTGCCAGCGTCGCCAGAATTTGTCTCAATCTTCGGAATGTTGTCTTGCGCACAGACAATCCGAAACGAACTGGAACGGTCACTTCATGGCCGATTGTCCAGGTTCTTCGGTGTCCATTTGCGCCGTGACAGCGCCGTGACGCTCTGCCATTTGCTGGCGCATCTGGTTGAGATAGACCGCAAGCTCAACGATCTGCGCCAGAGTCAGCCTCGGAACACGACCGGGACGACGCGAAGTTCTGTGTAATGCTGACGGTTGCGACAATTGCATTCGTGTTCGGCGCCGCCTGCGCCGTTGCCGTTCTGTTGTTTCTGGACCGTCGCAGTCCCGACGATTAAGCGACCGCCGGCGTGGCAGGAACGGCAGGCGCTTCCTTGGACTTTTGAAGAACCTTGAAACCAAGCGGCGCGAGTGCCAAAGTCAACTGCTCGGCGGAGATGGGTGCCAGACCGTGGGCCTGAACGGATGTGACGCACCAGACCGTCAGAACGGCGAGGGCTGAGATTGCGGCGACAAGCCGGACGGTCGAGGGGCTGCCGTCGGCTTCGGATAGAGCAGAAGTGAGAAATTTAAACATGTGAAAACCCAAAGCAATTTAGCGGCCATTCGTGTCACGCTCTCCATTTGCCTGCTTTCCTTCGGGATCGCGTTCTGTGGATGGGTCAGCGGATGTCATACGGCTCCAGAAACTACCGCGTACCGCATCAGCGGAACAGCGCGTGTTACGGCTGAATCTGCCATGCGCGCTTGGGGCGATTATGTGTCAAAAAATCATCCGCCTGTCGCACAAGAATTGAAGGTGCAACACCTGTTCGACAGCTACAAAGCCGCGCAGCTTGCCTTGCTCGATAGCGCCATCGCCTATTCGCAAGCATCGACGAACGTGGCCGCGCAACCGGGCGCGCAAGCGCAACTGGACCGAGCCGTGGCGACCGCAAGCGCAGCTTTAACTGACCTGACCGTGTTCTTATCACGCTTGGGCGTAAAATTGGAGCAATGATATGGAACTTGAAGCCTTAATTCGCGTCTCGATTTTTGCCGCTGAAGAGTTGCTGGAACGATCCCCGGAAGCCTTCGCAAAGTTGCAGGCCATTTTTTCCAAACCGGGCGTGACGGTTCAGGATCTCAGAACTGCCCGAGAGGAGATTGCGGCGTCACATTACAAGGATTTTGTGAAGGACACCTCCATTCCAGAAGACCAACAGACTTAAAGCCCAAAGTCTCGCGGCTCGGTAACAGTCGCTCTTTTTCGGCACACATCGCATGTCCCGGTATGCCAAGTCGTGCCTTCGCCAGGTTCATGTCCGCCACGCTTCATCGCGCAAGAGTAGCAAATCCAATTCAGCTCTTTGGGCTCCTTCGGTTTGTTCTTGTCCATAAACGGATTGACTGATACTCTCAAACCGCTTCAACTGCGAGAGGGTTCAACGATTAACAGTCGCCATGTCTTCCGGCGTGTGCCGGGGTGGACGCGGCGACTTTTTACGCTCTGATTATGTGCTTTTCCTAAGAATTGGCTCGCTCCCAGTAAATGCTGTTCACTAGTCTTGGCTCGCTCTGCATAGATGCTATTCACTCTGAATGACTCGCTCGTACCTTTTGCTTTACTCACAGGTTGGCTCGCTCTGCAATTATGCTGGTCAATCTCTTTGGCTCGCTCTTCTGTCGTGCTGGTCTTGGTTCGTGACTCTCTCTTTAGTCATGCTGTTCTGGGCTCGTGGCTCGCTCTCAGTATCTGCTAATCGATTTATATGACTCGCTCGCTTCATTTGCTGCTTCTGGTATGTGGCTCGCTTTCTTCTTTTGTTGATCGTCTCGTATGGCTCGCTCTTTTTTGTTGCTGTTCTTCAGATGTGACTCGCTCTTTTTTCGTGCTTATCAAGTGGCATGACTCTCTCTAGACACATGCTGTTCCCATTCGGTGGTTCGCTTCTCTGCCGTGCTATTCTCTCTGGATGGCTCGCTCATGGATTATGCTGTACCATTTCCCTGGCTCGCTCATTGTTTCTGCTACTCCGTAATGATGGCTAAACTCGGCACTGGACTCGCGATTACATGCGCGTGACTAAGGTGTGCCACCGGGTAAATCTCTGGTGGGTTCTTGTGGTATGTCTGCCGGTATTCCTCCGTCCAGTAATGCGCTATGAACAGTTTCGACACCCAACGTCTTGCCCGGTTCTCCACATGTGCTGGTGGCAGTTTCCCGTCCTTGTAACAAGCCAACGCCTTGCTATCTGGCCGGCGCATCCTTTTCACTCCATCCTCGCACGCAGCCGCAAACTCGCGCCGTTCGTTCTTCTCAACAAGCTTCTGTTTGTACTCTAGATATTGCTGGCCATAGAAACATTTCTCGTTGCCGCTGAACTTGACGAAGCAATCTGATAGAATCCAAGCCAACCGTTTCAAGCTGGCGTTCCACGGTCGTTTCTCGCCTTTCTTCCATTGCACAGGCATGTTGAACCCGGTCGTCAATCCTGCGTAAGACCAGTAGTGACCGTAAGTGGGCGCTTTGCTGATGTCGAAGTGGGCAAGGAACCCTGCGGTGATGATCGGGCCGAGACCGTAATTTTGCATCGTCCATTGCCCAAGTAACTTACTTTCGGCATAGGCGAGCAAAGCGGCTTTTACTTGGCGTTCAAGGTATGTGCAATTGTTTGATAACCAATCAATAACGCGGTGCGGCTCGCCGCTCGTGGAGAGGGCGCGGATTTGGTTATCGGAAACCTTTCGACTTTCCTGTAGAACGTAGTAGCAGTCGACCAAATATCTGACCTCTTGCGAAGTCAAAGTTTTCGCCGCTTCTTTAAGGTCCTTGGAAAGCCGTGTTATTGCTTCCTCATGAATCGGAGTTTCAATGGCTGGTTTCATAATACGCTCGTATCTGTTGCTTGTCGCTCCTTGTGGCTCGCTCTTGTCGTGTGCATATCACCAAATTTGGCTCGCTCACGTTCTATGCTTTTTGCCTGACATGGCTCGTTCGCACTCTCTGCTGTTCTTCATCCATGACTCGCTCCCTTACCCTGCTTTTCTTTGCTTATGGCTCGCTCTTTCGCAACGCTGTTCGCCTCCCATGACTCGCTCTTCGTATCTGCTTTTCTCCGCTCATGACTCGCTCAGTGGTATTGCTGATCCCAGTGGGTGGCTCGTTCAAGGATTATGCTGATCTTGGATTTGGGCTCGCTTCTCTGCATTGCTTCTCATGCGTCTTGACTCGCTCGATTGGTTTGCTTGTCTGCTATGGTGGCTAGTTGCAGAATTACGATTGTTCCCTCTTCTCCCGTCCATTGGACCTGACTATAGGTCCATTGCACTTGGTTGTCCGCATCGTCCAACCCGAACTCTTCCGAAATCCTGTCCCTCAATCCTTTGTATCCGGCAATGAGATTGTCGAGATCATGGACTCGATTGCACAACGCAATGATGCCCACTCGGAGCAATGGTCCCGCGCCTCTGCCCACGCTGCGGCGGCTCGTTTTCTTTCGGCGAACAGCACGCTCCAATGCCGGGAACTGGTTTGATTCGGCGACTTGGGAAGATAACGGAGCCACAAAATCAGCGGTGTTGGCCTTGATAAAACTGGCACTGGCATTGGGGAAGTGTTTTTGTAGTTCATTGCTTTTCATGCGCTTTTCAGCATTCTCCTCAAAATCCATGCCCGTGCTCTTCTCAAGTGCCAGCACTCGGTTTCACCGCGTTTCTCCGGACCTTTGAATTCCCAGTCTTCGCATCCGCACCACTTCTCTTCAACATCCACCAGATGCAACACGTCGGGCCGGCTGCGCGAGCGCACCAAGACCCGGAACTGCTCGCCGGGAATCGGGATGATTCGCGGCTTCACGGCTCAATACCCCTGTTTCTCGAACCAAACCGCAATCTGCTTGCGCGTCTTCTGCCTAGTCGAGTGCATCATGGAAGCTTCTTCTAGCAAATGTCTTGGAACATTGAACCGCTCCTCTAACCGTTCAAAAAAACTCTCCATCCACGACACTTTCCAGTCCAATGGCAATCCCGCTGCCACGTAAGCAGTTCCTATTGCACAGCAACACTTTGGATTGTTGAGATCGTCAATGAACTGATGTCGGGTATTGCCCAAAAACGTCATGCCGAATCGGATTGCCTCACTGATTTTCTTTGGTTTGTCCATGATCTTCTCCTTTCAATTCCCCGGATTGCCCGGTGCCTTGAACAGCCGGATTTCGTTGATGTGCCCCAGCCGATACTTCTCAAACACCTTCTGCACGATGTCCGGGTCGTTCACGCACTCCCGGCAAATCCAAATCTTGCCGCCGGGCGCGCACGGCACGTTCAGCGGTTTGGTCGCCTCAGCTTTGGGATGCAGGTAACACTTCATTCAAAATGGCGTATCATCAGGTTCAAACTCTGGTTCTTCCTCCCATTCATCCTCGTAATCGTACACTCGCCGATGGAAAAACTTCCGATCCTCAAGAGTCTTCAAAATTGCCTTGTCTCTGGCAGTTCTTTCGCCTTCAGGTTTGCTGAGAATGTCTTTCTCCTGATAACGCATTGTGTCCAATCTGCTCTGATCTTCCATCGCCAGTTCTGCATTACGCTTGGCCACTTTGTATTGCTCAACCGCCTTGTCCGCCAGTCGCGCAGCGCATTTCCGCAGCTCGTCAACAGCAGCGAGTGTTACAGTGTCCGTAGTGCCAAGCGTGACTTCAAAGTGACAATAATCGTAACTGCGAAGGACACGAACTGAGGCGGAACTACATATTGGGTCTGGCATATTCAGCTTGCTTATATGTTTGATTGTTTATGATGCGGCTAATGGCTGCTTGATTAACGCCCATCAATGAAGCCAGTTTGTACTGACTGACCGATGGATAAAGAGTTTTGATCTTCTCAATTTGCTCCAAGGTCAGCTTTGAGTGAGGACTTCCGGCCCTGCCTTTAGCTGACATATCGGATGAATTGTCGCTTTGAGTTCCCAAGAATAGATGTGCTGGATTCACACACTTGGGATTGTCGCACCGATGAAGAACGCATTGCCTAGGCGGAATTGGCCCGAAGTGTATCTCCCAAGAAAGCCGATTCGCTCGAACTGGTTTCCCTTTGATGTTGAGTTGCCCATAACCGCCGCAGACCGTGACACTGGCTGTCCAATTCCAACAACCGGACGCGCAATGTTTATCCACCTTGGCCCAGAAACGTGCGGCAACTGGTTTGATGCTTTTGCCGCGCACCTTCACGGACACAGTCTCAATCGGTATGTTGGTTGTCATTTTGCCAATCAGTTCGGTTCCGTGGTGGAGCGTTTAAGGACGTTGAAAATGAGTTCTGCGTCGCTCATAGAAATTCATTTCACCTTCAAGATCGTCAACACTCCCAACGAATGGAACCAAACCATTGCATTGATCCCATCTAAAACATGGGATGCCGTATTTGCTTAATGCTCGCATGATTTGCTGTTGTGACTTTTTTAGAGGGTGTGTGTTTGTCGGTTTTACTTCAACGAGCATCAAACCGCGCTCAGGATGGACGCAGAAGAAGTCTGGCCAACCACGTTTTGTCACTGACCATCCAGCCTTGCGTAACTCTTCAAAGCAGGATCGTTCTGGTATGTTGCGGAGTGTTCTCACCTGTAAGTTCTCCCAATCGAAGAGTCGTCTGTTGAGGTTGCTGTGAGAGCGAACCGACAGGTTGCGGAAGGTCTCGCCCCAACAGACGACAAAGTGATTGTCGAATTCAGCACTCACAGCAGGAGAAGTATGAAGGAACTACAGGCCAGAATCAAGCATGGACACAACTCACGAACGCAAAACCTAGAGGCAATTTTTTTATGCCGCGCTTTTGTTGTCAAGCTCACATTTTGTAATCCGATGGTTCAACAGGTTGCGTCGATGAAAGCGTGCTGGTATTGACAAATGTAGAGCTATTGGCTGTTACGGTCGCCTCCAGATCACGCTCCTCAACATCGCCTCAAGCATTGCTCTGGTCCCTCCAGCAAGCATGAATTCTCTAAGGTCTTTTGCTGGAAGGACTAAGATGGCCGTTGGTGATCTCAGTTCGATGGCAAGTTTCCGTGCCCCGGCCAGTCCAGGCGGGTCGTTGTCAGCCAGAATGACTGCTCTCTGATGCCCCAGAAGCCTGCGCAGATGGTCTTCCCCGCCGGTCGCTGCTGGTCTCCCGATGGCGTGCAGACCAAGGCTCAGGCCGGCGGCTGCATCGGTCGGCCCCTCGACCAGCCACGCGGGTTTCTGCGGTTCCAAGCCCATCGGCACAAATAAACCGTTCTTGGAGCCGCTTACAGACCACTTGGCTCCTTTGTCGTCCCGCAATCTCACCCCAATAACTTTACCGTTTCCGTCCCACATCGGGAAAGCGAATGCCTTGTGTTCCTGTGCCCAGGCGCAACCGAGTGCGTGCAGGGAGTCCACGGACACCCCCAGCTTGCCGGCAAAGTCCACAAGCCTGCTCTCGTCGGTCTGGCTCTCCCACCGGACCAAGAGTCGGTTCCAGTCCGGGGATTTGGTCGGCGGCATCGGACGCCACGGCATGGTCGGCTTTGTCGGTGCGCCGTGGGCCAGTTCCCATATCCGCTTGCGATGGTCAACGTCCGCCGGCTGCACCGCACACCCCCACCGTCCGTCAGGAAATATCCGCAAATGTTGGCCGCTCCGATCAAGCCCAGCCTCAGCGCAGGCCGGGCATTGGGCGCGGTAGCCGGTCCCAACGGGCTTCACTTTGCGCAGGGATTGAAGGTCAAGGGACATCGTCAGGACTGACTCAGAACTTTCTGTAACCGTCGAATGTCTTTTTGCTCTTCCTCGGTCAACTCATCCCACGGTTGCGGTTCAACTCCGAGCGTTTCCGTGTACTTGTGAACTGCCCCGCATTGGCAGCAAATCCCAATGTCTCCAGATTGAGGCGTAAACACTCGACCGGGATTGTTTATGTCCGTCCCTCGGTCGAGCATCCATCCACAGACCGGGCAACAAATGTCTTTCGCCAACTTATTGGAGCAGAATTTCATATTGTCGGCTTCCAGTTTTTCGGATGGTCCGGGTCCTCTGGCGGCAATGGTTTGAACTTGTTGTTGATGATTCGCAGTTTGATTCTCCGGCCTTCGTCTTGGTGAACTCGTTCAAGCAGGACTCGCGGGTAATGATACTTTGCGAGGAAGTTGATTTCCTTTTCGCTCAGGCGATCCCCAAGAAACACTGGCTCTGGTTTCTTTGGTTCCGGCGCTTTGGTTCCTGGTGGGCCGTCTTTCTCTGGCCGCTTCCAACCATTTTTGGCTATCTCGTCAATCTTTGCGCTCGCGGTCCTGAAGGTGAAGTCGAACGGATCATAACCATGTCGACGCAAGACTCGCGCTTGGTCTTGCGAACACTGTGGTTGACCGAGAATGCGCGCGGCTTCGATTTCGCTCACATCGGTTGGCTTGTTCAGTGCCTTCAAGCCCATCGCCTGCGTGACAGTGCAAAGGTTAAGCGCCCAACGACGGAATTGTTCCTCAATGATTTGTTTCTTCTGAGTGAAACTGTAAGGAGTCGGGTCAAGTTTGATGGCAGCAAAGACCTTCCCTTGTTGTTCGGTTAACTCCTTACCCTTTTCCCAGCCGCGTTCGCGTCGAGGTTGCAGGTCACAGGCATTGAACGGATCAACGGGAACGGTCTTGTATTCGGAGACGCCGACAATCTTCCGTTTCTCGGCCTCAATCCGGCGTTTACGTTCGGCAATTGCTTTGGCGATTTCTTCAGCGGTTTTCTCCAGCAAGCCAACGGTGCTAAAGGGAAGGAGCTGCGCGGCCTTGGCGCGTGCTTTCTCCAACATTTCATCCGATGTTTTGCCACCGAGAACGTCAATGGTCGAAATGAGCTTGTGTTTTCCTGAGACGCCAACGAAGTCCACGATCAAGCAGCTTTTCTTTGCACTGGTTGCAATCGCTTGCTTACGAGCTTGGGCGTCGGTCAGTCTGTCAATTACACCCGGTAGCGGTCGGGTAGCCCTGCCAATGTGTTGTTGATACACAAGTAAACTTTTCGTCGCTTTGGCCTGCACCACAACTTCAACACCTGGATCGTCAAAGCCCTCGCCCAATACAGCACAATTGAACATGAGTTGGATTTCGCCATATCCAAACCGCCTCAGGAGTTCTTTACGGTCTTGCTTGTTTGTAGATTCGCATACAAATCCTGCGCAACCTGGTAAAGCGCGGTGCATGATGTTGGCAAATGTTTCAGCCTGTTTGACTGAAGCGCAGAAGACAATCGCTCGGCGGGGTTTGCCTTTGGTGTGGAGACATTCGGCCCAGTCATCAACTGGCAAATTGCGTAAAGTATTTTGTGGAAGCCGCCAGCAAATTTCCAAGGTGGGAACGATCATCCCTTGAATGTTGCTCTCTTGTTCAAGAACTGCCGCCAAGTCTGAATGGTTCAAATCTCCGCAAGTGGTTCGGATGTGCGAATAATCCAAACCCCAGACCGGAACGAAGATTTGTTCAATGTCCACCAAGTAACCGTCCTTGATGGCGTCTTCGATCTCGTATTGATGAGCGCACGACTGAAAGATTTCGCCCAAAGCCATTTCATCCGTCCGGTTCGGCGTGGCGGTCAGTCCGAGGCATTTGAGATTTGGATTCTGGCGGTAGTGGTCGATGATGCGCCGGTAGGCTGGCGCGATGAAGTGATGTGCTTCGTCAACCACGAGTAAACCAAAGTCTCCGGGTGGAAAGACCCGGTTGTTCCCGTTCGCGTATTGGGTCTGGATCGTTGAAATGACGACAGGCGCTTTGCAGGTGAAATGGCGGTTGGCGCATTGATCCGCCATCTCAATATCGCACTGCAACCCGGTGAACTGCTCAATGCGCTGTTTGGCTTGGTAGATCAACTCTGCGCGAGGTGCCAAAACGAGCGTTCGCTTCGGAGCCATCCGACGTATGACCTCGGCTGCAACAACAGTTTTGCCAAGCCCGGTTGCTTGGACGAGCAATGTGGCGTTATGGGTTTGCCACTGCTCGAACACCGCCTCGACTGCTTTGTGTTGATAATCCCGCAGGTGATCTGGTTCCATGACCGTTTAACGCGTTAATGGCTTTGACTCGCATTGCTATCAAATCCTTCTCAACTTGGTTGTCCCAAAAGAAACGGCTTACCCAACCGCGATGATCGCAAGTTCGTTTTCTGTCATCGTCCTTGTTGTGTCGGCCACAAGTCTCCGGTAATTCGCCCTGACACCACGGACAGACGGCATAAGGATTGGCCAGAGACAACTTGGTTCTCAGGTTTTGGAAATCAGCTTCCAGTGAAGATGAGTTCACTTCCATCCAACTCAATTCACCATCCTGCTCGGCCATGCACTCGGCGTGTAAAGCGTCCAGCCGGCGCAGACGGTCCATCCCGATCTGGAGCCTTGCCTTGAAATGGTCCGCAATCCGGTCGGGTAACGGCCAACCCATTTGGTCGGTGCCATGCTCGACGGCGGCTTTGGCAGAGACACGGGGCTTTGTTCTTTGTGGAACAGGCTCTCCGTTGCCGCTCACATAGGCCCGTGAATAATCCCTCGGTACTTTGTCAGCGTCGAAGGCCGTCTTGTGACCTTGGGCGGTGGTGTTTTGGGTGCCTTGGGTGCTTTGTCCACCACCGACAATACGAGCCGCATCAGATCGAACGGGTCCGGGTGAAGTCGCTTTTTTTTCATGCGTAAGTGGTTGATTTTGCGTGGTAGGTATTGGAAGTCTTCCAATTCTGTCGCAAATTTGAGAAATGATATTTTCCGCGTCGGATAGGGTTTTAACTTCCTTGAGATTCACCTGCGTTCGATTCTCCCAAAGCGACATGTAGCGTTGGGCGGTTTTGAAACTCAGTTCAATTGATTGGAGAACGTCATCCCAATCACCGTATTTTGTCTTCGCCTTGATCTTCGTCAGTAATTCGCCAGCCTTGATGTATTGGGCGACGGTGTTTTTGACATTGCTGCTGATTTCTTGGAGGACTTTCTTCAGGGCTTTGATCTCCGTGGTTTCAGGTGTGTTTTTCATGGGGTAGGAACAAATGAAGAAGCCGTCCGCCCTGCCGTTGAAAATCGGGGGAGCACCCGCCGGGACGAACCCGCAACAGAACGGACGGCAAATGTTAGATGTTGATCCATGCTCCGGGGCGCTTTTCAAAGCGCGACGAGGTGCCGGACCAACTTGAACCAAAACTACCCTAGCCTTGGCAAGCCCTTTTTTCAAAAGTTATCAACAACTTGTTCACATTCCACATGAACGTAAAGTCCTATAGCCTATTGGGTTGTAAATCAGCGTTCTTCCTTCGTTTCGTAGTGCGTAGTTATGATCCGATTGTCGCCTGCCCGCAATTTCAGGACCCATTCCGCAAAGCTCAGATTCTTCGGGCACCAAGCCCGAATATGGCTCTCTTCCCGGTATTGTTTGATGCTGGCCAATCGGGTCTTGGCGCATTCTGGACAGTAAGCGTATGAGCCGAAAAGGAAGCCGCCGCTCACGGGTGAACCGGTCCAGTCCTTGGAACACACGTCGCAGATGACGCGATTGCCAACGTCCTCGATTTCTTGGGTGATGTAGCGGTGTTTCATTATTCGGCTTTGGATTGTTCCTCGTCCAAGAGCAGGAACTTGGCGTATTGAGCGATGTTCTCGGCGCAGGTGAAAACCTTCTGCCAATCTTCAGCGGCAACCGCATCGCTCAAGATCATGTATTGCGAGCGTAACGCCTGCTTGTATTCGGTCGTGGTCACTAGAAGTGGAGTTTGTCTGCGAACCAACAGCCTAATATTAAAGCTATTACAACGCAGATACCGATTCCAATGATGATTCCGAGTATCATATCCATAGTCCTCGAAGCAAGGTTTTGGGCTGGACTCCGAAAGCAGCACAGAACTTCTCAACGTCATGCAGTAGAATCCGTTGCTTGCCAGCTTCAATGTTTGCAATGCTCGCGCGAGTGAGATGGACTTTTTTGCCCAGTTCCTCCTGTGTCCAACCAAGCACCGTTCTGGTTTGCTCAATCTTCGCGCCGAATAGACGGTAGCAAGCTTCTATCTGGTGATTTTTTGTCATCAATTCGGTTGGCTTGTTCACAGCAATCCTTTCACGCGCTTATCCAAGTCGTACGCTTGCCGTAGTAGGATGAACTGTTGCTGGGCAATCGGGATTACCTCGGCGCTCCAATGCCTGTGCTCGAAGCTGACAGGATCATCTGGCGCGTCTGGCTTGGAGATTCGCAGAATGTCCACTCCACCAATAGGTTCGGTAGGGAAGTGCTCTTGCCAAAGAAGTGCGTAACCGCCAGCTACCTGCAAGAGCATGTCTGTGTATATCCCTGAACTGCTCTTGTAATCCAACAGCCTCAGCGAGTTACCTTGCATCATGCAGGCATCAAACGTACCCCCGAAGAGATGCTTTTCGCTGACCAGACTGATTTCAGCGGCTTTCATCTGAAGCTTGGTTTGTTCGGCCCATTCCAAAAACCCAAGGAAGCAATGATCGGCTTTTGTCAGAATGCTGGCTTGCCATGTTGACCGGTCGAAAGTGCGACCGTGCAGGTGAGCATCGATCATTTCGTGGGTGCAGGTCCCGGCGTCGGCGGCTCGGTCGCGCGCTTGGTTGAGATCAATCCCGTCTCTTCCGCATTGCCAAGCCCATTGGATCAAACCGCCACTCTCTTTCCAACGGCCTAAAATCGTGGTGACGCCAGGCACTTTCTTGCCGGCTTTGTTGACGTACCCGCTCTTTGGCCGACCCGTGGATTTGGTCTGGATCAATTCAGTCTGTTTCATTCTGGTGGTTCGCTTTCTGAGTGTTCGGCTGCCGCTCTGCCGGCTTGAAGCCCCTTGAGCATGGCTTTGGCGCTCTTGTAAATCCGTGCCGCCACCTCAGCCGGCACGGCCTCGAAATCAATGTAGCTGGTGTCTTCCTCCAAGTTCCCTGACCCAACAGCCCAAGCCAGCCATTCCTCGAACGTAAACCCTGCCGCCGTGCAGAAAGCCGCCAGTTGACCTTGTGGGGTAAGCTTGTCGGTCGGCTGTTGCTTGGCTTTGATGAACTCGGCTAAATCGGCCTTCAGCTTTGCGACCAGCTCCCTTGTGGTCGGCACCTTGGCCAATGGCCAGTTCTCAAGCGATGTTTCTCCATCCAAATACCCGCGCTTTCGCGCCCATGTTTCCAAGTCGCCAATCTCAAAGTCCTGACACAGTTGCCTTAAAAACCAATCACGTGTTTTCTCCGTGGCCACTTTGCTCGTTGGTATGGCCGGCGCTTTTGGCGCTTGAGCTTTTTGCTCTGCCGGCTCGGCATGGCTGGCTCGACTGTCGTCGTCCTCGTCACCCGTGAGAATCCCGAACCCGTTACAGAACGCATACCGCTTGGCGAACGTGAGGGCCGAGGCCACTTTTTGCGCCGGGTTCATGAATGCGTCCCGGTCAATCGGCACCGCAAAACTGCTGATCTCACTGTGACCCAACCGGTGAGTGACCCGGCAGGTTGCCCGGATAAAGCCCGGTTCCATGCCGGCGTCAACGCTGTAGCTGAACCCGTGTTTCTGTAGCAACCCCTTGATCTGACCCACAATCTCGTCGAGTGGGGCGTACCGATAACGCACTGACCGCCCGTCTTTGTTGAGCACCTTGGTTGTCTTGGCAATGGTCGGGCATTCTCCTTGAAAACTGGCCAGTGCAGCGTCAAAAGCCGCTTTGGCTTGACGGGCTTGAAGCTTCTCGTACATCGCCAGAAGCCGCTCCATCGTCTCAACCGGGACACCTTTATCGATAGCGCGCTGCACCATTGCACCAAAAGAATCCTGCGGAGATTGCACCACAACCGCCTCGGTAGGTTCGGCTTTATTCATTGGTTGCCCTTGAGCATGGTCTTTTGCGCTTACCTTGTCAAGCTATTGTTAGCCTTTCTTTTGGCCTGTGCCGCCTGCCCGCCCATCCGCGCAATCTCACGGCGGCGTGCGGGTGAAAGGTTTTCTGCCCGTTTAGCGCCACCGATCCGCCCACCTCGTGACCAAGCCGCCTTGAGCTTGATAATATCGCGGTGTGCGGCTTTCAGGTCTTTGATCGTAGGCACGCGGTATGTTCTTGACTGGCTTGGCAATTGGCAAGTAAATTCCACTGCTTACCATGCAAATTTCTCTGCCTCATTTCATCATCGGTTCCATCAATTGCTGTGTTTATTGCGGTGATCCAGCTAATGTTTACGATCACCTCATCCCTGTTTCATATCAGCAACTTTCACGACGCAGATTCTACGCAAGCCGTTTAGGACCTAAAGCTTGGGCTTGTAATAGTTGCAATCAGAAACTTTCAAATCGCTTGTTTGATACTTTCGATCTCCGATGCCGATTCATTCGTGATTGGTTAAATGACCAAGCTAAACCGATTCAGTGGAATCAAAAAGAAATTGCTCAACTCGTTGATTACAAACTTAAAACATTCATCCACCACCAACGAAGCTTGCGTCGTTGGCTTCGCTTTCGCGCCGATTGGTACGAATCCAAAGATTACCTCCTCAATCTCGAATCCATTCAATGGCAACACGGCGCTTTGCATGGACCTCTGACCTTCTATTTCGCCCCAACGCTTTACTTGATACGCTCGTATTACGAAAATTGGGGATTAGCTGCTCACAAGACCGCCCGCCAAAAGGCACCGCAAACGCTCTAAAATGCCACAAGGGCCATTTTCAGAGAATTCTTAACCATGTGCTTGTCCGTTTGACGGCCCGCCTCCTAAGTCAAATAAAGACCTACGACAAAGAGATGTCCCCCCCGCCGGTAACGCCTATGCGAGCGTGCCAGTGGAATCCCGGCAGCGAGGGGGACAAAAACCATTAACTCGTTAACAAGAGATCATCAAGCCGCTTTCTGAGCCTTGCCATTTGGCCAGCGTTTCTGTCGAGCCAGTTTCAGGTTGTTGGCCGAAGACTTCGCCTTGGCCGGCGTCTGCGCCTTGCCGCCTTTTCGGCCCACGGATTTCATGTATTCGCGGATTACGTTGGGGTCGATTTGTTCCATAAGTTCTTAATGGGAGGCGTCAAGGCTTCCTTTGCCTCCCGCCGCGAACGGTTGCCTTTTTCGGGTCGCCTGCACTTCTGCTCGCCTTGTAGTTCGCTGCTTGCCTGTAGTTCAGTGGCAATCTGTTATCCAAGCGGGTCGGTGTCAATATCATTGGAGTATCCAGCCCTCTAGGATGTCCCACACTGGTGCAGGTATAAATCCCACAACCAACAAGCCCAGAATGATGAAGATGATAACGCCAAGAGTAAGAATGAAGTCCGCAAGGTCCCAGTCTTGCGGCATGTCCTGGCCTGTGGGACAACCTTTGAGATACCAAATTGTGCCGCCAATGGCCTGAATCGCAACCAAAGCCACTAAAGTCCACCAATCTGCGGTGCTCATGACATGCTCCCGAGTTGAGCCGGGCTTTCTCCTTCGGCGCGTGCAATGGCGGCTCGGGCGACATCATAAACCCCGCCTTTTGGCAGCCCCGGCATTTCTTTAAGGCGCACGAGCAACATCTTGCACGCCGCAAGCAGGCAAGGGCTTGCCGCTATCAGCCGGGCATTGGCTTCCCGAACCGGTGACGGGCCGTAAACCTGGCATATCGCAATCCATTCCTTCAACGGTTGCCCAGGCAGTTTGTGCGGGTAAGGTGCGCGCACGATTGCCGGCGCTGTGTTGTCCCGACAATCCAATTCCCAGGGACCATTTGTGTGTGTGCTCATTCCTGCTCTCCTTTCACTTCTGCCGGCTGTTGTGCCTTAAAATGCGCCACTGCTTGAGCGTAACCATCAAACGGTTGCCCAAAGGCTTCGATTGCGCCTCTGAGAACACGGTTTCTCACCCCACCATCAATGGATACGGCGCGCGTCGCTTCCGCGATTGCTCCGAAAGCATAGATATTCTTCTCCAGACTCCTATCGGAGTTTGACGCAATCACGAACACCGGCGAAGTCCAATCCTCATCCAAGTACTGCACCAGAGCAAAAGCCCTGATCCCGATTGTTGTCTTCGCTAAGATTTGTGTTTTCATGCTTCCTCCTTTGCCTCTGCTGGCATGTAATCCGCCATCTTCGCCATGATGTTCTCCGCATCCATCTTCGCTGCGTTGCGCTCGCTGGGGAAGTCCCGCAACCTCTGCGGCTGCAACCCGCTGAATTGCCGCTCTACCTGCTCCGCAAAGTCTGCCAAGTGCCGGTCGCCGGTAAGGTTCAGCTTGGGAATCAACTCGCAAATATCCCGCAAGTTGCCAATGAGCGAATCACGAAAAGTCCCGTCCGGTTGATTCAACTTCGTCATCAAATGCTCCAAGGGCTCAACCAATCGACGCCACAGGTCCGCTTGCGCGTCCCGTGTCGCCTGCTCGAGCCGGTTGTCCATGCCCGATTGCAACGCCGCCATTTCATCCGAGCTAATCTTTACCCGAAAATCCGCGCTGCTCGGTATCGGGATACAGTCTGTCGAAAACTTGAACTTTTTGCGCAGTTTGTGGACTGGCAAATAATCCTTCTCGTTGAATGTCCCGTTATGCATTGCCCGTGCCTCTTGTTCCCATTTGTCCAGTTGCCCGATGAAATGTGATTCAGCCAGTTCGTTGAACTTGTTCCTAATGCCGCGCATTGCGCTCGTATATTCCTCAAACATGAGCACAGGTAGAATCCTGAACCCTTCATCCAACCAAGGCAACGTATCCCTGTAATGGACTGTCCGTGCGTTCCCCGCCAGTTCTGTTAGCGGCAGAAATGCCGCAACCGGGTATAAGGTCTTGTTCCACCGTCCGGCGTTTGCCTGAAGGTGATGGTTGGCTGTAACCTCTGCCGTTAGTTTCTTGTCCTTCCGCCCATTACCGGGCATGCCTATCGCCAGTTTCACGAGCAGTGCTTTGTCTTGTATTTGCATAGTTTTACCTTGTTTATCCGAGTTTAACCGTTACTCCGAACGGCGCGGTCTTCTCCGTGTCATACACTGCCCAAAGCGTGGGAAAAGAGGGTTCATGCTTTGGAAAACATCCGCCCAAATCCGTGAAATAGATCAAGCAAACGGGAGGGTCTTCTGCCACCCGCTCAAATACCGGCCTGAAGTCGGTGCCACCGCCACCCGCAAAATCCCTTGGCAACGGGTCGCTCGGGTCGCACTCCCTTACTGAGTTAACCTCAGTGTCACAGTCAATCAGCGTAATCGCGCTCGGTTTGCACTCCGAACAAATCCCTTCTAGTTCACCCAAGAACCGATCCAGCAATTCCGGGTCAATACTCCCGCTTGTGTCCACTGCGACCGCTATCCGCCCCAATCGTTGGCTGTAAAGACTCGGCAGGATGAAACCTGTGTGGGCGTAACGTGGATTTGGCCTTGTCCATGAGTAATCGTCATTCGCCCTGTCCTGAACAAATTCCCGCAAAATGTCTTGCCACCGGGGCGGCGGGTGAAGCGTATCTGCCACCATTCGCTTAATACCCGCCGGCAAGTTCCCCGCCATCTTCGCGGCATGGACAGCCTGTACCATGGCGACTTTCCACCCTGCTTCCTGCTCCTTTTTCTCCGACTCGTCGCCGCTTGGGTCGCGCACCTCTCCCATACCCTCTCCACCCGATTGGTCTTGCGGCAGTCGGCTGTAAACCTCTTCCGCCGACATTCCCTTGTATTGCTCGTCCCTGTAAACATCGCACTTTGGCCATGGGAAAGGTTCAGTCTTGCCCTTGCTTCGCGCCAGTTCGTTGCAGGCTTCCAGTTGCAGGTTTACAACATGGTCGCACGCAATATTCCAACGTTTCGCGTCCCGTGTGCCACGTCGAAGAGGATGAAGCAACCCGCAGTGCAAAACCTCATGTGCCAACACCGTTTTCGTCTCTCTCTCCGCAAGCCAATCCACGAATGCCCTGTTCCACCAAAGGGCTTTCCCATCGGTGGCCATCGTTTTGCAGACCTTGCCGGCTGTATCCTCAACCGATTTGAGATTCAGAAGCAACGCCCCGAAAAAGGGCTCCTGAAGAATCAGCGCAATGCGCGCCTTTTGCATTTTAGCGGTCGCACTCACGACATCACCTCAGCATTCCGCGCAGCCCATGCCACCCCTGCCGGACACAACAGGATTTTCTTGTCCACCCTCAGCGCGTCCCGCATCGTCAATATCTCAAACTCCTTCGGCATTCTCCCCAAATACCGCATAACCCTGTCCAGGTTGCTCACATTGGCCTTGCGCCCCAATCCTGTCGCCACCGCATAGAGCGCGCTTGGTTTGTCCGGGACAATCGCATTCACCGGATCAGCAATGATGCTGTCCAGTGACGGCAGACTCCCATACAAGTCCAACCAAGCCCAAAACTCCGCCGCTCTACCCTCTCCCACCGCACCCGCCCATACCTCAAGTGCCTTCACCCCATCATTCATCCATCCGCCCACACTCGCCCACCCTCTAGGGCTCGGTGAATTGCGAATCTCCTTCGTTGGCTTGAACTCGCTTAACGCTTGCGGGAATGACCGTATAAACGCCACCAGCTCAACTGGCATTCCCGTTCCGTTCGCCCAATCGCTCCAATCTTCCGTGCTAACTTCAAGCTCGACAATGGTGTCCCAGCGCGATTTCAACGGTTCAATCATGCCGCTGACTCCTGCCAGTTGCCCCGTCTCGTTCGTCGCTCCAACAAACACAACCTCAGGACTCAGCTTTGTCCCGTTCACCCCCCTCGCCAGCACCAACTGCATCAAAGCCGCCTGCACCGCAGGGCTCGCCTGGCCTATATCGTCCAGGAACGCTACCGTCGGCCTCGTAGCCCTACACAACCGGACCAACTCCCCAAACGGCACAAAATGCGCCGTACCATCCCCGTTAAGCGCAGGCATTCCCTTGTAATCCGTGGGGTCCGATATGGCCGGATGCATCAATACCATGTCAGCACCCAGCGCAGCACACGCTTGCGCCACTAAATCAGACTTCCCAATCCCAGGCCTACCCTTAATCAACACCCTCCTCTTCGACCGTATCGCCCGCTCCAAAAATCCCGACAGTTGCTTCGCTCTCATAGCAGGATTTCCTTCCTCTCTTCATACGCCAACTCCGCACTCTCCCATACTTTCCCGCAGTCTTTGCACACACACGGCTTGCCTACAGGCGCGCTTAACCAGCCGTGTGTGCATATCCCCTTGCGCTTTAGCCTCGCCTCACAACTGGCTTGCCAGATCAATTCAGCCGATTCTAAGTCGGCGTCCTGTAACCCGTTCGGCAGTTCAAAGTCCCGGTTCATACTCCTATCCTTTCCGCCGCCCTATCCTCATTGTCCCGGTCAAACCTGCTCTCAACCCTCGCCTCGTTCGCCGCTACAAACGCCCGGATTGCCTCTAGCTCCTGCAATATCAGCTTCGCTTTCGCCACCCCAAACGTGAACGGCCATTTGCTCTCAGCCGCTAAGCTGATGGTCGCACACCCTTTGTAACTCCCAATCTTCGTCATAATTCTACCTTTCGCTCACCGCATTCATTTCCCCATCAATCTCGCCACTTCCTCACGTAACCGCTCCGTCCGTTCTCGTATCTCTCTCAAATCTTCCCCGGCTTTCTTCGCCACCGCATTCATCTCCCGCACTTCGTCTTTCACCGCTAACCATCGTTTCAGTCTTCTCATTGTCTTCCTTTCTCATTACCGAGTTTCCAACTAACCAGCTTACTGCGTGCCACCCCATAACTCTCTCTCCCACAACCATTCTCCATTTCTCACTAACCAGCTTGCATTGCAGCCGCCATACATTCACAATGCCGCTTAGTCATTCCACCCTTGCCAGTACTCCCGCTCTCGTTCACTCTCCCTACGATGTCAGCCCTGCCGAAGGCTACCGAGCAGTCTTTTCAGGTGGTTCCAAAACCAGTCTGGAAACGTGGTCTCAAGCAAGCCTATGACCTCCGCGATCTAGCAGCCAAACAAGCCATTGCTCTTGACCAGCTCAAACCAAGCTCTGACCCGCGTGAGGTCTTGTCTCGCTCTCAAGCCATCCTCGCGCTGATTAGAGCATGGGAGTCTGCCAGTGACAGGATTAGAATCCTCAAGGGTGTGCCCTTGCCAGGCTCACGCCGGCCTGCTCCCCAAAAGCCTGCCCGTGGCGCACTCCGTCCGCTCGCCCAATGGGGTGAACAAGCCCCTGCTCCAACAGGCCAGACCAAGCCCATCTCTCCTACAGACCAGCAAGGGGAAGGGACGGAAGAGACCACCTGAGAAGAGAACGCGCGTCACCCTGAAGCGAGACACAAACCACACTGACCATCGCAAGCCAACCAACCCGCTAGAGGGGGATGTAAGGGGGAGTTCGCCCAACTCGTCAAGCTCAAACAGGGGGCCAAAGTTGATGCCATGTCAACTTCGACCCCTTGATCAGGCGCCAGAGTCCACCGAACCGAGCGACGAGTGACGGGCCGACCTGCGCTCAAAGGAATCTCTTCGCGCCGTGACCGTCCCCACGGGGGACACCGGGCAGGGGCGGGCAGGCGTTCGAACTCTATACACCCCCCTTTCTGATGGGACCCCGGTTTCCACGTGAGGCCACACCACGCCGCTAAGCAACGGTTGGAACTCAGGCAAACGGCAATACCGCAGGCCAAGAAACACCGAGCGGGTTAGAGAGCCGAACGGACTCTCCCCCACACCCCTTCTGCTTCTGCTTCTGCTATAGGTCAAATTGTCGTCAAAAGTAGTACTTGACAAAAGTTGACAAACGATGACAGATATGCGACATGGGCTATGTGAAGTTGTTCGACAAATTGATACGGTCCTCGATCTGGGATGAAGACGATGGGACGCGGGTCGTGTGGATCACGATGCTGGCGATGGCGGACAAAGATGGGGAGGTGAGAACGACTGACAGATTCTTGGCGATGGCGGCGAGGGTAAGCGAAGGGCAACTGGACAAGAGCTTGGGGAAACTGTTACGACCAGACAAGAGGTCCACCAGCAAAGAGTATGAAGGGAGACGGATAGAAGCGATTGAAGGCGGGTGGAAGATTTTGAATTACGGGAAGTATCGGCAGATGATGAGGGGTGAGGAGAGGAGGGAATATCAGAGGAATTGGCAAGCTGAACAACGGGAGAAAGGCAAAGCGATGAACACTGGATTGAAAGGAGCGGAGAAGCAAGCGGCGATAGACGCGTTGGCGGGCAAGACGTTTGGGCCGGGAGAACTGGAGAAGGAATTGGAGCGGATACACGGGCCGTACGATGCTGAGGAGGGAATGACGGAGGAACGGCGGCAAAGGATAATGGAGAAGACACGGGCCAAGATAGAGAGGTTGGAGGCGCTGGAGGCGGCGGTGCGGGCGAAATATAACCCGGAAGGAACAGAGCAGATGGAGGTGAGAGAAGATGAGAAGGGGTTGAGTGCGGCGGAGATTGTAAAGAAGCGGGTGGAAGAAGACCCGATCACGAAGGCAGACAAAGAGGCGATGAAGGGAAAGAAATGAGCAAAGGCGCGTGGGGATTCATTGGGTTGTGGGTTCTTATGGCGACAATCATTTCCGTGGCGGGCAATGATTGGGGGATATTTGGCGGGGCATTTTGGTGTTTCGTGGTGCCGCTTGGGATGGGGTTGACGTTGCGGGGGATGTTTCTGGCTGTGTGGTGGGCGTGGAGAAAATGGGGATGAATGCTGAACAAGCCACTGAAATCATAAAGCTGCTGCATTCTCTGGATCACACGGGTTATATCCTGATCGCCGTTTTATCGGCTTTATTTGGGCTGATGCTGTTCCGCAAATGAGAGACCAGTTAATCATGCACGGGATTGTGAGTGGGCAAGTGTTCCTGGCGGCAGGGATTTGTTGGTATCAAGGAGCGTGGATGTTTGCTCTGGTGCTGGCGGTGTTTGGGTTGCACCAGATTGTGGAGGGCTGGAGAGCATGGAAGAGATGAGCCAGGAACCGACACCGTGGGAGACAGCGGCGAGGAAACTGGAATACGTGTCGATAGGACGTTTCTGGTCGCTGGATGAGATTCAGGAAATCTTCAGGGAAGCCTGCGAGGCGCACGCCGCTACCGTCACTG
>Ga0066701_10000041_pt1 | contig 32284 bp, 36 predicted proteins | sample GraSoiAngelo_150_FD_66453 | JGI IMG/M metagenome (GOLD analysis project Ga0066701, IMG submission 66453) | Grasslands soil microbial communities from the Angelo Coastal Reserve, California, USA - 14_1009_09_40cm | ecosystem: Environmental > Terrestrial > Soil > Grasslands | place: USA... | reverse complement strand
AAGCTTCAGGGCGCCGCGGCTCGCGTAGCCGGGCTCGGAGTCGACTGCGATCAGGGCGTCTTCGCTGACCGAACGGTCCGGGCGGCGCACCGTTTCGCCTGCGACCCTGACCTTGCCCGCGAGGATGAGCGCCTGGGCTCGCTCGCGCGATTCCGCCAGGCCGCTCTTCGTCACCAGCACGTCCAGGCGCAACTAGAGGATGAGGCCGACGGCGAGGCCGATCACAGCACCCACCAGCACCTCCATCGGGGTGTGGCCCAGCAGCTCGCGCAGCCTTGCCTCCTGGACGCCCCGCATGTGCACCAGGTCCTCGACGAGACGATTCAGGACCTCCGCCTGCCGCCCCGCGGCGCGGCGCAGCCCGGCGGCGTCGTACATGACCACAAAGGTGAAGATAAGGGCGATCGCGAACGCGGCGGAACCGACCCCGGAATATTTACCGATCGCCGTCGTCAGGCCCATCACGATCGCGCTGTGGCTGCTGGGCATGCCGCCGGTCTCGGCCAGGACCCTTAGGTTCAAGCGCCGCTGGCGGACCGAGGTCAGCGTGACCTTGGCCGCCTGGGCGAGAGCCCAAGCGACGATCGGGGCCAGAAGAAATCTCACTCAGAGAGCAATTTTGCAGTTTCGTCCACGTGGGCTCTCAGCTGCGTCAGCCGAGACTGCGCCTCAGCGTGCAGCTTCAAGGCTCGCTGGTGCGCCGCCACAAGCTCTTCCAGAGGAGCGCTTCCCTCCGCCAGGATGGCGATCGTCTTCTCTAGGTCAGCGAGGATCTGGTCGAATCCGCGCTCGCTCAAGTCGCCGTCGCGGCCACGCGGCCAAGGATGCCGTTGACGAATCGGCCCGCCTCGTCGCCCGAAAAAGTCTTCGCCAGCTCGATCGACTCGTTGATCGCCGCCTTGGTCGGCACCTTGCGGTCGATCGCGATCTCGTAGATGGCGATCCGGAGGATGATGCGGTCGACCTTCGCCATCTGCTCGAGCTTCCAGTGCTCCGACGTCTCGCTCAGGATGGTGTCGAGCTTGTCGCGATTCGCGGTGACACCATGGACGAGCTGCCGCGCGAAGTTGGTGATGTCTTCGTTTCCCGCGCCCTCGGCCGCGTGATAGAGCAGCACATCCTCCGGATCGTCGCCGCTGCCTTCGAGTTGGAACAGGACCTTGAGCGCCAGCTCCCTCGCCTGGTGGCGCTTACCCACTAAGTGGCGAAGGCGACGCTCGAGACGAAGACGTTCACCTCGCCGACCTCCAGGCCCAGCATGCGCTCCGTCGCCTCGACGACGTTGGCCTGCACTGCCGCAGCCACCTCAGCGAGCTTGGCCTCCGATTCGACCGTGATGAACACCTCGAGGTGGATCGACCGATCGCCTTCGATGTGCACCCGCACGCCCCGATGCGCTGCCTGGCGGCGCACCCAATCACCGAAATGACGGGCCGCGGCCTCGTCCATTCCCTCCACGCCTTCCACCTCACATGCGGCAAGCGCGGCGATGCTTGCGATCACTTCGTTGGCCACACGGACCGCCCCCAGCGAACCGTTCTCACTCATAACCGACTGATCCTACGCTGGAAATCCCCCACCGAGTCAACCCGCGTGACGCAGGCTCAGGCGCGTTCGACGTAGGAGTGATCACGCGTATCGACGCGGATCACATCGCCTGACTGGATGAAAAGCGGCACTTGAATCGTGGCGCCGGTCTCGAGCTTCGCGGGCTTGGTACCGCCGGAGACCGTGTCGCCCCTGAAACCGGGATCGGTGGACACGACCTTCAGGTTGACGTTGATCGGAAGCTCGACCCCGATCAGCCGGTCCTGGTAGCGCTGCAGGAAGACCGTGCTGCCCTCCTTCAACATGGGAAGCACGGTTTCGAGCATGTTTTCGTCGACGGCGACCTGGTCGTATGTCTTGGTGTCCATGAAGTGGTGATGCGTGCCGTCGGAGTAGAGGTACGTCGCCTCAGTGCTGTCGATGCGGACGGCGCGGTACTTGTCACCGCTGCGAAAGCTCTGCTCGAAGATGGAACCGGTGAGCACGTTGCGCAGCTTGGCCTTGATCACCGCGCCCGCGCGGGCAAGCTTGATGTGCTCGACGCTGACGATGGACAGCAGCTGCCCGTCCATCTCGAACATGGTCCCGTTGCGGAAATCGTTGCTCGAAATCACTGCTCTGCCAAATACTCCAACGCGAGCTCATATCCCACAAATCCGAGTCCCGTAATCACGCCGCGCGCGGCTCGCGCGGTCACGCTACGGGATCTGAATTCCTCGCGCGCGTGGATGTTCGAGAGATGCACCTCCACAACCGGCAGCGCGAGCGCCTGAAGGCAATCGTAGAGCGCGAGCGAGTAGTGGGACAGGGCGCCCGGGTTGATGACGATGCCCACCGAACCGGGCGCGTGCTGCTGCAGGAAATCGATGATGGCGCCCTCGTCGTTGCTCTGAAACAAGCTCACATCCCACCCCAGCCCGCGGGCCTTGACGCTCACGGTCTCGTTCAGGTCGTCAAGCGACCGCGTGCCGTAGATCTCGGGCTCGCGCTTTCCGAGCAAGTTGAGGTTTGGCCCATTGACCACCACCACCCGTTTCTTCATGCCAGGGACCTCGTGATGACGCGGCGAACGATCGCGCCCGGCACCGCGTGGCCGATCTCGGAGTGCCCGATCCGGCGCGGCAACACCCAGGCCACCTTGCCGCGGCGCGCCTTCTTGTCCAGCGCCATCGCCGCCAGCACGCGCTTGGGATCGGCGTGCGGGGGCCGGTCGGGCAGGCCGAACTCCTCGAGCAGCGCATCCTGCGCGTCGACGACCCGCTTGCTGCACAGGTCCATCGCGAGAGCTATCCGCGCGGCAACCCGCATGCCGAACGCCACCGCGCGCCCGTGCGTGACGCGGAAACCGGTCGCCGCCTCGAGTGCGTGCCCCGCGGTGTGGCCGTAGTTCAGGATCGCTCGGGGTCCGCGGTCGCGCTCATCCTTGGCGACGATCAGTGCCTTGGCCGCGACACAGCGAAAGACGACTCGCTCGAGCATCGATCGGTCGCGGTCCGCGAGCCGCGGCGCGTTGCGCTGGAGCAGATCGAACAGCCCTCGGTCCATGGCGACGGCGTACTTTACAACCTCGGCAAAAGCGTCCCGGTAGGTGGGCGCCGGCAGCGTCTCGATGGCCGCCAGATCGGAGATCACAGCCGAAGGCTGCCAGAACGCGCCGATCGCGTTCTTCGAACTGCGGCCGTTGACGCCGGTCTTGCCGCCGATGCTGGAATCGACCATGGCCAGAAGCGTCGTCGGCACGGCCACCAGACGCACGCCCCGCTGCCACACCGCCGCCGCCAGGCCGGCTAGGTCACCGACCGTTCCGCCCCCGACCGCGATGACGCACCCGCCGCGGTCGATCTGCCGCCGTTCCAGAAACGACAGCACCTCCTCGAGCTGCGCCATCGATTTCGAGCGTTCACTCGCTGGGATGACGTGGATGGGGGTCTTGAGCCCCACGCGTTTGATCGCCTTGGCGACCTTGAGCGCCCAGGGGCGGACGTTGCGGTCGGTGATGATGGCGGCGCCTGTCGGCTCGAGACGCGTGATCACGTTGCGGAGCTCGCGTTGGAGGTTGGAGCCGATCACGACGGGATAGCTGCCGGACGACGAGTCGAGGATCAGGCGGACCAGAGCTTCATCACCTCGTCGGCGATGGCGTCGGGCTCGCGGCTTGCATCGACCCGATGCTCCGCCTGCTCGTATCGTGACCGCCGGCGCTCGAACAGCTCCTCCACATCCCACCTCGTGCGCCCGGCCATCAACGGGCGGCCGGGCAGGTGGGCGATGCGGCTCCAGATCGTCGCGAATGGCGCCTCGAGATAGACGGTCGTCGCCTGGTCGGAGATCAAGGCCCAGTTATCGTCGTCGATCACGACCCCGCCGCCGAGCGCGACCACCGCTCCCGGCTTCAGGGCTCGTGGGAGGAGCTCCTTCTCCAGCGACCGAAACACCTCCTCGCTGTGGACAGCGAAGATGTCCGCGATCGGCATTCCGGCTCGGTCTTCGACCATCAGGTCGAGGTCGGAGAACGGTGCGCGGGAGCGTTCGGCAACCAGCGCCCCGACGAGCGTCTTGCCCGACCCCATGAAGCCGAGCAGCGCGAGAGGCTTTCGCGCGCGGTAACTAGACGCCGCTCGGGTTCGCCGGCACGGGCGCTGGGAAAGGCGATGCCGCTGTCGCGCCGCCCCGTCTCCTCTCCGACTGCACGAAAACCTGATCGCGGAATTCGCCCGGCCTGGGCAGGTGGTCGAGGACCTCGGCGCCCTGCGCGCCGGCGGCGTCGACTTCGACACGTCCATAGCCCATCATCCGGCCGAGAAGCGACTGCCTGGTCGTGCAGTCCTGCACTCGATCGATCGGGATGATCTTTTCTTGGCGGCTGAAGACCCCGGCTTGGATCGTGATGCGCTGGTCTGTGAGGGTGTAGGTGATCGACCGCCAGCGGATCCAGACCACGATCAACCAGAGCAGGGCAAGCGCCACCACTCCCAACGTGAGGAACGTCCTGAGCCTCGCGTCCAGGCCCACCAGCGTGAAGTCTGAAACGAGGACGACGACGAGGAGGACCACGGGAACCACAAGGCTCTTGACGAGGGTGATCCAGTGTGGGTGATCTTTCAAGACGAGGTTTTCGCCGGGAAGGAGCTTGCTCATGGCCGGCTATTGTCCCCTACTTGAGCGGGTCCAGCAGCACGATCAGAGCGCCGGCCGCCAGGTAGGGACCGTAGGCAATCGTGCCTTTCATCGAGCGCCGCCAGACGATGACGCCGATCGAGATCAGCCCGGCCAGGAACACGCCGTAGAACATCGCCGTGAACGTATAGGGCCATCCGAGCAGGAGGCCCATGAAGAGCGCCAGCTTGACGTCGCCGAAGCCGAGCGCCTCGGCCTTGAAGAGAGCGGACCCGGCCAGCGCGAGAACCAAGAACAGCAGCCCGGCCGCCAATCCCATTGCGATCCCCGTCCACCACGGCTGCTGCCACAGCCCAAGGCGGCTGCTGACCAGTGGCGAGAGGCTGACCAGGAGCGCCAGCACCATGGATGGGAAGATCACGCGGTCGAGGATCAGCCGGTGCTCGAAATCGAAAAAGATCACCTGCACCAGGACAAGCCCGAAGAGGCTGCGGAGCACCAGCAGCGGAAACGGCGTTATCTCGAAGGCGTAGATCGCGAAAACGAGGGCGCACAGAACCGGCGGACCGAAGATTTGCCAGCGCTTGCTTCCGGGCTCGAGACCTTCGAGCCGAGCGAGCTTGACCGAACCCCATCGCACAGCCCATCCGGCGGCCCCGCCTCCCACCGCCCAGATCGCCGCCAGGGCGTATGGACTCACTAAAGGGGGGTCCCCGCAGACGCACGGCAAAGCCTCGGCGTCCACGGGGTTCTCATGGCTGGAGAGTTTCCCGCATCGCCTCGAGCGGGGCGGTGCGACCGGTCCAGAGCTGGAACGCGATCGCGCCCTGCGACAGCAGCACGCCCCAGCCGTCCGCAGTGCGAAGTCCGAGCGACCGCGCCTTGCGCACGAGTGGCGTCCCGCCCTTGACGTACACGAGGTCGATCACCGCGCCCTCTTTAGGCAGCGCTGCGGGGCGCAGCGGCATCTCCTCACGCCGGCCGAGGGGTGTCGCGTTGACGATCACGTCGGCCGAACGTGTCAACGACGCGACCGACGGGTCGTCCCAAGCGACGGTCTTGCCGGGTACGTCGACCTCGTCGGGACGTCGCACGACAAACGTGAGGTGCGCGCCTTCCAGCGCCTGCGCGGTCGCCCGCGCGGCGCCGCCGGCGCCGAGGATGACCGCGTTCGCGCCGCGAGACTCCACTCCGGCGTCCTCGATGGCGAGACGGATCGCCGGGATGTCGGTGTTGAATCCTCCCAGCCGGCCGCCGTCGCCGACGATCGTGTTCACGGCACGCGCGCGAAGGGCCTCGTCGGCGATGGTGTCGAGGAATTCCATCACGGTCTGCTTGTAGGGGATGGTGACGTTGGCCCCGGCGACATCCGGCGCCTTCAGCTGTTGGAGCGCAGCGGCAAGCTCCTGCGGCTCGACGTCGAGCAGCTCGTAGCTCCAGTCCATTCCGAGCGCGCGAAACGCTGCGTTGTGCATGACGGGGCTGCTCGAATAAGCGATTCTCTGCCCGAGGAGAAAGACCTTCAGCTGCCGCTCACGCCGTACTTCTTGATGTCGCTGTCGAAATCCGCCTGGTTGGTCTCGAAGTGCGTCGTTCCCTGCTTGTCGGTGAAGTAGAAGAGATAGTTGGTCACGGGCGGGTTGATGCACGCGGCCAGCGCCGCCTTCCCCGGATTGCTGATGGGCCCCGGCGGCAGTCCCGCATGGATCCGGGTGTTGTACGGCGAGTCGCGCTTGAGCTCATCGGCGTTCGGCTCGGGCGTCAGCCGTCCAAGCAGGTAGAGCAAAGTTGCATCCACGCCCAGCGGGATGTTCTGCCTGAGGCGGTTGTAGTAGACGCTGCAGACGTTGCCCCGATCGGTCGCGGTCTTATTGTTGGCCTCGCGATCGACCATCGAGGCGAGGATCACGATCGAGCGAATGTCTTCTTTCGGCCGCGCGCTTGTCGACTGCGAGATCTGCGCCTTCCAGTCGGCGGAGAACACAGCCGCAAACTGGTCCAGCTGCGCCTTGACCAGGCCTTTGGCGCCGGCCGCCGGGTCGACTAGATACGTATCCGGGAACAGGTAGCCCTCGTATGGAAAGTCACCGCTCGCCTGGACCGGCAAGAAGTTGTAACTGCCGGCGAGCGCGGGATCCTTCGCGGCGCTGAGATAGTCGGCTCCGCTGATGGTACCCAGCTTCTTGCTGTCGACGAGCTGTGCCTGGTAGCGAAGAGGAAAGCCTTCCGGGAACGTGATGGTCTTTTCGTCCGGCCGTCCATGCTGCAGCGCCGTGACGATCTGGCTCATGGACATGTTGGTGTTGAGCAGGAAAGCGCCCGCCTGAAACCTGGGCGCGACGTCCGTCAGCCGGGTGTAGAGGTCGAAGGCGATCGTGCTGCGGATGAGACGAAGGTCATAGAGGTCGGTTCCGATCTGGGACGGGGTCTCACCCGGGTCGACGTGGAACGTCACGCTGTGGCTGGTGGTGGATACGGGCGTGTTCACGTTGAAGTTCCACCAGTCGATCGCACGCGAGGTCCCAAATCCGAGCAGGGCAAGCACGACTACGAACGCGATCAGGCGCCTCACTCGACCCGTTCTTCCTCGAGAGCGCTCATGACGCGGCCGAACTCCTCACCGTCGACCGTCTCCAACCCCGAAGCCGTTTCGCGCAGCAGCAGCACCCGTTCGGGTTCAGAGACGTCCTCGACCAGGTAGTAGGCGACCCCTTCGAGGTCGAACGCGTCGTGCAGCGCAAAACGGCGCTCCACGCCGGACTCGTCGACGAGCGTTACCTCTTCTTCAGACACGGCGGCTGTCGAGGTGGGACTGGAGAAGGAGAGCCGCAGCCACGCGGTCTATATTCGCGCGCCGTTTTTCCCGGCGCATCCCTGCCGCCAGCAATGACCTCTCCGCGGCCGCGGTGGTCAGGCGTTCATCGACCAGCTCGACAGGCAGCCCCGACGCGTGACGAATCGCATCGGCGAGGTCCCGCGCGGCTTTTGCCTCAGGGCCAAACGTGCCGTCCATCCGGCGCGGCAGCCCGACCACGATCCTCGCCGCTTCCTTGGCCTTCGCCATCGCAGCCAATCGCTCCGCGAGCGTCTCCCGCGGCTCGGCAGGGATCGTGGCCAGAGGTTGGGCGATCGTGCCGGTGGGATCGCTGACAGCCAGGCCGACTCTCCTCGAACCGGGATCGACGGCCAGCACCCTCACGCAGCCACTGCGGCTAGTGGGAAGGCGATGGCGACGGCTTCGGCGAGCTTTCCGCTGCAGCCTCGGCCGGAGGCGCGTTGGACTCGACCACGTAGTGCAGCTGGATCCTCCGGTCCAGAAGCGGCATCAAGGGCAGCGCGATGGGCTGCTCTTTGATCGCGACCGACCGAATCGGGAGCCTCTCCAGGTAGAACCGCGCCTGCTGGACCGGCCGGCCCACGATCTGGGCGCGGATCTTCTCCTCGTCAAGCCTGGGCGCCACATACGCCGACGCGCTTCCGACGAAGACGAGGTAGCCGCCCTTGGCGGCGCTGAGCAGGCGGTACTGGACCTGGATCGGGCTTTCTGTCAGCAGCTGCTGGTTGTTGGGCACCCGCTGCGCCAGGTAGGTCTTGTAGGCCTGGACGACGTCCCCGTCGACGTAGAAATCGCCTTCGGCGCTGACCGTCATCGTGCCTGTGAAGCTCGGTACTTTGTCATTGGGCTGGTGGTCGGTCGTGAACTGCGGCGGGCCAAAGATCACCGTCTCGCTCAGCTTCTCGCCCTGCTGGGCTCCCGCTGACAGCTCCTGGGCGAGGGCTTGGTGGAGCTCCTGCTCGAGCTGCGCGCGGGCGGCGTCGAAGTCGGCCACGCTCATCTGCGGCGTCGAGGATGGATCGGTCCCACCACTGGTCGCCTGTGGGTTGGTGACGGTAAAGCAGTCGTAGGGATTCGGGTCCGACGGCGACCACGAGTTGATGGTGTGATCACCGACGTTGCCGACGGATCCCGGCGTTGTCGCGATCACGTTGGCCGTCGCCGTTTGGCCCCATCCCACCGTGATGTCTCCGGAAGACTGAGCGAACTCGATGCCGTTTGTGTTGACGAACCGCGTGCCTCGGAAGCTGATGATGCCGCTCGAGTTCAGGTTCTTCGGCTTGCCGCAGGCGTTACGAAGCTCGATCGCACCGATTGACGGAGCAAGAGGCACGTTGATGGAGCCCGTGACCTTAAACCCCTGCGAGTTGGATTTCGAGACCGACACGGTCCTGACCTTGATCGGGGGCTTGCCCGGCTGTGCCTGGATCTCGACATCCTTCTGTGAAAAGGGCTGCGCCTGGGCCACAAGCGTCACCGATGCCGACGGCACGAACACGGCCGCGGCAAAGAGACCGACGAGGATCAGGGTGATCGCTGTCACGGAGAGAAGGAATCGACCCGGCTTGAGCTCGGTCGCGGTCCTGGTCAGCAATTTGCTGGGCGCGCCGACGCCGACGTGCGTGGTCGCCGCCGCCGGCCTTCGCTGCCACCACCTCCGGAGCGGCGGCGGAACCTCGGCCTCGGATGGGATGCCCTGGCCCTCCGGACCGACGGCGCCGAACACCGGGAATCCGGTCTCGGAGGCCATCTTCTGGACGGCGGGGTCGTCGCACACTACTGTGACCCGTTTGCCCAGACGGGCCGAGTAGTTGCGTAGGAGCTGGAAGTTGAATCGGCTCTGCCCGATGCGCGAGCGCATCGGCAGAACGAGCATCGTGTCCTCCCCGTGATAGCGGCGGAGGCGCTCGACGAGCTCGGGGATCTCCTCTTCGGTCTCGACGTAAATCTGGTTCGTTGCCATGGCGTTTACAGGTCTCCTGGAGGTCTGGTCAAACCTTTATAGCGCTTAGGACCCGTCTCATGACGGTGTTGACCGTGTCGCGCTCCTCGGCTTCAGTTCGCAAAGCGTGGTTGGCGAGGCCCATCGGGGCGATGTCCTGAGGGCTCACGAGCTGCCCGGTCGAGTCGCTCAGGTTCCGTACGTCGGCGGGTACAAGATGCCTAACGCGGGGCTCGCGCGGGAACGGAAGGCCCGCCGCCCAGTTGTTCTTCACGATCTCAAGGGTCAGCTCAGGCAGGAGGCTTCCTCCTCCACACAGGTAGATGCTGCTGGGCAGCCGCTCACCGCGCGAAAGCTCCTTGATGCTCAAGGCGAGGCCTTGCAGGAGCACCTCGGCGTCCGCGGTCAGCAGCTCGGAGACCTGACGGTGCTGGTCCGCGGACAGCAAGCCCTCCGAATGCCGGAGCTTGCGTGCCTCGGCCTCCTCGTAGCTCAGTCCGAAGGCCAGCGCCAGCCTCCGCGTGAAGGCGCGCCCGCCGAGATTGAACATCCGCGTCCCCTCCACCCCGCCGTCGCGGATCAAGGCCACGTCGGTCGTGCCGCCACCGACGTCGACGAAGATCCCGCCCTCCGCCCAGATCTCTTCGTTCGCGCATGCGCGGGCGAGGGCATAGGGCTGCGCCACCGCGGCGGCCAGCTCGAGGTCGAGCTCACGCACGACCGTCTCGATGGCGTCGATGTGGGTCATCGGCGCGAAGGTGTTGAAGACCGTGACCTCGAGGTTCTTGCCCGTGAAGCCGACCGGGTTGGTGACCGGGTAGCCGTCCACCCGTACGTTGGTGATCGCGGAGTGCACAAGGCGCGCCTCGAGCTGGCCGTAGCTCCGCTCCATCTCGAGCAGGTGCTGCGCCTCGCGGAGGGCGCGGCGCTGGACCATCTGGAGCATGGTCGACATCTCTCCGGAGCGGACCCGGGACTTCGAGTTCTCCCGCGGGTAGGCGATCGTCGACGAGAAGCCCTTGATCAGCTCGCCGGCGATCCCCACCACGACCTGTCCGGGAACCGTCCGGGCCATGTCCTCGGCGGCCTCCAGGGCGCGGTTGCAGCACCTGATCACCGACTCGAGGTCGGCGATCGCGCCGCCCGACATCGCCGCCGGAGCCTGGGGCTCGCGGCCGACGCCCAGCACCTCGCCGTCGGGGCCCTCGCGGCGGACGACGAGGACCTTGATCAGGTCGGTGCCGATGTCGAGCACCGTGAAATGGCGGTAGTAGTCGCTGCGCTTGCGCAGGAACTTGAACTTGCTCACGCCAGAGCTTCCTCCAGGCGCTTGAAAGCTTCGTCCACCGGGACGTTCAGCCTGCCGCTCACCAACTGCGGCCGTCCGCCCCCCGTGCCGAAGAGGTCTTTGAGGCGCGTGGCATCGAACTGCTGCACGAGGTCATTGGACACCTTGATGACAAACTTGTTGCCCGCGACAACGGTTACGATGCCCGACTTGACCTTCTCGAGGTAACGATCGGCGTAAGACTTCAGCTCGGCCTCATCTGAGGCGTCGACCGTCGCGGCCACGTAGTCCACGCGGCCGTGCTTGACCACAACACCGTCGCCTCCGATGGGCTCCCTACGCAGCCTCTCGCGCTCGCGTTGGGCTTCCTTGAGCTGACCTCGCAGGCTCTGGACCCGCTCGGGCAGCTGCTCGGGGTTGACGTTGAACGACCTCGCCAGGTCGGACAGCAGATCTCGATCCCGCCGGATGAGCTCGTCCGCTGCCTCGCCTACGACCATGTCGATGCGGCGTAAGCCCGAGCCGATGCTCGATTCGGACACGATGACCGCGGGGCCTATGTCGGCGGTGTTCTTCACGTGCGTGCCGCCGCACAGCTCGCAGGTCCAGTCGCCGAAGCACACCACACGCACGACGTCGCCGTACTTCTCCTCGAACAGGTGCATCGCGCCCTTCGCGACCGCCTCCCTGTAGGGCTTCTGGCTTTCGTGAAACGGCAGCGCCTCGCGAATCTTCTCCATCACGCGGCCGTTCACGCGAGCCAGCTCTTCCCTGTTGATGGCGCGATTGAGCGGGATGTCAAAGGTCGTGTGGTCGGGGCCGACCCACGATCCCTTTTGGGCTACCTGTTCGCCCAGCGTCTCGCGCAGGGCTTTGTGGAGCAGGTGCGTGGCCGAGTGGTGACGCATGATCTGCCGCCGGCGCTTCTCGTCGACCGCGGCGGTCGCCTCTTCGCCGAGCAGGATCTCGCCTGTAACGACCGTACCGAGATGCGCGATCGCGCCTTCGGCAGGCTTCTGCGTGTCTTCGACACGGACCATGCCGCTCGGCGTCTTGATCGTGCCGGTGTCACCGATCTGTCCGCCGGACTCGGCGTAGAAGGGTGTGCGCTCGAGGAAAACTTCGACCTGGTCTCCCTCGCCCGCCGCTTCGATCGCTGATCCTTCCCGGCGAAGTCCGACGACCTTGCTGTCGGTCGTCATCTCGCGATACCCGGTGAACTCAGATCTGGGCAGGTCTTTCACGGTCTGCCATCCGCGCGGCAGATCGCGGCGTGAACGCTGTCGCTGAAGCTCCATCTCCGCCCGAAAAGCGTCTTCGTCGACCTGCAGGCCGCGTTCAATCGCCAGCTCTCGCGTCAGCTCGAGAGGGAAGCCGAATGTGTCGTGCAGCCGGAAGGCATCGGCGCCGGACACCACCTTGCCGCCGCGCGAAGCAACCTTCTCGAACTGCTCCATGCCCTCGTCGAGGGTGCGCGCGAAACGCCCGGTCTCGGCGTCGATGGCATCGGTGATGACGCGCTCACGTTCTCGCACCTCGGCGTAGTGGTCTTTGAAGATCGCGACAGCCTGTTTGGCGCCGGTGGAGAGCTTTCCGCGCATCCCGATGTTTCGACCGTGCAGGGCGGCGCGGCGGATCAGGCGCCGCAGCACGTAGCCGCGTCCTTCATTGGACGGGACAACTCCATCCGCTATGCAGAAAGTCATCGCGCGAACGTGGTCGGCGATGATCTTTTCTGACAGCGCCGCTGGCTTGGTGCTTTGCTCCCGCACGAGATCGACAAGCGGGGCCAGGACGTCGGTCTCAAAAACGTTGTCCTTGCCCTGCAGGACAAAGCCGATACGTTCCAAACCCATCCCGGTGTCGATGGCCGGGCACGCAAGGGGCACGAGCGCTTCGTCGGCGATGCCTCGCTGGATGGCTTCTGCTGTCGAAGGCTGATCTGACAGATCCGCTCGCTGGTCGTACTGCGGGAACACGAGATTCCAGATCTCCGTGAAGCGGGTGCAGTGATCCGGATAACAGTCAGGCTGTCCGCATCCGGCCTCGCGGCCGCGGTCCCACCAGATCTCCGAGTCGGGACCGCACGGCCCGCGGCCAAGACCCCACCAGTTGGTACCGTCCCTCGTCACGTGGTCGCCCGCGATGGCGGTCGCCGTCGTCCAGATCTCGAACGCCTCGTCGTCCGACGGATGAACCGTTGCGCGAAGCCGGTCAACCGGCATGCCGAATCCCGTTGTCACCAACTCCCAGGCCAGTGGGATCGCGGTCTCCTTGAAGTAGTCGCCGGTCGGGGCGAAGTTCCCGAGCATCTCGAAGAAGGTGAGGTGGCGCTCGGTCTTCCCCACCTCTTCGATGTCGCCGGTACGCAGACATTTCTGAGAGCTCGCCAGCCGGGGCGCGGGAGGTTGTCCCAAACCCAGGTAGTAGGGTTTGAGCGGCTGCATTCCAGCCGAGATGAAGAGAGTGCTCGGGTCGCCGTGCGGTACAAGCGGCGCGCTCGGCAGGACCAGATGCTCCCGGCTCGCGAAATGCTCTAGAAAGCGTCTGCGGATCTCATTCCCGGTCACGGGGGTCGATCAAGTCTAGGGGGCGAGACGCTCGGTGCGCCAGGCGTCGGTCGAGGGCCGCCGTACGTAGCGCAGCCGATCGTGGAGGCGATCTTCGCGGTGCTCCCAGAATTCGATCCAGAGCGGCTTGAGCAAGTAGCCTCCCCAATCGTTCGGCAGCGGGACCTGTTCTGGGTATTTCGCCGCCAGCTCGAGCACGCGACGCTCGAGCACCTCCCGGGAACGCACCACGTGGCTCTGTCGTGATGCCGTCGCCGACAGCTGAGCGCCGCGAGGCCGGCTGCTGAAATACTCCTCCGACGCCGCGCGGCCCAACCGGCGCACGGTCCCATAAGCGCGCACCTGGTGTCGGGTGACCGACCAGTAGAAGACCAGCGCGGCGCGGTGGTCGTACGTCAGGTCCCGCCCCTTGCGACTCGCGTAGTTGGAATAGAAGAGGAAGGCGCCGTCCCGCAGGCCTTTGAGCAGCACCATCCGCGCCGAAGGCCCTTCCTCGCCGGCCGTCGCGAGCGTCATCGCGTCGGGCTGTGGCGCGCCGGCGTCCTGCGCCTCACGAAACCAGCGATTGAAAAGCACGAGCGGATCGCGCGGCGCCTCCGACTCGAGCAGGGGCACTTTGGTCAGCACGCCCCTCAGCCGGCGCTTTCTTGCGGCACGTACTTCCGCAGCTGCTCGAGCGCGGCGCGCTGGAGGCGCGAGACGTGCATCTGGCTGATGCCGAGACGGCGCGCAATCTCGGACTGGGACATCTGCTCGTAAAACCTCATCGCCATGATCGCGCGCTCACGAGGCGTGAGATGCTCCATCGCGCGGTCGAGGACGTCGCGCATCTCCACGCGCTCCAGCTCGGGATCCGAGCCCCCGATCTGCTCGGCCACCGAGCGGTTGTCCTGGCCGTCGGCCGCCGCGACCGGCTGATCGAGCGACACCGGCACGTACGCGGGGCCCATCTCCATCGCCTCCGTGACGTCGTCCGGGGAGACGCCGAGCCGCTCCGCAAGCTCGCCCACCGTGGGTTCTCGCCCGAGCTCGTTCTTCATCTGCTCGTTGACCCGCACCACGGATTGGTGCAGCTCCTGCAGCCGCCGCGGGAATCGGATGGCGGTGCCCTTGTCGCGGAAGTACCTCTTGATCTCGCCCGCAACCGTCAGGGTGGCGAACGTTGTGAACTCGTAGCCCAGGTCGGGGTCGAATCGCTCGATCGCCTTGATCAGGCCGAGGTAGCCGACTTGGACGATGTCGTCCAGCGGTTCGCCGCGGTTCTGGAACTTCCGTGCGAGGAAGTAGACGAAGTCGTGATAGGAGTCGACGAGCTGGGCGCGGATGCGGTCGCGCTCGGCCTGGTCTGTGCTTTCCTTGTAGCGGCGATGTAGCGCCCGCAGCTCATCGCGGGGAAGCCGCGCCGAACTGGCCACTACCTATTAGTTAAGCCGTTGCGCGAAGTTCAGCCTGCCAGGTGCTTGACCATCCGGAAGCGGACGTGTCCCGTGCGCGGCTCGATGCTCGGTCGAAAGTCATCGACGAAGCAGCGGATCATCTCGTAGGCGAGCCGCTGCAGCTCGGGATCAACGTGAGTCGCGTGCGGATGCAGGGGCATCGGCAACGCCGCGCCCGTCGGCATCAGGTCGACGTCGACGACGAGCGCCCGGTTGGTGGCGAAGTATGTGAGCTTCAGGTCCGCTGGTGTGCCCAGGTCCTCGGCGGCGCCGATGGCGCTGTCGCAGGCCTGGGTCAGAGCGATCGCCAGCTCGTCCAGGTCCATCAAGCTCAGTCCGAGCTGACCTCCCAGCGCCGTCGCCACGCGTTTGGCCACTGGAATGAACTCCGCCGATGCCGGGATCTTGAGCTCCGCCAGGTTTCGTTTCGCCATCGGTTGGCGGTTACTCCTCCAGGTCCGTGCTCGCCCGCTGCATCCTGCGCGCCGCGGTCGCCTCGAGCTCCTCGCGCTTGCGCTTGGCCGCGGCCACCCCGTCCTGAATCGCTTTTCCGACCGGGTGCTCAGGGTCGGTCACGATCGTTCGCGCGCGCTGGGCGGCGTCGCGGGCTCGCTGCACGGGCTCGCTGCCACTGAGCTCGATCGTCTTGCTGCGCAGGCTCTCGATTTGCTCGCGACCGGGCCCGCTCGCGATATACGCGCCGACCGCAAGGCCGACCAGGCCGCCGAAGATGAACCAGCCAAATCCGCCGCCGCTTCTATCGTCAGCCATCGCCGAATCCTCCTCTAACCGTGCGAACAAGGCTCTGACCCGCCACCCTCACTCCGTACACGGCCGAGCTGACGCCGCGGCCGAATGCCGCCAGCCCGCGACCCCCAGTCCGCAGCCCGACGTTCACACCGGACGTGATGTCGTTCACGTTCTCGATGGTCTGTCGCACTTCCGGCAGCGTCTCCTTCATTTCTTCATTGGTGGTGTCGAGAAGCTCCTCGACGGCGCCAAGGGTTCCGCGCAACCGGATCAGGACCGCCGCCAGGGCGAGCGCCACGATCAGGGCGGCCACCCCCAAAGCAATCCACATGAAGCTCTGGCTGCTCAACGAGTGCATACCCCCGCCGCCCCGGCCGCAAACACACCCGCAATCTTAAGTGCGTGCGTTGGAGACGGCTGCGAGGGGGGGTGGGTGGCCGATAGTCCGGACTAACCGGACATTTCGCAGGCGGATTGAGCTGATGCTTCGGACTATCCGGGAGGGGCCCGGCGTGCGTCCGGTTCCTTCGGTTCCCGGCTGGGTCGGGGGACGAAGCGGGCCAGAGGCTGGAGCAGCAGTGCAAAGAACAGAGCGGGCACCAGGTTGGCCTGGCCCAGTCGCAACGAGGGCAACCCGAGGAAGTCCCAGAGCTGCCCCAGGGCGAAGCCCAACGCTGTCATGAGAAGGATCGGGAGGTAGGCGCGCTGGCGGTACGGGAGGAAGGCAAAGCAAAGCTGGGAGACGATGAGGACGAGCAGGACGGCGACGATGCTGCCTGGAGGGATGAATTTCACTTTTGATAATCGGACTCCGACCCCTCTCCCCCCGTCACTCTCCCCTTCAGGGAGAGGGTGCCTTTCCCACCACGGTGGGGAAGTGCTCCCTCCGGACGGTGGGGGTGGGTTGTCCTGAGCATGCTCAGGTGGGTCCCCTGCCTTGGCTCTCCAAGTCCCGTCCAGGGGGTCCCCACGAAATCGAAGATTTCGAGGGGTCTTCTGGCGGGCTTTTGGTCGGCCTAGCGGACTCCGGGGTCCCTTTCAGCGAGTGTTGGGCAACGCGCACATGCCCACCACCCCTCGGGAGCGACACCAATGCTACGACGGCTTCTGCGGCGGCACGACGCGTATGTGCAGCTCCTCGAGCTGTTGGGGGTCGACCGGGCTCGGCGCGCCCAGCATCAAGTCCTGGTGGCTCTGGGTCTTGGGGAAGGCGACCACGTCCCGCACGTTTTCGGTCCCCGTGATGGCCATCATGAGACGGTCGATCCCTGCCGCGATGCCACCGTGTGGTGGCACGCCGTACTCGAAGGCGTCGAGCAGATGACCGAACTGCGCGCGTATCCGCTCTCGATCCATCCCGAGGATCTCGAAAACTCTTTCCTGCAGCTCGCGGTCGTGGATGCGGATGCTGCCCCCTGACACCTCGACGCCGTTGAGCACGCAGTCGTAAGCGCGAGCGCGGACGTCGTAAGGTCGCTCGGTCAACAGGTCCATGTCCTCCGGCCACGGCGACGTGAACGGATGATGTCCGTACGTGAGGTTGCCGAGATCGTCCTCCTGGAAGAGGTACATCGGATAAACCCAGAGGAACTTCCACTCGCCCTGACGGATCAGCTTGCGGCGGCGCGCGATCTCACGACGCAACAGACCCATCACCGTCTCCGCCTTGCGCCGCCGATCGGCGACGAGGAGGATGAGGTCTTCGGCCCCCGCACCGGCCGCGGACTTGATGGTCGACATCTCCCCCTCGCTCAGGTGGCGGTCGAGGGGGCCCGGGAACCACGCGAGGCCCTTCGCGCCCGCGCCCTTCGCCAGCAGCGCCAGCTCGTCGAGCTCGCGCCGGCTCATGTCCCTGCCTCCGGGCACCGCCAGACAACGCACCACGCCGCCGGTCTCGAGAGCTCCTCGGAGCACGCTCGCCCTCGTCTGGCGAAGTATGTCGCTGACGTCGGCGATCTCCAGCTCGTAGCGCATGTCGGGCTTGTCTGTGCCGTACCGCAGCAGTGATTCCTGCACGTCGATCCGTGGGAACGGCGTCGGGATCTCGATCCCGAGCACGTCTTTCCAGACCGTCGCCCACAGTCCTTCGATCAAGGTGAACACGTCCTCTTCGGTGCAGAACGACATCTCGACGTCGAGCTGCGTGATCTCCACGACTCGGTCCGCGCGCAGGTCCTCGTCGCGAAGGCAGCGTGCGATCTGGTAGTAGCGACCGATCCCGGCGACCATCAAAAGCTGCTTCAGCTGCTGCGGCGACTGCGGAAGCGCGAAGAACTCCCCCGGGTGCAGGCGCGACGGGACGATGAAGTCGCGCGAACCTTCCGGTGTGCCTTTGAGCAGCATTGGAGTCTCGACTTCCATGAACTCGTGCCCGTCCATGTAGCGGTGGATCGCCTGCACGACGCGATGCCGCAGCTCGAGGGTTTGCGCCATCTTCGGGCGGCGGATGTCGAGGTAGCGGTACTTGAGCCGGAGCGCCTCATCCGCCTCGACCTCGTCCTCGATCGCGAAAGGCGGGGTCCTGGCCACGGAGATGACCTCCAGGTCTGACGCGACCACCTCTACCTCACCGGTTGCCATGCGAGGGTTTTCAGCGCCGGCTCGCCGGCGCGCCACCTTCCCTCCTACTCGCACCACATACTCCGACCGCAGGTCGGATGCCTTCTCATGAGCCTTTGGCGACTGGGCAGGGTTGAAAACGACCTGCACCGCACCCCAGCGGTCGCGAAGGTCGATGAAGATGAGTCCGCCGTGGTCGCGGCGGCGCGCGACCCAGCCGTACAGCTCGACCTCGCGACCCTCGTCAGACCCACGCAGCGAACCGCAGTGCGGAGCCGAAAACCCGCTCATACGAAGTGAATCGGCAATTCGTCCCATGCGAGCTCAGTCTGGTCCCCGCTGGTCATGTCGCGCAGTTGTGCGACCCGTCGAGCCGCGTCTTCCACGCTCAGCAGCACGACCCAGCGTGCACCCAGCTTGTTCGCCGACCGCATCTTGGCGCGAAGGCTCTTTGGCTCGTAGTCGACAGCGACCGCACGCGCAGCGCGGCAGATGCGAGCCACCTCGGCCGCCTCCACTGCGAGGTCGCCGTCGGGCAGCACCAGAACGTCGGCCGGAGGAGACGCGGCGCCATCTTCGCCCTTGGCCGCCATCAGCTCCGTGACCCGATCGAGACCTCCGGCAAACCCGACGCCGGGCGTGGCGGGCCAACCAAGCTCCTCGGCGAGGCCGTCATACCGACCGCCCGACGCCAACGCGTCCTGCTGGCCGGTCGCTCCACCAGGGTAGAACTCGAAAACGGTGCGCGTGTAGTAGTCGAGCCCGCGTACCAGGTAGGGGTTGTGCTGGTACTCGATGCTTGCGGCGTCGAGCAACCGCCGGACCGCAGCCCAGTGTGCTGAACACTCGTCGCAGAGGAAGTCGGTGACGCGGGGCGCGCCCGCCTTGAATGGCTGGCATTGCGGCACCTTGCAGTCGAGAAGACGCAGCGGGTTTTTCTCGAGCCGCAGCTGGCAGTCGCCGTGCAGCTGGGACTTGAGCGGCCGGTAGTAGGCCTTCAATCGCTCGAGGTAGGCCGGTCGGCACTTGGCGTCCCCGATGCTGTTCAACTCGAGACGGAGGTCGCCGAGCCCGACGGCGGCGAGCCAGCTGTGGGCGAGCTCGACGACCTCGGCGTCGAGTCCGGCGGCGCCGCTACCGATCGCTTCTGCGTTGAACTGGAAGAACTGGCGGTAGCGGCCCTTCTGCGGCCGGTCGTAGCGAAACATCGGACCGAACAGATAGAGACGCGAGGGCTGCGGGCCCTGGTTGAGGAGACCTTCGAAGTACGCTCGCACCACGCCCGCGGTCGCTTCCGGCCGCAGGGCGAGGTTGCGTCCGCCACGGTCATCGAATCGGTAGAGCTCCTTGGCGACCGCGTCGGTGTCTTCGCCGACCCGCTCGATCAGCTCGGCCTTCTCCAGGATCGGGGTGATGATTTCCTCGTAGCCGAACTTTCGCGCCATGTCCTCAGCTCCCGACTTCGCGGCGCGCCACACCGGAAGGTCGGCGGGCAAGATGTCACGGACTCCGCGGACGGCTTTGATCGGCTCGGAGCGGGGCATTGAGTGTTCGATTGTAAGAACCGGTGGTGCGGCGGTTAAACTCCTGCGCCGGTGACCACGGCATACGTCCAGCTGGTTTCGCTCGTCCTGGCCGCGCTGGCTCTGGTGATGGGCGCGTGGCTGCTGATCGTCGGCAAGCGGCCGTGGCGGGGCGGTGAGAGGGCCGAGGTTGCGCCTCGGGTCCGCCTCCTTGGGCTGAGCTACATCCTGGTCTTTGGCTCGGCGATGATCCAGATCATCACCCAGCCCACCGGCATCGAGGCCGAGGCGCTCGGCGGCTTCATGGTGTTGGGCGGGATGATCGTGATCGTCGTCGTCTACCTCGAAGCTCGCGCGTCGCGGCTGGCCACTCACGAAGACCGGCTCGACAACCGGCTGAGGAACTAGCGCCTCCGTTTTCCATTGCCCTCTCTCCCTCGGGGACAGGGACCTAGCGAAAGGGCTTAAGCCCGAGCTAGAGGCCCGCCGTCTCTCGATTGGTGCGATAACCGGTCGCCGCGTTCAACGACTCCGTCAGGTCCTCCATCCGGATGGGCTTGCTCATGTAGTCGTCGTACCCGGCGCGGAGACACCGCTCCTGATCCCCAGGTCCAGCCATCGCCGTCAGCGCGATGAGCCGCGGCCGGTTGCCTCGCGGCCAGCGCCGGCAGATGGCCTCTGCGGCTGCGAGCCCGTCCATCTCGGGCATCAGCACGTCCATGAGCACGGCGTCGTAGGGCTGCTGCGCGACGGCGGCCACCGCCTCACGGCCGTTGGACACGACGTCGACGCTGTGCCCGAGCTTGGTGACCAATCGCTTGAGGAGGTTCTGGTTCAGCGCGTTGTCATCGGCGATCAGAACTCGAAGCGCGCCCGGCTGCACATCTTGCACCGCCTGCGGCTGGGCCCCGCGGCCGCCGACCTGGATCATCACGTCATGCAGGGTGCGCGGCGGCACGGGTTTGGTGAGCGTCGCCTGGATGACGCCGCTGTCGGCAGCCGTGGCCTCCGCCGGTCCTGGCGTGGACGAAGAGATGAGGACGATCGGCATCTGGTCGGCCCGCCGTGCCGCTCGAAGCGCCGTCGAGATCTCGAGGCCGTCGATCGCCGGCTGGCGGTGCTCGACTAGCGCGATGTCGAAGGGACGCCCGACCTGGACCGCGCCCAGCGCCTCCTCTGGCGTGGCCGACGTCGCGTTGGCGCCCCACTGCTCGACCTGCAGCGCCAGGACACGCTTCTCGGTCGGATCCGCGGCGACGACCAGCACTCGCATCCCCTCGAGGGTCAGGAGCGTCGTCGCGATTCCGCCCGGCAGCGCTTCGGCCAGGATCGTGAAGCCGAAGGTCGTGCCCGCATCCGGACCCGCCTCGACCCCGCCCTGCTCGACGCGCAGCTCGCCGTCCATCATCTCGACGAGGTGCTTGGTCGTGCGGAGGCTCAGCACGGAGAGGCGGTCGCCCGGCTCGAGACGGTCGTAAGGACCCGTGACTCCGTCCAGCCCGCCGCGAAGAATCCGGGCCGGCACGCCACGGCCGGTGTCGCGGATTCTGAAGCTCAACGCCACCAGCCCACCGCGATCCTCCGACGTCAGCTCGATGCCGATGCCCCCTCGGTATGTGCGATCCACGGCGCCGTGCAGCAGCGTCAGCAGGATCTGCTCGAGCCGGCGCGAGTCGCCGATCGCGACATTCGGCACATCCGGCGCCGCGCTGAAAGACATGTCTAGGCCTTTGGAGCCCGCCGCTTCGGACAAGAGGGCGAGGCAGCTCTCGACGGTAGAGCGCACGTCGAAGGGATGGAGCGCGAGCTCGAACTCGCCGGTCCCGATGGTGGCCGCGTCGAGCACGTCATCGACGATCCTCGCCACCTGCTCGGCGCCGGCCTCGACGATCGCGGCGAGCTCCCGCTCCTCACTCGTCTCCGCGCCCGTGGAGAGAAGGCCCGCCGCGCCCACGACCGCGTTGAGCTGGTTGCGCAGCTGGTGCCCGATGTCAGCGAGCAGCTCGGAGTCGACCTCGATCGTGCGGTGATGACCGTCCGTCTGGCCGTCGGGCGGCGGCGTCGGAGTTACGTCCTGGAACTCGCCCATCAGTAGAGCTGCTCCCCCGGTGGCTGGTTGTTGGGTTCGAACATGGACGGCCCGAGCTCCATCCCATTGGCCTTGAAGTGATCCTGGAACGTGGAGAGCGTTCCGGTCGCCGTGTGGTAGCCGACCGCGCGGCCGTCAGGTGTGACTGCGATCTGGCGAAACGCGAACAGCTCGTTGAGACCGATGTCGCCGTCGCGCAGGCCGAAAACTTCCGCGACGCTCACGATCTTGCGCGCGCCGCCCCGCAGTCTCTCGGTCTGGACGATGACGTTGATGGCCGACGCTATCTGGCCGCGGATCGCGCGCGATGGCAACTCTGTGCCCGCGAGGAGCACCAGGGTCTCGAGGCGGTTGATCGCGTCGCGCGGGTTGTTGGCATGCACAGTGCTCATCGAGCCGTCGTGACCGGTGTTCATCGCCTGCAGCATGTCGAGCGCTTCGCCGCCGCGAACCTCGCCGACTATGATCCTGTCCGGACGCATGCGCAGTGCGTTGCGAACGAGGTCGCGGATCGTGATCTGGCCGCGGCCCTCGACGTTGGCCGGTTTCGATTCCAGGCTGATCACGTGCACCTGGCGCAGGCGAAGCTCGGCAGCGTCTTCGCAGGTGACGATGCGCTCGGTGGCGGGGATGAACCCGGACAGGACGTTCAGCAGCGTGGTCTTGCCCGAGCCCGTGCCGCCGGAGACGATGATGTTGAGGCGCGTCTTGACCGCCGCGTCGAGGTACTCGAGGATCGCTTCGCTCGAGCCACCTGTCGTGACGATGCGTTCAGGAGTGAGAACCTCGCGGCCGAACTTCCGGATCGTGAGGCAAGGGCCGTAGATGGCGACGGGCGGAATCACCACATTCACTCGCGAGCCGTCCTTCAACCGGGCGTCGCACATGGGCTCGGACTCGTCGACCCGCCGGCCGATCGTCGAGACGATGCGGTCGATCACGCGTCGCAAGCTCGCCTCATCCTCGAACGCAAGGTTGGTCAGCTCGATCCGGCCTCGCCGCTCGACGAAGATCTGCTCGGGCCTGTTGACCATGATCTCGGTGATCTCGGGGTCGCGCAGGGGCGCCTCCAGCGGCCCGAGCCCAATGACCTCGTCGAAGAGGATCTCGACCAGACGCTCGCGGTCCGCGGCCGTGACGAGCGCGGCGGGCGGCTTGGCCCGAAAGTGGTCTTCGGTCAGCTGCATCAAAAGTCTGCGGATGCCGGCCCGGTTGCTGATGTCGATCGCGGCGGCATGCCGCCTGAGCAGCTCGGCGTGGATCTCCGCCTTCGCCGCCGCGAGCCCGGGGCTCAGGACGGCCGGCGCCTCCACGGCGCGGGGGCTGGTGTCGATCACCGGCGCCATCGGGCTCGTGCCGTCACGCGGCACCGCGCGGCGCTCGATCGGGGCGATCGTCGGCGTGCCGTCGGCGGGCGTAACGGGCTCGGCGGGTGGAGGTGCGGGTGCCGTCGGGGCGGCCACGGGCGTCTGCTGGTAGCGGCGATCGAAGCGCTCGGAAAGCTTCATCTCGCCACCGCGCGCCTGACCAACCGGCGGTGGGCCCTGTCCGCCGCCTTCTTGACCGGCGCGTCGGGATCCGAGTCGGCCAGCCGCTTGAGTCCGTCGGCCGCAGCGCGGTCGCCGATCGTCGCCAGCGACTTGCACGCGGCCATTCGCACCTGCCTCGGCCACCTTCGGTCGTGGGCGATGCCCAGCAGCGGCGACACCCGGAGCACGTCGCGGCGCAGGCCGCAGGCGAGCACGGTCGCGACGGCCGTGCGCTCGCTGGCCGGCTGGCGCATCAGGGCTTCGATGTCGACGTCGGTGGCGGCGCGCGATAGGGCGATGGCAAGGCGATAAAGAGGTATCCGGTCGGCCGCCGCGATCAGCATATCGACCGCTCGCCGGCCGCCGAGCTGGGAGAGCGACCGTATGGCGGCCTCGCGGACACGCTGGTTGGAATCCGCCACCAGATCTCCTATCCAGATGAACGACTCGGTCAGCCGGGCCGCGGAACAGATCCGCGCGGCCGCGGCCCGTGTGACCGGGCTCGGGCTGGCCAACGAGTTCACCAACTCCTCTTGCAGCCCGGAGCGGCGGAACAGCTCGTGGACCATCCAGTGGCCCATGACGCCGACCCCGGGGCGGTCGAGCGCGGCCCTGAGCACGTTGGCGACGGCGAGGGGCTCGGCCAGCAGCTCGTCGGCGCTGACGTTAAGAACGGCGGCCCGCTCACCCTCGAGCGCAGTTTTAACCACCCGCTCAACGCGCCCCGTGACGCGAGATCGGCTGGCCGGACGGGGAACCGCCTGCGTCACCGGCCGGGTATTTGAGCCATTGCTGCGAAGCTGGGAGTCCATCTGGGGGGCGGTTGCTACAGTATCGGCGTTTTGAACGCCCGTGAGGTTCCCGAAACCTTACAGCGGGCGCGGGAGGAAGAGCCACGTCAGGTGGGCGCTAGCGGAAGCCGTCCCGCCGAAGACCAGACGCCGTCAGCCCTCCAGATGCGGATGCGCATCCTGGAGATGTCGGCCGTTTTCTCGGAGCTAAACGACGGCGTCCTGCGAGCCGTGGCCCGGCGCATGCGGGCGGTCGGGCTGGCGGCCCGGGACACCCTCCGCCTGGGCGGCCAGGGCGCCGACGTCGTCGTCTTCCTGGCGTCGGGGCAGATCGAAGAATCGATCACGGACGCCGGCGGCAAGGTCCTGCTCACCCGCCGGCCGGCCCCCGGCGACCTGGTCATCCTCCCGGCTCCACGCACGAGTGACCGCTACGTGACCAGCATCTACGGCCTGACCGACGCGGTCCTGCTGACCCTCGACCGCGACGGGCTCCTGGAAGGGCTGGGCGCCGACGTGGAAAAGGTCGCGCTAACGCTGGACAAGCTCTGGGATCAGGAGCTGACGGCCGCCGCCGCGATCGCCGCCCAGACCGCGTCTCGGACCGCGGCCGCGATCGTCGCCGTCTTCTCGGCGAAGGGCGGCGCCGGCACCACGACGCTCGCCATCAACACCGCCGGGGCCCTCGCGCGCAAGTTCCCGCGTCAGGTGCTGCTCATCGACCTCGGCCAGCCGTTCGGCCATGCGGCCCTCTTCGCCGACCTGATCGCGACCGGCTCCATCGCAAGCGCCTCCAAAGCCGCGTCGGTGGATTTCGAGTCCGTCCTGCGCGGCAACATCGTCAACCACCGCACGGGCATGGGCGTCCTCCCGGGCACCCTGCGGCCGGAAGAGGTCGACACGCTGACCGGGGAGCTGGTCGGCCGCGTTCTTGACGTTGTGGTCTCCTGGCAGAAAGTCATCGTGGTCGACCTCGGCACCTCTCTCGCGGAGGCGGCGCTTGCGGTGATCGAGCGTGCTGAATGCCTGGTCGTCGTCGTGCCGCCGGAGATCGCTGCCATGACCGACGCCCGCCGAGCGCTGGCGATATTCCGCGACATCATGAACGTGCCCGACAACCGGATGGAGCTGGTCCTGAACCAGCGCTCACCTCACCCGCCGCTCGACCGCGCCGCGGTCGAGTCGATCCTCGGCCGCAAGATGTCCGTCATCGTCGGCTTCGATGACTCCCGTCCCGAAGATTCGACCCTCGCCGGCGGCCTGGTCATCCAGCACGACCCTTCCTCGATCGTCTCGCGCGGGGCAACCGAGGTCGCGCGGGTCATCCTTTCCAACCTGAAGCTCGATGGATGATCGCCGCCGCCGAGCTCGCGGACAGGCGCTGGTCGAGCTCGCGCTTGCGCTGCCGGTCCTGGTGGTCCTTATCGCCGGCGTCCTCGAGCTTGGTCGTGGTTACTCGTTTGCGGTCGAAACCTCGGACGCCGCCCGTGATGCGGCAAGGTTCGTAGCCGGCAAGACCGCGACCACCAACGGCCCAGGCCTGACCGCCATGTGCAGCCTGGTCACGGCGGATCTCGCCGCGGTGACGGCCAACGTTTCCTGCCCGACGCAGGTCAACCACGCGCCGCCGTTCGTCGCCGGCACCGACTACACCAGGCCGGTCGCCGGCCAGGCCGTCGTAGCCGTCTACTGCGGAACGAGCATCAACTGCACCGGCGCCATACCCACCCTCTATCAGTCGGAGATCGACGTCTTCGTTTACTACGGGTTCAGCGACCTCAACATCCTTGGCGGCGGGATCACGATCACGGGGTCGAGCCGAGCCACGACGGCCTGGTGAATCTCTTGGGCCACAAGCAGCTCGGGCAGGCTCCTCGCCGGTCGCGTGGAGGGCGACTTCAAAGCGCGCAAGCGCTGGTCGAGTTTGCGCTGATCGCGCCCGTGCTCTTCCTGCTGATCGGGGCGACGGTCGACCTCGGCCGCGGGCTGCTGATCTACACCATGCTTCAAGGCGCATCGCGTGACATGGCGCGCCAGGCGGTGCTCGGCTACTACAGCGGCTCGAACACGCTGCCCCCAACGTGCACCACCCTCTCCACACCGTGTTCGCTCGGTGCGCTGACCAACGGTGCGCACCAGCTCGACCCGTTGGGGATGTCGGTCGTGTACCAGGATTCCACCGGGATCAGCGCACCTCCCGCCTATGGCGCCTACGTGGCGAACGCCAATCCGCTGCAGCCGGGCACGATCACCCTGTCCGGTGTGATCAACGCGAGCACGGTCTACGTGTTCATCTACGAGCTCGACGCGACTCCGGGTAATCCGAATCCGCGCTGGAGCTGCCCGACGTGCGCCGGCGTCAACGGCGCTGCTGTGCGCACGTCAGGACACCAGCTCGTCGTCGTCGACATGAAGCTTCAGTGGAAGCCCGTGCTCAACACCCTGTTGGGCATCCCGAGCGCGATCACGTTCGACTCGCAATCGGTCGAGCGGCTCGAGTTCTGATGCGCCGGCAGTCGGGACAGGCACTTGTGATCGTCGCCATCTGGTTGGTCGCGCTCATCGGGTCGGCCTCCCTCATCCTGCTGACAGGCTCGGTCGAATGGCAGCGCAATCAGCTGCAGCAGCTGGCGGACCAGGCTGCTCTCGACGCAGCTATGAAGATCGGTGTCGGCTGCACAGCCGGCTCAGCCAGCACCATCATCACCGAGGCGGACAACTTCATCGCAACCCAGCGCACTCGCACCGGCGCGCTCACGATCGGCGCGAGCACTTGCGCCGGCGCGTATACAGGCAGCGACACATTCGCGACCGGCCTGAGCGAGACGATCCACTATCCCTATCGCGCCCACCAGCAGCAGGTCGAGGTCATCCTCACCCTTGCGCTGCCGATCTCATTCGGCAGCTACATGGGCGCCTCGAACACGAACGTCACCCGGCGCGCGGTCGCGCAGCAGCTGACCGGGTCAGTCCCCACCATCTCGGCAACCACGGTTTCCTGCACGGGCGGGCAGTTCAACGTCGCGGGCACGATCGCCTCCTCCAACGCCATCACCCTCAGCGGCTCGTGTGCGATGTATGCGCACACCCGCTTCGACGCCGCGTCGAGCACGTACTCAGACCTCGGCAACGTCTCGGTGTACGCCCAGGGCCAGACGTGGGTCGGCGGCGCGGGCTCGTGTGTCGGCGGATCGAACTCGGGATCGACCAACGCTGTGTGCGCCGACGGCTATGAGGTTTCAGGGCACACCTCGACCGCCTGCGGAGCCGGCGGCACCAGCGCCTTTCTCTCGGCGGGCGACGCGGTCATCAACCCCAACCCCTGCGCGGGTGGCGCAGCGGCGCAGCCGGTGCCACCCCTGTCGACGACGCTGCCGCCCGAGCCGAACACAGACCCTTCGGCGATCGCGACCCTGCAGAACAACGCTGGGGGTCCGCTGGGTGCCGCATGCTCCTCGAGCGGCGTCTACCCCAATATCACTGCCGGCGGCACCGTCGTCGGCACGGGTCTCGGACCGTCGCCGAGCAGCAGGGACGCGAGCGGCTTTTATCACTTCAAGCCCAGCTGCTACGGCTACCTCGACCTGAGCACCACCGCGGGCGGAATCTCCAACCGTCAGACAGGCGCCGAGAGCGCGTTCCAGACCCACTTCGTCACCGCGAGCATGCCCGCCGCGAGCCAGGCGGGCACTCTGCTGATCGCGACCGTGACGTCGGCCTCGACACCCAACAAGTTCGGCGCTCCGGCGGGCTGGGTCTCGGCCGCCGAGGCCAACCAGGTCGGCGAGGGCCGGAGCGAGATCTGGTACTACCCCAACAACCCGGGCGGGATCGCAAGCGTCACCTTCACCATGAACCCGGCGACGGTCGGCGGCAACGCGCAGCTCTCCGAGTGGCTCGGCGTCGCGACAGCCTTGCCGCTCGACCAATTCGGGTGGCAAACCGTGCCGGTGGCCACGACCACGACCACCATCTCGACGAGCGGAGCCATGACTCAAACCGGCGAGCTCGTCGTCACCGATGACGGCTTCAAGATCGCGGCGGGCACGTTCACACGGGCGGCGGGCTGGACCCCTCTGGTCACGGACATTACGCAGGGCTACGCCTCTGAGTACCGCCTGGACCTGCCCGTCGGCATCGCAAGCGAGACGTTGTCGACGAGCGTCCCCGCGCTCTGGGCGAACGTGATCGCGACCTTCAAGCCGGCCTCGGCCGGCTCAGGCGCCGTGCTCGACCCCGGCTTCTACTACTTCAACGGCTCCGGATTTGCCGGCGGCGGCGGGATCTGCCTTGGCGGCGGCGAGCTCCTGGCCCGTGACGTGACCATCGAGCTCGTCAACGCGGCGGGCTTCTCGACCGGGACTTGCGCCGCCGGCGGAGGCGCCGCGTGCGGCGCGGCGAGCTGTCAGTTCGGGTCGACCCCGTGCTCGCTTTCGGCCTGCCCGCCCAACGCGGCCGCCGACTCGGCAGGCGGCGGTTACACATGGTTTGCCGCGCCCTGCAACCAGGCGCCCGCCGGCGACGCGAGCTGCCCTGGCTCGGCGTGGTGCCCCGTGGGCGACCGCGCCTGCTGGAACCTCCTGATCTGGGCCCCGGCAAGCAACTCTGGCCAGATCGCGATCAAAGGCACCGTGGCCAAGAACTGGCTGCTGGGCTCTGTCTACTGGTCCGGCACCTGCACGTACACCGACAACGGCTTGAGCATGCTCGCCGGGTCGCTCGCCTGCGGGACGCTGTCGGTGTCGGCGGCCGCAGGCTCGGGCACCTCGATCGGGAGCGATTATGGTCTCAATACCGCCGTGGTCGAGGCCGTCCTGATCGAGTGAGGGAGCCTGGAACCGCCTTTGTGGCCTTATCTGTTGCGCTTCGGCGTCCATTTTGTGAAGCTAGCGCGCGCAGTTAAGTGTCAATAGCCACCTCCGCCCTGGCCCGGCCTCGCCGCGGGCGCCTGTACATCGTGGTCGGCGCAGTTCTTGCCGTGCTGGCTTTCGCCCTGGCGGCCGGGATCGCGAGCCTGCCCCTCATCCAGGGCACGACCACAGGGACTAGGGTTGTCGTGGCCAGCCACGACATCAAGGCGAGGACCGTCATCACGGCCTCCGATCTCACCATCGCCAACTTCAACCCGGCACCGCCGGAAGCATTCATCGCTGTCAAAGACGTCGCCGGAAAGGGAGCTCGGGTGGACCTCCCGGCCGGCCAGCCCATCACCGCCAACCTGGTGGCCCCGTCCGGTGACCTTCTAAGCAGCAGCGACGTCGCCTACCTGCCGATCCCCAAAGGGTGGATCGCCGTCACCGTTCCGACCGGTGAACAGGTCGGCGTCGGCGGCTACGTCCAGATCGGAGACAGGATCACCATGCTCGCCACGATCAACACCGCGGCCTTCGGGCAGAATCCCGGCAGAAACGTGGTCCTCACGGTCTTTCGCGACATCGACGTCCTGCGCGTCGGGCCGGCGAACGGCGCGACCTCGACCGGCTCGGTTACCAGCAGCCTCACCGTGCTCATGACCGGGTGCGATTCCGAGTTTCTGTTCTGGCTGCTCAACAACGCGTCGATGAAGTACGAGCTCGAGTCCTACACCGACTATCAGGGCCTCCCGACCCAACCTGATACCAAGTGTCCCAGCGTGTCATCGGCGACGGGAGTCGGCCCCAAAGACGTCGACGGACGCTGGCACTTCACGACCCATTAGAGGGCCGACCGGCCAATGAACACCGCCATCATCCTCGTCGCCGTCGCGGCGGCCGTCGGCGTCGGCCTCGTCGTTTTCGGCATGGTGAGCTCGCGTCAGGCGTCGAGCCCGGAAATCTCGGTCCGCGCCTCCTACCGAACGCTCGCCGACGTGCGGGAGCAGCTCCGCCGGCGGTTTGAGCCGACCGGCACGCCCGCCTGGATCGCGTCTGAGCAGAGGACGAGCCGCCTTCAGCGCGACCTCGTGAGCGCCGACCTGGAGCTGAGACCGTACGAGTTCAGGATCATCCAGGCAGGCATCGCCCTGCTGCTGGCGATCATCGGCGTCTTGCGATTCGGCATCGGTCCCGAGTTCGTCGTCCTGGCCGTGATCGGTTACGTGCTTCCCGCGCTGTACCTGCGCAACCGCCGTGGACATCGTCTGCGCCAGTTCGACGCCGGGTTGCCTCGGGCGATGGAGCTCATCGCCAACTCGATGAAGGCCGGACAGTCCGTCGCGCAATCGCTCAGCGCGGTGACCGACAACGCAGGCCCGCCCGTCTCGGACGAGTTCGCGCTCGCCCGCCGCGAGATCGAGTTGGGCGCGTCGATCGACAGCGCGCTCAACAACATGGTCAAAAGGATTGGCAGCAGCGACCTTCGCTTGATGGTCATGGTGATCACGATCCAGCGGTCGGTCGGCGGTGACCTGCCAGCGATCCTGGTCACCCTCGCCGACACGATGCGACAGCGCGAGGAGATGCGCTCCGAGATCATGGCGGCGACCGCGCAGTCTCGCGCCACGGCGCTGATCATCACGCTGCTCCCTATCGTCGCGGCATTGCTTCTCTACTTCATCGTCCGCGACTATTTCCGTCCGATGCTCGTCAACCCGCTCGGCTGGGCGATGCTCATCCTCGCGGGATTCCTCCTTTTCGTCGGCAACCTGATCATCCGCCGCCTGACCGCGATCGCATGAACGCACTGCCGCTCGTCATCGGCGTGGCGGCTGCGATCGGCGCCTACCTGCTGACGATCGGAATCATCGCCTCGCGCGCAGCCGACGCCACCACACTCGCGCGCGAACGTCTCGCCCGCCAGGAGGTGGGCCTCGGCCAGAGCGCGGTTGCCTTGCAGCTCGAGAAGCCGTTCAGAGAACGGCTCTTCGCGCCACTTCGCCGGTGGCTCGACCGCCAGACGATGCGGATGACGCCGGAGGCCCAGGCCGCGAACTTCCGCCGCCAGCTCGACTTCGTCGGCAATCCGTTCAGCCTCGACCCGGCGAGCCTCCAGACCCTGCGCATCGCGGCTGCTGCGGCGTTTGGCGCCACCGGGACCGCGGTCGGGATGTTCATCGGCACCCCGTTCGCGATCGGCATCGCGCTGCTGGCCGGCGTCGCGCTCGGGTTTTACCTGCCGGTCGTGTGGCTCGACCAGCTCGTCCGCGAGCGACGTACGGAGCTGGAGGCCTCCCTGCCCAACGCGCTCGACGTAGTCGCCATCAGCATGGAGGCCGGCCTCGGGTTGGACCGCGCCCTGGAGCAGCTGGTTCGCCACCAGGACGACTCCCTAACCCTGCTTGTCGCGCGAGCGCTGCGCGAGATCCAGCTTGGTCGGCCCAGGGCTGACGCCCTCGAAGAGATGGCCATAGCGACGGGCATTGAGGACTTTGCCTCGCTCGTGCGCGGCATCCTGTACGCGGAGCGCACCGGCGTGCCGATCGCGCGGACGATCGCCGCCCACGCCGCGCAGATGCGCGTGAAACGCCGGCTCAAGATCCGCACCGAAGCCGCGCGAGCCTCGCTGAAGATCCTCATCCCGACGGTTGGGTGCGTGTTCCCGACCTTGTGGCTCATCCTGCTCGGACCTGCCTTGATCGTCGTCATGAGCCTGGGCCACTGAGCCTCGACCTGGTAGGTCAGCTGAGGAACGGGTTCATCCTTCGCTCCCGGCCGATCGTGGTCGCCGGGCCGTGTCCGCTGTACACGATCATCTCGTCCGGCTGGGCGAGCAGCTTGGTGCGGATGCCTACGATCAGTGCACCGCCGTCTGAGTTCGCGAAGTCCGATCGCCCGATGGATCCCGCGAACAGCGCGTCCCCGGTGAACAGATAACCGTTGATCTTCAGGGTCACACCTCCGGGGCTGTGCCCCGGCGTGTGCAGGACCTCGAACTCGAGCGAACCCGCCTGGTAGGACTCGCCGTCGGCCAGCCGTGTCACGTTGTCGACCTGCGTTGCGATCGGGCCGAACTCGCGGCGGAGCGGGCGACCGCGCTCGACCACGTCGCGCTCTGAGTCGTGGACCGCGATGGGGATGGAGCCAAACGCCTCGCGCAGCTCGTGCAGGCCGGCGATGTGATCGAGGTCAGTGTGCGTCAGAAGGATCGCTCTGACGTTGACGCCCCGCTCGCGCGCGGCGTCGATGACCAGCTCCGGCTCGAGGTTGGAGTCGACGACGACGGCGTCATGCGTCGCCTCGTCTTCGACCAGGTAGGAGTTGGTGCCGAATCGCCGATCGGCGGTGACCTCGACCCGAACCTTCACAAGGCCTTGCGGACGACGACGTACGGGCCAGTCTCGCGGTGTGGCTCAAAGCCCGCCCGAAGGTACATGCTCAACGGGCCGCGGT
>Ga0066701_10000040_pt1 | contig 33230 bp, 30 predicted proteins | sample GraSoiAngelo_150_FD_66453 | JGI IMG/M metagenome (GOLD analysis project Ga0066701, IMG submission 66453) | Grasslands soil microbial communities from the Angelo Coastal Reserve, California, USA - 14_1009_09_40cm | ecosystem: Environmental > Terrestrial > Soil > Grasslands | place: USA... | reverse complement strand
TGCCGTCGTAGTTGTAGATCTTGGTCGTGCTGTACGCGTCCTTGTAGACGAGCGGGCTCGGGCCGTCGTAGACGGGCGTGTCGACCGTCGCGGCGCGAGCGTTGATGACCGCGCCGTAGGTGTACGGCTTCATCGACGAGCCCATGTTGCGGGGGATGGTCGTGAAGTTGATCTGGCCGCCCGTCGAGTTGTAGTTGGGCGAGCCAACCATCACGAGTATGTCTCCGGTCGTTGGCTGGACGGCGACCAGGCCGGACGAGAGGGCGCCGTTCTTATCCCGCCAGAGGTTGTTCTTCAGGTTGCTCGACACGACCGCCTCGCCCTTCTGCTGCATCGTCCAGTCGAGCGTCGTCTTGACGTTCAGCTGCTGGACGCCGGGCTGAAAGCCGAGCTGGCGCAGCTCGGCGAGCACATAGTCGACGAAGTGCGGCGCTTTGAAGCTGTTGACCGGCGCGTAGTACGTCAGCTTCTCCGCCAGCGCCTTGTCCATGTCCTCCTGGGAGATGTAGTTGGCGCGCACCATCGCCCGAAGGACCTCGGTCTGGCGCAGCTTGGCCGAGTCGGGGTGCAGCACGGGGTTCCACTCGGTCGGAGCCTGCGGCAGACCAGCGAGCATCGCAGACTGCGCGAGGTCGAGCTTTGACGCGGGGATCTGGAAGTAGCTCTCCGAGGCGGCCTCGATGCCGTAGGACTGCGAGCCGTAGAAGCTCTTGTTGAGGTAGAGCTCCATGATCTGGTCTTTGCTGTAGGTCTGACTCAGCTCGTACGCGAGCGCGATCTCTTTGATCTTCCTGCTGACCGTCTGGTCGGGGTTCAAGAACTGCTGTTTCGCCAGCTGCTGGGTGATCGTGCTGCCGCCGCCCACCACCCGGCCGGCGCGAATGTTGTCGAAGGCGGCGCGAACGATGCCCGCGAGGTCGAAGCCGGGGTTGGAGTAGAAGCCCTTGTCCTCGATCGCGACGGTGGCCTGGATGGCAACCGGGGCGACGTCCTTGAGCTTCACCGCCAGCCGGTGGTCGCCGTGGTTGCCGACGTCGGCAAGGATCACCTTGCCCGTGCTGTCTGTGATCAGCGTGTCACCCGCGAAGCCGGCCGAGTCGAGACCCTGGATCGAGGGCAGGCTCTCGAAGAACGACTGCGCATAGGCGTCGACGGCAAGGCCGATCACGAGCAGCACCGCGAGCACCGCCCCGAGGCCGCGAAGCATCGCCGTGCGGCGCATCTTCTGGCCGATCGGCGACCACGCGGCGTGGATCCGCGCTCGAGGGCTGTGACCCCCCTTTGTCTTTATCCGCTCAGGAACGTTTCGAGCCATGCTTGGGGGCGCGCAGGGATTCTACGCTTTCCCACCCTCTCCAACGCGAGCGACGGGGACGGGGTTACGCGGCCACTTGGACGGGCTGCACCACCGAACCGTCCTCATAGATCCGGGAGCACGGTCGGTGGCGCTACGGTCCCCACATCGCTTGTTTGGGGATGGGCTGCGCGCGCACCGCCGTGGACCCCCGGTAGTGGCGGCGAGGCCACTTTCGACTTCAGGTAATGTCGCCCAGGAGCCGGATTCCGATTCACCTGAGCGTCGACGTTATCCCTCCAAACTGAACAACGCGGCCTCGAGGCACACTACTCACATCGAGGTATAGAACTGTAAAGGGGTACAGGGATGTAAAGGGTCAGCCGGGAACCTTTGCCGCACGGTCGGTGTTCAATCATCGATGGGCGGCGTCATCAGATTGGCGTCGGGGAGTAGCGTCCTCGCCGCGGCCGTCATCACCGCCGGGATCTATCTTGGCAACGCCGGCAACAGCCGCCAGGTCTCCTACGTGGCGCCGAAACTAGTTCCCATCGAGGCCGAGACAAGCATTCTGGGCGACCAGCCGCCCACCAACCCTCCGGCCGCGGTGATCCTGCCCGTTCCCTTCACGGCGCAGGCTCCACTGGGCGACTGGGCCGCCAAGCAGCACACATGCGAGGAGGCGAGTCTGGCCATGGTCGACCGCTACCTACGCGGCGACCACTCAGGCAGCCACATCGATCCTCGCACCGCGGAGGCGGCGATCAACCAGATCACGGCCTGGAAGCCCGCCGTCGACCTCACGCCGGCTGAGGTCGGGCAGTTGGCGCAAAAGCACCTGGGCTGGGCCTACGAGGTGCTGCCCGCCGACCGTCTTCACATGAAGCAGCAGCTCGCGCTCGGGCGACCGCTGATCGTCGGCGTCCGCACTCACGGCCTGGGTAACCCGAACTACCCGGGCTACCGCACTCATTACGAGCAGCCCGGCTGGTCGGTGTCGCACTACCTCGTCGTCGTCGGCTATGACCAGTCGGACACGTACGTCCTCAACGACCCGGGCATCACCGTGGGTCACGGCTACCACATCACGTTCGACCAGCTGATACACGCCATCGACGACCTCGACCAGGCTTACCCCTCGCTCGACCTGGGGCATGTGTTTCTGGTCCTGTCGCCGCCGCCCTCGGACGCGACCTCTTGACCTGAGAAATATCAGACCGGCTGCTCGCCCGGCCGAGCAAAGACATCGTCGGCTGCAACCAGGCGTTCTTGACGCGTACCGGGAAAGTGCACCCTGACCCCTGGCCGGCCCGGGCTCCCAAGCTCCCACCCTGCGGCGTAGAGCACCGCCGCGCGGACGAGGTCGGAGGCGTGTGCGATTTGAACGCCGTCGGTGAAGCTCAGGCTCTGCGAGCGCGAGCCGGGGAAGCCTAGCCTTACCTGTCCGCCGGTTTTGAGGTTGTAGACGTAGTCGTCCAACGAGCCGGCGTCGCTTCCGGCCACGAGCTCCGCGATCGTCGGGAACTTGCCTTCGCGCATCGACGCCTTGAGGTCGGCGCGCGTCGTCCGATCGGAGAGGCGGCGGCGGCGCCGCAGCTCGGTCAGAAGCAAGTCGCGCTCTCCGCGCAGCTTGGCGATGTCCTCCTCAAGAGGACGCATGCGATCCCTGAGCGCCGCGATGCGCTGCTCGATATCGGAAGCCTCGAGTTCTTCCATGGATGCTAAGTCTCGTGCTCTGCGTGGCGATTACGGAAGCCGGCGAAAAGACCCAGGTCGTAAACGATCTTCAAACCGCCGCCGGCGAAGAATGGGAAGCCAAAGGCGGCCGCACCAATCGCCACGCCCGCGAGCGCCGGGCCGAACGACATCGCGACCCCGCGCACCGCTCCCGTCATCGCCACGGCTCCGGCGCGCTCGCCGGGCGGCACGATCGAGACGATGTAGGCCTGGCGCGCCGGCACATCCATCTGGGACAGCGCAAACCGCGCGAGAAGCAGACCGACCGCCCCGGCCAGGCTCGGGCTGAACGGCACGAGGAGTAGCAGCAGGTTGCTCGGCAGGTGGGTGAAGACCATCGTGTTGATCAATCCGACGCGGTCGGCCAACCGGCCCGAGACCTCATAGGAAAGCGACTGAAGAATCGCGACCCCTGCGAAGATCGGGCCCAACAAGGCGGCGCCGGCGCCGAAGCGGACGTGGAGCCAGTAGGCGATGACGGCGTTGGCGACGAAACCTCCGCCCAACGAGTCCAGCGCGAACAGGGCCGCCAGCCCGGCCAGCGGCCGGAACGAGCCAAACACGGCCTCCGCCTGCCCGCCCTCGACCTGCTCCGACATGAAAAGCGGAAGCGCCGCCGTCACCAGTCCGATCGCCGCATAAAGAAGGAAGTACGCGCGCGTGCCGGCGAAGAGTGCCGTCGAGAATCCCCCGGCGGCGTTGAACAGGCCACCCGTCAGCGAGTAGCGGCCGAATGCCCGGTTGCGAGCACTGGCCGAGGCGGTCTCCGTGAGCACCGCCTGCTCGACCGAGGCGAAGGGGCCGTAGTCGACGCTCGCCGCCCCGAGCATCCCAGTGACGCCGGCGAGGATGAGCAGCTCCGGCGAGCTCGCGAGGGCAAGATCGGCTCCGGTCCCGGCCATCAGCACCCCGATCAGGCCGAGCGTCCGGCGCCGCCCGAGCGGCACGGCCAGCGCGGCGGAGCCCAGCCCGGTTAGCGATGCGGCCGCGAGCCCGATCCCGAGCGTCAAGCCGATCTGGGTCGGGGACAGCCCGGCGCGCTCGAGGTGGAGCGCCACGAGGACCGCGGAGAAGCCGAAGGCGAAGGCCCGCAGACCCCTGGCCGCCAGCAGTAGGAATCTGTCCCTCATGAGCCCCGGGCGTATTTCAACAGATATGTTGAAAAACTCGTAGACTTGGCTTTGTGGAGTCCAGGCGAGAAACCATCCTTGCCTTTCTGAAGATGCGCGGCCAGGCGTCGCTGGCCGAGGTCGCTGCGCATCTCGAGGTTTCCAAGCAGGGCGCGCTTCGTCACCTCGAGGCGCTGGAGGCGTCAGGCCTCGCCACCGTCGCCCCGGCCGACCTTCACCGCCGCGGACGCCCCGAACACGTCTACAAGCTCACGCCCGCCGCCGGCGAGCACTTCCCCGACGGACATCGGGAGCTCACGGCCGAGCTCGTCGACTTCATGACCAATGAGCAACTGAAGCAGTTCTTCGAGCGCCGCGCGGCGCGGCTGGAGAGGGAATACGCCCGGCGATTGGCGGGCCTAGACTTTGAATCGCGCGTCCGCGAGCTGGCCCGGCTCGCCACCGAGCACGGCCACATGGCCGAGGTGGTCGAGGTTGGGGATGGCGCGCTCGCCATCCGCCACTGCAACTGCCCCATCCAGGATGTCGCGGCCCGCACCGGGCTCCCATGCGTCAACGAGCACCAGATGTACGAGCGGCTTTTGGGCACGGAGGTGTCGCGCACGACGTGGGTGGCCGAGGCCGCGGACGATTGCACATACGTGATGAAGGAGAAGGGAGAGACAGTTGGCTGATTTTGAGATCAAAGACCTTCGCGCGAGCGTGGAGGGACGGCAGATCCTGAAGGGCGTTTCGCTCGCCATCTCCATGGGCGAGGTCCACGCGGTGATGGGACCGAACGGATCGGGCAAGTCGACGCTGTCACACACGTTGATGGGTCATCCCGGCTACACGGTGGACGGCGGCTCGGTCCTCTTCAAGGGCCAGAACGTCCTCGAGCTGGAGCCCGACGAGCGAGCGCGCCTGGGCATGTTCCTGGCGTTCCAGTACCCGGTGGTCGTGCCCGGGATCTCGATGGCCAACTTCCTGCGCACCGCTTTGAACTCCAAGCGCGGATATGACGGAAAGGACAAGTCGAAGCAGGTCACACCGAAGGAGTTCCGCTCGATGATGAAGAGCGAGCTCGAGGTCCTGCACATGGACGACTCATTTCTGCCTCGATACATCAACGACGGTTTTTCAGGTGGCGAGAAGAAGCGCGCCGAGATCCTGCAGATGGCGATGCTCAAGCCGGAGATCGCGATCCTCGACGAGACCGACTCGGGTCTTGATATCGACTCCATCAAGTTCGTCGCCGAGGCAGTGAACCGCATGCGCGGTCCCGAGCTTGGGATCCTGATCATCACCCACTACACGCGGGTCCTTGAGTTCATCAAGCCCGACTACGTGCACGTGCTGGTTGACGGCAAGTTCGTGCTCTCGGGCGGGCCTGAGGTCGCGGAACGACTGGAGAACACGGGTTACGCGGAGTGGGGTCACGCCGAAGAAGAACCGAAGGAGGTTGCCTGATGGCCACCGTACCCAAGATCGAGGTCGGTGCTGATTACAAGGAGAAGTACGGCTTCTTCGTCCCCGAGGAATACGTCTTCAAGGCCAAAAGGGGCCTGAACCCGGACATCGTCACAGAGATCTCCTGGATGAAGCAGGAGCCGGAGTGGATGGCCAAGATGCGCCTCCGCTCCCTGGAGATCTTCCGCAAGAAGCCGATGCCCAAGTGGGGCGCGGACCTTTCGGTGATCGACTTCGAGAACATCTTTTACTACCTCAAGGCTTCGGACAAGCAGTCGAAGACCTGGGAGGAATTGCCGCCTGACATCAAGGCCACGTACGACCGGCTCGGCGTCCCCGAGGCGGAGCGCAAGTTCCTGGCCGGCGTCTCCGCGCAGTACGAGTCGGAGGTCGTCTACCACTCGCTGCAGGAATCGCTGACCAAGAAAGGCGTCATCTTCACGGACACCGACTCCGCGCTGCGAGACCACCCCGAGCTGTTCAAGGAGTACTTCGGAACGGTGATCCCGCCTGCGGACAACAAGTTCGCAGCGCTGAACACAGCGGTCTGGTCGGGCGGGTCCTTCATCTATGTGCCCAAGGGCGTGCACGTGGAGATTCCGCTGCAGGCCTACTTCCGGATCAATGCGGAGAACATGGGCCAGTTCGAGCGGACGCTGATCATCTGCGACGAGGGATCGTTCGTGCACTACATCGAGGGGTGCACCGCTCCCATCTACACGACCGATTCGCTGCACTCGGCGGTGGTCGAGATCATCGTCAAGAAGAACGCCCGCTGCCGCTACACGACCATCCAGAACTGGTCGACCAACGTCTTCAACCTCGTGACCAAGCGCGCGATGGCCTACGCGGACGCGACGATGGAGTGGGTCGACGGCAACCTAGGGTCGCAGATCACGATGAAGTACCCCTCCGTCTACCTGATGGAGCCCGGCGCGAAGGGCGACGTGCTCTCAGTTGCGTTCGCGGGTAAGGGCCAGCACCAGGACGCCGGCGGGAAGATGATCCACGTCGCGCCGAACACGACTTCGACCATCACGTCCAAGTCGATCTCCAAGGCAGGCGGCCGGACCTCGTACCGCGGCCACATCAAGATCTACCCCGGCGCGAACAACTGCAAGTCCTTCGTGAAATGCGATGCGCTGCTGCTAGACGATGAGTCGCGCTCGGACACGTATCCCTACAACGACGTCGACGCCGAGAACGTGACCCTCGGCCACGAGGCGACCGTGAGCAAGGTGTCCGACGAGCAGCTCTTCTACCTGATGAGCCGCGGCATCCCGCGCGCGGAGGCCGAGACCATGATCGTCAACGGCTTCATCGAGCCGTTCACCAAAGAGCTGCCTCTCGAGTACGCGGTGGAGCTCAACCGGCTCATCCAGCTCGAGATGGAGGGCTCGGTAGGGTAGCGATGGCGCTGACTGCGGAGACCCTGGACCAGCTCCAGGGCGAACCTGGCTGGCTGCGCGAGCGGAGGCAGAACGCGCTGGCGGCGTATGAGACTTTGCAACTGCCATCGAAGACCGACGAGGAGTGGCGGCGAACCGACGTCAGCCGCTTCAACGCGGCCGAATACTCGAAGCTCGAGCACCTCGACGGGCTGAAGCTCGAGCGTCCGTCGGGGCTGCCGGCGGGCGTGATCCTCAAGCCACTACGCGAGGCCGCGAAGGATCACCCCGATCTCGTTGAGCCGCGGCTGTTCTCCCTTGTGCACGCAGACCGCGATCGATTCGCCGCCCTGCATGCGGCCTTCTTCACCGGTGGCACGTTCCTGTACGTCCCCGACGGGGTGGAATTCGACCAACCGGTGCTGGGCCAGCACTTCTCGCACGCAGGCGGTAACAGCGTCCTCCCCCACACCCTGATAGTTGCCGGCCGCGGCGCGCGTTTCAACTACCTCGACGAGTACATCGCAGAAGACGACACCGAGGCCGGCTACCGGAGCGGCTCGACCGAGATCTTCGTGGGCGAAGGCTCGCAGGTCGGTTACGTCGCGGTTCAGAAATGGGGCCGCAACGTCTGGCATTTCGCCGACCAGCGCGCCGAGCTGCAAAAGGACTCGAACCTGCGCCTCTTCAACGTCACGCTCGGTGGCAAGTTCTCCAAGACGCGTGTCGAGGCATCCCTGGCCGGAGAAGGCTCGAACGCGGAGCTGAAGGCGATCTACTTCGCCTCCGGAGAGCAGTTCTTCGACTTCCACACGCTCCAGGACCACCGCGTCGGCAACACGCGCTCCGACCTCCTCTTCAAAGGCGCGCTGCAGGACGTCGCCCGCACAGTCTATGCCGGCCTGATCAAGATCGAAAAGCACGCCGCGCGTTCCGACGCCTACCAGGCCAACCGCAACCTCGTCCTCTCCGACAAGGCCAAGGCGACCTCGATCCCGATGCTCGAGATCGACAACAACGACGTCCGCTGCACCCACGGCGCCACGGTCGGCCCTGTCGACCCCGAGCACCTCTTCTACCTACGATCCCGCGGCATCCCCGAGACAACTGCCAAGCGGATGTTGATCCAGGGATTCTTCGGCGACGTCCTCGACCGCATCCCGTTCGAGCACGCACGCAAGCTGGTGGAGGCGGAGCTGGAGGCGCGAATTGGCTAGCCATCGGGTCGCCTCGGTCGAAGAGATTCCGCAAGACTCGATGAAGCGCGTCGAAGCCGGCGGCACGCCCGTGTGCCTCGCCCACGCCGAGGACGGCAACTTCTACGCCCTCAACGACATCTGCACGCACGAGGAGTTCTTCCTCTCCGACGGCGAGCTATGGGGCTTGGACGTCGAGTGCCCGCAGCATGGATCACGGTTCAACCTGGAGACCGGCAAGGTCACCGGTCTCCCGGCAGTGATCCCGGCGAAGACGTACCCAGTGAAGCTCGAAGGCGACGAAATCTACGTCGAGGTGCCCGACTGAGCGTGGCCATCCGCACCCTTGACGTGGCGGCGATCCGCAAAGACTTTCCGATCTTCGAGACGGGCATCGCTTACCTCGACTCGGCCAATACCTCGCAGCGTCCACGCCAGGTGACCGGCGCGATGCTGGAGTACTTCGAGAAGTTCAACTCCAACATCCACCGCGCCGCTTATCGCATCGCTGAAGAGGCGACCGTCCGCTACGAGGCGACGCGGGAGAAGGTGCGCGCCTTCATCAATGCCGCTTCGACGAAGGAGATCGTCTACACGCGCGGCACGACTGAGGCGATCAACCTTGTCGCCTACGCCTGGGGGCGGAAGAACATCAAGCAGGGCGACCTGATCGTCCTGACCATCATCGACCACCACTCCAACATCGTCCCCTGGCAGATCCTCGCGGCCGAGAAGGACGCGAGGATCGAGTACGTCGACATCGACGACCGCGGCGAGCTGCGGCGGGATCAGTTCGCTGAACTGCTGAATCGCGGGCCGAAGCTGGTCGCATTCAACCTGGTGAGCAACGCCCTCGGGACCATCAATCCGGCGCACGAGATGGTGGCCGCCGCGAAGAGGGTGGGCGCCACGGTCCTGGTCGACGGCGCGCAGAGCACGCCTCACCAACCAATCGACGTGCGGGCGCTTGGCTGCGATTTCTACGCCTTCAGCGGGCACAAGATGCTGGGCCCGACAGGAGCCGGAATCCTCTACGGCCGCCGTGAGGTCCTCGAGGCCATGGACCCCTTCATGGCGGGCGGAGACATGATCAAGACGGTGCGCGTCGAGGAGACGACCTATCACGACCTGCCCTGGAAGTTCGAAGCCGGCACGCAGGCGATCGCCGAGGTGATCGGGCTCGGGGCCGCAGTGGACTATCTGAACGACCTGGGCATGGACGCCGTCCGCGCCCACGAGCTCGACATCACCGAGTACGCCTACGAGGCGCTCAGCGACGTCGACGGCCTGACCGTGTACGGCCCGCCCCCCTCACGCCGCGCCGGGGTCATCTCCTTCTCGCTCGACGGCATCCATCCGCATGACCTGGCGACGATCGCCGACCGCGACCAGGTCTGTCTTCGCGCGGGACATCACTGCGCGATGCCGTTGATGACGCGCCTTGGCGTCGCGGCGACTGCGCGCGCGTCGTTCTACGTGTACACGCAGAAGGATGAGGTCGACCGGCTCGTAAGCTCGATCAAGGAAGCTCAAAGGATCTTCGCGTGATGGCCACGGCTGACGACCAGTTCTACCGCGAGTACATCATCGACCACTACAAGCACCCTCGAAACTACGGTCGTCTCGAGCATCCCGACATCTCCCACGAGGAGGACAACCCGCTGTGCGGGGACGTCGTCGGCATGGACTTCCGTGTCACGGACGGAGTGATCGAGGACGTCCGCTTCCACGGTCGTGGCTGCGCCATCTCGCAGGCTTCCGCATCGCTCCTGACAGAGCGGTTGAAGGGAATGCCGCTCGACGAGGCGAAGAAGATCAACAAGGACGACGTGCTCGGGGAGCTCGGTATCGACATCTCGCCGGCGCGGATCAAGTGCGCGCTGCTGTCGCTGAAGGTCTTGAAGGTCGGCGCCTATGGATTGGCCGACGTCGATGAGGAGTAATAGATAGGTATGACTGAGCAGACGGTGCCGTTTCGCGACCTGAAGGTCGACGACATCAAGAAGCTGGTAGACGAAGGCCGGGATGTCGTCGACGTCCGAGAGGACTGGGAATGGAACAAGGGACACATCCCGGGCGCGAGGCATGTGGTGCTGAGCTCGATCCTGGCCAACCCGACGGCCCAGAAATTCAGCGATGGAACGATCTTCGTGTGCCAGGTCGGAGAGCGCTCGGCCGTCGCCTCTGAGATGGCGGTCGCGCTTGGAGTGAAGGATGTCGTCAACTTCCGCGGCGGCACCAAGGCCTGGAAGGACGCCGGCCTTCGCCTGGAGGTGCCATGAGCGAGGCTCCTACGGTCACAACCGAGGTCGCACCCGACGCGACGGTCAAGCCCGAAGATGTCATCGAGGTCCTTCGCCAGTGCTTCGACCCGGAGATCCCGGTCAACATCGTCGACCTCGGCCTGGTCTACGACATCGCGATCAAGCCCGAGCGCGTGGATGTGAAGATGACATTGACCGCGCTGGGCTGCCCGATGGCCGCAGATGTGATGGCAGACGTGCGGGACCACCTGCTCATGCTTCCCGGCATCTCCGACGCCGGAGTCGACATCGTTTACGAACCGGTGTGGACCCCAGAGCGCATGTCCGAAGAAGCGCGCTGGGAACTGGGGATGGTCTAGAGCCGAATCCTTTGTCAGGCCGCGTGGGGCCAGACGTCGCTCACTGACGTGATGGCCGTCTCGGTCTCGGTGCCGTTCTGCAGGTCGTAGATGTAGGTCGTGCCGCTGGACGGATGAGTCGGCGGCTGAGGGCCACACAAGTCGGTTTCCACGCACGCACGCTCACCCCGATACCAGATGTATCGGGATGTCAGGAAGATCGGTTCAGCGCGAGCTGTCTTGATCTCGCGAATCTCTCTCGTAGTGGTGTCCACGACGTAGCTGTGCGCCCAACCACTGCTGTCCCGAGCCGCGTAGACGATCTTTCCGCCGTCCGGCGATGCTTTGGGCCGAATCCACGCTACTCCCGGAAGGAAGTTGGAGACGGCGCCGTTGCGCCACATTTCCACGCCGCCCGCGTCGCGGAAGTAAAGGGTGCCGCCTGACCAGACCGACATCGTCGTGCCCTGCGCGTCGGTGCTGCGGACCAGCTTGCCATCTGCAGACCAGAGACGGAACGTGCTCGGAGCGAAACCGCTGACCACCAGAGACACGTACGTCCCATCGGGTGAGTAAACCAGCCGAAAGTCCAGCGAGTTTGCGATCGCGCAGCCCGCGATAGTTTCGCACCCGCCGACACCCCCACTCGGAGCAGAGCCCAGCACACGATCGACTCCAGCGGTCAGTTGATGTACATCCATCCCGGCGGCGCTCTCGGTCGTGTAGACGACGCTGCTTCCATCCGGGCTCCACCCGAAGAGGCCCACGACCTGACCGGACACGACGGTCTTCGGAGCTCCAGCCAGGGGAGCGCGGACAAGGCCGCTCTCGTCGGCATACGAGAGTTCCGATGCGCTCACAAACACCGGCGCCAGGCTCGTCCCCACGCTGGCGAGTGTCTTTATGTAGCTGATGTCTGTGAGGTCACTAACGATGACTTGATCGTTGCCGCGAAGAGTGACCAAAGCCAGAGGGCGACTGGTGGACTGCGAGGGCGGGGTCGAAGCGATCGCCACGGGGAAAGGTGGTGCCGGGCCGCAACCGACGCCCAGCAGCGCGGCCGCCGCCACGATCCAGACCCAGCGCCGCGACCTCGAGCTCATACAGCCCAAACGGCACCGGGCTCCATTAGTTATGGCGTCATCAGCCGGTGTGGAAGCGGAGCTGGCCGTTCACCAACCGCAGTGTCGGACTCCCGAGTGTCCGAGGGCCCGCACTGGGAGCGGGGGATGGGCCGGAGCGTCAGCTCAGGCGGCGAGCGACCAAACGTCGCACACGGCCGCCATCAGGGATTCGGACTCGGTACCTTCAAGGAGCTCATCGCCGTATGCCTTGCTCGTGGCAGAATCCTGATAAGAAGGGCACTGACTTCCTTATGCGGTAAAGATCCCAGCTGACCGCTCAGGCCGCGTGAGGCCAGACGTCGCTCACGAACACAATGTCCGATTCGGTTTCTGTGCCACTACCCAGGTCGTAGACGTAGCTCTTTCCGGTTCGGATCACCTGGTAGCCGGCCGGACAAACGTCGGCAGCCACGCAGGCGCGCTCACCCTGATACCAGACGTAGCCCGGGGCGAGGAAGACAGGATCCACGCGACCTTTGCTCAGCGGTCGCACGTGTCCGGTGGTCGTGTCGGCGACAAAGGTTTCGTGCAAGCCCTGCGCATCTCGCGTCTCATAGACGATGTCGCGCCCGTTCGCGGATGCATGAGGCCTGATCCAGTTCACGCCGGGAAGAAATTGCGAGACGGTTCCAGCGCGCCACACCTGGACTCCATCGGCGCCCTGAAAAAACAGCGCGCTATCCACCCAGGCCGACATCGGGCGGGCCTGCGTGTCGGAGTGCTCGACCAGGATACCGTCCGACGTCCACAGCCGGAAGCTCGTCACGTTGGCAATGCTGTCGACCAGCGAGATGTGGCTGCCGTCGGGTGAATACACCAGGCTGAAGTCCCATGTGTCCGCTATCGCGCAGAACTCGGTTTGGCAACCTACCGCCGGCCGCGCCGGAATCGGGCCACCGACGACGTGGTCCTGCCCGCCGCTCAAAAGATGCAGCGCCATCCCCGAGCCGGCTGGGAGCAGATAGGCGACGGTCTTTCCGTCCGGGCTCCATGCATAGGCCATCAGGTCGTTCGCCTTGAAGACGACGGTCGTCGGGGAACCGGCCAGAGGCGCGCGGAACACGCCACCTTGCGCGAGGTACGACACATCCGTCGCAGTCACGAACGCCGGCCACGAGATCATTCCCAGGTTGGAAACCGTCTTCGGGTGCTGGACGTCCGTGACGTCGCTGACCACGAAATCGTTGCCGCCACGAATGTTCACGAGCGCCAGGCACGGACTGGAAGGCGAGACGCATTGGGTGCTTGGCGATGGGTTGGCTGACGCACCCCCGGTCGGACCCGGGTTGGCGGGGCCGCAGGCCGCTGCCAGCAGCGCGGTGATGACGAGCAATCGCTTCATGACGCTCTCATGTCTCTTTGCAGCGGTAACGGCCCCATTCCCAGTTCGTTACGCCGATCTAGACGGAGTGAAAGATCGGGCGTCCGTTCACGCATTCCCATTGATATGGGCCGGTGACGAGTCCAGACCCCCCTCCCGCCGTCTGACCAGTGGCCGGACAATCGATCAGGCGCTGGGTGAGCTCGAAGCCCGCCAGCAGAAGGGCGACCGCCAGCGCGGCCGCAAGGAGGCCCCCCAAACGCGCCGGCCTGGACCTGGCCGTTCGAACCGTCCGGTTCAGCGCGACCGTGACCAGGATTCCGGCGCTGACCAGTGGTAGGCCGATCGTAAAGGCGGCCAGAAAGCCCATGACCAGGAGTCCCGCGGCGGCGGCCGCGCGCAGAAGCACGCGAATGGTCTCGATCTCCTGCCGCGGCAGCATGGCGACCGCGATGAGCGCCGCCATCACCGCCAGGTAACCGGCGACGAAGCGCGGGATGTAGGGCTGGGCCGACGGCCCCTGGGCGTTGATCAATCCGACGTAGACGACATCGGCGACGAGCACGATGACGAAGGCCACCGACGAGCTGATCAGCACCGACCGCCGTTCCATTCGACCGAACTCTAAACCGGTGGAAAATCGGCTCTATCTACACTTAATCTCGAAGTGGGGGAGTTCAGCCCCGGGCTGGAAGGGGTGGTTGCCGCCGAGACCGCCGTCAGCGAGGTTGACGGCGCCAACGGCCGTCTGATCTATCGCGGCGGATACCTCATCGAGGACCTCATTCCGGTCACAAGTTACGAAGAAGCCGCGTTCTTGCTCTGGCACGGTGAGCTGCCAAACGAGAAGGAGCTCGACGCTCTGCGTCAACAGATGTCGCGGGCTCGCCGACTCAAGGATTCCGCCCGCAAGACGCTCATGGCAATGGAGCCGTCCACCGATCCCATGGACGTCCTGCGCACGGTCGTCTCGGCGCAGGGCGCAAGCCAGGCTCTCACCAAACCGACCCTTGACGAGGCCGTCGCGCTCACAGCGGTCTTCCCCACCATCGTCGGTGCCGCGTATAGACGCCGGCAAGGCAAGGATCCCCTCCAGCCTCGCGACGACCTCGGCCACGCGGCCAACCTCCTGTGGTCGCTGGAGGGAAGGGAGCCGGAACCCCAGAAAGTCCACTGGGTGGACACGTACCTCGTCCTGCTCGCGGACCACGGGCTGAACGCCTCCACATTCGCCGCTCGCGTTGTCGCGTCCACCGGAAGCGACCTCACATCGTGCATCGTCGGGGCGATCGCGGCACTGAAAGGTCCCGCGCACGGCGGCGCGACGCTGGCGGCGCGCAACATGCTGGACAAGATCGGGTCGGCGGAGAACGCCGAGAGATGGTTGACCGACGCCCATGCAAAGCACGAACGCTTCTCCGGGTTCGGACACCGGGTCTACCGCACATACGACCCGCGGGCGAAGATCCTCCGCGAGATGGCGAAGACAGCCGCGCCCGACCTGCACCGCACGGCGGCACGCACCGAAGAGGTCGCCCTGAAGATCCTCCACGACGCCCACCCGGAGCGCCCGAACGCGACCAACGTCGACTTCTGGGCCTCGGTGGTTCTGACCGGCGCCGGTATTCCGAAAGAACTTTTCACGACGATCTTCGCCACGTCCCGTGTCTCGGGCTGGACGGCGCACGTGCTCGAGTCGCTGTCCGACCTTCGCATCATCCGGCCGGCCTCGCGCTGGATCGGCCCCGAGCCCGGAAGGAAGCCGCTGCAGCTCGCCAAGCGATGAGCGGCAACAGCGCGTACGTGCCGGGCCTCGAGGGAATCATCGGTGCCCAGACGGCGATCTCGATGGTCGACGGCGCCAACGGCCGCCTCGTCTATCAGGGCTACGTGATCGCCGACCTTGCTCAGGAGATGTCTTTTGAAGAGGTCGCGTTCCTGCTCTGGGAAGGCCGCCTGCCGACCCGAGCAGAGCTCGGCGCGCTGTCGGCCGAGCTTGCGAGCTCGCGTCAGCTGACCCAGGCCGCGACGGTCGCGCTCGAGGCCCTGCCCGCCGACACCGACCCGATGGACGTCCTCAGGAGCGTGGTCTCTGTGCAGGGAGTCGAGCACCGGCTCGCCAGGCCCTCCCGCCCGCTTGCGATCCACGCCACGGCGTCATTCCCGACCATCCTCGCGACCTTTCACCGCAAACGGATGGGACTCGAGCCGGTCAAGCCGAGGCGAGACCTGGGGCATGCGGCGAACTACCTCTACATGATGAACGGCGAGGAGTCGAGCCCAGAGATCGTCCGTGCCCTCAACACCTATCTCGTCCTGCTTGCGGATCACGGCATGAACGCCTCGACCTTTACGGCTCGGGTCATCGCCTCCACCGAGTCGGATCTGACGTCGTGCCTGGTCGGGGCCATCGGCGCGCTGAAAGGGCCGGCGCACGGAGGTGCGCCCTCCGCGGTCATCGAGCAGCTGGAGGAGATCGGCGCCGCTCCCGACGCCGAGGCATGGATGCGCGCCGCGCGCAATCGGAAGGTCAAGTTCATGGGCTTCGGCCACCGCATCTACCGCGTCTACGATCCGCGGGCCAAGATCCTCAAGGAGATGTGTGAGCGGATGAATCCGCAGTTCTTCGCCCTCGCCTCCAAGGTGGAGGAAATCGCGCTCACAATCCTGCACGAGGAGCATCCCGAGCGGCCGCAGTCGACCAACGTCGAGTTCTACTCGGCGGGCGTCCTTCAGGCGATCGGACTGCCCAAGGAGTTCTTCTCCCCGACCTTCGCCGCTTCCCGAGTCGCCGGTTGGAGCGCTCATGTGCTCGAACAGGCAGCCCACAACCGCATAATCCGGCCGCAATCGGAATACATCGGACCGGAGCCGCGGAAGCCAGTGCCCCTCGCCGAGCGCGGCTGACAGGCCGCGGGCTCGACGGTCCCGCCTGGCGCAACCTGGGTGCCGTCGGCCTGGCCTGGTTCCTGCTCATCGCGATCGGGCTGACCGGTTGGTACGTGGTCGTGCTTCCGCTGCGCGGCGAGATTCTCAACAACGACCTGATCACGGCGTACATCGCGGCCGGCATCGGCCGGGCCCACGGTTGGAGCCACATCTACTCGCTAGCGCTGGAACACGACATGTTCGTGCAGCTCCGGCCGCATGCAGTTTTCCAGGACGGGGCGTGGTATGCGACCCCTCCCGTCTACGCCTGGCTGGTCCTCCCATTGACCTTGCTGAGCCCCGCCGCGGCCGTGTACGTCTGGCTCGCGCTTCTGGGCGTCGCCCTCACCGCCGCCTGGTGGATTGCAGCGCCCGAGGGCGGACGGACCCGCTGGCTGTGGCTCCTGGGCGCGCTCGCCTGGTACCCCGTGCTCTACAGCCTGGAGTTCGTCCAGCCGGCCCTCCTTGTGCTGCTGATCGCGGCCGCGAGCTGGAAGCTGGCCGATTTGCGAAAGCCGTACCTCGCAGGTGCGGTGCTTGGGCTTTCGGTCATCAAGCCACAGCTCGTGCTGCTGATTCCGCTCGTGCTTCTCGCGGCCGGGAGGTGGCGAGTCGTCTTGCCATGGGCTTTGATCGGAGCGGCGCTGGCGCTGCTCTCGTTGATTTCGCTTGGCGCCGATGGGCTGGGCGACTACCGGATCACTCTGGCCCACGAAAGCCAGGTCGCGAACAACCGCTACTTCACCCTCGCCTACCTCCTCGGTCCCGGCCTGCTGAGCTACGCGGTTCCGGCGCTCGCCGTCCTGGTCACGATGGCGGGCGCGTACCTGAATCGGCGTGAGAGCTATGGCCGGCTCTTTGCGCTGGGCATCGTTGCCAGCACGCTGACACCGACGTACTGGCACCTCCAGGACTTCACGATCCTCGCCCTTGCCGGCTGGCTCTTCTGGCGCGAACAACCGCCTGCCTGGCAGCGCGCCTGGCTCTTGGTGGTGGTGATCGCGGGCGAGTTCGCATGGCCCTTGACGCCGCTGCCGATGCTCGTTGGGATCGCGGTGTGGTTTGCCTTCCTCGTGGCGCCTTCGCGCACCCCCGTTTCTGAAAGAGCGCTCGCGACCTGATCCCGTGACGGCCGCTGATGTCCGCGTTCCACATGCGCGTCTGGTCGTGGTCGCCGCAGCCGCGCTCGTATGCGCCATCCTCTTGTGGCTGACGGGCTCCTTCACCTTCTATTTCGACGAGTGGACCTTCATCACCACCGCGCCCGATTGGACCTTCTGGACGTACTTCGAGCCGCACAACGAGCACCCTTCGATGCTGCTGCGCCTCTCCTATACCCTCCTTCTCAACACGGTCGGCCTCCGCGCGTACGCGCCGTACATGGCCGTCCTCCTCCTGGCCCACTGCGCCAACGTCGTGCTCTTGTTCGAGCTGGTCCGCCGGCGCGCGGGCGACCTCGTCGCGATGGCGGCGGCTTTCATCCTTCTCGTGCTGGGGGCCGGATGGGAGGACATCCTCTGGGCGTTCCAGATCGGCTGGCTGGCCTCGATCGCTTTCGGGCTCGGCGCGATGCTCGCGCTCGGCCGGCGGCCTGCTGGGGCCGCCGCCTTGATCGCGGTTTCGCTTGCGTTCTCAGGCATCGGCATGGTGTTTACGGTCGCCGCCGCGGTCGAGCTCTTGCTGACGCGAGGCCGCCGTCGGGACCTGCTGTGGCTTGTGCCGCCGGCCGTCGCGCTGGCCGCCTGGTACCTCGGATTCGGGCGCTTCGGGACGCACCCAGATCCCCAACCGACCGCGGCCAACCTGCTGATCGACCCTCTGTACGCGGTCTGGGGTCTGTCCCAGGGGGTCGCCGGTCTGCTCGGAGCAGGGGGCTGGATCGGCTACCCCCTGCTGGCGCTGGCCCTCCTGGTGATGGCCTGGCGATGGCGCCGGCATGGCCTGGACGGGTTCACGGCCGGCGTCGCCGCTGGCTTGCTCGCCTTCTACCTGGTCGCCGGGCTGACCCGCGCGCAGCTCGGATGGCAGCAGTCAGGGGCTTCGCGCTACGTGTACGTCGCCGCCGTGCTGTGGCTGGTCCTGCTCGGCGACGCCGCCCGGCACCTGCCGTGGCGAGGCACCTGGCGCCCGGCGCTCGTCGCATGCGTGTTCCTCGCCTGTTTCAACAGCGCCGTGCTCCTGGTCGAGTACACGAGCGCGAAAACGGTCCAGATGCAGCGGGCCGTGGCCGACTTGCAGGCGCTGGCCGCCGAGCGCAACGATCCATGCCTCGACCCTACCAGCGACGCCGATGTGCTGATCACGCCAGGCATCACGCCGCCGGCGTACTACCGGGCGGTCGACCGCTATGGCGACCCGGCGGCGGGAATTCCGGTGCGCGATCGAGCCGACTTCGAGGCTGCGCGCGGCCACCTGCGGAAAGCCAACTGCTGACCGTCCCTACACTTAATCCAAGTGCCTGATTTCGATTTTGACGTCGCCATCCTGGGTGGTGGGATGGGGGGCTATCCAGCCGCCATCCGCGCCTCTCAACTCGGTCTCAAGGTAGCCCTCGTTGAGGCGGCCAAGCTCGGCGGCACGTGCCTCCATGTCGGCTGCATCCCGACCAAGGCGCTGCTCGAGTCCTCCGAGCTCTATCACCGCGTCGCCGCCCGAGGAATCGAGTTCGGCCTGAAGGCCGAGGTGGTCGGCTACGACTACCCCCGTATCGCCGAGCGCCGCGACGCCGTCGTCGGACAGCTGTACAAGGGCGTTCAGTACCTCATGAAGAAGAACAAGATCGAGGTAGTCCAGGCGAGGGGCCGCCTGCGCGACCGCAACACGATCGAGGCAAACGGAAAGCTGGTCCAGGCCAAAAACCTCATCGTCGCCACCGGTTCGGTCGTCAAGACGCTGCCCGGCCTGGATCTTGACGGCCAGTTCATCGTTTCGTCCGACAACGCCGTGGTGGCGAAGACCGTTCCGGAGTCGATCTGCATCATCGGCGCGGGCGCTGTCGGTGTCGAGTTCGCCACCCTCTATAACCAGCTGGGCGTGAAGGTCACCCTGCTCGAGGCCCTCGACAGACTGGTCCCGCTCGAGGACGAAGACGTCTCCAAGGAGCTGCTGTCGGCGTTCAAGAAGGCAGGCATCGATTGCCGTCTCGGCGTCAAGGTGAAGGGCGCGAAGAAAGCCCGCGACGGCGTCAGCGTCGAGACCGATCAGGGCGAGGTATGGGCGAAGCAGCTGCTCGTCGCGGTGGGTCGGGCGGCCGTCTCCAAAGACCTCGGCCTGGAGCAGGTTGGGGTGCAGACGCAGCCGAACGGTTTCATCAAGGTCGACGAGTGGATGCGCACCTCGGTCGACTCAATCCACGCCATCGGTGACGTGGTCGGTGGCTTTCTCCTCGCCCACGCCGCCTCGCACGAAGGCATCACCGCGGTCGAGGACATCGCGGGCCAGCGCGTGGCGCCGATGGAGCAAAACCTGGTCACCCGCTGCACGTACTCGCATCCGCAAATCGCGTCCGTGGGAATGACGGAGAAGGAGGCACGCGACTCCGGTCGTGAGGTGAAGGTCGGCAAGTTCCCCTTCTCGGCGATCGGGCGGGCCCAGATTCACGGCGAGACGGGCGGTTTCGTGAAGATCGTGGCCGACACCAAGACAGGCCAGCTCCTTGGCACCCACATCGTCGGCGACAGCGCCACCGAGCTGATCGCGGAGCCCGCGCTGACCCAGCTCTTTCAGGGCGACGCCTGGGAGCTAGGCCGCAACGTCCATCCTCACCCGACGTTGAGCGAGGCGGTGATGGAGGCGGCGATGGCGGTGGACGGCCGCGCCATCCACTTCTAGCCCGAGATGGCGCAGACGACCAAGACGAGGGACCCGGCGTTCAGCCCCGATTGGCGATTCCAGGAGCCGGTCGCGTGGCGCGACACCGACCTCGACGAGAACATCCTCACCGAGTGGTTCCACTACATGCTTCTGGGCCGCCAGATCGACTACCGCTTCCAGGTCCTGAACCGTCAGGGCCGAGCGCCGTTCATCATCTCCTGCGCCGGCCACGAGGCGGCGCAGATCGGAGTCGGCTGGCCGCTCAAACCCAAGCACGACTGGCTCGCCCCCTACTACCGCGACGTCGTCCTCTGCATGCGCATGGGCATGACGCCGCTGGACCTGATGCTGTCGGTGCTGGCGAAGGCCGCCGATCCGGCGTCGGGTGGCAAACAAACCCCCGGCCACTTCTCCGACACGCGGCACAACATCACCTCTGGCGGCTCACCGGTCGCCACGCAGATGGTTCGGGGCGCCGGTGTCGCGTATGCGCTGAAGATGGATGGCACCGACAAGGTCCTGCTGACCTGCTACGGCGAAGGTGCCGGCGCGGAAGGCGACGCGCATGAGGCGTTCAACTTCGCCGCGATCTACAAGCTGCCCGAGATCTTCGTCTGTGAGAACAACGGCTTTGCGATCTCGACGCCCTTCAACAAGGAGTACGCGATCCAGCACGTGGCCCAACGCGCCGCCGGTTATGGGTTTCCGGGCGTGACCGTCGACGGACGCGACCCTGTCACCTGCTACATGGTCTCGAAGGAGGCCGTCGCTCGCGGCCGCGCCGGCGAGGGGCCGACCCTGATCGAATGCCTGGTCGATCGGCTGGGAGCCCATTCGTCCGAGGACGACCAGCGCCGCTACCGGACGCAAGATGAGATCGAGGTCCTCGCCCAGAACGACTGCCTAGAGCGCTTCAAGAAGCGGCTCCTCGACGAGGGCGTGCTGAACGCCAAGCAGGTGGCCGAAGCCGAGGAGACCGTCAAAGAGGAGGTCACCCAGGCGACCAAAGAAGGTATGGAGTCGGACGATCCCCGCCCGGAAGACGCGCTCACCAACGTGTACGCGGTCGAGGCGCCGAAGGCGATCGAGCCAGCCTCCGGCGGGGAGACCGAAGAGATGAACATGGTCGCGGCGCTGCGCTCGGCGCTGACCGAGGAGATGGAGCGCGACGACCGCGTGATGGTCCTTGGTGAGGACGTGGGCAAGAAGGGCGGGGTGTTCCTGGTCACCGACGGATTGCGCAAGCGTTTCGGCGAGGCGCGCGTCATCGACACACCGCTTGCGGAGTCGTCGATCGCGGGCGTCGCGTTGGGACTTGCGATCGGGGGCAAGCGGCCGGTGGCCGAGATGCAGTTCACCGACTTCGCCCACATGGCGTTCAACTCGATCGTCAACGAAGCGGCGAAGTACCGCTACCGCAGCGACGGCGACTGGTCTGTGCCGATGGTCGTGCGCGCGCCGATGGGCGGGCACGCGCACGGCGCGCTGTACCACTCGCAGTCGATCGAGGCTCGATTCGCGACCCCCGGTTTGAAGATCGTCATCCCTTCGACCCCATACGAGGCGAAGGGATTGCTGCTCGCCGCCATACGCGATCCCGATCCGGTCCTTTTCTTCGAGCACAAGCGGCTCTACCGGATGTTCAAGGAGCCGGTGCCCAGGGGCGAGTACCTCATCCCGCTCCAGGTCGCACGCACGGCGCGCGAGGGCACCGACATCTCCGTCTTCTGCTACGGCCTGATGGTCCACTACGCGCTGGAAGCGGCAAAGAATCTCGACTCTGAGGGCGTGAGCGTCGAAATCGTCGACCTGCGCACCGTCTATCCGCTGGACAAAGAGGCGATCATCGCGTCCGCGCGCAAGACCGGAAAGTCCCTGGTCCTCTACGAGGACAACTTCAGCGTGTCGATCGGTTCTGAGGTGGCGGCCCTGATCGCGGATGAGGCCTGGCGGTGGCTGGATGCTCCGGTCAAGAGGTTCGGCGGGCTCGACGTGCCGTCGATGCCCTACGCCGTGCCGATGGAGGAATACTTCATCCCGACGCCGGACAAGATCACCAGAGTGCTGAAGGACCTCGCGGCGTACTGATGGCGGGCAAGACCACACGCGTCGTGATGCCGCAGCTGGGCGAGTCCGTGCACGAGGGCACGATCTCGCGCTGGCTGGTCAAACCCGGCGACAAAATCGTCGAATTCGAGCCGATGCTCGAGGTCGACACGGACAAGGTCAACGCCGAGGTGCCGGCGCCGGTGTCGGGGATCCTGCGCGAGATCCTCGCCAAGGAGGGCGAGACGGTCCAGGCCGGCGCCGAGATCGCGGTGGTCGAGACCGGGGACGGGGCCGTGACGGCCACACCTGAAGCTCCCGCGCCCGCGGCGAACACAGAGGCGCCGAAGGTCACACAAGAGGGCGCGGCCCCTCCGGCAGCACCTCCCCGCGAGCGGGGAGGTCGGGCCTCCCCTCCCAGCGGCTCCGCCGCCGACCTCCCCGCTCGGCGGGGAGGTGAAGCTCCTGCCCCGGATCGTGGAGGAGAAGAGCACCGGTATTCCCCTGGCGTCCAGATGGCCGCCTCGGAGCTCAAGGTCGACCTTTCTAAAGTCACCGGCACAGGCCTTGGCGGGCGCGTGACCAGGAAGGACGTCCAGGACTTCGCGACGAAATCCAAAGCCGCGCCCAGCGCCCCACCGCCCGCCGCGGCACCCGTCGCGCCGGCCGAGGGCGACCAGGTCGTCCAGCTGACCCGTGTGCGCCGCTTGATCGCCGAGAACATGGCGCGCGCGAAGGCCACCATCCCGCACGCGTGGCAGACGCAGGAAGCCGATATGTCCGGTGTGGTCGCCAACCGCGCCGCCAACAAGGCGGCATTCCAGAAGCAGGAAGGGTTCTCGCTGACCTATCTGCCGTACGTGATGGCGGCCGCTGTGTCAGCCCTGCGCGAACATCCCCACGTGAACGCGACTTTCAACGAGACCGAGCTGATCCTGCACCGAGACATCAACCTCGGCATCTCCGTCGGCCTCGAGGACACGCTGCTGGTCCCCGTCGTGCGGCGGGCCGATGGGCTGTCAATCGCCGGCCTCGCCAGAGCGGTCAACGACCTTGCGAACCGCGCCCGCAGCAAGCAGCTCAAAGCCGACGAGCTCGCGGGCGCGACCTTCACTGTCAACAACTCGGGCACTTTCGGCACGCTCTTCAGCTACTCGGTCATCAACCCCGGGCAGGCTGGGATCCTGACCATGGAGGCGATCGTCGAGCGCCCTGTTGCGGTCAATGGAATGATCGGGATCAAGCCGATGATGTACCTCTGCTTTTCGTTCGACCACCGCGTGCTCGACGGGTTGCAGGCCGCCAGGTTTCTAACCTCGTGCCGGAAATGGCTCGAGGCCGTCGACCTGGAGACGCCCGTCTACTAGAGCCAACAGCGGGCGGTACAGCCCAAAATGTGGCGGCTCAGATGAGGGATTCGCTCACCGCCCGAAGGCCCCCGCTGTGGCTCGCCGCCGCAGGGCTGTCGGCCGGCTACACGGTCGCTTTCGGGGTCGTCCGGTGGGTTGATCACTTCCTCACCCAGCCCGACGTTCAAGATCTACGCCTCCATCTGATCGCAGCGCGCGTCGGGCTCAAGTACGGCTGGTCTCATATCTACGAAGTCGATCTGCAGAAGGAGGCGGCGAGAGGTCTGAGCCCTCCGGCAAGCGTCATCGACTCCATGCACCTGTTCATCAGCCCGCCCCCGACGGCCTGGATGCTGGCCCCACTTGCGGGGCAATCCCCGGCGGTCAGCTACCTCGTCTGGACCGTCATCAGCCTGGTGGCTTTCGTCGCGGCCGGGTGGTTGCTCCTACCCGGCGGACGGCTGACCAGGGTCACGGTGCTGCTCGTTTCGTTGGGCCTCTGGCCGGTGCACTACGGGTTCTGGGACGGCCAGACGGTGGCCGGGACCATCGCCTTGCTCGCTGTTTCGTACTGGCTCCTGGAGCGAGATCGATGGGCGTTGTCGGGGGTCGCGATGGCCCTCGCGTTCTGCCTGAAGCCACAGGACGCCCTGCTGCTGCCTCTGGCTCTGCTGCTGAGCGGTCGGTGGCGGCCTGTGGCGGCCTTCGCTGTTACCGGGGCAGTCATCGTCGCCACCTGGGCCGCCTCGCTTGGCCCGGCTGGAATCGCGAGCTGGCTCAACGACATCTCCATCATCAGATCCAATCCGTACAACTCGCCGTTGACCTATTCGTTCATCGTCGGCCACAACGCGGCCGCGACCGGTTTGGAGCTTGCTCTGGCGTTCATCGCCCTTGGTCTCGTGTGGTACCGGCGCGATCGGCTGGACCTTGTTTTCAGCCTTGGCCTGGTCGCCACCACGATGTCCGCGAGCTATCTGCATGAGTTCGACGTCGCCATCCTGGTCGTGGCGGCCTGGATCGTGATGCGCACGCGCCTGAGCCTGCCGATGCGCATCTGGCTGGTCGCCGGAATTCCGGCCGCGCAGTTCATTGCCATCGGGCTGCCGATTCCGATGTTGCTCTGGCAGCCAATCTGGATGGCGCTCCTGGGCCTCGAGCCGTGGATGCGCCGGCGAGAAGGCACGATCGCCGTTCCTCGCGAGTCGGAAAGGCCGCTTGCGCTGGACTCAAGCCGGTCGTGACGGACTCTCGTATGAGTAAGCTGCCTCCGATCTGGCTGGCTTGTTGCGCGGTCGCGTCCTGGTGGGCGGCGGTGTACTCGCTCGGTCGCTGGACGGTGCTTTTCGTTCTGGGTCCCGTACACGAGGACCTCCGGTTCACGTACGTAGCGGCCGAGGCAGGGCTTCGCTTTGGCTGGTCGAAGATCTACGATCCGGCGACTCTCCAGAGCCTCTCGACCTCGTTTCCCTCCACGCAGCAGTACATCCACGGGTCGTACACGTACATAAACCCTCCGCTCCTCGCCTGGATCTTCGCGCCCTTCACGCTCGCGTCTGAACCCGCCGCCTACGCGATGTGGACCCTGGTCTCGCTCGGCGCCCTCGTCTGCGCGTGGTTCCTCGCCGCTCCCTACTCGGGGCTCGCCCGGGTAACGCTGCTGCTGCTCGCCATCGGGCTCTGGCCGCTCCTTTGGGGCCTTTACCTCGGCCAGCCGGACTTGCTTGTGATCGCTCTGGTGGCTGCCGCATGGTGGTTTTGCGCACGCGACATGCCGATCGGGACCGGGGTCGCGCTCGCCCTTGCGACCTTCCTCAAGCCACAGGTCGTGATCGTCATCCCATTGGCGCTGCTCGTGAGCGCCCGCTACCGTCACGTCGCGGCATGGGTGATCGCATGCGCGGCGCTCGGCGCAGCCACCGTCGCTACGCTGGGATCATCGGGTTTGGCTAGCTGGTGGGAGGCGCTCAAAGCCGTCCAGGCTGACCCGGCGCAGACCAACGAAACGCTTGCTCGCATCTTGGGCCTGGGCCCGCTGACCTACGCTTTGTGGGCGCTTCAGGGGGCGGCGGCACTGTTCGTCGCGTATCGCCGGCGCGAGGCGGAGATCGTGTTCGCCGCCGGAATCTTGGGTTCGGCCGCCGTGGGGTTTCACTTCCATTACTGGGATTACACGAGCCTGGTCCTCGCCGCCTGGCTTGTGCTCCGCACCTCTCCCCAGCTGGCGCACCGCCTTTGGCTCGCGACAGGGGTGGTCCCCATGCAGGTGATGACCTATCAGGCGTCGTCGACGACCCTGGTCCTCGTGGCTCCGCAGCTGGCCTGGGACGCGGTGTGGCTGGCCATCCTGGTGGTCGGCAGCGTGGGAGAAACCCGGGTCCCCGCGGCGGCCCGCGTGCCCGCGGTGAAAGGTTCAACCGACCCCGTAATTGGGGGCTAATCGAGGCCTCGATCGCTATCCTTACGCGGCCTGGATTTGGGCCAGCCAAAACCTTTGAAATGATCTCGGCCTACGACATCAGCAAGATCGTGCTCGAGCAATCGATGCGTGCCAAAGTCGGCCACATCGGGTCGTCGCTGTCGATTGCCGGCATCCTTGCGGCCCTATTCGGCGGCGTCCTCGAGGGCAAGGGCCCTGACGACCCCGATCGCGACCGTTTCGTTCTGTCCAAGGGGCACGCCGCGCTGGCGCTCTATGCAGCGCTTCACCTGCGCGGGTGGATCTCGGCCGAAGCGATGAACACCTACTGCGCGGACGGCAGCATGCTTGGAGTACATCCCGACTCCGAGCTTGCAGGGGTGGACTTTTCAACCGGGTCGCTCGGCCACGGTCTCCCGCTCGCGGTCGGAGCAGCCCTGGCTGCCCGCATGCAGAGATCGGACCGCCGGTGCTTTGTCCTGGTCAGCGACGCGGAATGCAACGAAGGCTCGCTGTGGGAGGCGGTGATGCTGGCCGCGCATCAGCACCTCTCGAACCTGGTCGCGATCGTGGACATGAACGGGCAGCAGGCGCTCGGGTATACCAAGGACGTCCTTTCGCTGGAGCCGCTGCCCGCCAAGTGGCAGGCCTTTGGTTGGGACGTGCTCGAGGTCGACGGGCACGATGTCGCTGGACTGATCCGCGCAATCGAATCGCTCAAGACGCGCGCCCACGCCCCCCATGTGCTGATCGCGCGCACCGAGTTCGGTCACGGGGTGTCCTACATGCGCAGCCAGATCAAGTGGCACTACCTGCCCATGTCGGAGGCCGACTACGAGGACGCGCTTAAAGACATCGAGACGCTCCGGTGAGAGGTGCTTTCGTCCGGGGCCTCGTCGACATCGCGCGTGAGGACGAACGCGTCGTGCTCCTGACGGCGGACCTCGGATTCATGGCCCTCGAGCCGTTCGCGGAGGCATATCCAGAACGATTTCTGAACGTCGGAGTCGCCGAACAGGACATGGTTGGAGTGGCCTGCGGCCTCGCCGAGGCCGGCTTTCTGCCGTTCTGCTACTCGATCGCGACATTCGCGTCGATGCGGGGCTATGAGTTCATCCGCAGCGCGGCTGTCCTCCACCGCCTACCAATCCGGGTGGTCGGCGTGGGCGGAGGCTTCGAGTACGGACCGGCCGGGGCAAGCCATCACGGTCTCGAGGACATCGGCCTGATGCGCCTGCAGCCACAGATATGCCTCATCGCCCCTGCCGACTATTCCCAAACTCTGTCGGCGGTGAAAGCGACGTGGGACATGCCGGGACCCGTCTACTACAGGATCGGCAAGGACGACCGTCGCAAGGTGCCCGGACTGGACGGCCACTTCGAGCTCGGGAAGCCCGACGTGCTCGGCGATGGCGCGGATCTACTCCTCCTGTCCACCGGCGCCGTGTCAGTCGAGGCTGCCGGCGCTGTCCAGAAGCTCGCGGCCAAAGGCGTGCGCACCACCCTTGCAATCGTCTCGACGCTCAACCCATCACCCGGCGCCGACCTGCTCGCGCTCTTGGGCGACTTCCCGGTCGCGATCACTGTCGAGGCACACCGGGTGAGCGGTGGGCTCGGCTCCCTCGTCTGCGAGGTGATCGCCGAAAACCGTCTCCGGTGCCAGGCCGTTCGGGTGGGCGTCAGTGGACCTCCGACTGCGGTGACCGGCAGCGAGGCATATCTACTCCGGCGCCACGGACTCGACCGAGACTCCCTCACCACGACCGCGCTCAACGTGCTCGCGGGAACGTACGCGTGAGCTCGAGCCCGCCCCTGATTTCGATCGTCCTGCCCGTCCACAACCAGGCGGACCACATCGAGCGTCTGGTCCGCGACTATGTCAGCGAGCTCCAGAAGGTGCCCGCGCCATATGAGCTTTTGCTGGTGGAGAACGCATCGCGCGACGAGTCGCTTGCGGTCTGCCGCCGCCTCGAGACCGAGCTGCCCTGTGTAAGGGTGGTCAGCAGCGAGAAAGGAGGATGGGGTCGCGCGGTGCGGCTCGGCCTCGCCAGCGTCGAGGGCGATGTCATCTGCTACACGAACTCTGCCCGCACCTCTCCCGAGGACCTGGTGATCTGCCTCCTCTACGCGGTCGCCTACGGGGGGATCGTCGTCAAGGCAAATCGCAAGATCCGCGAGAACTGGCGGCGCAGGCTGGGCTCGCTTCTCTTCAACATCGAATGCCGGACGCTCTTCGACCTCTCGAACTGGGATGTCAACGGCACACCCAAGGTTTTTCCGCGCAGCTTCGACAAGCTGCTCCAACTGCAGCGGGTGGACGATCTCATCGACACCGAGTTCTGCGTCCTCTGCAGGAAGCATGACTACCCGATGATCGAGGTGCCCATCTTCTCGACGCGCCGCCACGGCGGTAGATCTACGACCGGATATGGGTCCGCGCTTCGACTGTACTGGGGGGCGGCGGCGCTGTGGAGGAAGGGTGATTGGCTCGCTCGCCAGTCCGCGTGACCCCGGCGTGGTCGAGCCACGACGCCGCATGGCGCGACCCGGCGCAGGTCATCAGCCAGTGGAGCGACGCGGGGCGAGCTGAGCCCGGCCTGCTCAGCTTCGCGGCCAAAGGTCGGTGGTGGGATGTCCTGGCCGAGCACGGGATCACGCTGCTCGTGACGCGTGAATACGAGCACCTGGTGCTGGCCGTCTCTCCCGAGCCGCGAACCCAGACGTACCTGCGGCTCCCCCACCCATCTGGCCTGGCCGTCGATCGCGAGCGGGGCATCGTTCATCTGGCCAGCACCCGCAACCCAAACCAGATTTTTCAGCTCGCGCCGGTTCGCGGGCTGATCGACCGCACCGACGTGAGCCTCGACGGCGAGCCATCCCTCGAACGCGATCGTCCGCTCCTCCCTGTTCGTTCGGTGATCGTGCCCGGCAGCTTCTACATCCACGACCTCGCCCTGGTCGGCTCGCGGCTCTACGCGAACGCCGTCGGCCAGAACTGTGTCGTGCGCATCGGCGAGGACGGCCGCGTAGAGAGGGTGTGGTGGCCTCGCTGCATCGAAACCCCCGACGGGCCGGTCTTCACCCGCAATCACATCCAGCTCAACTCGATCGCGGCCGGCGCGAGCCTGCGTACGAGCTTCTTCACCGCCTCGACGGACCAGATCTCGAATCGGCGCCCGTCCCACCGCAACTTTCCGGTCGATAAGCGCGGCGTCGTGTTTTCCGGCGCCACGCGAGAGGTGATCGCACGCGGCCTGACCCGTCCCCACTCGGCGCGGCTGCACGCCGGCGCCCTTTGGCTGGACAACAGCGGCTACGGCGAGGTTGGTGTCGTCGCGAGGGGAAAGTTCGAGCCGCATGTCAGGCTGCCCGGCTGGACGCGCGGCCTGTGCTTCCACCACGGGGTCGCCTTCGCCGGCACCTCGCGCGTGATACCCCGCTTCCAGCAGTTCGCGCCCGGGCTGGATCCGGATGGGTCGGTCTGCGGCGTGCATGCCATCGACGTGGCGAGCGGGAGGGTGCTCGGCAGCCTGATCTGGCCCGCCGGCAACCAGATTTTCGCGATCGATTGGATGCCGTCGTCCTTTTCCCACGGCCTTCCGTTCCGTGGAGGGCGTCGACCCTCTGAGCGGGAGCGGCTACTCTTCTATGCCTTTGACCGCGACGGGACGATGGGATGAGCGCTGACTTCAAGTTCTTGATGATCTCGGCGATGTACGAGAACGGTGGCAACACCACGCAGCGCCTGCTCGACGGCCATCCCCAGCTGCTCGTGTATCCCTTTGAATCGCAGCTCGGCACGCGGCTCGTGGTCGATGGGTTGTCATCGGTTTTCCCGGTCAAGTACCGGTGGCCGGTCTTTGCCCTCGACGCCGGGCCCAAGGACGACTATCAGGCGATCATCGACGAGGAGGCAAAGGTCCGCTCCCGGACTCCTGACGTGAGCAAGTTCCGCCACGTCGAGTTTGTGATGTCGGACGATGAGCGGCGCGACATCTACGTGAAGATGGTCGAAGAGGCTGGGCGATCGCGCGCCAACAATGTGGCTGCTTTCTTCCAGGCGACCTTCGAAGCGTGGAAGAACTTTCAACGCACATCCGAACAATCGATCTACGTCGGCTACAGCCCGATCATCGCCGTCGATGCCGCGCGCATCCTCGATGAGCTTGCTGGGGCGCATGTGCTGAGCGTGATGCGCAATCCGTGGTCGGCCTACGCGGAGACGAAGCGCCGGCCCGTGCCACTTTCCTTGCCGCACTACATGCTTGGCTGGACCCTGCACCAGCAGTACAGCCTTCGCCTCGCGAAGGCATATCCGACGAGGTTCCACATCCTCCGGTTCGAAGACCTCGTGGTCGCACCCCGGAAGGTGCTGCGGGAGATGGGCCGGCAGATTGGCTACGACGACTCGGAGTATCTGGCGGCGCCGTCCTGGAATGGAATCCCCCTGAACGAGGTGTATCCATGGGGAACCATCCGCAAAGCCACGCCGGAAGCGAATCGCGAGACTGCACTCACGCTTTCCGACGAGGAGCGTGCGCAGGTCGGAGCCTACGCGGCCCTCTATCTCGACGCGCTGGACTACAGGCACTTTCTCTAGTTGCCGAAACGGGTACTGGTCACCGGCGCGAGCGGTTTCGTCGGGGCCAACCTTGCGAGACGGCTGGTCGCGGAGGGACATGACGTCCACCTCGTCCTGCGGCCGAGCCGTGAATCCTGGCGGCTCGCCGGCGTCCAGGCATCAGTTCATCTCGCCGACCTCGGCGACGCAGACAGCGTCCGGGCAGCCGTGCGCACGGTCCGGCCCGAATGGGTCTTCCATCTGGCGGCGCATGGCGCTTACTCGAGCCAGACGAACTTCGAACAGATGGTCCGAACGAACGTAACCGGCACCATCAACCTCGTGGAGGCCTGTCTCGATACCGGATTTGAGTCCTTCGTGAACACCGGATCTTCGTCGGAATACGGGTTTCAGGATCGGGCTCCGTCCGAAACCGACCCGATCAGACCGAACAGCCACTACGCGCTCACCAAGGCCGCCGCGACGCTTTATTGCGGGTTCGCCGCCATCAAGCATGGTGTGCGAATCCCCACGCTCCGGCTCTATTCGGTCTACGGGCCCTGGGAAGAGCCCTCGCGCCTCATCCCGAGGCTCATCGTTTGCGGTCTACGCAACCGACTGCCTCTGCTTGTCGACCCGAATGTGGCGAGAGACTTCGTCTACGTCGAGGACGTCTGCGACGCGTACATCGCGGTCGCCGGCGACACCGCCGGCGATCCTGATTCGATCTTCAACGTCGGCACTGGCCGTCAGGTCACCCTCGAGGAGATCGTGAGCATGACGCGCCGTCTGCTGGCGATCGATGCGGAGCCTCATTGGGGCACGATGCCGAACCGAACCTGGGACACCACCACCTGGGTCGCCGACAGCGCCAAGCTCCAGCGCCTGCTCGGATGGAAGCCACGCCACTCCATCGAGGCAGGGATGGCGGCGATGATCGATTGGTTCCGGGCTCTCCCGGCGGTGCGCGCTTACTACGAGGAGCGGGGGACGAGAAGCTCGTAATCGCCGTACGAGCCGGCCTGCACAAAATTGTTGTCGATCCATTGGACGAGGGGGCGGCTTGGGACCTGTCTCCCTTCGGCCCAGAAGTCCAGGACGCGCCGATTCTTCACCACGCACAAACGTGGCTTGCTCCGGAGCTGATCGACGAGTCCCTGCTGCTGGGGACTCTGGAGCACAAGCCACCAAACCTCCGAGCTCACCTCGGCGGGTGGGGCCTGCCCCGTCCAGAGATAAAAGCTGTTCATGCCTGGATACGTGATGAAGCTGGTGCAGTCCTGGTCGAGGACGCCCACGAGCGAACGAAGCTGCGCAGCCTTGGCATCGGAAAGTCTCACCGACTGCGCTCCGGGCAGCCCGAGGGGTGTCAGGGCTGCGAACTCGGTGGCGGTGACCAGTCCAAAGAGCATCAAAGCCGCGACGACGATGCCGAAGACCACGGGAGCAACGCGGTTCGCCACACCGACCGCGCCCGGCGAGGCCGCTCCCGCACGCCTCAGCTGCCGGATCCCGTCGCTGATGCTGATTGCTCCCAACGGCAAGAGACCGAGCGCGGCGAGCGACAGCTGCGTGCCGGCAACTGGAAAGATCTGCAGACTGCCGATCACGGCCAGCGCCGGCAGAAGGAGGCGCGGATAGGCGCCGGTCGGGTTGTCGCGGTCATCGCTCGGCGCCAGAGCGGCGATCCAGGCCAGGGGGAGAGCCAGCAGGAACGCCGGCAGCACGACCATGGAAAGCCACATGAAGAATCCGGCCCAAACACGCAGCAGGCCCGCCGATGGTGGCTCGGCGGAGCGCGCGTACTTACGGCAAAACGCGACGGCACCAAGAAGCGAGAGCGCGGCCCAGGCGATGTAAGCTGCGTTGACGGCCACCGGCCACACGAAGACCTCGGGGAACCTGGTGGCCAGGACAACGGACTTGCTCCACCAGTCCTCGAGGTGCGTACCACCCGCGAACGCTAGGGCCAGGCACCCAACAAGGACGGCCGCCCCGCCCGCCAACATCCAGCCGGCCGACGGCGCCGGCCTCGATTCGGGCTTGCGCCAGAGCGTCGCCACACCGAACGCTGCGGCGGTGAGGGTCGCGACGACTGCAAGTTCGAGCACCCATTCCCGATTCAGCAGGGGCGTCATGAGAGCCAGCGGAAATACAGCCATCAGCAGCACCAGCACCGGCAGCGCGAGACGCCTCCACCGGTCGGGAAGGCAGGCGGCCCATGCGTACACAACCGCCGCCGCCGCGAAGACGCCCATGTTGACCTTGACCAGGAGCAATGCGCCGACGACCGCGCCGGCGACGGCCGCGACCGCGCGGGGCCGCGATGACTTGAAGGTGGCGGCGACCATCAAGGAGAGCAACAAGAGCGTGGTCAGCCCGGCCGGCTGCAGCGGCTCGTTCACGAAGGTCGCCAGGACCCTGAACGTGACCAGCTGGCCGGCGACGCCAAGCCACAGGTTTCGCGTCAGGCGGTGGGCGAGCACGCCGCCGAGCAGACTCGCGATCAGCCAGACCACCGCCGTTACCAGGCGGCCGGCATCGAGTGAAGGCTGAATCCCGAACGCCTTGAACAGGCCGCCCATCACCTCGTAGAAGAAAGGCCCGTAGATCGGCAGCGCCTGGGTGAAGAGGGCGTGGCCCGCCAGGTAGTCCTTGAGCGTGATCAAGAAGTAGCCCTCGTCGTCGTAGGCCTGAAAGACGCTGAACATCGCCATGTAGGCGACCGGCGCTAGCAGGCACGTGACTGAGGCGAAGGCGAGGGCGGTCTTGAACGAGGTCCGGGCCAGGGCGCGATCGACCGGACGTTGGAGGGCCAGCTCGCCGACGGTCATGGTCGTGCAGAGTAACGCGGCGGTTCGGCGTTCTTGCCC
>Ga0066701_10000028_pt1 | contig 44236 bp, 48 predicted proteins | sample GraSoiAngelo_150_FD_66453 | JGI IMG/M metagenome (GOLD analysis project Ga0066701, IMG submission 66453) | Grasslands soil microbial communities from the Angelo Coastal Reserve, California, USA - 14_1009_09_40cm | ecosystem: Environmental > Terrestrial > Soil > Grasslands | place: USA... | reverse complement strand
TTCCCGCGACATCATGCCCAAACAGGCCGCCCGGCTGCTGAGCTTGGTCGTTAAACGGCCAACTAGAATGACCGCCCGGGGGGGATTCGTAGACAGAACGAGACGATGGCTTCTGATCGCGAGATTTGCAGAAGGGATCTTCGGATTGTGTTCATTGCCATTCGCATTCACGTATTGGGTAACATTTCCTCCGCCAGTAACGCACTGGGGAAGGACAGCCTTTAACGCGATTTACTTTCTCGGTGGGCCAATCGTCGCATTCGGTTTAGTATGGGGCTTACGGGGTAAAGTCAAATTGGCGTGGTATGTGGCAGCCGCACTCTCTGCTATAGTGCTTTTAAATTCATTCGCCTCGCTACCACGCTGGTGGGTTTTTCTATACGGCCAACTCAAGGAATATGTGGGCTCTTCGGTTTTGATTATGCCTGCTCTTTTAATGCTAACGCAGCTTGTAGTCGCGGTATGTCTATTTTTCACACGCTATATTCCATTTCCACACCAGCGCACACAGGAAACGGCCGTTTAACCCGCGGCTGGAGCCGATAGTGAGATCGCCAAGGAATGAGTCTATTTTCGATGACGGCTCAGCGGCATAGCGTTCGGTGGTTTACGTATGAGCATATGGCTATTTATCACCGGTCTTGCTGCTTACGGGGTGTGGTTCATCCTGAACGAGTGGCGGCGAGTTAGTCTATTCCGACGGCGCCATGACCATCGTGTTCTCTGGATGCGGGCTTTCCGAGCCGAAGATCGTAGCCGGATTGATGCTTTGCTTGCGACAATCTGTGGCGCTTTCTTAATTCCACGCCGATTCCGTTTTAGGCTTCGTCCGTCAGACGACATCCATGAGTTCTACCGTCGGAATATGCGAGGGCAGTTCGCTGATTCATTGGAGTATGAAGGTTTGGTGGTACGCCTTAAGAGAGATTTCGCTGTCTCGGCAGATCAGGTAATCAGGCAGCGACCTTGCAAGGTTCGTTCTTTGGTGAGGTTAGTTGCCAACCCGACGGCGTTGACCACCGAACAAGTCGCTTCACCGAGCCGCCGCTAACCACGTGGCTTACGGATGCAGTATCTCTAAGGTGAGCGGAGGCAGCCGGGTATCGTGGCACTTTTCAGCGGCGGTCGGTGAGCTTTGCGTTAGAAGGACACATGCCCCAAGCGAAAGTGACTGAGTCCGACGTTTTGCCTGCTTTACTCGCTGTGTGCCCAAGTTTCCGCCAATGCTGGGATGAATACGTGTCGGACGAAGCATATGTACCCAACCAAGTGTATGTTGACGCGGGCGAGTTCGCTCGTCACATGTGTGTGCTCCTGCAAGCGGGCACAGTCAACGAGCTCTCTGCGGTATTTGCTGCTGTAGAACATCTACTCGAAGAGGGTGACGAGGATGCCTGCAATGCCGTGACGACAGGTCTCCTTGAAGATGTTTACTTTGAAGCTGAGGACGCAGGTATCTCCCCAAGAGAGTGGAGAAAATATTTCGGGCCAAGAGCAACGCGTGCTTGGGAGGCTTATCTGGTGTGGGCTAAAAAGAGTGACTGATCGAGTCTGCCTTCTAACTCATCGCTTGAGCGCATCGGCGAGTAGCTTGTGATAATGGATGGACAGTGCCTTTTGAAACTGAAGTATTGAACCACCCGACTGCGCGTCCGGCTCGCCTCACGCTCAGCTAATGCGTTAGACTTACCTATGACTGATCAGAAAAAGACACGAGGTTTCCGAGTTATTCCTGGTGGCAGGAAGCCCTCCAAACTGGCAAAACCAGATCCGCGAATCCCCCATCTCTGGCCAGAATATCGAGCGCTTCGGGGACGCGGGCCCGGTGCTCGGGATAGGAGAGCAAAAAGGCAGGCTGACGCGCTGCTTCATATCGCTCTTGAGGAACGTTTGGGCGTACCCATCCGTTGCATAGCCGATGTTCTTGAAGGTGAGCCAAACAAGCCGTGGGGCTGCGCTTTCTGCAAGAAGAATATCGCGGAAGGAGTGTGCTTCGCGGGGCCCCGTGGCTACATCTGCTTTGGCTGTATGGAGAGCGGCTTGAATACCTTGCTTGACGGGAAGCCGTGGCCGAAGAAGAGTGAACATGAAAAAGTCTAACCCGCCGCCAGACTGTGTGAAAAGTAAGCGACGGATCAGAATGACGCTCATGTTGTCCCACTTTGAAGCATAAACAAAACGGATGTAGGGATGAGATCGCTAATTTTGTCATGAATATGGTATCTTTTTCCACCGTCTCAAAAGTTTCAGAGTTTTCACACAGTCTGCCGCTTGAGCCGACAGCACGGTTCGATGATGGATCATTTCATTTCCAGTAGCGGTTCAGCGGCATTCCGTTATGCCTGAATACCCGAATCTGCTAAAAGTCAGCAATGCCGATCATCTCGACGTTCTTCGGAATCATCATCCGAATGTATTTCGCAGATCACAATCCTCCGCACTTTCACGTCGAGTTTCAGGGCGAGAAGGCAACGTTCACTTTTGACGGTCGGCTTCGTTCTGGAAATATTTCCTCCGGGACCGCCCGGAAACTGGTGCACGACTGGGCTCGTCGTCATCGATTCGAACTCATGATAAATTGGAGGAACATTGAGAAAGGACGCCCACTCAATCGAATCGAACCGTTGGAGTAAATTTTATGAGTTATCTGCCACAAGTCGTTCGAGCACGTCATATAGGCGAATTTATCATTTCAACTCGGTTCGATGATGGAACCGAGAAGTACATTGATATTTCCCAGTGGTTTAAGGGCCCGGTCTTTGAACCACTGAAGGACCGAAAGTTTTTCAAAAAGTTCTTCATCGAAGCGGGAACGCTCGCTTGGCCGAACGGTGTGGATATCGCTCCTGAAGCTTTATACGCTGCCCGTGAGTCAACAAAGAAGAGGCATAACAAAAGGATGGAGCGAACGCGAAAAACACGTCGCTCATCCTAGGCGTTAGATCGCGGCGACAGCCACCATAGGGAGGCTTAAAACCATGGCGCAGTTTAGGAAAGCCTTACCTCAGCTTAGTGGCGAGTTCTTCCTGACCGATGGCGGCATCGAGACGACTCTTATCTTCCTTGAGAGACTAGAACTACCCGATTTCGCCGCCTTTGACCTGTTGAAGCGCAAGGAAGGCGAAGCCGTGTTGCGGAAGTATTTCCAGACCTATTCTGGACTGGCACAGCGCTTCGGTACCGGGCTCATTCTCGAAAGCGCAACGTGGCGCGCCAGCTCAGACTGGGGCGCAAAGCTGGGCTACAGCGCCAAAGAGATGGCCGAGGCAAATCGCCGTGCCATTGCGCTGCTTGAAGACATTCGAAACGAGTTCAAAGGAGCCAGGAAGGCCGTCATCAGCGGATGCGTAGGTCCGCGGGGAGACGGGTACGACCCGGGAAAGACGATGTCCGAGAAGGAGGCTGAGACCTATCACGTTAGGCAGGTCCGGGTTTTCGAAGACAGCGCCGCTGACATGGTGACGGGGATTACAATGAACTACGTCGAGGAAGCCGTTGGAATCGCGAGAGCGGCCGAGCGCGCCGGGATGCCTCTTGCGCTCTCATTCACTGTAGAAACGGATGGCCGGCTGCCAACAGGGCAAACGCTTCGGAGCGCAATCGAGCATGTGGACGCTGTGACCTCGGCCTATCCGTCCTACTACATGATTAATTGCGCTCATCCGACGCATTTCGAGCACGTCTTGATCGAAGGCGAATGTTGGACTCAAAGAATTCGTGGGCTGCGAGCCAATGCGTCACGAAAGAGCCACGCCGAATTGAACGAGTCGCCCGAGCTTGATATTGGTGACCCGGCTGAACTCGGCGCGCAGCATGCTCAGCTTAAGAAGCGTTTGGCGCAGCTCAATGTGATGGGTGGATGCTGCGGCACAGATCACCGCCACGTCGAGCAGATTGCTGCGGCATGCTCTCCTCTATTTGCAAAGTGACCTAACCCGTAGCTTGTGCGGACCGGCCGCCAGCGCGTCCCTTGCCTAAAGTCAATGCCGGCCGGCCGCACAGCACGACGTTAGAGAGGAGGAAAGGGGACATAGACCTAACCAGTCGCGTCAGATCGATCGCTCATAGCGACGGCTGAGCTGGGCACCCGCGACCGAAACTCGAAACGGCTTGGCTACGGAACCAAGACTTGCTTCATTTTCGCGATAAATGACGGCTCGATTTTGAACAGCCCCTGAACGACTCCTTCGGTCTCTTCTCCCGAGACGTAGTGGATGTCTAAACTGGCCTTCTTGGCTTCGGCGAGGAGACCCGGATCTTTGAGCGTATCCGCGAAGGCTCTGCGCAATAACTGAACGCGAGACTTCGGTGTGCCGGGGGAAAGAAAATAGGGTCGAGTAATGATTGCGGTATCGTAAATGCCGTACTTAATGAGCCGCCGTCCTTCTTCCGTCTTCACATAGTCGTTGGCCAGCGGCACATTGGGCAGCTCCGGGTGCTTCTTCGGCATGGCTTGCACGATGACACTGAAATCGCCTGACTCGAGCCCTTTTCGCCAGGTGGTTTTAAACGACTCCCAGGCAAAGCATGCGCCCGCAAGCTCGCCGCTTTCCGCGGCGAGGCGAATATCCGCGGTGCCTTTGTAACCATCTATGACCTTGATCGGCAGACCGAGCGCGGCTTGCAGTACTCTCGCGTTATCGGAAGCACCTCCTCCGGGGCCAACCCCGCCGAACTTCACCGGCTCTTTTGACGCAAACCATTTCTCCATCGAAGTGATCCCGCTCGCTTTGCTGAGCGTGCAAACGTGGTGATCGGAACCGGGAGCCCCGAGAAACTCAAACTTTTTTCCATCGAACTCAATGCCTTTCGCGCCCATAATCTGTTGCAAGATCAGCCCGCCGGCATTATTGCCGATAATCAGCCCATCCGGTTTCGCCTGGTACATGAAATTCGCGTGGATGATGCCGCCGGCGCCGGTCATGTTTTCAACCACGCTGGTTGGATTGCCGGGAATGTGTTTGCCCAAATGGCGCCCGATCGTGCGTGAATAGGCATCGTAGCCCCCGCCCGGTGAAAAAGCGACGATCAACCGGATCGTCTTGCCCTTATAGAAATTGTCATCGGAAGCCGTATGACCGATTCGGGCGCCCCAAAGACACGCAATTGCCACAATGGCTGCCACGCATTGTTTGACCATCAGGATCTCCTGAGAATGGCTGCTGTCCAGGAAGCTTCGGAAATTATTTGCGTTTCGACACTACGGCGGCGGAAACTTCTTGTATATCGCGTCGGTTTTCGCCGCCATGATGAAGTCGTTCTTGTGCAGGTTACGAATCTTGTGCGTCCACCAGGTGACGGCGACTTTCCCCCACTCGGTGGTGATTCGAGGATGATGTCCCTCTTCTTCGGCGGCAGCGCCGACCGCATCAGTGAAGGCGATGGCGTCTTTGAAGTTTTTGAATTTAAACACGCGATCTAACTTCGAAATGCCATCCTCGGTAATGATCTGCCAATCCGGGATTTTAGGATGAAGTTGCGTGATCTCGTCCGGCGTGACAGATGGCGCGCCGACTCGACAAGCCACGCATTTTTGTTCAGTCAACTCTTCCATATGACCGATCCTCCATTACTTATCAGATAACCTGTTGGAGATGGCTAGTCCAGTTATATTGTACTCTTTATTCCCTCTCCCACTGGGAGAGGGCTAGAGTGAGGGAAATAAATGATCAAAAAGTGCGATTGTGACTCATGAACTTTTGTCAGAGATTCGGCATCACTTCCCGGGCAAACTGTTCCATCGATTCGACAACCAAACCGTGTGGAATGGCACCAATATTCATCCAAATAAGAAAATACGTTGCGCCGGTTTTTTGCCCGAGATCCCGAAGCGTTTCGATTGCGAATTGCGAATCGCCAACTATCGCATGCTGCAGGCAGACCGTTTCGTACGTTACCGGCTGGCCGGCACCGCTTCTGCCGAGGCGAACCGGCAATTCGACGCCGCGGAGAGTCAACCAATGGATGTAGTCGGTACGCATATCGGCGATCGTCTTGAAGTAGCTCATGATGCCGGCTTCCGATCGCGCTTTGGCTTCGGCCGTGGTCTTCGCGAGATGCATCGGCACCAAGAGACCTAATTCCCGATCCTTCCGTTCGTGCCCATGCTTTTCCAAGCGTTCCCAGTACGCGCTGGCGTACTCGACCACCTGCTCGGGAGTGCGAGTGTGAATCGGCAGAAACATATTGATACCGAGGCGCGCGCCGATCTCCACACCCTCCAATGAGCTAGTTGCCATATAAAACGACGGGAGCGGTTTCTGCACCGGCTTCGGATTCACGACGACTTCCGGGATCTGATAATACTTTCCATCGTAGGTCAGCGTCTCCTCGCTCCACGCTTTGCGAATGATGTCCAAACCTTCGACCATGATATCGTGGGTCGACTTGTGATCGGCGCCGAAGCATTCGTACGCGCGGCTGTGCGGATGACCGCCGCCGGCGGCAAAATCCATCCGACCATGACTCAACACATCGAGCAAGGCAGCCTGTTCCGCTAATTGGACCGGATGGTGGACCGGCAGCGTGTTAACCGCGACGCCGAGCCGCAAGCGGCGGGTCCGTCGGGCGACGGCGCCAAGAACCACATAAGGCGCCGATAGCAGCGAAAAACGCGGCTGGCAATGAATCTCAGCGATCCAAAAACCACGAAACCCAAGCTGATCCGCCAGTTCGGCTTGATCCAAGAATTCATTCAATCGCATTTCCGGAGAGCTGCCCGCCGGACATTGGATTTCTGTAAAGAGACTGAATTTCATGTCGTCACACAGCGAGCTGAATTATCGCCGGCCTGGCAAAAAATAGCGTAATGTGAAATGGCGATCAGCGCGACTCGTTAGCCTTGACGATCCGCATTGCCGCTTTTCCGAGTTGTTCCGTAATCGGCAGATCCAAACCATAGAGCCGGGCGAGATCACAAGCCAGAGGAATGTCCTTGTTCATCACATTTCTGCCGCTTTTCGGCAGCGGGTCCTTCGCGGAAGGATTGAAGGCTTTTTGCCAACGATTCAATACACTGTCATGGCCGGTCTGGCGCATCATCTCCAACGCTTGCGGATATGGACTCTACCAACTGAGCGCATAGGCCTCCCGTCGCGGATCGGCGCCCGCCATCCACGTGCCGGTCTCGTGGTCTTTTACAATGACCTTCGCGCTGCCAAAAGACCGGCGATCGACGACGGAAACTTTGTGTCCTTTCCTGCGCAGGGCGTCGATGATATCCGCATCGAATCCCTCTTCCATCCGCAATTCTTCAGGCAACCTGTCGCGCGGCGGCGTGCCGGGTCGATGGCTCCAGCGGTGCGCCTCCACGGCGGATTGGGGATCCATTCCCAGATCCAGCAGACTATGCAGCACTTGCAGATTGGTCTGCGGCTGATCATCTGCGCCGGGGCTTCCGCCTGCGGCGAAAAATTCGCCGTCTTTGAATACCATGTACGTGTTTAAAGTATGGGCGGGGCGTTTGCCGGGCTTCAGGGAGTTGGCTTTGCTCGGATCGAGGCCAAAGCTGCACAGCCGGTTGTTCATGATCACGCCGGTGTCGCCCCCGATCACGCGCGAGCCGAATGGCGCAAAAATACTTTGGATGAGTGAGATCGCGTTTCCGTCCCGATCCGCAGCGCACAAAAAAGTGGTGTCGCTGCCCAGCGAAACATTCGGGGCCGGCTGCATCTGAGCTGCCTCACTGATGACGTTACGGCGTTTGGCGGCGTACTCTTTGGAGATCAGCATGGAGATTTTCAGATCTCCGAAGGCAGGATCTTCGAGGTGACGAATCCGATCTTCGAAGGCGAGCTTTTTTGCTCCCACCTGGCAATCAATGACATCAGCGCGATTCATCTTGCCATCATGCAGCGGCCAGGCTTCGACAATGTTGAGCATCTCGAGAACCATGAATCCCTGCGACACCGGCGGCTGCTCGTAAACCAGATAATCTCTGTAATCGGAGCTAAGCGGCTCCAACCATTGCGCGACGGGTTTGCTGAGGTCTTCTTCGGCAAGCAATCCCCCTTCGGCCTGGAGCGACTTGCATATTTTCTCCGCCACTTCGCCGGCGTAAAAACCATTCCGTCCCTTAGTTGCGATACGCTCCAATACTCCGCCGAGTCCTCTTTGATAGAGAAGCTTGCCGGGGCGCAATCCCTGCAGCGGTTGGCGATAGACGCGATCGATCCAGGAAGATTCCGGACCGAACTCTTCGATTCGTTCAGCCAATTCCTGATGGACGGGAAATCCTTCCCGCGCAAACCTAATCGCATCCGCCGTAATCGGACTCAACTCCTTGGTTCCATAGCGCTTGTGCAGTTCGAGCCAGCCGTCGACCGCCCCGGGCACCGCAATGCTTAGAGGCCCGGAAACCGGAACCGCATCCAATCGTTGCTCGCGAAAGTATTCGATGCTCGCCTTCGCCGGCGCCGGCCCGCCGGAGTTCAGGGCCGTAACTTTGCCGCTCTTCTTCATGCAAACCAGCGCAAAAACATCACCGCCCGGCCCACAGGTTTCGGGGCGCACGACGGTCATGACGAATGCGGCGGCGAGTGCCGCGTCCACCGCGTTGCCGCCTTCTTGCAAAACCTTCACCCCGGCGAGTGAAGCAAGATAGTGGCCCGAGGAAACCAATCCGTTCCGGCCCATCACCAAGGGTCTAGCTGCTTTCTCGAAGTTCATGCCGCTCCTATGCCGAGAATCCTCCCGGCGTTGCCGCCGAGGATTTTCTCTTTGTCTGCGCCACTCAGTTCCAGGCCATCGATGGCCTTGAGACTATTCTTCACCAACCAACATCCCTCTTCCGGACCGTAGGGATAATTGGTTCCCAAAACCAACCGGTCGACGCCGAAGAAATCCTTCACGCATCGCAGTGTGGACGCCGGATGATCCGCTGTGTCGACATAGAATCTTCTGAACGAATCCAACGGATTTTCTTTGAGTCCATACTTATGCCGAATCTCATCGGTGCGTCCCGCGTAGATATTGATGGCCCTTTGCGCGAAGAAGGCCAATACGCCGCCAACATCGGCAACCACAAAATTAATTTCGGGAAAGCGCTCCAACACCCTGCCGTACACCAGTCGAGTCATCGCCACCGTGCTGTCAAAGGCCCAGCCAAAGATCAGGGTCGGCATGATATCCATTCCCGTGGCTTCAGTGGATAAGGGCGCGGTCGGATGGATGTAGACCGGCAGCTTGTGCTTCGCGAGCCGTTCGTAGATCGGAAATAATTCCTCACGGTCAAGCGGTTGTCCGTTCAGGTTTGAAAAGCAGCCGAATCCTCGCAGGCCCAACTCGTTTACCGAACGCTCCAATTCGTCCAATGATTCTGGAATGGAGCTGCTCGGAAGCGTGAAAAGGCCGACGAATCGCTCTGGGTGCTCCCGGCAAAACGCAGCGATGGCGTCGTTGGCGATTCGAGCGACCCTTACGGCGCCTTCACCCTCGAACCGGTCGGCGCCAGGCGCGGGAATGCTGAGTACGTGAACGTCGATACGCAAACGATCCATATGCTCGATTCTGCGCTCGATGTCTCGTCCCTGAAAGGTCGCGGTATTGATCCGGCATTTAAGCTTCTTGTCATAGAAGTACATCATGCCGCTGTGCGGATCGGGCTCTTCCAGGACCACGGCCCCATCGAGCTGTTTCAGTTGCGCGATGTACGCTTCGGGAAAAATGTGCGCTTGAAAATCAATAACCATGATCAGCTCGAAAAAGGAGCTTAGACCGATCTAGAGACCGTAGAGCGCGCGGGCGTTGTCATCGAGAATTTTATTAACGATCTCAGGTGACACGGTTCCGTCTTCCCTGAGCTTACGCAGAGCCAAAATCTCAGACGCCGTATCGTTGTGTCCATAGTCGGTTCCGATGACCAGATGGTCCTCTCCGGCGTATTTAAGAACGTATGGGAGATCATCGTCCGTCTGACAGGCCACGTAAATTCTGTTCTTCCTTAGAACGTCCCCCTTGTCTACCTTTATCCCGCGCCGTTCGAACCGCCGGGCAAAATCGTGAACCGCATAGGGCACCCACTGCGAGCTCACCTCGATGAAAGCAAACTTGGTCTGGGGGAATTTCTCCGGAATCTCGTTGAAGATAAGGGAGTGAAACGAGCCGACGACCGCGAGTTTGAATTTTGAAAAGCCGCACTCGTCGAGAAAAAAATCGTGAACCGCAAAACTTCCGGTAGCCGAATGGACGCAAACCGGCATATCCAGCCGTCCCGCTTCCTCGTAAAGCGGGAAGAAATGAGCGTGGCTCAAGGTTTTGTCGCCTTCGAGACCGCGCATGAAAATGCCGCAGGCGCCGTTCTCTTTGGCGAAGCGCGCTTCCTCCAGGGCCTTGTCCATCGTGAGCAGCGGCAGCACCGCTACCCAACGCAACCGCTCCGGGGCGTACTTCCAAATGTCCACGAGCCAGCGATTATAGCTGCGAGTGACGGCCAGTTCCAGGTCCGGCCGCTTGGTATAGGGACGCAAAAAAATCGTCGGGTAGAGCACCTGGATATCCACGCCCAACTCGTCCATATGCTTGAGACGAGCCTCGAGATCTTCCATTTCGCGGGATTCTTTGGAGGTATCGTGGCCGACATTGCGCGCCTTTCCCACATAAACGCCGTCAACGAACCACGACTCGCCGCCGGAGCTTTCATCTTCGGGCGTTGCGACGATGCGCGGTCTGAGCGCGCATTCTGACTCAAGCATATAGGCCCAGGTTCGTTCGGTTTCCAAAACATGGGCATCTGAATCGATAACCGCCATCGCAATCACCCTCCGAGTCTGCTTTTGACCATGGTTTCCTTGAGGCCGGCTTTTTCTGTCTTTGAACCCACGGAGCTGTTACAGCCCTGGCAGATATAGTCGTATAATTCGCCGTCCGGAAGCACGAGAAGCAAACGCTCCCGGACGGGCATCGCCCTGCGGCACTTGTCGCAATACAGGAGCGCCGCCTTGAACTGATCAAATTGCTCCATAGACCCCTCTGCTACGATCAAGCTTTTTCGCCGTGATCAGCCGCCTGCCGGGCCTTGGCTTCTTTGATCACCTTCTCGGCCAGGTGAGGCGGGATCTCTTCATAATGAGAAAACCCCAGCTGAAACTCGCCACGTCCGCTGGTCAACGATCGAAGGTCCGGAGCATATTTCAAAACTTCAGACATGGGAACCCTGGCCTTGATCACTTGGTTGTGTCCTTTGGTCTCCATGCCCAGCACCTTTCCCCGGCGGCTGTTAAGATCGCCGATCACATCCCCCATGCATTCATCCGGGACCGTGACTTCCATCGTCATGATCGGTTCGAGAATCACCGGCTTTGCCTTCTCCACGGCGTTTTTGAATCCTAAGGAACCGGCGATCTTGAATGCCATGTCCGACGAGTCCACGTCATGATAGGAACCATCATAAAGCCTGACCCGGATATCGACCATCGGATAGCCGGCGAGGAATCCGCCGGCCATCGCTTCTCTCACCCCTTTTTCAACCGCCGGGATGTAGTTCCGCGGGATGGCCCCGCCGACAACCTCGTCGACGAATTCGAAACCCTTGCCGTGCGGGAGCGGCTCGATCTTGAGCCAGGTATCGCCGTACTGCCCTCTTCCACCTGATTGTTTTTTCAATTTTCCTTGGGCGCTGGCGCTAGCCCGGATGGTTTCTTTGTAAGGCACCTTGGGCACTTTGAGTACGACTTCCGCGCCGTATTTCCGCTTGAGCTTTTCCACTATAATTTCGACATGCTGCTGCCCCATGCCGGAAAGGATAAAATCTCTGGTTTCCTCATCGCGATGGACCTCGATCGTCGGATCTTCTTCCATCATCCGGTGGAGGCCCTGCGGAACCTTCTCTTCGTCGGCTTTCGTCCTGGGCTCCAATGCAAAAGAGATCAGCGGCGAAAAGTGCATCGGTCCGTCGTATTGAATCGGCGCCTTTTCATCGCAAAGCGTATCCCCCGTGACGACATCTTTGAGTTTTGCCGCCGCCACAATCTCGCCGGCCGAGGCCTCCTTGACGATCTCCTGTTTTTTCCCTTCCAGTCGAAACATCTGCCCGAATTTTTCTTTGGCCTGTTTGTTGGCGTTCAAGAAGCTCATATCCTGCGCGACCTTTCCCGAGATCACGCGCATGACCGACAGTTTTCCGGCAAAGGGATCGATGATGGTTTTAAAAACGTAGGCAGAAAATGGCGCGCTCGGATCTTGTGCTCGCTTCTCAGTTTCACGGGTGGTCGGATTTTTGCCTTCCACCTCTCCTTCGTCCAGCGGCGATGGGAGATAGTCTATCACTGCTTCCAAGAGTTGCGGGATGCCGATTTGGCGTGTGGAAGATCCGTATAGGACCGGAAAGAACTTCCGCTCCCGAGTGCCTTCGCGAATCGCTTTCTTGAGCTCTTCTACTGATAGCTCCTTCCCATCCAAATACTTTTCCAGAAGCTCGTCGTCGGTCTCCGAGACGTTCTCGATCAATTTCTGCCTCGCCTCTTCGGCAGCGTTTTTCAACTCACCGGGGATTTCCGATTCAGAACACTTGCCGCTGTCCGCTTCATAGGCATAGGCTTTCATCGTCAACAGATCGACGACTCCTTTAAATTCGGCCTCGACTCCGATGGGCATTTGGAGATGAACGCCTTTGGCTTCTAGGGTCTCCATCATCGGTTGGAGGCGGCCATCCACCTCCGCCTGCTCATGGTCCATCTTGTTTACAAACAGCAGGCGTGCGATCTTGAGGTCGTTGGCCCGCCCCCATAATCGCTCGGACTCGACTCGAATTCCGACGGAAGGATTCACGACGAAGATGGCGCCGTCGAAGGCCCGCATGCAGTTGATCGAGTCCGCTAAAAAGGTCGCATAGCCGGGAGTATCGATCAGGTGAAGATTGAATTTCTTCCATGACAAGGAGTGAAATGCCGTCGAAATCGTGACCTGATGTTTGATTTCTTCCGGCTCGTAATCGAATACCGACGTGCCATCTTGAACCCGCCCCAGCCGCTGAGTCACTCCCGCCGCAAACAGCATCGCCTCTCCCAGGGAGGTTTTTCCAGAGCCCCCTTGACCTAGGATGCCGATGTTACGAAGTTTTTCTAGTTCCGCTGCCATAGCTGTGGGATCCCTCCTTTGGCTTATTTCTGCGCCCTTGCCTTGACCTCTTGCAAGGAATTTCTGTCATGAATGATGCGCAACCCCTCCAAAGTCAGAAACTCGTCAACTTCGTCAATGGTGGAACACTCTGAAGCCACCAGCGGCGCCAATCCCCCGGTGGCGATCACTTTCGATTGTCCGCCATTTTCTTTTTGAATGCGCTGGACGATGCCGTCGACGAGACCGACGTAGCCGTAAAAAATGCCGGCTTGAATCGACTGAATCGTGTTCCGGCCGATGACTTCTTTAGGTTTTACGATTTCAATTCGCGGCAACTTAGAGGCGCGCTGAAACAGAGCCTCCAAAGAGATCAGCAGCCCCGGCGCGATGGCGCCGCCGACGTACTCGCCTTTCGTGGAGATGAAGTCCACGGTCGTCGCGGTACCGAAATCCACCACGATGCACGCGCCGCGGTATTTTTCGTAGGCGGCGATGCCGTTAACGATGCGATCGGCGCCCACGTCCTTAGGACTGTCGTAAAGAATGGGCATGCCGGTTTTAATGCCCGGGCTGACCATGAGGGGCTCGAGTTTGAAGAATTTCAGCGCCAATTCCTGCGTGACGCTAACCATGGGGGGGACGACACAGGAGACGACGATGGCGCGAATTTGATCGCAACGGAACCCGGCGGCGGAAACCAAGTGAGCGACAATCACGCCGTACTCATCGGCGGTGCGCTCTGCCACGGTAAACAAGCGCCAATGGGTAATGAGCTTCTTGCCTTGATAAAGACCAAGAACGATGTTGGTGTTACCGATATCGATCGCCAAAAGCATATTCAATCTTCCAACGGAATGACGTCGCCCGCGATAATACGCTGAAGCTCTCCATCGTCCCTTTCGACGATCAAAGCCCCCTCTCGATCTATGCCCCTGGCCGCTCCAAAAACCACCTCGTCCATGATCTCTACCCGGACTCGCCGATCCCTCAAATCGAAGCGGGCTTCCCAGCGCGGCGCGAGAGCGTCAAAACCAGACTCTTCGAGAACTCCATAGCACCGGTCGAGGTCTTGAATCAATCGCCGCAAGAACGTCTCGCGTTGAACCGTCTGGCCTGTAGCGATAAGCAGCGAAGTAGCGCGCTGACGAATAGCCTCCGGCATCAGCGCTGCCGGGAAATTGAGATTGACGCCGATGCCAAGGACCACGAACTCGATGTGGTTTGAGCTCCATGAAGCTTCCGTCAAGATTCCGGCAATTTTCTTGCCGTTCACCAGGATATCGTTTGGCCACTTGATGGCAGCGCCGGACGGGACAAAGGACGCAACCGTTTCGGCCAAGGCCACTGCCGCCATCAGGGTAATCTGCGGGACGTATTTTGGAAACAGCCGCGGGCGAAGAACTACGGAACAATAGAGATTGACAAAAGGCGGGGAAACCCAGCTTCGCCCTAACCGGCCTCGACCTCGAGTCTGCCGCTCGGCGATAACTATCTCGCCGGCCGGAGCGCCCTGCTCCGCGAGACGGCGGGCAAAGATGTTGGTGGAGTCCAGTTCTGCAAAGTAGTGAAGTTTGGTGCCAATCCGTTGAGTGGCTAAACCGTCGAGTATTTCATTAAGCTTAAGCGGTGGAGTTTCTTGTTCCGCCGCCCGCTTTCTATCCGGCTCATGCGCGACCATTCATCGTGATTTTCATGTTGAAATCAACCACCGGAGCCGAATGGGTGAGGGCACCGGATGAGATGAAATCGACGCCGGTCTCGGCGACTTGCCGTATCGTATCCAGCGTGATTCCGCCGGACGCTTCGACCCACGCCCGCTTGTTGACCAAACGGACCGCCTCCGCCATCTGGGCAAGCGTCATGTTGTCGAGCATGATCACGTCCGCCCCTGTGTCGATGGCTTCTTGGACCTGTTTTAGATTTCCCGCCTCGACTTCCACTTTGGCCATGAATGGAGCATGACGTCTTACTGCTTTAACCGCTTCGGCAATGGAGCCGGTCGCCTCGATATGATTGTCTTTGACGAGAGCGGCGTCGTATAAGCCGATACGGTGATTCGTTCCACCCCCCATCCGAACCGCGTACTTCTCCAAAGTCCGAAGCCCGGGCGTCGTCTTTCTCGTATCGAGAACCTTGCACGAAAAACCTTTGACGGCATCAACATACTTGCAGGTCAACGTCGCCGTCCCCGACAGACGTTGGAGGAAGTTCAGAGCCGTCCGTTCGGCTAGCAGCAATGCGCGAACGGGCCCCTCGGCTTCCGCTACAACTGTGCCATCCTTCACTTGGCTCCCATCTTTCGTCATAAGACGCACCTTCACCTTCGGATCGATGAAATAAAAGATTCGGTCCAAGAGGACTAAGCCGGCCACGACGCCATCTTTTTTAGCTCGGAAACGCCCTTTGCCCTGAGCCTCGGCTCGAATGGTCGCCATTGTCGCTAAATCGCCCGCGCCGATATCTTCATCCAATGCATCGCGAATCAATCGCTCGATCTGGGGACTCACGAGGATATCCATGACTGTTAGCTCCTCCCTGCCTGGAATTCCTGGATTCGCTCCAGGCTAAGGTTAAGGGTGCGAATTTTCTCTTCGTACTGGCCCGCCTTCTCCCGCTCCTTCTGAACGACCTCTTCCTTGGCCCTATTAAGGAAGTCACTATTAGAAAGTTTTTTCTGAATACGGGAAAGCTCGTCTTTCGTTTTATGGACTTCCTTGGTCAACCTAGCCCACTCTTCATCGATGTTGATCATCTCTCCCAGCGGCAGATAAACCTCCGTGGAGCCGACGACCGCTGTCGCAGCGCCCTTGGGCCTGTCGCCGGAAGTCAAGTATTCGGCCGTACCTACCCGTGCCAACGACCGGAGATACGGTTCCTGTGAACGGAGCAGCGCTAGATTCTCTTCCGGTCCGTGAAATATCACCTTCACTTCTTTGCCCGGTGGACAATTCATTTCGGTACGGAGATTTCTGATGGCTCGAATCACCTCCATGAGAAATTCTATCCGCCTCTCGGCCTGGGGATCGAGCCAGGCCGCCTCCGACGCAGGATAAGCTTGCAACATGATACTCTTTCGACCCTTTCCGATCACCTGCCAAATCTCTTCGGTGACGAAAGGGATGATCGGGTGAAGCAAGAGAAGAATTTGTTCCAAAAGCTCAACGAGGAGACGCTGACTTCTCCGGCTATCGCCGGGAATCGTTTCATTCAATTGCAACTTACTCATTTCGATGTACCAGTCACAGAACTCGTGCCAGGTGAACTGATACAAAACATTGGCGAAGTCATTGAATCGATAATTCTCGACGGCCTTTCTGGCTTCGGCAATGGTCGAAGCAAGACGCGAGCGAATCCAGCGGTCGGCCAAACTAAGATCGCCATCCGCCAGGGCCGCTTTCCCGCTTGGTTGGCTATTGAAGTCCTCGCTCAAATTCATCATGACAAACCGTGAGGCGTTCCACAGCTTGTTGACAAAGGCCTGATATCCGGCGATGCGGTCCTCGGCCAATTTGATATCGCGCCCCATCGCGGCCAAAGCCGCCAAGGTAAAACGAAATGCGTCCGTTCCGTATTTTTCCATGACGTCCAGGGGATCGATGACATTGCGCTTGGACTTCGACATCTTTTGCCCCTGCTCGTCGCGCACCAAGGCGTGGATGTAAACGTCGCGAAACGGGACGTCGTCCATGAACTTGAGTCCCATCATGATCATCCGCGCCACCCAGAAAAAGAGGATGTCGAAACCCGTGACGAGTGTGGAAGTGGGATAGAAGCTTTTGAGGTCGTCGGTCTTCTCCGGCCAGCCCAAGGTCGAAAACGGCCAAAGCCCGGATGAGAACCAGGTGTCGAGAACGTCCGGATCTTGGAGCCATTCTTTGCCGCCGCATCTCGGACACTCCGTCGGAGCCCGGCGGGCGACGATGGGTTTGGCATCTTTGGTCAGGCGGTAATCTCCCGCGCCTGTTTCAATGATATTTGCGGCCTCACACTTTTTACAGTACCAGGCCGGAATCTGATGCCCCCACCAGATTTGCCGAGAGATGCACCAGTCTTTGATATTTTCCATCCAAGCGAAGTAGGAATTGCTCCATCCTTCGGGAATGATTCGAATCCTCCCCTCTCTCACGGCCCGCATCGCCGGCTCCGCCAGCGGTTTGATATCGACAAACCATTGCGGGGTCAGGTACGGCTCGATCACCGTCTGGCAGCGATAGCAATGCCCGATCGCATGCCGATGCGCCTCGACTTTTTCCAAATAGCCCTTCTCTTTCAGCTCAGCGACGATAAGCTTTCTGGCCTCGAATCGGTCCTTCGAATTGTAGCGTTGAATCCACTCGCCCTTTTCGCCGCGAGCCGCAAAAGAAGAACCATCGATCCTCGCATCGGCGTCAAAGATGCTGATCTTGTCCAGCCCGTAACGTTCGCCGATTTCGAAGTCGTTGAAGTCATGGCCTGGAGTAATCTTCAAGGCGCCGGTGCCAAACTCCCGGTCGACATAGGAATCGGCGAGGAGCGGCACGACGCGATCCGTTATCGGCAAACGAATTTTCTTGCCGATAAAACCCTGGTAGCGTTCGTCTTCTGGATGCACCGCAACCGCGGTGTCTCCAAGCATCGTTTCGGGACGCGTCGTGGCGACGATCAACGCTTGCGATGGATCATCCGCTAAAGGATAGCGAATATACCACAGATTGCCGTCGGACTCTTCGTGCACCACTTCGATGTCGGCGAGAGCGGTTTTGCAACGCGGACACCAGTTAATCAGCCGCTCCGCCCGATAGAGGAGCCCATCTTCCCAGAGCCGCACGAAAGCTTCCCGCACCGCCAGGGAAAGCCCTTCGTCCATCGTAAAGCGCTCGTGTTTCCAATCGCACGACACGCCGAGTGCTTTCAATTGATGTAAAATAGCGCTGCCGGCTTCTTTCTTCCATTCCCAGACGCGTTCGATGAACTTTTCTCGTCCCAATTGGGCGCGGGTCAGACCCTGCTCAGCGAGACGGCGTTCAACCACGTTTTGCGTGGCGATGCCCGCATGATCCGTCCCCGGAATCCACAGGACTCGGTATCCATCCATCCTTTTGTAACGGCAGAGGATGTCTTGAAGCGTGTTGTTGAGCGCATGGCCCATATGCAGAGAGCCCGTCACATTCGGCGGAGGAATCACCATGGAAAAATAGGGCCCGGCGTTTTTCGCCGGTTGGAACGCTCCCGACTCCATCCACTTGGAATACCACTTAGACTCAACTTCGGCGTGACTATAGGCCTTGGCCAGTTGCATACGATTAGTTTTTCTTTTTCTTCTGCGTCTTGTTCTTCTTGTCCCCGGGGCCCTCTTCAACCACATCCACAAGCTCGATGAATTTCGCTGACTCCGTCGTGGCGCTCGCAGGTTTCTTCGCCGCTTCTTTGGATGGCCTTGGGCCGTCCTCTCGTTCCGCCACTGCGCCATTGCGCTTAGATCCGGGCGCTCTTAAACACTTTCCCAAAGCCGTTAGTAGTGCCTCGCGTGAAATGGGCTGCTTGAGAATCACAACGTCATCTCGGCTCGGAGCCTGCCCCGAGCTTTCGTCTTCTATCCAGATCGTGGGCAGTTTCCACACTCGAATCGTGTGAATTCCCTGGCCGCCTAATCCGCTTTTTTCCTCTAGTGAAGCGGCGCCCACAATCACGGCATCAAAATCCTTGACGTTCAAAGACTCGGGAATGGCATCCCTCAGCTCAACATCATCCTCCGGATAGAGCGCAATCGCGATGGCCTGCTGCAGTATTCGGTGCGGTTCAATTACAAGAATCTTGCTCATGGTACTTGGTTGCTTCGCTCTTTATCTTGACATCCCTCGGACCCCACGTTAGATACACGGGAGAGAAGCTGGTTTAACTGCGGCGCGAAAGTGGCGGAATTGGTAGACGCGCAGGATTCAGGATCCTGTGGGGTAACACCCGTAGGGGTTCGACTCCCCTCTTTCGCACCAAATAATATTTATTTAACATACAACGCCGACTTTCTCTAACGACCACATCTTTTTTCTGCAAATCAAGCACCCAGTTGGATGAGTCGAACTCGCCGGTTTCATTCGTCGGTTCCGCGTCCGAAAAATTGCCGCTGGGGTGAAAAGGAAGGGTTCAGGGGAGAGGCTGTCTTACGCTTTGAAGGGACGTAGCCGGTCTCCACGCCGGTGCATGCGCGTCTAAAAAACTAGGAGATTTTGTACTGCCTTATGAACACGCTACGCTTAATGATCTTGTGCTGCATCATGTCCTTAAACGCCTGTTCAAAGGAATCCGATGACAAATCTCCGTCCGCCAAAAATCCTGATTGGGAAAGAGGCAGGGCCGTCTATGTTGCCAACTGCATCGCCTGCCACAACAACGACCCGTCAAAAGACGGCCCGATCGGCCCCGCCCTAAAAGGATCGCCTAAAGAGCTAGTCCAATTTAGAGTTCTCCGCACGGAGTATCCGCCTGGTTATACACCCAAGCGCAACACTAAGATCATGCCCACATTTCCATTCCTGAAAGACGAGATACCGTATCTTGCCACCTACCTCGGCAACGGCTCAACTCATCAACGTTAGCCCCACGAGCACATAAAAGACGGCCGTGAGAATGAAACCGGACCAAAGCGCTCCAGAGACAGAATCCAAGGGCTTTTTAGTCGGCCCCTGTGTTCCCACTAAAGCGTTGTATTCCACCGCGCCGGTAATGATCAAGGCGATAATCCAAAAAACAGCGTGGTACGCTGACGGACCGACCAGTCCGGGATAGTGACTTGCGGCGCCCATGAAGAAGAGCATAGGTATGGAAAACACCGTGTTTGTCCTCGATGCGAGCGCCGCGCGCCGCCCCACGGCTGCGGCAGTGGGCAAGGCCTGACCACCCTGCGCGACTTGATTTGTCGACGCAATCACCACTTGCTGGTTGGGCCAGATGACAAGCCACACGTTTAAGAACATAATCGTGCCCATCAACCCACCTAAAGTGGTGGCCACACCATACTGTGAGAGAAAGAAGCCCCCCCCGCCCATTTGACCCATCCGCATTAGATACATCAAAATGCCGGCCAAAAACGTAAACATCGCGCCCCAGCGGAACCACCATAGAGCCCGCGGCACGAGCTTCTGTATCGCTCCGGTTCGAACCGGCGCCTCGGTCTCAGCAAAAAATGGCGTTTGCACAAAATTGAAATAGTACAGGATCCCGATCCAGGTAATGCCCGCCAAGAAATGAATCCAACGTAGAAAAAAATGCGCAACTTCCATAACTCTCCCCTCCTTCTATCCTTGACCCGTATACCAAAGAATCAATGTGAAGTGATGCTTCCGAGTGTTTGTATATTAGGCGAGGCTCATTTTTGTCAAGAAAAAAACTGTCTCCCTCCCTAAGAATCCAGGTTGAAATCAGCCAATGACCGCAGCGCGGTAGTGCTGCTTGACCTGGCCACTGAACTATGCCATTTTTCAACCAACTTTTCGCCGTGCGGGGCTTTCTGATTCAAGAAACAAAACCAAAGCTATTGAAGGCGATTTCCGCGGTCGCACCAGGCATCGAACGCAAGATTCCCTCGCTTCAGGGGGCTGGCGATCCATTCAGCTATGTGAGTGATGAGCTCGAGCTCGTCGAAGACAATCTCAAGCGCGCCATCCGTTCCCGCGAGCAGATTTTGACGGACATTGCTGCCCATCTGATTTACGGCGGTGGCAAGAGGGTTCGACCGATGGTCACCCTCTTGGCTTTCCTGGCTTTTGGCGGCAAGCGGACAAAGGACATCGTCGACATCGCCACGGCAATCGAATTGATCCATACCGCAACTTTGCTCCATGACGATATTATCGATGGCGCAGAGATCCGGCGTGGCAAAGAGTCCGCCTATAAAAAATTCGGCCTGAAGTCCACTTTGGTGACGGGGGATTTTCTCTTCATAAAAGCTTTTGAGTTTGCCGGAAAATTCGACGAGACCATCGTTCAGTGGACGGCGGATGCATGTGCCCTTTTGACCGAAGGCGAAATGTTGCAGGGGTTCTTTAACCGAAACCGCGCGGTGACCCTGGACGACTACGTCGAAATCGTTAAACGGAAAACCGCTTCATTGTTTCAAACCGGGGCAAAAATCGGCGCCTACCTTGCCGGGGCCAACGCCCCACTGGTGGATGAAACCGAGCGCTACGGATTGAATATGGGCATCGCTTTTCAGATGGTGGACGATATCCTTGACGTTGTGGGTCATTCCGAACTTTTAGGAAAACCGACGGGGATGGATTTGCGGGATGGCAACCCGGCCTTGCCAATCATTTTGGCCCTTAACGAAAGCCAACCGGCCGTGTGTGAGGCGTTCGAACGCTCGCGTCCGACGGATAATCAGATTACCATCGCTCTGGATGCAATAAAGGCAGGATCGGCGATCCAACAGGCAAAGTCTTTGTCCAAAAGCTATGCCGAAGAAGCTCTCAAATCCGTCAAGAAGCTGCCCCCTTCCCTTTACCGCAACGGCCTCAAAACTCTGGTACAACTGATTATCGAAAGAGACTTCTAGACCTCAAAACCGATCGTCATCCTGTTTGGATGAGGTCTGTCAGTTACGATTCCTACTAATGCTGGCCTTCGATCATTCGCGCGACCGCGCCGTTCAAAACATGTTCGACCGAATCGCGCGGCGTTATGACCTGCTCAACCGGGTCATTAGCTTTCGCCTCGATTCATGGTGGAGGAACCAAGCCATTAAAGCAGTTTTGACGGTTCCAAACCCGCTGATTTTAGACCTCGGGGCGGGGACCGGCGACTTGACTTTCGCCGCCGCCAAAGCCGCGCAAGGAAATGGGCGAATCGTAGGTTTAGACTTCTCTCTGCAAATGTTGAGACTCGCTCAGGAAAAAAAATCCCGCGCGCCGCAGGGGGACAACACTTTTTTTGTATTAGGCAGTGCCTTGTTGGCTCCCTTTAAAGATGCCGTGTTCGATGGCGTCATGACGGCATTTGTCCTGCGCAATGTTTCGGATCTCTCTCTGCTCTTCGCTCACGCGTTTCGAGTCTTGAAACCGGGCGGCAAGTTCGTTTCATTGGATATGTTCCCGCCGTCAAAAGGTTGGTTTTCGATCCTCTATGGTTTCTATTTTTATCGCTTGGTCCCCTGGCTCGGCGGCTTACTAGCCGGTGATCGTGACGCCTACAAGTATCTATCAGAATCGGTCCGACAGTTTCATCCTCCCGAGACCGTTGCGACGGCAATCGAACAAGCTGGGTTTGAACGCGTTACGATTCAGAGATTTCTCAGGGGCGCAGTGTGCATGCACGTGGGTGAAAAGTCGATTCATTCCGCGCGCAATGCGTAGAGTCATGCAAGGCTTTTCCAGTAGCTTTCTTATTTTCTTCTATCAAGTGGCATTGGGCGGACTGTTCGCGTTGGCAGTTACGCCCTTTCACGAACTCGAAAGGGCTTTTTATAAATCGACCGGCGGGGTTCTTTTTGCTATCGGCCTGCTCAGCTTATGGGGCAAAAGCCCGTTTTACTGGGATAGGGTCACTAACGATCTTACTTGGCTTGTGGCCGCAGAGATTTTGTTTCACCTTGTCTTCACACTCTCTTTTGCCTGTTACCTATTTTCTCTATGGGGCGAAAGGCAAAGATTCAGAGCGCGAAGTTTTTCCACCAGCATTCTTACGGGTCTCACCGGTCTGCTGCTAAGCGCGCATAGCTTTTACCGCGCGCCACTCGTCTCTTTTGAGACCTTGATCTATCCGGTGAGCTTTCTGTTATCATCTTTGCTGCTCGGAAGCGTTACGGTGGGCATGCTCATCGGTCATTGGTATCTAATCGACACCGGTCAAAGCCTTGACCCTTTCATCCGCATTTATAAGTTTTTTGTCGTTGCGTTGATTGTCCAAAGTGTATTTTTGATCCTGTCTTCAATTCTACTGCATTTTCTAGGTTCGAGCGGCAGCGTGACAAACATGCAGCGCCTCTGGTCAAACCATTCTAGTTTACTGGTGATCCGATTGCTGGTCGGACAAGTCGCGCCTTTGATCTTATCCTATATGATATGGCGAACTTTGCTGATTCCGCATACCATGGCTGCGACGGGGCTTTTTTACATCGCGCTGTTGGGAGTTTTTGTCGGAGAGATCTTGGGCAGACAGATTCTCGCGCTAACCTTTCTCCCGTTCTAGGTTTGCCTGAATGGATTCATTGAAAGTTTGGGGATACGTCTTTATCTTAGTAACCCGTAGGCCGTTCGAGGTCCAGCCGATGTCATAGCCTACTCGCTCTCCTTCTCTCAAATCCTGGACTGACTTTGCCTCGCCAAAGAGAACCACGAGTTCAAACGAAAAAGGCACTTCTCGACCACTTTCCGTCCGTACAATTCCCATATTGTTGGATGGGAAGAGCTTTGTGATCACTCCGTGGTGAAAGAGGTCGTCAGTCCCGCGAGAAATCTGATTTTCGTCTGGTACGCTCATGATCCTTGCTTATGCGGCCAACAAGCGGTGGCTCGTGGAGAAAGCACGGTGAAACTCGAACTCTTAACAAAATGGAAATTTTATTTCATCGGCTGCTTTTGACTTGCTATCTTGCCTTGGAGTTCCATTAAGCCGTCAAGTACCGCCTCCGGGCGAGGAGGACAGCCGGGAACGTAAACATCGACGGGAATAATTCGATCGATGCCTTGCACTGTCGCGTAATTATCGTAAAATCCGCCGCTCGCGGCGCAGGCCCCGAAGGCCATCACCCACTTAGGCTCGGACATCTGTTCGTAGACCCGTTTTAACACAGGCGACAGTTTGTGATTTACCGTACCGATTACCATCAATAAGTCCGCCTGTCTGGGGCTAAAACGCGGCAACAAAGCACCGAAGCGGTCGATGTCGTACGGTGACATCGACAGGGACATATACTCCATGGCGCAGCAGGCCGTCGCGAAAGGATATGGGAACAAAGAATACTTGCGAGCCCAGCCTATCGCCTTGTCCAAACGCGTAAGGACAACGGTTTCAGCCAATAGATTTTCCTGGCCAAATTTCGAGTTGCTCGCAAAATTATTTGGTACCATCTTGCGGTTGTTTCCTAAACATAAAACTACTATTTTTCTGTAGAACACTCAAATTAATTCACAGCGGGGCCACGGGGATCGGGATAAAAGTCGGCCGTGACGAATTTTCGCACATCCGGTAAGAAAGCAAGAACAGTCTCTGAACGTATACACGGAGTCGCTGTATAAACAAAGTGGCAAGCCCCAATGTTATTTCGCCGGTTGGTTCTTGCCACTTATAAGGTATGTTAGAGTTTCACAACGTTGATGGCCTGGGGACCTTTTTCTCCTTGTGCGATTTCAAATTCAACGGCCTGACCTTCATTTAACGTCTTGAAGCCATCACCCTGAATTGCTGAATAGTGGACAAAAACGTCGCCTCCACCTTCTTTCTCGATAAAACCATACCCTTTGGCATTGTTGAACCATTTCACCTTTCCGGTTGCCATCCGTAAACCTCCCTGTCCGCGCGTACTTTATTTAACCGGATGCGGACATTAAATCATATGGCTCCCCAAGCCATTTCCAAAACTTTACCTTGTCTTGTCTTTACCTGTAATTCCGGTCACGGCCGGGGGACTCAAGCTGTGATCCAGTTACGGAAGAGAAGACGCCCCGCGTTCTTGGGGTGCGACATTAGATAAACAGGACTATGGTTGTCAAGAAAAAAATTTGCTACCGCGAATGCTAAAATGATAGAAGGAAAGAAATTCTTCAAGTCATGGGCCCTGGTAGCTCAGCGGCTAACTAGTATTCAGGAAGGCCTCTGCGAGGACCGTGCCCCTGGCTTAAAATGAATAAATTTGACCTCTCGTATCGCTTTAAGTACACTGATAAAGGAATCAATCTTAATAGAGAAAACAATCTTATATTGACTTTCGTCGAGTTTCCTATTATATATAGCATAGTTAGCCCTAATAATAGATGATCTTGGTTCAAATGGTGGTTGACTGGGGATTACGCGAGCCTGGCGATAGAAAGAAAATGAATGGCCATTTATTCGGTACTCAATAAGAAAGAAATCGCTAAACTCGCAGACGAGTTCGCACTCGGCGACGTGATCTCTTATTCCGGCATCAGAAACGGCTCAGTAAACACCCACTATCTTATCGAAACCAAGCGAGGGCGCTACTTCGCCAAGATCGATGAAGTCAAAAGTGAGCTTGAAGTAAAGCAGGAACTCGACCTCCTTCTTCACCTTAAGAAGCAAGGATTCCCCTGTCTCCAGCCGCTTAAGAGCAAGACTGGCAGATATTATTGGGATGTCCAAGGTAAGTGCATCACACTAAGCCGTTATCTAGACGGAGTCGAGTTACCCGTCGAGTCTCTGACGACGACACACCTTGAAACCTTGGGGCACGCTTTGGCTGATCTTCATTTGATTGGAAGGAGCTACAAGAAGGGTATTGATAATCGCTTTGGGTTTAACAGAATCGTTGCCATTTATCGCGAAGTTCGGCGCCAACTGCCTTCTCATCTTAAAAACATAGTTCGAGTCCTAGACGACGAATTTTCCTACCTGGAAAACTATTTGGATAATAATCTTCCCAAAGGGATCATCCATGGAGACTTGTTTCCTGACAATGTAAAGCTTAAAGGTAACCGGCTCGTAGGCATTATGGATTTCGAGGCGGCTTGTCGCGGAAAGCTCATCTACGATCTCGCCACTGCCGTTAACGCACTATGTTTTATCGATGATCGCTATCGAATCGACCGCTTCGAAGGCCTGATTTCGGGCTATGAAAGCTTGCGGCCTCTTTCGCTTCCGGAATGGGACTCGTTTCCCAATGAACTGCGTTTTTCCGCATTACGATTCACCGTCACACGGATCAAGGATTTCTACTTGAGAAAAGTTGAGGACAACCAAAGAATATACAAAGACTACAAGGAATTTTACGACCGACTTTTGATTCTGCGACGGGAAAAAAGCGGTGGCATGGAAGACATTTTACTGGCCATGGCGACCGGCTACGATTATCGCAAATATCAAAAATCAAAACCTTCCAAATGATTTTTAGCCGGAGTTTCCCCTCATTGCTACAAAATATCCTTCCCGGCCAACCCCTCTAGCCGCCGTATCTTGAACTGCGTATCGCGCCGGATCAAGCGAATGAGCGAGCACAGAGTCAGCACCGCCCCGCTTAAGAATAAGACCCTTCCACCTATAAGCACAACATAGAAAAAGTTTAGTTTGACCCTCGCGGCATTGTATTTTTCCCGGTTCTCATTGATCCGCCGGAGCACTTCTTCATTCTTTTGATGATCCAGCTCTTGAAAACTTCGGTAAGTTTCCTCTAAGCCAGTTTGAGCCGTTTTATGCAATAGGTTCTGATATTTGGTCGTTTCCACGGCTCCGACAATCCAATTTCCAATCCCCAGTACCAAACACATGGCCCCAACAATTAACAGATAACTGGAATAGATATCACGTGCTTTCATATTGATTGTTCATTTAACAGAACCAGACCTTACGGTCAATTTCTCGGCCGCGAAATCTGGGCCTCGCGCCGTTTGCTTGTTTGCACTCGCCACCCGACTAGCTTACCATGACAATTATGCGGTCTTATGTCATCGGAGATATTCATGGGTGTCCCGATGAACTGGTTTACTTAGTTCAGGCTCTTCCCCTCGAGAGCGGCGACCGTTTGGTCTTTCTGGGCGATTATATCGACCGAGGTCCCGACTCCAGCGGAGTCATATCGTTTTTGCTAGAACTTCAGAAGGACCGCGGTGCCTACGAATTCGTATTTCTGAAGGGGAACCACGAAGACATGCTGTTGTCCTACCTGGGCTTAGCCGGACAGCACGGGGATATGTTTCTATTCAATGGAGGCAAGGCAACACTGGCAAGCTATGGTTTTTCTAAGGCGGAGATCCCATCACATGAAGCGCTTTCACTGATTCCATCAGCCCACATGGATTTTTATAGAAATCTTTTGACCTACTACGTCATGGAACCCTTTTTATGCGTCCACGCGGGCATCCATCCGTTAAAGCCGTTGAAGGACCAAACGGAATCTGAATTGTTTTGGATTCGGAATCAATTTATCTATAGTCCCCACACGCTTGCCTATACGGTGTTGTTCGGACACACGCCTCAACATGACGTTTTCTACGATCTTCCCTATAAAGTCGGCCTTGATACGGGTCTGGTGTATGGTAATAAGCTAACCTGCTTGGAAACGACCGAGAAAGTCCTTTACCAGATTCAACGTGGCAAAAGAGCCGTGAAACGAGTCTCTATAGAATCAAGGTGGCCTACCTGACTTGCATCTTGATGCCTTGATCTTTTCCCTAAGCCATCATACTTTAAAAACGGTAAGTGGCGGTGTAGCTCAGTTGGTCAGAGCACGCGGCTCATATCCGCGGCGTCGGTGGTTCGACTCCACTCACCGCCACCAGATTTCTGCTGAGTCGCAGTTTCCAGCGCTGCCTGTTTCCAAAGCCACAATCAGCCGTCCTTCCAAAGCGCGAGAACCTAATACCTACTATTCCAGTCACTGCGGGAATAACGGTTTATTAACAGCTCCTCCATTCGTTCATGAGGAAAATCGCGTAGCTCGTCATTGGCTTTCCATTCTATTCTAAGAGCTTTTCGAACCTGCATAGAATCTATCAAGAGGTTCCTTAAAAACGACTCGTGTGAACGGCTTTGCCGATAGGTGGGTTGCCTTGAAGGCATACGGAGGCAAGCTTCAACGAGCGACAAATCGAAACCCAAAAGGAATGTTCCGTGAACTAGGCTGTAGACTCGTTTTCTATGTTGCGCGTTACCGGAAAACTTTTGCCCGGCAATGGCGAGATCGCTACTGCCCTCGATGTGAACGGCTCTTGATGTCAATGCCGTAAAAATCTTTCGGTGAGGCTCCAAGACCCGTTTATACGCTTTCGCTATATCGCCGACGTATCCCTCCCGCTCATTCTTGATAACCAGCGTATAGTTCAAGCAGCCGACTCCCTGGAGGACCGCGCCACCTCCACTGCACCGTCTAAGAATCGGAATGGCCCTCGCTCTACAGGCTTCGACATCGACTTCCAGAGAAATCTTGTTTGCATAGCCAAGGACGACGAAGTAGTTGGTCGGCTCCCATACTCTCAAGACTTCTTCGCCACCCGGATTGGCTTCGCAAAAGTCAATCAGAGCTTCATCACAGGCGAGATTGTGCGCCGGATCCGCAAATGTCAAATCGAGGTATTTCATGAAATTCTATTGATTTTAGTCGTATTTTGTTGTGTGGTAAGAGTTTAAGGAGAGCTACATGGAAGCTGATAAGAAGGACACGTCGAACGGTGCCGTCGGTAACGGCCCGCGCGAAAATTCCAAAGGACTCCGAAACGACAGACATAAATGGATCGCTTCTTTGGAATATATTCTCGAGTATATTCTCAAGAACGAGGAATCGGAACAAGCTATTTTTCTCCTTGAGGAGCTAATCGAGAGACTCAGAGAGTCAGGCCTCAAGGTCCCTTACGCCGTCAATACCCCCTATATCAATACGATTCCTGCGGAAAAACAGCCGCCCTATCCCGGCAATCGAGAGATCGAGCGACGCATCAAAAGCTACGTGCGCTGGAACGCTATGGCGATGGTTGTGAAAGCCAATCGCCTACATCCCGATATCGGCGGCCATATATCCACTTACGCTTCGTGCGCGACTTTGTACGAGGTCGGTTTCAATCATTTCTTTCGCGGAGACGACGACAATCGACTCGCGGATATGGTTTATTTCCAAGGCCACGCATCGCCCGGATCTTATTCGAGAGCTTATATCGAATGGCGCATCAATGCGCCGCGGTTGCACCATTTTCGCCAAGAGCTTTCTCCCGCGGGCGGCCTTCCCTCCTACCCCCATCCTTACTTAATGCCCGACTTCTGGCAGTTTCCTTCCGTCTCCATGGGGCTTGCACCGATTATGTCCATCTATCAGGCCCGTTTCCTTCGCTATCAGCAAAGCCGTGGCCTGCTTTCGAACGAGGAACCTAAAGTCTGGTGCTTCGTTGGTGATGGAGAAATGGATGAGCCGGAATCCTCCGGCGCGCTTTCCTTAGCCGGCCGCGAGAACCTCGACAACTTGATTTGGGTCGTCAACTGCAATTTACAGCGTCTCGACGGTCCAGTTAGAGGTAACGGCAAAATCATTCAGGAACTGGAGGCGACGTTTCGAGGAGCCGGTTGGAACGTCATCAAGGTTATCTGGGGCTCCGATTGGGACCCGCTGCTCGCCGCTGACGACAAGGGTCTACTCGTCAAACGCATGGAGGAAGCGGTCGACGGCGACTATCAGAAATATTCCGTGGAACCCGGAAGCTATACGAGAAAACATTTTTTCGGCAAATATCCGGAACTGCTCGATATGGTCAACCATCTAACCGACGATCAAATTCACAAGCTCCTGCGGGGCGGTCATGATCCACAAAAGGTCTACGCTGCTTACAAGGCCGCCGTCGACCACAAGGGATCCCCGACCGTCATATTGGCAAAGACCGTTAAGGGTTACGGCCTCGGCGAAGGCGGTGAAGGACGCAATGTTACCCATCAGCAGAAAAAGCTCAACGAACGCGAGCTGCGGGAGTTTCGCGCCCGTTTCGATATTCCGCTGGCCGACGAGGAAGTCGTTGAGACTCCCTTTTATCGCCCCCCTCTCGACAGCCCGGAGACCCAGTATGTATTGGAGCGGAGAAAGCAGCTCGGCGGATTTATACCGCAACGAAACGTGAAAGTACCCGCCCTCAAATTGCCTGACGCGAGCGACTACTCCGAACTTCTCAAGGGCTCCGGCCAACATACCATGTCTACAACGATGGCCATGGTCCGTCTGTTAAGCAAACTCTTGCGGCACGAAGGAATTGGAAGACGCATTGTACCCATCATTCCCGACGAAGCGCGGACCTTCGGAATGGATGCTTTGTTCCGACAAATCGGGATCTATTCCCCCAAGGGACAACTTTACGAACCCGTGGACCGCGAGACGTTGCTCTACTACAACGAAGTCAAAGACGGGCAAATCCTCGAAGAAGGTATTACCGAAGCGGGAGCCATGTCTTCTTTCATCGCCGCCGGCACGGCCTACGCTAACCTCGGGATCAACATGATCCCCTTTTATTTCTATTATTCGATGTTCGGCTTCCAACGGATCGGCGACTTGATGTGGGCCGCCGGTGACAGCAAAGCCAAAGGGTTTCTGTTCGGAGCGACTGCCGGCCGTACAACGTTGAACGGCGAGGGGCTGCAGCACCAAGACGGCCACAGCCATATCCTGGCCAGTACGATCCCTACCCTGCTTACCTACGATCCGGGATTTGGTTATGAGCTCGCCGTTATCATTCGCGACGGCTTGCGGCGGCTTTATGCTGAAGGCGAGGAATACTTCTACTATCTGACGCTTTACAACGAGAACTACGAAATGCCGGAAATGCCCGAAGGCGTGGAAGAAGGAATACTGAAGGGGTTGTATAGATTGAAAGCGGCGCCGAAGGGAAAACGGCAAAAGGCTCACATTTTTGCGAGCGGCCCGCTCCTGCGCGAAGCTTTGCGCGCCCAGGAAATCCTGGCCGAGCAGTTCGATGTATCAGCGGATGTATGGAGCGCGACCAGCTATAAGCTCTTGCGGGGCGATGCGTTGCGCGTCAAGCGCTGGAACATGCTTCACCCAACGGCGCCGAAGAAACAGTCCTATTTGGAATCTACCTTGCAAAACGAAGAAGGCGTTTTTGTCGCGGTTTCCGACTACATGAAGATGGTTCCTGATCAGGTCGCGCCCTGGATACCGGGCGGGCTGACTAGCTTGGGCACGGATGGTTTCGGTCGCAGCGATACGCGTGCTAATCTCAGACGTTTTTTTGAAGTGGATGCTGAACTCGCAGTCATCGCGACTTTGTCTGCACTCTATCAAAAGGGTTCGTTAGCGGGCGAGACCGTGGAGGCAGCGATCAAAAAGCTCGGCATCGACCCGGAAAAATCGTTTCCCTTCTATTTATAAGTTATAAGCCGCAGGGCAATCCCGCTTACCTTAACGTTCAGAGTCGCTAAGCTATGGATGTCAGACTTCCTCAACTAGCCGAAGGTGTAGAATCCGGAACGGTCGTTAACATTTTGGTGTCCGAGGGACAAGAGATTCAGAAGGACCAAGCCTTCATGGAGCTTGAAACGCAAAAAGCGGTTGGCTCCATCCCCTCGCCCGCATCCGGTACCGTATCGAAAATTCACGTAAAGGAAGGCATGGAGGTGAGCGTCGGACAAGTTCTGATTTCCATCTCCACGGAAAAGGGCTCCACCACAACGGCCAGTTCGGCTGTGACGGCGACCGTGCAGCCGAAATCGCAAGAGGCGCCTCCCCCTCGACAGCGCCAGGAAACCGGTGATGGCGATCTTCGGATGATGGCTGATTACCGTTACGAATCTCAGGCGGGCGCTCCTCCTCCCGCTGCTCCTTCGGTTCGAAAGATTGCCCGGGAGCTCGGTATCGATCTGACTCGCGTCAAGGGAAGTGAAGCGGGCGGTAGAATCGCGCTCGGCGACTTGCGCGCTTACATTCAGCGGCTCCAACAGATCGCTTTCGAACAACGAGCGCCGATTGCCAAAGGCCCGGCGACGCCGACTCCCGCGGAAACGCGGCAAGCCGAAGCTGTGGACTTCTCTCAATGGGGACCTGTACGGCGAGAAAAAATGTCGGCCTTGCGGCGCACGGTCAGCCGCCGGATGGTTGAATCATGGACTACGATTCCAAAAATCAATCAATTTGATGAGGCCGATATCACGAGTCTTCTGGCTCTTCGCAAGATGCACGCCTCTGCATACGGGAAGAAGGGAGCGCATCTAACGCTCACTTCGTTTCTTCTCAAGGCGGTCGCGGCTGCGTTGCAAAAACACCCGCGCGCCAATGCGAGTGTAGACGAAACTACCCACGAGATCGTTTTTAAAGACTACTTCCACATCGGCGTGGCCGTGGACACAGAGGCCGGCCTGATCGTGCCTGTCATTCGCGATGTCGATAAAAGGAACCTGCTTCAATTATCTCAAGAACTGCACGAACTCACGGAAAAATCTCGGCAACGCAAAATATCATTGGAGGAACTGCAAGGCGGAAGCTTCACGATATCCAATCAAGGCAGCATCGGCGGGAGTCATTTCACCCCGATCATCTATGCCCCCCAGGTGGCGATTTTGGGCGTAGGGCAAGGGCAGGCCAAGCCGGTTGTTATCGAGGGCAAAGTAGTCGTTCGCACCCTGCTTCCTCTTTGTCTCGCCTACGATCACCGCGTGCTCGATGGCGCGGATGCTGTGCGTTTCATGAAAGACATCATTGCCGGCATTGAATCTTTTTCCGACAGGGACGTAAAAATTAAGTAAATACAAAATGGAACCGATCAAAACTGAAATTCTCGTCCTCGGAGCCGGTCCCGGAGGTTATACCGCTGCGTTCTATGCCGCAGACAGAGGCCAAAAGGTCACGCTCGTCGAACAGAACCCTCGACTCGGCGGCATCTGTCTCAATACGGGCTGTATCCCGTCCAAAGCGCTATTGCACGCAACCGAGATGCTCCGGGAAGCGAAAGAATCCGCCAAGCGCGGCATCGCCTTCGGCGAAGCCAAGATCGATCTTGACAAACTCCGCGCTTGGAAAGATTCGATCTTGGAGAAGTTGGGACAGGGAATCAAAGGACTGGCGCAGAAACGGGGCGTGCAAATAATTCATGGGCGCGGCCATTTCGAAGCTTCTCAAACTCTCAGAGTCGAAACGGCACAGGGGCAAAAATTCGTCAACTACGAGAAGGCGATCATCGCCGTCGGCTCGAAGCCGGCCATGCCGTCGGCGTTCGATCTCGGCAATAAACGCATCATGACTTCGACGGAGGCATTGGAAATCCGGGATATTCCAATGGATCTGCTCATCGTCGGCGGCGGCTATATTGGAATGGAATTAGGTACGGTCTACGCCACCCTCGGAAGCAACGTAGTTGTCCTCGAAGCTTTGCCGACCATCTTGACGGGAATTGACCCGGATCTTGTGCGCCCCGTCAGCCGCGCCGCACAGAAAGCCTTCAAGGAAATCCGTGTCGACACGAAAGTGTTAAAGATGGCAACGGCCGGTAGACAAATCAAAGTGACGATGCAGATCGATAAGGAGCAACGGGAAGAGCTTTACGATCGCGTGCTAGTGAGTGTCGGCCGCGTCCCGAACTACACTGATCTCGGATTGGAGGGCACGGGGGTCACCAAAGATGAAAAAGGCTTCATCAAAACCAACCCCCAGCAGCAAACTGACGATCGCCACATATATGCCATCGGCGACGTCAGCGGCGGGGTCCTGCTCGCCCATCGCGCGGCCAAACAAGCGAGAATCGCCGTGGAGTCTATCCTGGGAGAGGCCAGCGCCTTCGAAAATATCGTCATTCCCGCGGTAGTATACACGGACCCGGAGGTTGCTTGGTGTGGCCTGACCGAAACCGAAGCCAAACAGAAGGGAATTGAAATCAAGGTCGCTAAATTTTTGTGGGGAGCCTCCGGCAGAGCGCTAACCTTGGATCGGCCCGATGGCCTGACCAAATTAATCATCGAGCCGGAAACCGAACGGGTCCTCGGCGTCGGCGTCGTCGGCGCCGGCGCGAGCGAACTGATTAGTGAGGGCGTGCTGGCCGTCGAAATGGCCGCGACGGCGAGAGATATAGCAGACTCGGTTCATCCGCATCCGACGCTATCAGAGACTCTGATGGAGGCGGCAGAAGTTTTCTACGGTACCGCAACGAATACCCTTACGCGGAAAGATTCATCACAGCATTGATGGTAGACGCTCAGCGCAATTGTCATTCACCGGAGATTCAGTCATTGAGCGAATGCGCTATGGCGTCGTTTCCCAGCAGCGTACAATGTGATCTCGGTTTTTTTCTTGGGGTCTCTGGGCCTTATTAAACAACTGAGATATTTTGGTCTCCCAAACTGTATAAGTTCTTTCGGTTCCGGTCGAGGAACAGACCCCGCTGTTTTTGGCTCTTCTTCCTGAAGCTTATTGGTGGTTCTTGCCTTCTCATTTCTTCGTTCCATCCGCCGGGCAGTCTTCTTCTGCTGTTTCTCTCTCTGGGCCGCTTCCTTCTGGCGTTTCTTAAATGTCTCACTTGCCATAAGCTCTCCTTTTTGTTGCTAAGCGATCTGAGCGAGGTAATCGGTGAGTTTCTTTTCTTTGATGATGAGAAAGCGATCTTTATTCGTCTCAATCAGCCCAAGGTTATGAAATCTCTGCATAAACAAGCTGATCCTTGGTCGCGTCGTGCCCACCATCTCGGAGAGTTCTTCATGGGAAATCTTCAGCTCGATGCGAATGCTGCGCGGGTCCTTCTTGCCCATGGTGCGGGCCAACTGTAACAACGTCTGGCCCAGCCGCTGTTCGCTATCCACCGTCACTAGATTGGCGATGACCTGCTGTTGGTCGGCAATGCGCACGGCCAGGTAGCGCACGAAGCCCTCAAACAGCGAGTCGCGGCTTAAACGCGCAAAGAACTGAGAGCAAGGTATTTGTTTCAAGGTCGTTGCTTTCATCGCCGTCGCCGTTTCCAGACGGGCGCCTAACCCGGATAAACACAGCTCACCGAAAATGTCTCCTCCACCATGGATGGCAAGGAGGCACTCCTTGCCATCGGCCGAGAGCATGAGGAGTTTGATCTGGCCGCTTTCAATAAAGTAGACCATCTCGTCGGTATCGCCACAACTATAGACGTTCGCGTGTCGCGCGATCTTGACGGCGCGAAAATTTTGCGTCTCGCGCTGCAACGAATCACGCAATTGCTGTTTGAACTCGTCGGCTTGAGGAGTCTGTTGAATCGTCATCATGTCTCCTTTCAATGCCCACGATGATTACAACAACGTCGACTTCCCTAGGGGGCTTGGTCGGTTATTGTTTGTTCGCGCGCGAAGCCTCGGCGGTTGACGCGCGCCAATGACTCTATCTCGTGGCGAACGCTGTGTCCAGATGGGATTGGCTCCAATGGCTAAGGCTTCATCCGTATGAACCGCGGCCTGCCGTGCTCGCTGAAAATGCCGACTAAGAAAGTCACGACAGTTTGAAACATTTCCCTTTTTGATCTTGATCGCTCCCTCTTAATTAAGCGAGGCATCGGGACAGAGCTGCGCGACCATCCACTAAGGACCTATCGTAGTAAGCGCGCCTGGCCACGTGACGTGGGTTTGCGTTGGTGGAAGGCTCGTTGTCTCGTTCCGGCCGATAAGTATTTGCGCAGAACCGCATGCAACGTTGCTAAGTTAAGGGGCTTATGCAAAATCCCTGCGGCACCTGCATCAAGAGCACGCCTTGTATCGACACAGGTAGTATAAGCCGTATTGATGAGCACCGGTATGTCCTTGGTGGACGGGCTCATCTTTAGGCGTGCCGTTGTTTCACCCCCATCCATTCCGGGCATGCGGAGATCCATTATGATTAAATCGGGATTTATGGCCGACGCCCGATCTATGGCTTCTATACCTGTGGCGGCTTCGAAGACTTTGTAGCCTAAACTTTTGACAAACCGCGCAAGCAACTCCCGACAATCGTCGTTGTCTTCGACCACCAGTATTTTCTTGGTGTTGTGCATAACGCTCTCCCAATTACGAACCGCTCGGTAGCGGCGCGCGACAGTTCACGCGCGCTGGCGGAGTTCACCTCTAATAATGGGAGCGATTTGCGCCGCGCCGGGCGTTTCGAAAATACTTTTGGCTTTGGTTATGTCATCGGGCCTGCCGTGAGCGATGACGAGGAACTTGTCAGATTTGAGCGCCGTCTCATACTCCATGATGTTGTTCTTCGGAATGCCAATGCTATGCAGCCCGGCACCCAACGCGCTCAGCCCGCCGACCATCACGGCGCCTTCCAGCGCCCTGACAATCCAACTGACCAGCGGGCCAAACACTATGACAGGACCGATGCCGGGAATAAGAAAGAAGGCCGATCCGAACAGCAAGCCCGATAAGCCGCCCCAAAAGTTCCCCAGCTGGCACCAGATCCTCATGCGGTCGCCGGCATTGTAGTAGCCGATGACGGCCTCCTCGGTATGATAGTCCTTACCCACGATAGAAAGTTTGTTCATGTCGAACCCCGAACTCTGGAGCTCTTTGATGGTCGCTCCCACCTCGGCGTGGGGGTCGTATACCCTCACCACGGCATTGTTCTCAGCCATGGGTTACCTACCTTAGCGCGGCATTTAACCTATGCTGACTCGGCAGGGGTTTCTGTCTAATATTAGACAATCTTGAAAAGAACTATCGCGAGGCCCGCGCGGACCTAGGCAGGGGCTCTCGGCCATGTGAGCTAGGGAATCGAGGTTGAGAAGCGTCGGCCCCATGCTACGTGTGCCGGTTCCCCCCATTCCTGATTGTCGTCTTCCTAAGAAGGCGACGAACCTTCGTGATCCTCACCAACTCCGCGCGGCCTGCGGCGCTTGATTGGAAGATATCCCGATGTCCTTTGTTGGGGTATGGCGTGCTCTAGCCCTACTGACAGCCATTCCGCACACGGTTATCCATCCATGTGCGCGCTATCTCGTAGCGGGAGTCTCAGCCTCGGAGGCATATATAAAGCGGTTATAAAGCAGTCTTCGGGACGGCCCTTTAGCACAGACCACGTGCTTCTTTTCTCCCTCGCTCCAACAAGCACTGGCGAGCGGGAGCCAAAAGCAATCCCCAGCATCGCGCCGAGTGGCGACAAAGATTAGGTAAGTCATTCGCGCCTCCGTCCCACGTCTCGATTATTTAGCCGACACTGCCTTCGAGACTCACGCCCAAAAGCTTCTGCGCTTCCACGGCAAACTCCATCGGCAGCTCCCGAAACACCTGTTTGCAGAAGCCATTGACGATCAGAGTGACTGCATCCTCCGGCGAAATCCCGCGCTGCCTGCAGTAAAAAAGCTGATCCTCCCCGATCTTCGAGGTCGAAGCCTCGTGCTCCACCTGGGACGAGCTGTTCATTACCTCGAGGTACGGGAAGGTATGAGCGCCACACTTATCCCCAAGTAGCAACGAGTCACACTGAGAATAATTACGAGCACCGGTAGCGCCTTTGATGACTTTCACGAGCCCCCGATAGGTGTTCTGCCCGTGTCCTGCAGAGATCCCCTTCGAAATGATGGTGCTCTTGGTGTTTTTCCCGATGTGGATCATCTTGGTGCCGGTATCCGCCTGCTGATAGTTGTTGGTGAGTGCCACCGAGTAAAACTCGCCAACCGAGTTGTCACCCTGCAGGATGCAGCTAGGATATTTCCAGGTGATCGCCGAGCCGGTCTCTACCTGGGTCCAGGATATCTTGGAGTTTTTCCCCAGACACTTGCCCCGCTTGGTGACAAAATTGTAAATCCCACCCTTGCCGTCCTTGTCGCCGGGATACCAGTTCTGGACCGTCGAGTACTTGATCTGCGCGTTATCGAGAGCGATCAGCTCCACCACCGCGGCATGCAACTGATTGACGTCTCGCATCGGCGCGGTGCATCCCTCCAGGTAACTCACGTAGCTGCCCTCATCGGCGATGATCAATGTGCGTTCAAACTGGCCTGTTTCAGCGGCATTGATGCGAAAGTAAGTCGATAGCTCCATCGGACATCGCACGCCTTTGGGGATGTAACAGAAGGATCCGTCACTGAAGACAGCGGCGTTCAAGGCGGCGAAGAAGTTGTCGCTGTAGGGCACCACCGACCCGAGGTACTTTTTCACTATCTCTGGATGCTCCCGCACCGCCTCGGAAAAGGAACCAAAGATGATCCCCAACGCCGCCAGCTTTTCCTTGAACGTCGTCGCCACAGAGACGCTGTCAAAGACCGCATCGACCGCGACGCCGGTGAGCCACTTTTGCTCCGACAGGGGGATACCGAGCTTCTCATAGGTCTCGAGCAGCTTGGGGTCTACCTCATCGAGGCTCTTTAGCCCCTCAGCGTTTGTCTTTGGCGCCGAGTAGTAGATGAGGTCCTGGTAGTCGATCGGCGGATAGTGGATGTTGGCCCATTTTGGTTCTGCCTGCGACTTTTCCAGTTTCACCCAGTGCCGGTAGGCCTTCAGCCGCCACTCCAGCATGAAGGTCGGCTCGTTCTTCTTGGCCGAAATCAAGCGGACGATCTCCTCGTTGAGCCCGCGAGGCACGGTGTCAGCCTCGATCTCGGTAACAAACCCGTACTTATATTCTTGGTTGACCAGGTCCTCCGTCGTGTATGTAGCAGTGTTCATGGTTTCAACTTTCCCTTTCTTGAGACTCGTTTGCCCTATCCCCCGGTATAGTTCTTTTTGCTTTTTCTCTGATCTTGTCTTTTCCGGGGAATCTATACATGTAGGCCACACCACTCATATGTTTTTGGTTCATAGAACCATTCGGAAGGTTCCGCCCATTGTCGAATTCGTACATCCTTATTGGACGGTTTTGGAAACATTATTACGTGGCCGAGGCTTCGATAGGGTCAATTCCGTCAGGATTCACTCGTCCAACTCCAAATGAGCTGGGCGACGTATTCCTCTTGTAAGATCGGGCCAGACGCAACCGTGCAGCTAGCAGCCGAGCTGCTCCCACTAGAGTGATGGAGCCAAGAACCGCGGTAGCATAACTACTAAATGCGTTGCCTTTACCGATAACGATCCAGAAAAACAGATACTCTCCGACCATGGCGCCAACAATCCCATAGATCGCGTCTAAAACGTGTCCCTCTCTCACGACGTTTCCATGACCCTCTATCTCAACCGCTTTCCCGGTCAACCAACCGGTGAGTCCTCCGACTAAGATCCGAGCTATGACATTCATGAAACCCTCCTGCATTCCATAATTACAATCCGGAGAAGGAGTTATTTCCCCTCTCCGAACCGCAAGAACTGTTTAGTTAGCGGCGCTGGCAGCGATCTATGTAGCCGAGCCTACTTTTGGCCGCCATTTATCAAAGCGACGCTCGGACCTGTCCAATACCGCAGTCAAGATCACTCCGGTGATGGCAAAAACCAGTATGCCGACGAAGACCTTGTCAGTTTGGAACGTTGCGCCGGCAACCGTGATCATAAACCCAATCCCGGCAGTGGCGGCGTAAAGCTCTCCGACCAGAACGCCAACTAAGGCCCTGCCGACTCCAAGCCGCAATCCAGTGAGGATAAAGGGCACGGTTGAAGGGAATACCACGCTCTTGAAGATCTGCCACTCCGATGCGCCGAAGCTTCTCGCGGCATTCAGTAAGTTTTGTGGTGTCGTCTTAACTCCGTCGCGAGCATTGATCAGCATGGGGAAAACCGCGCCGAGAAAGATGATACCGACCTTGGACGGAATACCGATGCCCAACCAGATAATGATAAGGGGCAAAAGGGCAACCCGCGGGGTGGCATTCATCGCATTGATAAAAGGATCGAAAAGGTAGCTCAGTTTTTTATACCAACCTACGCCGATACCAAAGGGAATGGCGACTGCAACTGAAAGGACATATCCCCAGAAAAACTCGATCCCGCTTACATAGAGATCGTTATAAATCTCTCCCGAGGAGAAGAGATCGAAACCAGCTTTCGCGATGAGCGAGGGCGCGCTCATGAACATCGGATTGACGCGTAAAACGGGAATTGGGTTATAGACAGACAAAGCCCCGCCCATGAACTCCCAGAGCGAGAGAAACAGGATTACAGCAACAGATCCTAAGATCTTTTTTTCCTGATTGAGGTAGAACTTAAAAAGCGTGGACGCATCTGCCACCTTTACATCTAATAGTACTTCTTCGGCCGTTACCTGTTGATCAGCCATAGATTAGACCCTCCAGTTTACGTTGGTCTGCATGCGCAGACTCTCGAATCTAGCCTCTCCACTCCCCCGCAAGTGTTGCCTGATAGTCAAGGCGGGCATCCTCTCTTTCAGATTTACCGCGCATGACTTCATGAACGATTTTAACTTATGCTGACGTCGGGGCGATTGCTGTCCAATATTAGACAATTTGAAATGAATTAACGGCGCGGCGACGCAGGGCCAGGGGCTCTATGCTAGGTAATTTATAGAGCCGTAATCGTTGGACCGCCGCTTAGGAATGTCCGTCAAGGATCTCGCCTTCACCCGCGTGATGCCTTCCTATTAACTCTTCTTTTCCGTTTCATCTTTGGCAAAACATCGATCGAGGAAGGCACCCAGCGGACCGCGCGCCGCCTTTCTCAAAATCCCTTTCAGCTCGCCTTTATCCAGCCAAATCCCTTCACAGCTTTCGCAGCGATCTAAAACGAATCCCATAAACGTGTACTTCTCAAGCCTTCCTGGACACTTTGGACAGTTCACTATCTGTCCTTCCCGCCTGGCCGCTTCAACCTTCTGAAACTCGGCTTTCATCCCCTCAATCAGTTCGTGTTCTTTCGCAGCAAAATAGATATCTTCATTGGCTCGCTCCACGAACGTTGTCTTTTCTCCGAAGCGATCCTTGTCGTTTTCCATGGCTTTGCTCTCCTAAATTCTACGAATTGTCCATAGTCAACGCACATTCAGGTTTTCATGCTTTTGGCTGCTCCTGATCGACGTTCCCTTCATTGTTTTCATTTCCGTGCGTATCTGCCGATCTCTTTTTTTCCTTGATGCTGTCGATGCTCCTCACTTTTAGAATCGCTTGCAATGCGGGTCTGTCGACGACTTCCTTTTCCAGCAGCAGTTTGGCCAACTCTTCCAGTGCCGCGCGGCGAGAGATTAGGAGATCTCTGGCTCTGCTATGAGCTTCGGTCAGTATTTGTTTTACCTCTTCGTCGATGAGCCGGGCGGTTTCTTCGCTGTACTCTTTGGGACTGTAAGTGGGCACCATCAGGAACGTGGCAGTCCTGGGCCCTTCGAGAGAGACGAAGCCGAGCTTCTCACTCATGCCGAATTGGGTGATCATCGTACGGGCAATCTCCGTCGCTCGCTGAAGATCGTTCTGAGCGCCGGTTGATATGTCGCCGAAGACAATCTCCTCCGCTACTCTTCCTCCCAGAAGGACACAGATCCGCGCCAGTAGCTCAGAACGTGTCATGAGATAGCGATCTTCCGTCGGCAGTTGGCTTGTGTAACCCAGGGCAGCGATGCCCCTCGGGATAATGGAGATCTTGGAAACGGGATCAGCGCCAGGCACGAGCTCCGCCACGAGGGCGTGACCCGATTCGTGGTAAGCGACGATCTTTTTCTCCTTGGGATTGATGACGTGGCTCTTCTTTTGTAGTCCCGCAACAACTCTTTCGATCGCCTCGTCAAATTCCGCCATCTCTATCGATTCCTTCTCCTGACGCGCCGCCAGCAACGCAGCCTCGTTGACAATGTTGGCGAGATCGGCCCCGACGAAGCCCGGGGTTTTGGCTGCCACGATAGCCAGATCCAGATCAGGAGAGAGTTTCACCTTCTTCGCGTGCAGCTGCAGGATTTTCGTGCGCCCCTTAATATCGGGACGATCCACCAGAATTTGCCGATCAAATCGGCCGGGGCGTAACAGGGCGGCGTCCAAAATCTCCGGCCGGTTGGTGGCGGCCATGATGATGACCCCTTGGTTCGGATCGAACCCATCCATCTCGGCTAAGAGCTGATTGAGGGTTTGTTCCCGCTCATCGTTGCTCGTGAGCATGTTCACTCCCCGAGCCTTTCCGATGGCATCGAGCTCATCGATAAATATGATGCTGGGGGCATGCTTGACTGCTTGCATAAAAAGGTCTCTTACCCGCGCCGCCCCGACACCGACAAACATCTCGACAAAGTCAGAACCGGAAAGGCTGAAGAAGGGAACCCCGGCCTCGCCCGCGACTGCGCGAGCAAGCAGGGTTTTCCCTGTACCCGGCGGCCCCACGATCAAAACGCCCTTGGGGATACGCCCACCCAATCTTTGGTACTTATCCGGATCTTTTAGAAATCCGACAACCTCGGCGACCTCTTCCTCGGCCTCGTCGATCCCCGCGACATCGGCGAAGGTTACTCCGGTTTTTTTCTCAATGTAGACCTTCGCCTTGCTTTTACCGATCTGCATTAAGCCGCCGCTTCCTGATCCCATCTTCTTGCCAATATAGCTCCACAGCAGAAAAAATAGCGCCACCGGCACCACCCAGGATAAAATGGCGGGAAGCCAAGTGCTGGCGACCACTCCTTTGAACGGTACTTTTGCCTGTTCAAGTTCGGCAGTAAGGCCGGGGTCCTCCACTCGCACCACTTTAAAGGGATAAAGTGTTTTCCCTTCCAATACATCCTTAGAGATCTTCTTTAGTCTCTCTGGCGTGAAAATTTCCTTGATTGCCTCTCCCTTCATATTGCCTTCAATAGTCGTCTCGCCAATTGCGACATCAGCGATGAAGCCCTTATGGAGCAAAGACTTGAACTGGCTATAGTTGATAATCTCGACATGCGCACTGCCAAAGTAGTTTTGGATCATCAGGACGGCGAAAAATGCCAAGATGAAGTACCCAATGGAAAATTGTCGGTGTTTCTTTTCCATAGGCGTCCTGTTCTTCTTTCTCGCTTGGTAATTCGTTCGCAGGTCGGCGAGGAATTTTTTTACAGATTCTCGCGGACCGGCTTTCTGTGGCATTTTTTCGACCTGCAAGCTCGACATAATCGGAACTCTCCAGCTTACAGAGCTACGAATCGGTATTTTCATGAGTCAGCTTTCTTCTTTCTATGCGGAGAATTCTATTTTTGAAAAAGTCCAAGTCTCTTCGTGGTTCATCTGGCGCCTCCATAGAGTTCTCCTTGCTTCTCTTCCAGCCGCTGTTTTCCTCGGAGTTGGTCACGTACAAGCCGTTCGCTACCTTGATATTTTCCATAAAAATATTTCGAAAGTTCCGCCCCCTCGTCGAATTCGTACATTTTCCGCGGCGCGATCGGTGTCCCTATCGGATGAGCTCCTTGCCTAGCCCGCGAACTCCCGGTTTGAGACCTGGTTATTTTTTACTAGCCACTTCTCCCGCATGATCTTGTCCTGGATCCTGAGAAGCCCCTCTGTCAGGGCTTCCGGCCGGGGCGGACAGCCAGGAACGTAAACGTCTACAGGAATGATCTTGTCTACCCCTTTACAGACCGAGTAGGCTAGCTGAAAAAGCCCTCCACAGTTGGCGCAGCTCCCCATCGAGATGACATACTTCGGATCGGGCATCTGGTCGTAGAGGAGCTTGGTCCGCTTGGCCATTTTATAAGTCAGTGTCCCGGCTACGATCATAAGATCTGATTGACGAGGCGTCGCGCGCGGAACAGCGCCAAATCGATCGATATCGGCCCGCGGTCCTCCCGTCTGCATCAACTCGATAGCGCAACAGGCTAAGCCGAACAGCATGTACCACTGTGAAGAGGCTCGCCCCCAGTTAAGCAAGTCATCGACCTTTGTTGTAAATGCGGTTTCGGGCAACTGGTTCAATAATGACGTAAATACCTCCTTAGAGTTTCTCTTCACCCATGCATGAGACGCCTGGTGCAGGGATGGCTGCGGGCGCTGACTCAACGCGCGGCAGATGTTTTTCGGAAAGAGAGGACGGATTACGGGTGTTGGTTCGCCTGAATTGCGCTAACTATGCTCTCTCTGTGACGAGGCCTATCTGCGGGCCGTTAACCGGGAATTATCGTCGTCTACACAGAGTGTGGACCTATTAAGTCCATGTTGCAATAGGCGCTCAATCTTAGTTCAAGGCGCGTAGTATCGTCTGACGCCCGTTGCAGCTCTAATAGTTACCCCCTTGAGAGCCATCCCCGGTACTCTCCTGGACGCGGATCAAAGCCGTATGGGGTTTGCCACGAGAGTCCTTCTCCACTTGCATGGCGACGATGTCACCGGTCTTTAATTGGCTGACCGGATATTCATGTCCACGATACATCACGCGGGTCTCATCACCGTAAGCGACCACTGCGGAGTCCCCTCTATTCGGTCGCAAATGGATCTCTCTAGACTCAGTATCTACCCGCTCCACTGTAGCCACGATCTCGCCCGGGACCGGTTGAGTTGCTCTGGCAGGAAGTGTGTCTCTGCCCACGAGCGCAGTGTTGCCGTCGCAGCCTGCGATTATTGTCGGCGCCAAACCCAGAGCGAAACACAATGCCGCACGATTGATTAGATTCATGATACTCCCTCCTTAGTAAAGGATGGATCCTTTCTCTATCTGCGCCTTACGGGTCTCGTATTCTTTGCGGGATATTCTCTCGTGTTTGTAATCATCCTCGAGCTTATCCATCTGCTGCTTGGCCCGAAGCTCGTAG